>Ga0209422_1000221_pt1 | contig 14322 bp, 12 predicted proteins | sample BlaSpr_A8_OM2_M3_FD_187983 | JGI IMG/M metagenome (GOLD analysis project Ga0209422, IMG submission 187983) | Forest soil microbial communities from Thunder Bay, Ontario, Canada - Black Spruce, Ontario site 2_A8_OM2_M3 (SPAdes) (version 2) | ecosystem: Environmental > Terrestrial > Soil > Boreal... | reverse complement strand
CCGTCCCGCCGGTGCAGCTGGGCGGGCCCGCCGTGGTGCCGGTGACTTCGTTCGCGGAGTTGCCCCAGGTGGCGCAGGTCGGGATCTGGATGAAGCCGGTCCTGGGGCTGAGGTCCGCGCACGGGAAGGTGATGGGATCGGGGAAGACCATGAACGAGTCGCCCCCGCCGCCCGAGCAGGTCGTCAGCGTGCCGTGCTTGGCGAGGTCTCCGCAGCTGTCACCGTCGTCATTCAGGAAGGGTCCGTGGCCGTCGACGAGGTCGAGGGGAGGACAGGTGAGGACGCCCGCGGTCGAGTTCGCCGGCTTGAGCATCTCCCGGGCGCAGGTCGTGCCGCTGTACGCCGAGCCGGAGCTGTCGGTGTTGATGTACATCCCGATGTCGTATCGGAACGCGGCGGCGGTGTTCGAGAGCGTGGCGCCCAGGTACATGGTGACGTTGCCGCTGTTGTTGACGCACCCCTGCGTCTGAGTGCCGAGGCCGACCAGCACGAAGGTCACGTCGCCGTCGGTGCAGCTCTGGCCGCCGCGGGCCTGAACGCATTGACCCGACACCACGCCGAAGGCGGCGTGGCTGGCGCCGCACAGCGCCGTAAGCAGGACGATTCCAGACAGTCTTCCGACACGCATAACACTCTCCTCACTCAAGCGTCCAGGAAGTATAGCACTTCACGCGAGCGCCCGGGGCCCGAATCCCAGCGGCGGAGCTGGGTTCCGAGATGTCGCCGTGAAAAATATGAGTAATTGGCCATATCGCTTCGTCTGGAGCGGGCGGGAAGATCCATCGTGTCAACGAAGGAGCGACGCGGGCGGCCCGCATGCCGACGACGGACATGTCGAAGCCGGAACGACGGACGCCGCCAGCCGGAGCTGCGGCCTACTCGTGCTTGTGCGCCGCGCGGCAAGCAGCGAGGTGCGCCTGGTAGATGTCCTTGCAGTTTAGGTTGCAGCCCAGGAGTGCACCGGGCCGCGTGCAGAAGAACCGGCAGACATCGTAGTTGTACTCCGCCTGGAGGTAACAGGCGTGCAAGTTGTCCGCTGAGGCGGCAGGGGGCGTGAAGGACGGCAACGACATCTGCACACCAAGTGACAGCGTGAGCAGCGGAAGGACCACGTAGGCGAGGTGTCTCATGACTCTTCTCCCATCTTGTGTGAATTGACAGGCTGCATGCTGACTCTACAAGCGAGCACGATGCCAACAGGCTTACAGTCAGATAGACGTATTTGCATATATGTAGTACACAGCATCGCAAAATTGGCGCTCCCAATTGGCGATTGGCCTGTTATTGGGGATGATCGGCACCCGACGCGGCCGCCCCCGCGGCTATTCGTAGTGCAGCGCAGGATGGAGCCGCCGGTCACGGCGGCTGATTTGCAGCCAGTCCGGCGCAGCGTCACGCGGTTCTTGCGGGCTGCCTGATGGCAGCGGGCTTGCTTTCCTTCCGCGGCATGGAGGAACGGAGCTTCCACGAGCGGCCGCCAGCGGCCCGGTCACGGGTCCCGGCTTGGGCGGGCGAGGCTTGGCGACGGGTGCACGGCGGGCTGACCGCGCTGTGGCGGCCGTTCGCCACGCGGGGGACGCCGCGCCTTGCCCTGGGGGTGGTGCTCGCGGCGGGCTTCGGGCTCGCCCTGGTGGGAGGCGTCGCCTGGCAGACCTGCGGCTTCCAGGGCTGCCCGGACGCCGCGCGGCTCGCCGCCTACCGGCCGGGCGGGGCGCCGCTGCTGCTCGACCGCCAGGGGCAGGTGATCGGCACGCTGTCACCGGACGACCTGCCGGAAGTCCGCCTGCGCTCGCTTCCCGAATATGTCCCGGCGGCCTTCGTCGCAATCGAGGACCGGCGCTTCCTCGAGCACGGCGCCGTCGACTGGCACCGCGTCGCTGGCGCGTTCGCCGCCAACCTGCGCCACGGCGGGGTCGAGCAGGGGTTCAGCACCATCACCATGCAGCTGGCCCGCAACCTCTTCCCGCTGGAGATCCCCGGCCAGCAGCGCACCGCCGCCAGGAAGCTGCTCGAGATCCGCGTCGCGCAGCAGCTCGAGGCGCGCTTCAGCAAGCCCGAGATCCTCGAGCTCTACCTCAACCACATCTACTTCGGCAACGGCGCGCGGGGCATCGAGGCGGCGGCCTGGCAGTACTTCCGGCGGCCGGCGGCGCGGCTCACCCTGGCGCAGGCGGCGCAGCTCGCCGCGCTGCCCAAGGCGCCGACCCACTACGACCCGCGGCGCCACCCGGACTACGCCATGGCGCGCCGCAACTTGGTGCTGGCGCGCATGACGGCGCAGGCGCGGGTGGCGCCCGAGCTCGCCGCCGCCGCGGCGCGCGAGCCCCTCGGGGTGCGCCCGCCGCCGGATCGCCCGCGCGCCCGGCCGGCGTTCGCGCGCTACTTCGCCGAGGAGGTGCGGCGCCAGCTCGAGGAGCGCTTCGGCGAGAGCCTCTACGCCACGCCGCTGCGGATCTGGACCACGCTCGATCTCGAGGCCCAGCGCGCCGCCGAGGAGGAGCTGGAGCGCCAGCTGCGGTCCATCGAGTCCGGCAGGCTGGGGCGCACGTCGAAGGCGCATGCCGGCGCCGGCGACCACGGCGATGACGGGAGAGCGGCGAGCGACGGGACCGAGGGAAGCGCCAAGAGCACCCGGGATCTCGAGGGCGCGGTGGTGGCCCTCGAGACGGCCAGCGGCGACGTCCTCGCCTGGGTGGGAGGGCGCGACTACGCCGCCTCGCAATTCGACCGCGTGTCGCGCGCCCGGCGGCAGGCGGGGAGCGCCTGGAAGCCGTTCGTCTACGCCGCGGCCCTGGCGCGCGGCATCGCCCTGAGCCAGCCCATCGCCGACACGCCGCTGGTCGACGAAGCGCTCGTTCGGCGTATCGTCGAGGCTCGCGGCGAAGCCGACGTCGCCTATCCGGTGCGCGCCGGAATCGGCGGCCGCCCGGTCGTCTTCGGACCGCGTCCGCGCGCCGAGATCCCAAACTTAGAGGAAGGCGACACGCTGCGGCTCTTGCGCGACGATCCCCGCTGGCGCCGCGTCGAGGTCGAAATCGACGACGACGCCCCTTTTCTCGACGTCGACACTCCCGAGGAATTCGATCGCGCTCGCGAGCTTGTCGCCCGACTGGAACCATTCGATGGGAAGGCGAGGTCGTAAGGCGCGATGGCAACGCGCGAAGAGGTCTACGAAGCACTCAAGGATGTCCAGGATCCCGAACTCCACATCGGGATCATCGACTTGGGTTTGGTCTACGGCGTCGAGATCGCCGGCGAGCAAAAAGACGACGTCACCGTCATCATGACACTGACGTCGCCGATGTGTCCCGTCGGTCCGATGTTCAAAGAAGCCGTTCAGTCGAAGGTACGTTCGATGGATGGCGTCTCAAAAGCGAACGCCGAGATCACGTTCACGCCGCCATGGGACCCGCGTACGATGGCGAGCGACGACGTAAAGGTACAACTCGGCATCTGGTAGGCTTGGTCGGTTAGAGCTCCGAAGTCGCCGCGCATGAGCGGTTCGGAGTCCCCGGCGCAGCACCGAAATAGAGAAGTGCTGCGCGAGAAACGCGCGCAGGCCCTCGAACCGGCCGGTCCCGGTAGCAACGAACGCCAGCACGCGCGCGGAAAGCGCACCGCACGCGAGCGCGTCGAGGCGCTGGTCGATCCCGATTCGTTCGTCGAACTCGACATGTTCGCACTCCATCGCAGCACGGCGTTCGGCTTGGACGAGCGCGAGTTTCTGGGCGACGGCGTCGTCACGGGCCGCGCCGCGATCGACGGCCGGCAAGTTTTCCTATTCTCGCAAGATTTTACGGTGCTCGGCGGCTCGCTCGGCGAAGTCTTCGCCGAAAAAATCTGCAAGGTCATGGACCTCGCCCTGCGCACCGGCTCTCCGATGATCGGCATCAACGATTCCGGCGGCGCACGCATTCAAGAAGGCGTCGTCAGCCTGGGCGGTTACGCAGAGATCTTCTGGCGCAACGTGCAGGCCAGCGGCGTTATTCCGCAGTTGAGTCTGATCGCCGGCCCGTGCGCAGGTGGTGCCGTCTACTCGCCGGCGATCACCGACTTCACCCTCATGGTCGAAGGCATCGCGCAGATGTTCATCACCGGACCCGAGATCATCAAGACCGTCACCGGCGAAGAGGTCACTTTCGAAGAGTTGGGCGGTGCGATCACGCACGCGACCAAGAGCGGCGTAACCGATTTAGTCGCCGCCGACGAAGACGACATGTGCCTGCAGACGCGCCGCCTCTTGTCGTTCATCCCTCAGAATAATCTCGACGACCCGCCGCGCTACGCGTCGGAGGATTCGCCCGACCGGCTCTGTCCCACGCTCGACGATCTCATCCCCGATTCCCCGAACAAGCCCTACGACATCAAGGAAGCGATCGTGGCGGTCGTCGACGGCGGCGATTTCTTTGAAGTAGGCGAACTGTTCGCGCAAAACATCGTAATCGGTTTCGGGCGAATCGAGGGCGCGACCGTCGGGATCGTGGCGAACCAGCCCAAGATGCTGGCCGGCGTCTTGGACATCGCGTCGTCGATCAAGGCCGCGCGTTTCGTGCGCTTTTGCGACGCCTTCAACATCCCGTTGCTCACGTTCGTCGACGTCCCCGGCTTCCTGCCCGGAACGGCGCAAGAGTACGGCGGCATCATCAAACATGGTGCGAAGTTGCTGTACGCGTTCGCCGAGGCCACCGTTCCGAAGATCACGGTCATCACGCGTAAGGCCTATGGCGGCGCCTACGACGTCATGGCCTCGAAGCATATCCGAGCCGACTACAACGTCGCGTGGCCGACGGCGGAGATCGCCGTCATGGGCGCGCCCAGCGCGGTGCGGACGATCTTCAAACGCGAGATCGCCGAGGCCGCCGACCAGGAAGCGAAGGGCGCTGAGTTGGTAGCCGATTACGAAGCGCGCTTCGCGAATCCGTTCATCGCGGCGCAGCGCGGCTACGTCGATGACGTGATCGAAGCGAGCCGCACGCGCGCGGTCGTCGCCCGCGCGTTACGAATGCTCGCCGACAAACGCGTCGAGCGCCCCAAACGCAAACACGGCAACATTCCACTCTGACCTCGGAGGTGAATGCGCCGTTTCCATCGTTGGAGAACGAATGAAGACGGCCGGGATGATCGGAGGCCTCGGACCCGAGTCTACGATCGCGTATTATCGCGCACTCATTGCGATGTACCGGGATCGAACAACGGATGGTAGCTACCCGCCCATCCTCATCAACAGCGTCGATCTCACGAAGGTCCTTCGGCTCGTCGCCGCCAGCCGGCTGGACGAACTTGTGGACTATCTGCTAACGGAATTGCAGCGCCTTGCCCGCGCCGGGGCAGACTTCAGCTTCATCGCCGCCAACACGCCCCACGTCGTATTCGATGAGCTTCGCCAAGCCTCGTCCATTCCAATGATTAGCATCGTCGAAGCGACCTGCGCCAAGGCTCGGACGCTCGGGCTCACACGACTCGGGATCTTCGGAACGCGCTTCACAATGCAAGGCAGCTTCTATCATGACGTCTTCTCGCAGGCTGGTATCACGCTCATCGCGCCGAGCGAGGACGAACAAGCGTACGTGCACGAGAAATATGTAACTGAACTCGTAAACGGGATAACTCGACCCGAGACGCGCGAGCGCCTATTGGGGATTGTCGAGCACGTGCGCGATGAGCAGGGCATTGACGGTCTCATTCTAGGCGGGACCGAACTGCCGCTGATTTTGCCTGGCGCCGGATACGGCGGCGTCCCATTCCTGGACACCACCCTAATCCATGCGGACCGCATCATTGAGGAAATGGTGTCGTAAACACTGCGCCATCCTCCGCGGCCCTCGCGACGAGCGCCGTGGCCTTCACGTTCCGGGCTTAGTACTCTTGAGCCTGAAAGGCGAGCGGCGGGAGGGCACCGGAACTCGAGGGCGATAACGCATGGTCATGGGGCTACTCGACGGCAAGACTGCATTGATTACCGGCGTAGCGAATCGCTGGAGCATCGCGACCGGGATCGCGCGCAAGTTTCACGAGCACGGTGCGCGATTGGCATTCATCTATCAAGGCGAACGCGTCAAGGACGAAGTCGAGAAACTCGCGGCCGAACTCGGCGGCGCGAAGGCCTATTCGTGCGACGTGACCTCCGACGAAGGGCTCGCCCGACTCGCCGAGTGCGTGCGTCGCGACTATGGCAAACTCGACGTACTCGTTCATTCGATCGCCTTCGTCAACAAAGAAGACCTCGCGGGGAAGGTCTTCAAGACTTCGCGAGCCGGCTTTTCGCTCGCGCTCGACATCTCGTCGTACTCGCTGATCGCGCTGGTGAACGCGCTCGTCGATGACCTCTCCGACGGTGCCAGCGTCATGGCACTGACCTATCTCGGCTCGACCGCGATCATCCCAAACTATAACATCGCCGGCATCTCGAAGGCCGCGCTCGAGTCGATCGTCCGTTATCTCGCCTTCGATCTCGGCGAACGCGGCATCCGCGTGAACGCGATCTCCGCCGGGCCGATCAGCACTGCGAGCTCGCGTCAGGTCAAAGATTTCAAGAGCTTGCTCGGCAAGGTGGAAGCCGCCGCGCCGCTGCATCGCAACGTGACGACCGAGGACATCGGCAACACGGCCGTCTACCTCGCCTCCGACCTCTCGAAAGCGGTGACCGCCGACGTCCACTTCGTCGACGCCGGCTACCATGCGATGGGGATGTTCCCCGAGTCCTCAGCCCCGTGAAGCTCGAGATCGTTTCGGGATCTCCGACGGCAGACGAGATCGCGGCGATCACCGCCGCACTCGAAGCACTCGTGCGGCGCGAAGCGCTGCAAGCGACGGAGACGCCTTCACGCTGGCGCCTGGCCGGCAGAGAATATTCCCCATTAGAGCAGCTTGTGGATTGGCGAGCGCGGGAGCTTTGCAGTGAGGCGGGGCGACGTTGCCGAGCCGGGCGCCTGCGCCGAGCGCAGCCCGGAGGGCGAAGCGACAAAGCAGCAACGAGGCGGCACGAGTTCCACGGATGGAACGAGTCCGCCGCACCGGGCGAGGCAATGTCGCCCTGCCGAGCGCCCGCAAATCCATCGCGCGAGCCATGAAGAAGCTGCTCGTCGCCAACCGAGGTGAGATCGCGCTGCGCGTCATGCGCACCGCGAAAGAGATGGACTTGGCGACGGTCGCCGTGTATTCCGAAGCCGATCGCGACGCCGCTCACGTCGTTTACGCCGACGAAGCGTTTCTACTTGGACCGAAGAGCCCGGCGCTGAGTTACCTCAATATCGAGAAGTTGCTCGCTGTCGCGAAGGAAAGCGGCGCCGACGCAGTTCACCCGGGCTACGGCTTTCTCGCCGAAAACTCGGGATTCGCGCGAGCCGTCATCGGCGCCGGCCTGACCTGGGTAGGACCGCATCCCGAAGCGATCGACGCGATGGGCGACAAGATTCGCGCGCGACAGGCGATGGTCAAGGCGCGAATCCCCGTCGTTCCCGGCGGAACCGAATCGATCGAGTCGCTCGACGAAGCTCGCGCGGCGGCCAAGAAATACGGTCTCCCGCTCGCCATCAAAGCCTCAGGCGGCGGCGGAGGAAAGGGCCTCAAAGTCGCGCGGACGCTCGACGAATTGGAATCGGCCTTCAAGACGGCGCGGCGCGAGGCCGAGGCGTACTTCAAGAATCCCACGCTCTATGTCGAGCGCTATCTCGACAACCCGAAACACGTCGAGCTGCAGATTGTGGCCGACAAACACGGCAACGTCGTGCACGTGGGCGAGCGCGATTGCTCGCTGCAGCGCCGTCACCAGAAACTCTACGAAGAGACACCGGCCCTGGTTCCCAAGCGCGTCCGCAAAGCGTTGCGGGCGGCCGGCGTCCGGGCGGCCGAAGCGATCGGCTACGACAGCGTCGGAACGATCGAGACGCTGGTAAGCGGCGACGAGTTCTTCTTCCTCGAGATGAACACCCGGATTCAGGTCGAGCACACGATCAGCGAGATGGTCTCGGGGCTCGATTTGATTCGCGAGCAACTTCGCGTCGCCACCGGCGAGAAACTCGGATACGAGCAAGACGAGGTCGAGGCCGAACTCCGCGGGCACGCGATCGAGGTGCGCGTCAACGCCGAAGATCCCGCGAACGGTTTTCGCCCCGCACCCGGGACGATCACAACCTATCGCGAGCCGGTTGGATTCGGCGTACGCGTCGACTCCGCCGCGAGCGCCGGCATGACGATCAGCCCCGACTACGACTCGATGATCGCGAAGTTGATCGTCTGGGCGCCGACTCGTGAGGAAGCTCGGGCGCGTCTGCGCCGCGCAATCGGCGATTATACGATCGAAGGCCTGCCGACGACCTTGCAATTCCTGAGCGCTCTCAACGAAGAGCGATCGGTCGAAGATGGAACCTATGGAACCGCCACGCTGGAAACATTCGCCCAGACCTGGAGGCCGGCGACGCTCTCCGCGCCGCCGCCGGCGACAGTTTCTCGCTTTGCAGCAGCGCAGACGGCAATCGACGGAGACGTCGTTCGCGTCGAGGTGAACGACAAACTCTTCCGCGTCCGCCTTCTCGACCCGCCCAGCGGTCGTGTCGCTTCAGGCGCCACGCTGCGAACCGCGCCCAAGCCGGCTGCGTCGCGCGCGCGCAACGGGCGCTCCGGAAGCGGCGACGATGTGATCGCCCCGATGCATGGCCTCGTCGTCGAAATGAACGTCGCCGAAGGCTCCAAGATCGAGGAAGGTCAGGTCATCGCGGTCATCGAGGCGATGAAGATGATGAACGAGATTCGTGCCCACCGTGCCGGAACCGTCACAAGAGTCCACGCCAGCACAGGCGAAACCGTCGAGCCCAACAGCCCACTCGTAACGCTGGGTGGCGCATGACGTTCCTCGCCGGGTAAGGTAACGCGCGGGCGAGAAGCCCTCCAAATGGCGCGCGACGCAAACACGAGCGGGATTCCGCTCAAGCCGTTCTATGGATCGAGCGACGGGACTCGCGCGAGCGACAACGTGAAGCCCGGTAACCCGGGCGAGTTTCCGTATCTGCGCGGCCTGCGACCCGACGGCTACCGCGAGCGGCTCTGGACCATGCGCCAATATGCGGGATTCGCGACGGCCGCCGAATCGAATGCGCGCTACCGCTATCTCCTCGCGCGCGGGCAAACGGGACTCTCGGTCGCCTTCGACCTGCCGACGCAACTCGGCTACGATTCCGACGCGCCGCAGGCGCGCGGCGAAGTCGGCAAAGTCGGCGTCGCGATCGATCACGTGCGCGACATGGAGACGCTCTTCGATGCTATCCCGCTCGACCGGGTCAGCGTCTCGATGACGATCAACGCTCCGGCCTCGATTCTGCTCGCGATGGCCCTGGCGGTCGCACGCCGGCGCGGCATTCCGTTCGACAAATTGAACGGAACGATTCAAAACGACGTTCTGAAAGAATACGTCGCGCGTGGCACCTACATATTTCCGGCCAAGCCGTCGATGCGGCTCGTGACCGATGCGATGGCCTTCTGCGCGCGCGACGTCCCGCAGTGGAACACGATCTCGATCTCCGGCTACCACATCCGCGAGGCCGGCTCGACGGCCGTCGAAGAGATCGCGTTCACGCTTTCGAACGCCAAAGCTTACCTCCAGGCGGCGCGTCAACGTGGACTCGACGTCGATACGATCGCGCCGCGCTTCTCCTTTTTCTGGAACGCCCACAACGATTTTTTCGAGGAAATCGCCAAATATCGAGCCGCGCGCTATCTTTGGGCGCACATTACGCGCGACGAGTTCGGCGCCAAAGATCCGCGCTCGCAGATGCTGCGCTTCCACACCCAGACGGGCGGCTCGACCCTCACCGCTCAGGAGCCGGACAACAACGTCGTTCGTGTGACGCTGCAAGCGCTCGCAGCCGTCCTCGGTGGGACGCAGTCACTACACACCAACGCCAAGGACGAAGCGCTCGCGTTGCCGAGCCAAGATGCGGCACGACTGGCGCTGCGCACGCAGCAGATCATCGCCTACGAAAGCGGCGTCGTAGACGTCACCGATCCGCTCGCGGGCTCGTACTACCTCGAGTCGCTGACCGAGGCGCTCATCGCGCAGGCGCGCGACTTGATCGAGGAAGTCAACGCGCTCGGGGGCAGCGTCGCAGCGATCGAGAGCGGCTGGATGCAGACGCGCATCGCCGAATCCGCCTACCGCGCGCAACAAGAGATCGAGAGCGGTTCCCAGGTGGTCGTCGGCGTGAACCGCTTCGCCGAACCCGACGCCCAAATCGAAATCGACTTGCAGCGCATCGATTCGTCGATCGAACGCGAACAGGTCGCGCGACTCGAGCGTTACCGCGCCGAGCGCGACGCCAATGACGTTCAGCGCCGGCTTGCAGATCTGAGGCGGACCGCCGAAGGCGAGGATAACCTGGTTCCCACGATGCTCGAAGCCGTCGACGCGGGCGCGACGATCGGCGAGATCTGCGACATCTTGCGCGGCGTTTTCGGCCGTTACGCTGCGACGGAGGTCGTCGCCTGAACGGACACCCAATCGACCATGTCGGTATCGTCGTCGGCGACCTCGACGCGGCGGAGCGGGTCTATACCGAAACGCTCGGCTTCAGCCGGCTCTATCGCGAAACCGTCCAGGAGCAGGGCGTCGAGATCGTCGGCATCGCGGCCGGCTGGTCCGTCATCGAACTGCTGCGAGCGCTCTCGCCGGATTCGCCGATCGAGAAGTTTCGCGGCGACGCGCCGAGCAAACTGCACCACGTAGCCTACCGCGTCGACGACATCCGCGCCGAACTTGCGCGCCTGAAAGAGCGAGGCGTTCGGCTTATCGACGAGACGCCGCGAAAAGGCGCGCACGGAAACACGGTCGCTTTCCTGCATCCCAGGGACACCGGCGGCGTGCTGATCGAATTATGCCAACCACGCAAGTAGTGAGCAGACCCTACAGCCGCACGTCGATCTGCGTCTCGAACGTGCGGTCCCACGGAAGCGTGATCGTCAAGCCACGATCGGGATACTCGGGGTAGATCCGGGCGAGTAGATCGAGCGCGTACCGCCAAAGGAGCGCGCGGTTCTTCTGCGAGGCTTCGAGCGCGACGTCCGGAGCGAGCAGGGTGGTATCGATCCCGCGAGCGCGCAACTCCGCATTGATCTCCGGACGAACGAATTGGTGAAACGCGTAGTCGTCGATATAGCGGTCGAGCATGAATTCGGCATGCGCGCGCGCGTCGTAACGACCGGCGCGTCGCCCCGCACCCGCCGCGATCGCGGCGGCCAGCGCCGTCCCGACCGTGTTCGCGGTCGTGTTCCACGATGCGAAGGAGTCGATCTTCCCCGCGACCCCATCGGTGATGAGATTGTTGGCCAATTGTTGCTGGTCTTCACCGGGCTGGCCCATCAAGAACGAGAGATCCGCGACCGCTACGCTGCGACCGGCCTTGACGTCGTCGGCGATCGCCTTCTCGAAGGCATCTTGATTCCGAGCCGCCGGATCCGGAAGACGAACGTAGAGTTGAATGTCGCCGCCGCTCGGGACGGCGCGCGCTCCACACAAGTGAATTAGGTGATCGATCGTGACGCCCACCGGCGCGAATTCGAGGGGGTCCTGATATTTTTCGCCTTCGAATTGATCGTAGATGACGTTCGCCGTCGGTCTCCACCCGACGTTGCGCGCGAAGGCGCCGGCGAGCATCGCCATCCCGAGCTCGTCGGCGCCCGGCTCGATCGAAGCGCGGTCGCCCAACGAGAACCGCTGCACGAGTGCCGTCAACGCCGCGAGGTCGCGCAGGTGCAGTCCGGTTGGTCCGGCATCGTCTTGCCCGAGCACGATGCGGTCGAACCCGCCTTCGGCGGTGAATTGCAAGGCGTACTCGTCGACGTATCGGTTTCGCGCACGCGTCGCGAGATAGGCCTCGAGCGTCGCGGGGCCGATCCGCTCGCGCAGGCGGGCGGCGAGCGCGCGCTGTTCGTCGGTCTGCGGTGGGTCGGGTAAGTTCGCGTACTGCGCGATGAGACCGACCGTGTCGCCAGTCGCGTAGTACTTCGAGGCGGGGCCGAGTCGCGGCACGCCGGTCGGAGCGAGCCGCATGATCGTTCCGAACGCTTGGACGAACGTGGCCGGCCGGGTGTTCTTGAACGCAGCGAGGCTGCGCAAGCGCGCGACCGCGTCTTCCGCCGCGACGCCGGGGAGGCGCGAGGCGACCAAGCCTCCGTAGGCGACCATATCGGTCGAGGCAACGAGCGCGGCGACGCTCTCGGTTTGCGGCGAACCCAACCAGCGCAAGATTTCGTCGGGTCGTCCCGGCTCGAGGTACGACCCGATCGCCGAGCGTGGCGGAACGAGGATCGGTTGCCCGGCGATGCGTCCGAGCATGACGGGAAGCTGGAGCGTGACCGGCCGATCGTCGAGCGGGACAAAGGCGATCTTCGGCGCATCCGCGGCGGATAGAGCCCGTGAGGACGCACCGAAGAATGCGCCGGCTAGCAAAGTGAACGTCTTGCGGGAACAGATCAGCATGCGCCCCGAGCCTTCGACACCGAATCTGACCTTTCACCGGATGTCGAGCGTCGACCGCCGGGACGCGTTCGCCATCTTCTCCGAGTTGGTGCTTCGCGACGATTATTTTCTCGATTCACGCGGCGCATACGTGGGGACGCAATCGGGCCGCGACGCCGCCGAAGCCGCCCTCGGTGAGGCGCTAGCGCTCTTCATCGACCGGCCCGACTATGGTTTTATCATCATGGCCTTCGAAAGCGCCAAGCCCGTTGGCGCCGCCGCCGTCTCGTACGCCGTCTCGCTCGCACTCGGCAAAGTCGTCGCGAAAGTCGAGCACTTGATCGTGACCGAAAACCGCCGTCGGGCGGGCATCGGAAGCGCGCTGATCGGGGAGTTGGTGAGGCAGCTACGCCTCTTTGGAATCGCGCGCCTCGACGTCGACGTTCACGTCAAGAACCAGGCCGCGAGAGACTTTTATCTCGGTCTCGATTTCGAACCCTCAAACGAGGAGCGGATGGCGCTGGTTTTGTAGGATCTCGCGTTACCCGGTCGGCGGCTCGCTAACCTCGCTTCACATCCGAACCAGGTGGACTCAGCATCGCTCGGAAGAAAGTACTACGTTGTCTGACGAACGAGCCAAACGTGGGGCTCGTTCTCGCTAATAAGAGAGATACCTATGCGTCTCACGCAAACCCTCGGCGTTCTGTCGCTCCTTGCATTTTGTCCGATGTCGGTGGCGGCGCAACCGCGGCCGAACATTCGAGTGCAGCCGCGGTTGCCGCCAACCTCGCTAAAATCACAAGGTCCAATTACGCCATGGGCGTTCCTTTCCGAGATTGGCGGTACTCAGATCGATGCCAACAAGGCAACGTTCGCCGTTCACTCTTGCCCGGTGACGCTCACGTTTGTCGCCGGCGTAAACTCATCGCCGCCGCTGGCGCCGACGACTCAGGTGCAATACAAATGGGTCCGTAGTGACGGCACGGATTTTCCGACGCACACAACGGCCTACTCAAGCCTACCTACCGACCCCAACGTCTGGATGACGTGGCAGTTCCCGGCCGGTTCTTCGGGCTGGATACAGTTTCAGGTCAGCTATCCGTACACGGTCAGCTCGAAAAAGCTCGCGTTTTCGTTCACCTGTCCGACGCCGGGCAGTCTTACGCAGAGTTGGCCCGAGGGCCGCTAAGCCCTTACCTTGGAGCGAGGGGTCTATCCCCGGCTACAGGAGCTTCCGCAAGCGACCGCGTTCGCGTTCGAGCAGCGCGCGTGCCGTCGCCACGTCGACCTTGCGTCGCGCCATCACGACCGCGACCTTGACGCTTCCACCGGCTCCTTCTAGCAACTCAGCCGCCGCCGCATCATCGACGCCGGCGAGCAAGCGAATCAGCCGCAGCGCACGCGCGCGCAATTTCACGTTCGTCACGACGACGTCGACCATCAGATTGTCATAAACTTTTCCAAGCTGCACCATCACCGCCGTCGAAAGCGCGTTCAAGACGAGTTTCTGCGCGGTGCCGGCGATCAAGCGCGTCGACCCCGCGATCGGCTCGGCGCCGGTCGCGAGCACGATGGAGATCTCGGCCGCGCGCGCGAGCGCCGATTCGCCGTCACTCGTGATCGCGATCGTCGCCGCGCCAATCTCGCGGGCCGTGCGCAACCAGGCGACGACCCACGGAGCGCCGCCGCTAGCCGAAATTCCGACGATCGCATCGCCGGGTCGCACTTCGCGGCGCGCCTCCGCCTCGCCGTCACCCGCGTCATCCTCGGCACCCTCGACGGCGCGAACGAGTGCCTCGACGCCGCCGGCGACGTGCGCGCGAACGAGCGTCGGCGACGTGCCGAAGGTCGGCGGACACTCTGCTGCATCGAGC
>Ga0209422_1000220_pt1 | contig 14327 bp, 9 predicted proteins | sample BlaSpr_A8_OM2_M3_FD_187983 | JGI IMG/M metagenome (GOLD analysis project Ga0209422, IMG submission 187983) | Forest soil microbial communities from Thunder Bay, Ontario, Canada - Black Spruce, Ontario site 2_A8_OM2_M3 (SPAdes) (version 2) | ecosystem: Environmental > Terrestrial > Soil > Boreal... | reverse complement strand
GCCCCGCCCCGCCATGTCTATGATCCTGCAAAACCTCGCCGCCACTGCTCCAGTGAATCACAGTTCGCCGGAAATTGAGATGATTTCTTCACAGGCTCGAACGCAGGGACGACTCATCGGGAAGCCGCGCTTCCTTACCCGCTTTCGGCCCGCAGGCGAGGAACTTGCCCGCCCAAGCTTCATTGTTGTCAGAACTATTGCTGGAGGTGCCCGATGATCCGCATGCTCGTCGCGACCATTTTTTTGGGCTGGCTGGTGTTTCCGGCGGCGGGGGCCAGCCTTGATGCGCCAACCATCAACAATGCCGAATTTCGCTCGAAACCTCATGGCGAAGACAAGGTCGATGCGGTTGTTCTAAAGGCGCAGGTTCTTCTGGACCGGGCGCTATTCTCTCCCGGGGAAATCGACGGCAAGCTCGGCGAAAACGCGCAAAAGGCCCTGGCAGCCTTCGCTGAGGCGAAAGGCCTCGTCTCCGGCAAGGCGCTGACGCCGGAGGTTTGGGCGATGCTTGCGCAGACCAGCAAGGATCCGGTCATCGCCGAGTACACGATCTCTGCAAACGACGTGAAGGGACCGTTCCTGGAAAAACTTCCCGCGAAACTGGAGGATATGAAAAACCTCAAGGCTCTCAGCTATACCAGCCCGCGCGAAGCCATCGCCGAAAAGTTTCATATGAGCGAAGGGCTGCTGGTGGCTCTGAACTCCGGCAAGAAATTCGATCATGCCGGCGAAATTATTTTGGTTGCCAACGTACTCAACAAACAGGCCAAATTGACGATTGGCCGGATCGAAATCGATAAATCACGTCAGACCGTGAGGGCGTTCGACCCGTCGGGCATGCTGATCGCCTTCTTTCCGGCGACCGTGGGAAGCGAGGAGAAGCCGACACCAAGCGGCAGTTTCAAGGTCGTCTCCGCCGATGCCAACCCGAACTACCGCTATAATCCCGACTATAAATTCAAAGGCGTCAAATCCAGGGAGGCGTTCACGATCAGGCCGGGGCCGAATAATCCGGCGGGATCCTACTGGATCGGGCTGTCTGCGGAGGGATATGGTATCCATGGTACGCCCAATCCTTCCAAAGTCAGCAAATCCGAATCCCATGGTTGCGTTCGGCTGACGAATTGGGACGCCGGCTTGCTGGGCAGCAATATCAAAAAGGGAACGCCCGTCGTATTCGTCGATGAGCCGAAAGGCGGCGGAAAGAGCTGAACAGACGACGCTACCAGCCGCGTCGTCCCGGCCAAGCCAACGGGCCGCGCGAACGCGTGCCCGATGACAGGATCCGCGCCGCGCGCGCCGGGACATGCGGGGCTCGCGCGATCAACCAGCCTTCTCGTTATTCTTCATAATCATATCAACCGCCCCGGCAAATCCCTCGTCCTCGTTCGAGGCGGTGACGTCGGTGGCGACCTTTTTGACGTCGTCGGTGGCGTTGCCCATCGCGATCGAGAGACCGCTGCCGCGGAACATCGCCAGATCGTTCTGCATGTCGCCGATGGTGGCGACCGCCGTGGTGGAGATGCCGAGCCGCCTCGCCATCGCCTGCACGAAGGTGCCCTTGTCGCGGCCGGGCGGGGTGACGTCGAGATAATAGCTCTGCGACCGCACGGCGGTGGCCTGCGCGCCCACCGCCTCGAGCATGGCGGCTTCGCAGCGCTGCAGCAGCACAGGGTCGGCGCAGGAGCCGACGATCTTGCAGGCCGCCGCGAGATACGGCGTAAAATCATCGACAATGGTCGGATCGGCCCGGATCGCGCGCTTTTCATGCGGGACATAGGGGCCGTCGGGATTGCGCGTGAGCCATTTTTCGTTGGTGAACAGCCAGATATCGACGCCGAACCGGTTCAGGACGGCAATACTGCGCTCAGCCACGGGCGCCGGGATCAGATGCTGCTCGATCGGGTTCAGCTGCGGATCGACGATCGAACTGCCGTTGAAAGGGCCGATCGGCAGCGTGATCCGGAGCGGCTCGATCAGAAACCGCATGCCGATGGTCGGGCGGCTCGAGGTGATGGTGAAGCCGATGCCGCTCTCGTGCAATTTGCGCACCGCGCCTTGCGCGGCTTCGGTCAGGGTCTTGTCCTTGGTCAGCAGCGTGCCATCCACATCTGATACGACGAGGGCGATGCGGGTCATGCGCGGTTCCCAAAGGCTGCGGTGCTGTCGGCCGAATCAAGCCCGAGCTGGCGCACGATGTCATCGACGATTTTCTCGACCGCAGCGTCGATCGACACCGTCGCCGGATTTTCGTCCGCGCCTGGCGGCTCGAGAGTCTTGAATTGGCTCTCCAGCAGCCCCGGCGGCATGAAATGGCCCTTGCGCTGAGTAAGCCGGCTCGCGATCAACGGCTGCGTGCCCTGGAGAAACACGATGCGGACGTCGGTCCGTCCATGCACGAGGATATCGCGATAAGTGCGCTTCAGTGCCGAGCAGGCGATGACGACATGCCCGCCGGCGCCGCAGACCCGGTCGATCTCGGCGGCGATCGCCTGCAGCCAGGGCCAGCGGTCTTCGTCGGTCAACGGCATGCCGGCGCTCATCTTGGCGACGTTGCCGGCGGGATGAAACCTGTCGCCATCCTCGAAAGTAAAGCCCAGCCGCGCGGCCAAACCCTCCCCGATCGTGCTCTTGCCGGAGCCCGACACGCCCATCACGATCAGCGCGCACGGCAATTCGCCCTTATCGGTCACCAAAATTCTCCGGCAGCGCTGCCTTGTCCATGAGCCAGACGGTCTCGCCCGTGGCGTGCGCGCGATTGGCCGGCAGGTTCTCGCCTGCGAGCACGCGCGTCAAGATCGCGCGCTTCTCGGCGCCTGCGATCTCGAACAGCATTTCGCGGCAGGAGCCCAGCGCCGGCAGGGTCAGCGTCACCCGAGGCACGAACGGCTCGACATGGGCTTCGGGCACGCCCACCACCCAGCGCGCGGTCTCGGCCATGGCGGGATAGCCGGGAAACAGCGAGGCGGTATGGCCATCGGGGCCGACGCCCATCAGCACGAGGTCGAACAGGGGTTTTTCCGGATCGAGCCGGTCGGCGCCGTGGAAGGATTGCAACTCGCTCCCGTAGCGCCGGGCCGCCTCGTCTGGGCTGGTGGCGTCGGTCGGTATCGGATGGATGTTGGCCGCCGGCGCGTAGCGGTCGAGGAAGATGCGTCGCGCCATCGCCATGTTGTTGCGCGGATCGTCAACGGGCACAAAACGCTCGTCGCCGATGAACCAGTGCACGCGCTCCCATGGAATCCGGTTTCGGTAAGGCTCCGTCGCCAGCAATTGATAAAGTTGTTTCGGGCTCGATCCGCCGGTCAGGCAGATCGCCGCGCGACCGTTATTCGCCGCGATCCGCGCCAGCAGGCGCCCCGCGGCCGATTTCGCCAGCGCAGCCGCGTCCCTCACCACGATCACCTGGCGATTGTCGTTGCCGGCCATTCGTCACTCAACCGAGCTTGCGCCAGCTGCGGCCGTCGCGCTTGAGCAGTTCCTCGGCGCGGGGCGGCCCTTCGCTGCCGGCCTTGTAGCGCTCCAGACCCTTGGCTCTCGCCTTCTTCCACGCGTCCAGGAACGGCTGCACCGCCTGCCAGCCGGCCTCGACGCTGTCGGCGCGCTGGAACAGGATGTTGTCGCCGATCATGCAGTCGTAGATCAGCGTCTCATAGCCGGTCGACGGCTCCGCCTTGAAGTAGTCCTTGTAGCGGAACTTCATTTCGACGCCGCTGATGGTGATCGTTGGCCCCGGAATCTTGGTGTTGAACTGCAGCGCGATGCCTTCGGTCGGCTCGACGCCGATCACCAGATAGTTTTCCGCCAGCGTATCGACCGGCGTGCAGGTGAACATCGCGAACGGCGCCTGCTTGAACTTGATCGCGACTTCGGTGCGCTTGACCCCGAGCGCCTTGCCGGTGCGCAGGTAAAACGGCACGCCGGCCCAGCGCCAGTTGTCGATCGCCAGTTTCATCGCGACATAGGTCTCGGTGGTGCTGTCCGGCCTGACGTCCTCGGTCCTGGTGTAATCCGGAATCTCGGTGCCGTTGATCGTGCTGCCCAGATACTGGCCGCGCACGGAATTTCTGAGCGCTTCTTGCTCGCTCTGGGTCTGGATCGCGGCCAGCACCTCGGCCTTTTCCGAGCGCACCGTGTGCGCGTCAAAGCGCGCCGGCGGCTCCATCGCGACCAGCGACAGCAGCTGAAACAGATGATTGGGCACCATGTCGCGCAATGCGCCGGTGGCGTCGTAGAAGCTGCCGCGGTGGCCGACGCCGAGTTTCTCGTCGACGGTGATTTGAACGTGGTCGATATGATTGCGGTTCCAGATCGGCTCGAACATGCCGTTGGCGAAGCGCAGCACCAGGATGTTCTGCACCGTCTCCTTGCCGAGATAGTGATCGATCCGGTAGATCTGGTGCTCGGCGACGATTTGCAGCAGTTCGTCGTTCAAGGCTTTGGCCGAGGCCAGGTCGGTGCCAAAAGGCTTCTCGACCACCAGCCGCCGCCATGCGCCGTTGGCCTCTTTCAGCATGCCGGTGCGGCCGAGTTGGCGGGTGATCGGTGCGAACGCATTCGGCGGCGTGGCCAGATAGAACAGCCGGTTGCCGCCGGTGGCGCGATTGGTCTCCAGTTTCTCCAGCCTCTCCCGCATCGCGTCGAATGAGGCCGGGTCCTTCGGATCTGCCTCGATGCTGGTGGCGCATTCGAGCAGCCGCCTGGCAACCTTGTCGTCCACCGGGCGGGTGGCGTACTGGCGCAGGCCTTTCATCAGGCTGTCGCGCAGATCGTCGCTCGACGTGCCCTTGCGGGCGACGCCGACCACGCAGAATTTGTCAGGCAGCAGGCCGGTGGCTTCAAGATTATAGAGCGACGGCATCACCAGCCGATGCGTCAGGTCGCCGGTGGCGCCGAAGATCACGAAGGAGCAGGGATCCGGCTTCTTCTGGTTTGTCAGTTGGGTCTGATGTGGAAGCGCGTCTGTCACGAGCGGCCGGCCTTTGGTTTGACGATTTCGGGAGCACTTTGCCGGGCCGGACCGGGATGCTGCTCCGGCTCCTTGTGACCGCCGAACCCGTCACGCATCGCGGAGAGAATTTTTTCGGCGAAGGTATGTTCCTTGCGCGAGCGAAACCGCGCGAACAGTGCCGCGGTGAGCACTTCGGCCGGCACCGCCTCGTCGATCGCGGCGTTGACGGTCCAGCGGCCCTCGCCGGAATCCTCGACAAAGCCGGAATAGCTGCCGAGCGTCGGATTTTTGGCCAACGCCGACGCCGTGAGATCGAGCAGCCAGGACGGGATCACGCTGCCGCGCCGCCAAACTTCGGCGATATCGGCGATGTCGAGATCGAAGCGATGGCCTTCGGGCAGGGCGTCGATATTGGCATTCTTCAGGATGTCAAAACCTTCGGCATAGGCCTGCATCAGGCCGTACTCGATGCCGTTGTGCACCATCTTGACGAAATGCCCGGCGCCGACCGGGCCGGCATGGATATAGCCCTGTTCGATGCGCGGATCGCGCCGCTCGCGCCCGGCGGTGCGCGGGATGTCGCCGATCCCGGGCGAAAGCGCCGCAAAGATCGGATCGAGCCGGTCGACCACCGCCTTGTCGCCGCCGATCATCATGCAATAGCCGCGCTCGATGCCCCAGACGCCGCCGCTAGTGCCGACGTCGATGTAATGGATGCCGCGTTCCTTCAGCGCCTTGCCGCGGCGGACGTCGTCCTGCCAGAACGTGTTGCCGCCGTCGATGATGACGTCGCCGCGCTCCATCAGCTTTGACAACGCATCGATGGTCGCCTCGGTGATCTTGCCGGCGGGTAGCATCACCCAGGCGGTGCGCGGCTTCTCGAGTTTCCTGACAAAATCTTCCAGTGCGCCGGAGCCGACGGCGCCGTCGGCCGCGATCGCCGCGACCGCTTTAGCGTCCTTGTCGTAAACCACCGTGGAGTGGCCGTGCTTCATCAGCCGGCGGACGATGTTGCCGCCCATCCGCCCCAAGCCGATCATGCCGAGCTGCATTTTCCTGACGTCCTTTATTTGAGCATGATCCGATCCGAAAACCGGTACCCACTTTGCGCTAATGCGGCCCTTCGGGTCGGGATCATGCTCTAGTTCAACGCTTCATGGATCGCGTTATCCAGCATCTTTAACCCCGCCTTGAGATCACCCTTGAGATGCACGCGAAGGGCGCGGCGGCCGCGTTCGGTCAGCACGTCGAAATCGCCGCGCGCCTGTGCCGCCTTGATCACGCCAAAACTCGCCTTCTGGCCGGGCACGGGGAGATCCTTGACATCGTCTGCGGTGATCTGCAGAAACACGCCGCTGTCGGGTCCGCCCTTGTAGGCCTGTCCGGTGGAATGCAGGAACCGCGGGCCGAATTCGGCGCAAGTCGCAACATGGCGCGCGTCGCGCACCTCGAGCCGCATGTGTTGCAGGCTGTCGATATGCGCATGGTCCCGCGCGATATAGGCGAGCAGCGCCACATAGTCGTCGGTATGCACGCGCGCGAAATGCGCTTTCAGCCATGATCCGAGATCGCCATCGGCGCCGGCCTTGCGCAGGGCGGCGGCATTTTTGCCGTCGGTGTAGAGATCGGCCTGGGCCGTCGACATTACCGGCGCTTCCGGCGGCAGCTTGCCGGATTTTTCGAACGCCGCGGTCAATTCGCGGGTTTTGATCTTGGCGTCCTCGACGTCGGGCTGGTTGAACGGATTGATGCCGAGCACGGAGCCTGCGACCGCGGTCGCGATCTCGAAGCGGAAAAATTCCTGGCCGATGTGATCGATCGATTTCATGACGATGCGCACCACCGGATGCCCGGCCTTTTCCAGCGCCGCCAGTTTGTCGTCATGCGCGGCGTCGTTTTCGTTCTCGGTCCGGATGTCGATGAAGAAGCGATCATTGCCATAAATCGTTGGTTCGCCGAGCGGCTCGCCGTCGATCGGGATCAGGCCCTTGCCTTCCTTGCCGGTGGATTCCGCGATCAACTGCTCGGCCCAGGCGCCGAAATCGGCGATCTTCTTCGACGAGATGATCGTGACCTTGTCGCGGCCGTCGAGCCCGGCCAGTCCCATCGCCAGCCCAAGCTGCACGCCGGGATTTTCATGCGGCGGCACATCCGGTCCGCAGGAACGCACCATCGAGAGCGCATGCCTGATCAGCGCGCGAACGTCGATGCCGGCGGTCGCCGCCGGCACCAGCCCGAACGGCGACAGCACCGAGTAACGCCCGCCGATCGAGGGATCGCCGTGGAAGACGCGGGCAAATCCCTGTTTGGCCGCGACCTTCTCCAGCGACGAGCCGGGATCGGTCACCGCGACGAAGCGATGGCCGGCCTTCGCGGGTCCGATCGCCCTGGAAACCTCGGCGAAGAAATAATCCTTCATCACGTTCGGCTCGGTGGTGCCGCCGGATTTGCTGGAGACGATGAACAGCGTGCTGGCGATATTGATCGAAGCCTTGAGGTTGCGGACCTGCGCGGGATCGGTCGAGTCGAGCACATGCAGTTTCGGAAAGCCGGGCTTCTTGGCAAAAGTCTCCGCCAGCACTTCGGGACCCAGGCTCGATCCGCCCATGCCGAGCACCACGGCGTCACTGAAATTCTGTCCCTTCACCTTGCGCGCGTAATCCTCGTAGTCGGCGATATCGGCAGCGCCAGCGCTGTTCAGCCAGCCCAGCCATTTGTCCTCATCGGTCGTAGTCCAGACCGATTTGTCGTGCTGCCAGAGGCGGCGGATTTTTGCAGCAGTGCGCCATTCTTCGGTCGCCGTCGCCACCGCCTTGCCGATGTCGGTGCCGAGCGCCAGCGCCTGCCGGTCGATCCCGGCGCCGAGCACGGCGGCGCGCTTGTGCGCGACCGCGCCGTAAAGCTTGTCGGCGGCGTCCGCGAACAGTTTGACGCCGTCCTTGACCAGTTCCGCCGTGATCGCGTCGAGCGAGATGCCGGATTTTTCCAGTTCGGCGAGGACATGTCGCGCGTCCTCGACATTCTCCTCGAGGCTGTCGCGCGGCTTGCCGTGATCGCGGAACGCATCGAGGGTTGCCGGCGGCACGGTGTTGACGGTGTTGGGACCGATCAGCTCCTCGACATAGAGCACGTCGCTATAGGCCTTGTTCTTGGTGCCGGTCGAGGCCCACAGCAATCGTTGCGGTTTTGCTCCCTTGGCCGCAAGCTTGTCCCAGCGCGGGCCGGAGAACAGGTGCTTGTATTCCTGATAGGCGAGTTTCGCATTGGCGATGGCGACCTTGCCCTTCAGCGCGGCGAGCCGCTCCTTCTCGCTGGGATCGTTGGCGCGCGCGATCTTTTCATCGAGCTCCTTGTCGACCGCGCTGTCGATGCGGCTGACGAAGAAGCTGGCGACGCTCGCGACATGGGACGGATCGCCGCCGCCCTTGACGTATTTTTCCAGGCCCGCGAGATAGGCCTCGGCAACATCGATATAGACCTGTTGCGAGAACAAGAGCGTGATGTTGATGCTGATGCCCTCGCCGATCAGATGCTCGATCGCCGGCAGGCCTTCCGGCGTCGCCGGCACCTTGACCATCAGATTCCGGCGGTGCACGTCCTTCCACAGCCGCTTTGCCTCGGCGATCGTGCCCTTGGTGTCCATCGCCAGATAGGGCGATACTTCCAGGCTGACAAAACCGTCTTCGCCCTTGAGCCGGTCATAGACCGGTCGCAGCACATCGGCGGCGCGCTGGATGTCCTCGACGGCGAGTTGCTCGAACAGTTCGGCCACCGGGCGATCGCCTTTTTTCAGGGCGCCGCCGATCGGGCCGTCATATTCGTCGGAGCTGCCGATCGCCTTCTCGAAGATCGACGGATTCGAGGTGACGCCCTTGACGCCGTCGGTGTCGATCAGCTTTTGCAGGTCGCCTTTGGCGACGAAGCCGCGGGCCAGGAAATCCAGCCAGACCGACTGACCGTGGTTTTCGAGCTCTTTGACGGGATTCATGATGACCTGCTTTTGTTCGCGCGCGTCGGGTTCCCGCACCTTCTCTGGCGCCAAGCCGGAATGTCAACCAGTCCCGGCAGGGGCTGACCATTGGGACTATGCGCATGCCCCGAGCATAACGCCATTCACAACAGTTCGATCCCCGGGAATCGAGCGGCAGGCGCCGCTCGCGGCATGGCTTTCCGGCGGAATGGCGTGCTACTGCAAAGGCTTCCCACCTGTTTCGCCGTCCAGCCAAGGGCGCCGGATGACACGCTTTGAACGTTTTGCGACGGTGCTGTTGCGGTCTTTCGCTGCAGCGGCCGCGTCGGCCGAGCGCAGCGGGCGCCCGGGTGGCGCCGAGGTCGCAATAAAGTTAAGTTTTCGCGATAAAACTTGTTTGGTCGCGGGACGAGGGGAGTTCGTTGTGAAGGCTTATGTGATTGCCGCGGAGACGGTCAACGATCCAGCAATGTTCGATCTCTATCGCAAGGAAGTCCCGGCAACGCTCGTTCCATTCGGCGGACAGTTCGTTGCCCGTGGAGGGAATCTGACGGTTCTCGAAGGAGAATGGCCGCATCCACGATTGGTGATCATCGAGTTCCCCTCACGCGCTGCCGCGGAAGACTGGTACAAGTCAGCGGAGTACCGAAAGATAATCTCGCTCAGGCTCAAGAGCACCGCTGGGAACCTGGTTATCGTCGACGAGTTTGCCGCCTAGTAGCTGCGCGCGCGGCTCGCCCGGCAACGATCTGCCTGCCGCGCCCGCCTTGTGCCGAGGTTCAAACCCCTAACGCATCCTAGCGCAGGCTGGCGTTGATCTTGTCCAGCGCGGCGGAGCCGGGGCAGAGCGCCTTTGCGTCGAGCGAATTGAGCGGCGTCTCCACGGTGTCGAGATGGGTGTGAAGGTCTTCCGCCTCATGGTCGACATAGAGCAGGCCGGTGACGATCTGGCCCTTGGCGGCATGCCGCTGCAGGAATGACATCGCGCCAACGCGATCGTGCGGATCGTAGTCGGCATCGATCTTGCGCAGCGCAATCCGGGTGCCATCGTGCTGCTCGACCACCTGCACCGTGCCCGGCGCGTAATCCACCGTGATCGGGTCGCGGCCGGTGATCACGTCGAGCCGGTTCACCGCGTCATTGTGCTCGCGCACGTAATCGAAACTCTTGGTCGAGCCCGCGTGGTTGTTGAAGGCGACGCAGGGGCTGATCACGTCGATGAACGCCGCGCCCTTGTGCTCGATGGCGGCCGCGATCAGCGGCACCAGCTGGGTCTTGTCGCCGGAGAAGCTCCGCGCCACGAAGCTCGCGCCGAGCTGCAGCGCGATCGCCACCAGGTCGACGGCATTGTCGGTGTTGGTCACGCCCTTCTTGGATTTCGAGCCGCGGTCGGCGGTGGCCGAGAACTGGCCCTTGGTCAGGCCGTAGACGCCGTTGTTCTCGACGATATAGGTCATGTTGACGCCGCGCCGGATCGAATGCGCGAACTGGCCGAAGCCGATCGAGGCCGAGTCGCCGTCGCCGGAGACGCCGAGATAGATCAGGTCGCGGTTGGCGAGATTGGCGCCGGTCAGGACCGACGGCATGCGGCCGTGCACCGAATTGAAGCCGTGCGAATTGCCGAGGAAATAGTCCGGCGTTTTCGACGAGCAGCCGATGCCGGAAATCTTGGCGACGCGATGCGGCTCGATCGACAGCTCGTAGCAGGCCTCGATGATCGAGGCCGTGATCGAGTCATGCCCGCAGCCGGCGCACAGCGTCGAAACCTTGCCCTCGTAATCCCGGTGGGTATAGCCGAGGTCGTTCTTCGGAAGCCCCGGATGCTGGAATTTGGGTTTTGCGATGTAGGTCATGACTTTCTCTCTCTGCTCCCTCTCCCCGCTTGCGGGGAGAGGGTCGGGGTGAGGGGCGCTCTCCGCGAATCGAATTCGTGGAGAGTCCCCCTCACCCGGATTGCTGCGCAATCCGACCTCTCCCCGCACGCGGGGAGAGGTGATCGTATCGAATACATTCGCACCGCCCTCATGACTTCACCTTGCGGAGCGGGGTGACCTGGAGCTGATCCTGATGGTCGCCGATGGCGCCGGCGATGAAGCGCGCGGTGATCGGCGTGCCGTCATAATGCAGGATCGGCACCAGGCGGACGGGATCGATGCCGTTTTCGTTGACGATCAGCGAGCGCAGCTGCGCATCGCGGTTCTGCTCGACCACGTAAACAAAATCGTGATCGGCGAGGAAGCTTGCGACGCTGGAATGGAACGGGAAGGCGCGGATGCGGAGCCGATCGAGCTGATGCCCGCGGGCTTCCAGCAGGCCGATCGCCTCGTCCATCGCCGGCGCCGTCGAGCCGAAATAGATCACGCCGTATTTGGTCGGTTTTGCCGCGTTGGCCTGCAGCGGCCGCGGCACCATGTCCTGGGCGGTCTCGAATTTGCGCACCAGCCGCTGCATGTTGTCGGCGTACACCGAGCCTTCCTCGGAGTAGCGCGCGTAGCGGTCGCGGGAAGTGCCGCGGGTAAAATACGAGCCCTTGGTCGGGTGGGTGCCGGGATAGGTGCGATAGGGGATGCCGTCGCCGTCGACGTCGAGATAGCGGCCGAAGTCGCGGCCTTCCTCCAGCATCTCCGCCGTCATCACCTTGCCGCGGTCGTATTGCCTTGCGTCGTCCCACTTCAGCGGACGGCACAGCCGGTGGTTCATGCCGATATCGAGATCGAGCATGACAAAGATCGTGGTCTGCAGCCGCTCGGCCAGATCGAAGGCCGCGGCGGCGAACTCGAAGGCCTCCGCCGGGTCTTCCGGAAACAGCAGCACATGCTTGGTGTCGCCGTGCGAGGCATAGGCGCAGGCGATGATGTCGCATTGCTGGGTGCGCGTCGGCATGCCGGTCGAGGGACCGGCGCGCTGCACGTTCATGATCACCGCCGGAATCTCGGCAAAATATGAAAGGCCGATGAATTCCTGCATCAGCGAGATGCCGGGGCCGGAGGTCGCGGTGAAGGCGCGCGCGCCGTTCCAGGCGGCGCCGATCACGATGCCGATCGAGGCCAGTTCGTCCTCGCCCTGCACGATGGCGTATTTGGCCTTGCCGGTTTCGGGATCGTGCCGCAGCTTCCGGCAATGGCTGCCGAAGTAGTCGGCGAGCGACGACGACGGCGTGATCGGATACCAGGCGCAGACGGTGGCGCCGCCATAGACCGCGCCCAGCGCGGCGGCGCTGTTGCCTTCGATGAAGATGCGGTCGCCGACCTTGTCGGCTTTCCGAACGCGCAGGCCGATCGGGCATTTCAGATTCTGCAGCGCCCAGTCGCGGCCGAGATGCAGCGCATGGACGTTCGACGACAAGAGCTTTTCCTTGCCCTTGTATTGCTCGGCGATCAGCTGCTCAACGAGCTTCGGGTCCATGTCGAGCAGCGCGCACAGCGCACCGAGGTAGATGATGTTCTTGAACAGCTGGCGCTGGCGCGGGTCGGTGTAGGTCGAATTGGTGATCGCGGTCAGCGGCACGCCGATCACGCTGATGTCGGCGCGGAATTTCGACGACGGCATCGGCTTGGTGGAGTCGTAGAACAGGTAGCCGCCGGGCTCGATCGAGGCGAGGTCCTTGTCCCAGGTCTGCGGGTTCATCGCCACCATCATGTCGACGCCGCCGCGGGCGCCGAGATGGCCGTCCTCGGTCACCCGCACCTCGTACCAGGTCGGCAGGCCCTGGATATTGGACGGGAAGATGTTGCGCGGCGACACCGGCACGCCGTGACGCAGGATCGAGCGCGCGAACAGCTCGTTGGCGCTCGCCGAACCCGAGCCGTTGACGTTGGCGAAGCGAACGACGAAGTCGTTTACGCTGCTGAGCGGCTTTTGGACGGACATGATGTACCTGCGTGGGTCATATCGATGAGGTATTTCTGCATGTCCCAGGCCCCGGTGGGACAGCGTTCGGCGCACAGCCCGCAATGCAAGCAGACGTCTTCGTCCTTCACCATCACCCGCCCGGTCTTCAGGCCGTCGGCGACATAGAGGTCCTGGTCGAGATGCGGCGAGGGCGCCTTCAGCCGCGTCCGCAGGTCGGCTTCCTCGCCGTTCTCGGTAAAGGTGATGCAGTCCATCGGGCAGATATCGACGCAGGCGTCGCACTCGATGCAGAGCGGCGCGGTGAACACCGTCTGGATGTCGCAGTTCAGGCAGCGCCGCGCCTCGCCGAGCGCCAGCTTGAGGTCATAGCCGAGTTCGACTTCGGCGCGGATGTCCTTCAGCGCCACCACCTTGTCGCGATGCGGCACCTTGTAGCGCTTGTCGGCGGAGACGTCGTTGTCGTAGCTCCATTCGTGGATGCCCATCTTCTGCGACGACACCTCCACCTCGGGCAGCGGCCGCTCGTGGATGTCTTCGCCGGACAACAGCTTATGGATCGACAGCGCCGCGTCATGGCCGTGCGCCACCGCCCAGATGATGTTCTTCGGGCCGAACGCCGCGTCGCCGCCGAAGAACACCTTCGGATTGGTCGAGCCCATGGTCTTGGCGTCGACCTTGGGCATGTCCCATTTGTCGAATTCGACGCCGCAGTCGCGCTCGATCCATGGAAACGCGTTTTCCTGGCCGACCGCGACCAGCACGTCGTCGCAAGCAATGGTTTGATCGGGGTCGCCGGTCGGCACCAGATTGCGCCGGCCCCTGGCGTCGTATTCCGCCTTCACCTTCTGGAAGGTGACGCCGGCGAGTTTGCCGTTGTTGTGAACGAACGCTACCGGCACCATGAAATTGAGGATCGGAATGTCCTCGTGGAGGGCGTCCTCTTTTTCCCAGGGGCTCGCCTTCATCTCCTCGAAGCCCGAACGCACGATCACCTTGACGTCTTCGCCACCGAGGCGGCGGGCGGTGCGGCAGCAATCCATCGCGGTGTTGCCGCCGCCGAGCACGATCACGCGCTTGCCGATCTTGTCGGTATGGCCGAACGACACGCTGGAGAGCCAGTCGATGCCGATGTGAATATTTTTGGCCGCTTCCTTGCGGCCGGGAACGTCGAGCTCACGGCCGCGCGGCGCGCCGCTTCCGACGAAGATGGCGTCGTAATTCTCGCTGAGCAGCTTCTTCAGGCTGTCGATGCGCCGGCCGCCTTTGAACTCGATGCCGAGATCGAGGATGTAATCGGTTTCCTCGTCGATCACCGTATCGGGCAGCCGGAATTTCGGGATCTGCGTCCGCATCATGCCGCCGGCCTTCGGATCGCCGTCGAACACCGTGCAGTGATAGCCGAGCGGGGCGAGATCGCGCGCCACCGTCAGCGAAGCGGGACCGCCGCCGACGATCGCGATGCGCTTGCCGTTCTTCGGCCCTGGCCGCGGCATGCGGTGCTTGACGTCGTCCTTGAAGTCGGCGGCGACGCGCTTCAGCCGGCAGATCGCAACC
>Ga0209422_1000219_pt1 | contig 14334 bp, 12 predicted proteins | sample BlaSpr_A8_OM2_M3_FD_187983 | JGI IMG/M metagenome (GOLD analysis project Ga0209422, IMG submission 187983) | Forest soil microbial communities from Thunder Bay, Ontario, Canada - Black Spruce, Ontario site 2_A8_OM2_M3 (SPAdes) (version 2) | ecosystem: Environmental > Terrestrial > Soil > Boreal... | reverse complement strand
TTGTCGTTGACGATGCAGGCGTGCTCTTTGGTGCAGGTCGGGCTCCAGTCGAGTGGATAAAAGACGAGAACGACTTTCTTTTTGCCGCGGAAGTCGCTGAGCTTTACTTCCTTCTGGTCCTGATCTTTGAGTGTGAATTCGGGCGCGGGCGCGCCGACAGTTGCTGCCATGTTTCCTCCTGAGAGTTCTGCATTAATTCTAAGATAATTTCCGATCCATCATAAAACATCTTGCGCGATCATCACTTAAGCACGGGGGACTTCGCGTCGGCGGGCTTCTCTTCGTCGGCGTGGATTTTGCCGTCGTCTTCGGCATAGAACGAGCGATGGGTGGCGTCGAGTTGCTTGGGCATCATGGTGAGAATAAAGCTGTCCTTCTTTCCCTCAAAAGATACGGTGTAGTCGCCGCGGTCGGGATTGACCATCCGCTTGGTGAATGAGCCGGAGTGGACGAGCTCGGCGAGGGAAGTGGCGAAGTGGTCGTACTGCTTGTTGAACTGGCGCTGGGCACGGATTACCACTCGCATATAGGCCAGAGCCGCGGCTTCAGAGTCCGAACGCGCAGGGTCGCCGTGAAATTTTGGCTGATAGGTCGGGGAAGGGGTCTGCAAAGCTAATACCGGTAACGCTGCAAAAAGAGTGGAAGTGAGCACAACACCGGCGAGGACGGCAAGAAAACAAGGGACGCTTTTTCTCATGCTGAGTGTTCTCCACAATTGTTAACCCAAGAATTAAGCCGCCGATTCAACGACAGAGCCGCTTTTGATCCTTCTTTTTCATGTTACTCCCGTAATTTCCCTTCGGTCACCTTCTCTTTGCACAGCGAACAATTGCCGCTATGCTCTTAGTACGAAACTACGCCCTACAGGGAAACCTATGAAAGCAGCAGTAGCGAGAAAACCGATCATCAAAATTGCCGTAGTGGAGAGCGATCCGTTGCGGTTTGTGGGCTTTCGCGCCTTGTTCGATACCGAACCTGAGTTCGAACTAATCTCCGCCGGACTGCCAGAGATTTCCACCTTGCAGGACGTGGACCTGATTCTGCTGGGCAATCGCTCCGGCCAAAACCTGTTTGACGTGATGGCCAGCCTCAAGGCCACGCGTCCTGACCTGCGGATTATTGTGACCGGCTCGGGAGTGGACGAAGAAACCATTCTTAAGGCCATTGCCTCTGGAGCCAAAGGCTACGTGGATGAAGCTGCTTCGCCAGCGGAATTTGTGCAGGCCATTCGCATCGTGAGCCAGGGATCGGTATGGGCCCCGCGAAAAGTTCTTTCCATGTTTATCGAGCGGGTGTCGTCAGCTCCGGGACGGATCTTCCCAGCGGGTCGCGTCACATTCACCGACCGCGAAAAAGAAGTTCTGGAAATGCTGGTGGCGGGCCGCTCCAACAAAGAGATTGGCGCACAACTGGGAATTGAAGAGCGCACCGTAAAAGCTCACGTGGCGAAGTTGATGCGCAAAGTGGGCGTGCAGAACCGGATTGCACTCTCGGTGCACGCGATCACGCATTCGCTGGTGGCGGCGAAGTAGAGTAGCAGCTTCAAGGTGCTAAGTGTTGGGTCCAAGGGTTTTGCCCCTACTGCCCGGTAACTTTGGGGCAATGACCTCGGTAATCTTGTGGGGAATTTGCGCGCGAAGCATACTCGGCTCACCTACCACAGAACCTGGGAGACGGGGTTGGGAGTGGCGATTAGGGTCACTACTTTCAGCCCCGATTTTTTTGTCCCCGAATTTGACTCCCTCTTGATATTCCACTAGGACCTTCGTAGTTAAGCCTTTCCGATACAACAACGACCGCTTCGTTTACAATCCAAGTACCAGATCCCAGACAGTTTGTGTGGCGAGGAACCATGAAAAAATTCTTACTGTTGACCCTGATCGTGTGCCTTGCTTCGTTCGTGTTGGCCGCGGATGAGCCGGGCAAAGAAACCAAAGCTGCGGATCGCGTCCAAGCTGCCGCGGAAGTGCTGAATGAGATTCAGGGCGCTCCCGATAAAGGCATTCCGCAAGAGGTGTTGGGCTCGGCGGAGTGCGTCGCCGTGGTGCCGTCGATGTTGAAGGGCGGGTTTATTGTGGGCGCGAAGTACGGGCGTGGGTTGGCTAGCTGCCGCACAGAAAAAGGATGGAGCGCGCCGGCATTCTTTGTGGTCACAGGAGGTAGCTTTGGCTTTCAGATCGGCGGGCAGGCAGTCGATCTGGTGATGTTGATTATGAATAAAGATGGTATGCGACATTTGTTGTCGAGCGAGTTCGCGCTCGGCGCCGACGCTTCGGTAGCTGCGGGTCCCGTGGGCCGCCATGCCGAGGGAAATACGGATTGGAAGATGCGGTCTGAGGTGCTGACCTATTCGCGTGCCCGGGGCCTGTTTGCCGGCGTGAGTTTGAATGGGGCCGTGATCAAGCAGGACAAAGACAGCACCCGAGAATTTTACGGCCGCATGGTGCCATTCCGCACGTTGCTGACGGGGGAGATCGAACCACCGGCAGGCACCAACGCGTTTCTGACCTCACTGGCACAGTGGGCGCAAGCAGCATCGAAGTAAAAAAATAAACTACCAAGAACACGAAGTCGCACGAAGCTTTTCTTCGCGGACCTTGGCGTCCTCCGTGGTTAATTAAGGTTTCGCGGTTTGACAAACAATTTTTCACGGTGATACCGTCACGCTTCCCCCGATGCGGCAGCGACTTGAGTACGCGGCAGCCTGGCCGTTCATCAAAATCCTCGGTATTTTGCCGCGCCCGCTGGCGCGAGCCACCGGCGTTGGGCTGGCGTGGCTGGTTTATCTTCTGCACGCGCGCTTGCGTGAGGTGGGCATGCGCAATCTCGCCCTGGCATTTCCTGAAAAATCTGAGGCGGAGCGAGTTCAGATTCTTCGCGCCGAGTTTGCCTCGCTGGGACGTCAACTGGCGGAGGTCTGCCACTTTCCCAAGTACACGCGGGAGAATGTTGAGCAGGTCGTGGTGTATGACGGGCTCGAGAACTACGAGCGGGCGCATGCCCGCGGCAAGGGCGTGCTGTTTCTTACCGCGCATTTTGGCGGGTGGGAGCTCTCGGCATTCAGCCACTCGCTGCGCGGCCACTGGATGCATGTGGTATCGCGGGCGATGGACAACCCGTATCTCGATCGCCTGATCCGGCAATATCGTGAGATGCATGGGAACAAGACCGTGGACAAAGACAACTTCGTGCGCGGATTACTTGCCGCAATGAAAGCCGGGGAAGTGGTGGGCATATTGATGGATACCAATATGACTCCGCCGCAGGGAATCTTCGTGGATTTTTTCGGCATCCCGGCGTGTACGGCGAGCGGGCTGGCGCGAATCGCGCTGCGCACTGATGCAGCCGTAGTGCCGACCTTCACGATTTGGGACGCGGCGTTGGGCAAGTACCGACTGCGGTTTGATCCTTCGGTGGAGTTGGTGCGCACCGGCGATCTGGAGGAAGACATCCGGGCCAATACCCAGAAATTTACTTCGATCATTGAAGAGTACGTGCGGAAATATCCGGAGCAGTGGCTGTGGGTGCACCGCAGGTGGAAGACGCGGCCGCCGGGCGAGACGGGATTGTACTAAGAGCGGGCTTCGGGCTTCGGGCCGAAAATAAAGTTCCCAGCGTGATCGCAACCGCTTACGTCAATGAGGCGAGGGGCGCTCTTCTTGTGCTTGTCTTTCAAAGTAGAACGCTATGCCGAGGGCGAAAATCACAGCCGCGATCCCGAGGAGCGTCAGCCTCAGTCGTGCGCTGCAACGGTAGCCCAGCCCCACCCGCCCTTTTTGCTTTTGCGCGCAACAGTTTTTGAAAAGAAGGCGCGGCGGGTGCCCCTCGATAAGGGCGAGGGCGGTGTCAAGGACAAAAGTTTCCTGGCGGTGGCCATGCTGGATACAAATATCTCATCATCACCCTCCTTTCCCATCATGGCGATCCAGCGCAGGCACTGTGGTGCGGGGGGCCGCGGTTTGGCGAACGCCGTGCTTCTACCGCTACGCGCAGAAATTCGAATGGGGTTCCTGAGAATTGATTCATGAAAGGGAATCATGGCAAAGCGCCGTCGAATCGCAGTACATAGTCATTGATACCTGGTTCACTCGATAGGTCGACGAAGGGAGGAAGCAGAATGGTGGAAAAACATGACAGGATTGACATGGGACGGACAATAGCGGAGACCCTTCGTTCCAACCCGCGTGCCGCAAAAGCGGCCCTGAAGGTTGCGAACACCGTGGAAGTCGCGTCCTCAATTAGCGAATTTGTAATCAGCGAATCTGTCGAGCCCGCACAACTAAGCGATCATGGGCAAGCAATATCGTCCCTGGGATCGGTGAATCAAATGCAAAAAGAGAGACGACCTCCTGGTTAAACGAAGTCCTCGATGGTTGACCCCGTTATCAGACAACACGCCGCCGATGAAGAGCTGCGCACGCGCTTGGTGGAGTTGGTGCGGGAAAGCCTAGGTTCGGATATCGGCAGTTGCATGTCCTGCTGTTTCGGGCGTAGAAGCTCAAATTGGCTTTTCTGATTCTTTCGGTGGTGGGAATATAGTTGTTTGGGCATCCCCGGTGAGCACGAACCCCAAAGGAGCGGGGGGCGCTCTGGAATCGGGCCTAAACCGACAGTAAGGCGAGAACGTCGTTGTCAATCAACCGTTTCGTTGAATAATGTTTTAACCTATCCAGTAAGGAACTGGTCACTTCTTGTCCTTTTGCAACCATCAACACTCCCCCGCGATTCCTCACGTCCTGCTGCAAGATCGCTCCTATGGGAAGGGTCGAAATCGAAACTTTACGCAATTCGACTTTCGGCTGATCAAATGTCATATCAGCCAACGAGTCGATTATTTGTCGGTCGAAATCGCACCTGTACCGAAGCCGTAGCAGGGCTTCATCGGTGGCTATCCTTCTCGTTCTCAGATTGTCAAAAGCGACTGCAACCTTGATCATCTTGGCTCCGAAAACTAAGGCCTCGGCCGGCAACTCTGTAGATTGCACAGGATTCTGGGGGACTCCCACGCTCAACTGCTGGGCAATCATCCACCCCACTGGTTCTAAGCGCCGAACCCCTGCCAGAATGTTTCTTGCAGCGCCAGGGTGGGCTTCAAAGCGAGTCCGGTTTTTGGCCGAGAGGTGAGTGTCCGTAAATGCGGCACGAACTACTTCCTGATCGAGCGAAATACAGCCCAACTGCGAAAGCAGGGCGGCTGCCTCAAAACACCACGAGTGAAAAAGGCAAACCTTGGAAGTCACATGGCTGACGCATCGGGCTACACGAATAGATTTGTCACATGCCTCAGGACTTACAACGCTTAAAATATCGGACAGGATCTTAATGCTGCCCATCAGCGTATCGTCCAGCAGATTTGTCTCGGCGGCAACAGTTCGATATAGGGCCGACCCACCCGATACCGCCTCAGATAACACCTCCGGCTCGCACGGCTTTACCAGAAGACGGAATAATTTCCATCGTGGAGTTCGTCCGTTATCGCATTCATTTCCAAGTTCCGGTAACCATAATTCTTACGAGATGGGTCCTTATCGTTAACGACAAGCTCACCAACGCTTCATTGCGACGCAGACACACGAACGGGTGCGCGTCCTATTGTTTGGTAGCTTGGTGTTCGGTTCAACCCCGCTCATGCGAAGATTGATATCGCTTTAGGAACAGTACTGCTTTGTGCTGGCGCTAGCGTTAGGGCTGCAGCCGGCACTGAGGCGGTGTTCGAAGCAGGAATCCCCAGGTAGCTATCGACAGTGCCTTTTGGTATTCCCAGAATTGCCGCAATCTCGGAAGGACTTCCTCCTTGTTGTCTGAGAGCATGAATTCGTGCGGCCTCCCGAGATTCATACGGAGGGTAGGTCGCGGAAGTTGCAGTAAGCGATGTGACGGTAGCCATAAAGTTGACCCTTTACTACCTGTCAGAGTAGGCCTACTCAATTCCATTGTCTGTTCATTCTTAGACAGCTGCGACAACAAACCAGAGGCTCGGGACAGGTATATTCGACTTAGCCGGAAATCCACACTGTGAGTAATGTGAACCACGTATGGTAACGGCAGGATGCCCTCTAAGTCATCGGAATCGTAAGTGGTTCCTAACAGCTTCACCAGGTATTGAACCAATCTGCTCGATTGTTAAACCGTGTTGGTTGCCCGGGTCTGCTCACGTCTTCGTGACAGGCCGGGAAGTGGCGGCTTCTTCGCACGATCTGCTTCCTGGACTCTGCCGAGATCTGGAGACGGTTCCGGACGGTCGCCGGTTTGCGAGGTGGAGATTCGGCAGCTCGAAGGCACGGCTTCGCCATCACGAAGGAGAACGTTCAGCAGAGAACTGTGAACATGTAACGTATCTCCTCCAGCGTCGTAGTCGATGAAGCCCAGCTTCCTGAATCGGTTCATGAAAAAGCTGACGCGCGGGCGTGTCGTTCCCACCATCTCTGCCAGAGTCTCCTGACTGAGTCTGGGAACCGACATTTCCGAGACACCTGCCCGGCCGAATTGCGCCATCAACAGAAGCACTCGGGCCAGCCGCTTTTCGCTGGAGTTGAAGAGTTGATCGACCAAATCGTCCTGATACCGAATATTCCGCTTCAGCAAGTATTTGATAAACATAGCCGCTAGCGTTGAGTCCTGGCCTATAGCAACGGTCATTGCCTGCTTCTCAATGTGCAGAAGGACGCAATTATCCGATATCGCGACTGCAGACGACGTGCGTACAACCTGATCAGCAAGGCTCCCTTCTCCAAAGAAGTCACCCGGGCTCAGAATCCCTAGGGTCGCTTCCTTGCCCGCTTCCGATACCACGCTAAGCCGTATTCTTCCTGTCTGGACGACAAATATGCCGTCCGTGACGTCACCTTGAGCGAAGATCTGGGCGTTCTTCGGAAAGGACACCATCTGCCTGCCCCTGCCAGTCGTTGAGAGAAAGGTCTGCGGGTTGAAGTCGGGTTCCGTCTTCGGGGCAGCGATTTGCTTCATCACAGTCCTTCCTAAATAGGAATCTCGTCGTTGTCAGTTATCGGCAAGCACTAACAGAAGACTATCCAACAACGCCCATAAGGACGGCTGCGGCGATTACCGAGGTTTCTACTTCGGGACTGTGCCGCTTTTGAAAAATACCTTTCGTTGGCAGGGGTTCCCACTCCCAAAAATTGCGACTCCCCCGAGTACGCAGCGATCACGCCACACACTCTCAACTCATGGAATAAGATTTGCATTAGATGTGAATAAGGTGATCATTCTTGAACACTGCTGGGTCTTCCAGAGCCATACACTTTTGGCTTAGGAGATATATTTATGTTGCTTCCACAGGAACCGTATGCCGTGCTCGAGGAACCGTATTCCGCGTCCACAGAACCGGCCGCCGATCATATACCGGTTCACGCAATGCGAACCGCCCAGTTAATTGAGTTTATGAAACGGCCTAAAATTCTATTGGTCGACGACAATGATGACGATCTTGTTCTGACGCGAAGGTCGCTGGAAAAGCAAAACTGCGAGGTAGTCACTGCACGGTGCGTCAACGAGGCTCTGAAGCAGATTGCTACGCAAAGCTTCGATGTTCTCATCACCGATCTTCACATGCCGGAGCCTGGGGATGGCTTTGCAGTGGTAACCGCAATGCGACACACTCAACCCCAAGCACTGACCCTGGTCGTCAGCGACTATCCCGACGTGCAAAAAGCGATGAACGCCATTCTTCTGCAAGCGGATGAAGTTCTGGTGAAACCTTTCGACGCCAAGCGGCTGGCCGGGCTCATGGAGAAGGAAAGGCTGACATCATTACCTTCTTTGACGCAAGCCAAGGAAGGTATCGCGTCGATACTGGATCGCGACGTCGCTATTTTGATACAGCGATGGTTGGAACGAGTAGGAGGGGTAAAGGAGTTGGCGGCAATTCCGCTGCCGCCAAGCGAGCGCTCTGTGTATCTTCCGGAGATGATAAGAAGTATCACGGCACGGTTGCGCGGCGACCGCGAAATAGAAGGGGCTGAGATCCCGACCCAAGCGGCGGTGGTGCACGGACAATGCCGCTATCGCCAAGGGTACACCGCTCCCATGATCGTGCAGGAGTCGCGAATGCTGCAGGTGAGTATTTTCGAGACGGTTGAACGTAACCTGGGCACCGTGGATTTTAGCCGGGTGCTGCCCGACATCATGATCATTGCAGACGAAGTGGACTGGCAGTTAAAACAAACCATCAACAGCTTTCTGACAGTGCAGCGGGAAGAAGTAGCCTTAGCGTCCGATGTAATCGCCAAAGCGCCAGTGTCTGCCCAGGCCAATTGATGAGTTAGTGTTCAGCACTGGTATGAGTGAACAATAAGTAAGTCGCATAACCGTTACTCTTCAGTCTTGAAAGGACGAACACCATGGTCTCTCCAATTTCGCCGATAGCGGCCGTTTCACAGATAGGGGATTCCCCTGCAATCGGTTCACCCACAGTCGCTTCACCTGCAGCCGCTCCTGTTGCCGGCGGATCACCCACATACGTTCCCGCTGCCCAGACATCGCAGATCCAGCTATTGTTTCAACAGGGGGTAAGTCCCGCCGAGATCGCCGCAATGCTCGGTTTATCTGCAGCCGCCGTCGATGGATACCTGGGTATTGGTAATACCGGAAGCACGGTGCCTGCAAGCCCGGCTCAAACGCCAGCCACAACCGGGTCGGCCTTCCCCTCGATATCCACCATCGCTTGATGGCAGCGAGGAACAATGCAGCCTGAGTCGCCACAACTGAGGCTGCATCCCATGTTCTCGCAAATAGCAATTCACAGGAGCGCGGGTGCTGACATGCGGTACGAGCCATGCCTCACCACGACGACCGCAAGTCGCTCGATGTGCCGCCGGCAGCGGGAACGTAACACTGTTGGGTATAGTCCATCACCATGCGATCGGCGTTGAAGCGCCAGCCAAGGGTGCGGATGGTGCGCTTCATGCGCTTGATCCAGCCGCGCGGCAAACCGTCACGATCGCGGCGGTAGTACAACGGGATCACTTCTTCCCGAAGGGTTCGAAGCAAATCCTCGCCGTCGCGCTTGTCATGGACACTCATGTTGGAGTGAGTTCTGCCGGTGCCGATGGAAAATCCATTCATGCCGTCGTAGGCCTCAGCCCACCAGCCATCGAGCACAGAAAGGTTCAGGCCGCCATTGAGGACGACTTTCTGGCCGCTCGTGCCTGACGCCTCCAAAGGCCGGCGCGGGTTGTTCAGCCACACGTCGACACCTTGGACGAAATAGCGCCCGACGTTGATGTCATAGTCTTCGACGAACACAAACTTATCGGTGAACAGGCCGTTGCGCATCAATTCGGCGATCTGCTGCAGGACTTTCTTTCCCGGCTCATCGTGGGGATGCGCTTTTCCAGCGAAAACGAACTGCACGGGGCGTTTGGGATCGTTCACCATCGAGGCCAAACTCTCGAGATCGGCCAGAATCAGGTTGGCACGCTTGTAGGTGGCGAAGCGGCGGGCAAATCCGATAGTCAGCGCATCCGGGCTGAGTACCTTGCCGAGCCTCTGCAGGACTTCGCGCGATTCGTACCGGCGCTCGGCCTGTTCCACGGCGCGGCGGCGAACGAATTCCAGAAGCTGGGATTTAAGGCTCAGGTGCGTCTCCCAGAGTTCGCCATCGTCGACGTTCTCAATGCCTTCCCAAATCTTGGCGTCGCTGCTGTACTGGTGCCAGTTGGTGCCAAGATGGCGGTCGTAGAGCCGGAACATCTGCGGAGCCAGCCACGACGGGACGTGGACGCCATTCGTAATGTGTCCGATAGGAACTTCGTCCTCGGGCTTGCCGGGACAAAGGCCGATCCACATGGCGCGGGAAACTTCGCCGTGCAGAGCCGAAACCGCATTGGCGCGGCGCGAAAGCCTGAGACCCAGAACCGTCATACAGAACGTTTCCTGCTGGTTGCTGGGCTTCTCCCGGCCAAGGCCCATGAGACTTTCCGTAGAAAGCCCCAGCTCGTCGCGCAGCGGTCCAAGATGCTCCTCGATCAGCTCCGAACCGAAGCGATCATGCCCGGCCGGAACAGGCGTGTGGGTGGTAAAGACTACTTCGCGCGAGACGCGGGGCACGGCCACGTCGAAGCCGATGCCTTCCTCCAGCATGCGGCTGCGGATCGCCTCGAGCACGGCAAATCCGCTGTGGCCTTCGTTGAGGTGAAGAACCCCCGGGTTGATGCCCAGGGCTTTCAAAGCGCGGAACCCTCCAACCCCCAACAAGAGCTCCTGGCGGATGCGCGCACGCGAATCCCCGCCATAGAGCCGGGAAGTAAGCTCGCGGTCGTCGGGAGTGTTGCCGTCCACATCGGAGTCGAGAAGGAACAGGTCGCAACGGCCGACTTTCACGCGCCAGACTTTCGCATGAATGGAACCACCGCGAGTGTCGATTTGCACGGAGACTGGGCGGCCGTTTTTGCCGATGGCAATTTCCATCGGCAATTGATTGACGTCAGTCTCCAGATATTCTTCCTGCTGCCAGCCGTTGCGATCGAGGCGCTGGCGAAAATATCCTTGCCCGTAAAACAGGCCAATGCCAACAAGCGGAATGGCGAGATCGGACGCACTCTTGATATGGTCGCCGGAAAGCACGCCGAGACCTCCGGAGTAAACCGGAAGCGATTCGTGGATTCCGAATTCAGCGGAGAAGTAGGCCACTGGCGAAGGCCGCAGGACGCCGGCGTGACGTGCTCCCCAGGTGCGATCCGCCTGCAAGTATTCCTGCAAGCGGCGGTAGGCGTAGTTGATGCGGCTGTGCAGCACGAGTTCGGTGGCGCGGGCTTCCAGTTTCGCGAGAGGAAACTCGGCTAGCAGAGACACCGGGTTCTGGTTGAGCTGCCGCCAGCGCACGGGGTCGAGATCGCGAAACAGGCTGATGGCGTCGTGATCCCAACTCCACCACATGTTGCGGGCCAGTTCCCACAGGCGTTCCTGAGCAGGAGCGATAAAGCGGTCGAGCGTGCGCGCTTCGTTCACCACCGGCGCAACCTGGGCCGCGGCCTCGGCCAGCATCTGCACCTCTTCTTCACGGAACACTCGAGGCTCTATGGTTTGGACGACCAGGACGCCCTGCAGAACGCCACGGTCGATGAGCGGAACTCCGAGGAATGAGTGGTAAGCGTCCTCGCCAGCTTCGCGAAAGTACTTGAAGCGCGGGTGGTTGTGCGCTTGGTCGGCGGCGACGGGACTCACTTTTTCCGCCACTAATCCGGCGAGACCTTCATGGATGGCCATACGCAGTTTGCCGATGCACTCGCGGCGAAGGCCAACGGTTGCCGCCAGAACCAGATTCTCACGGTCGGGTTCGAGCAGATAGGCGGAACAAACTTCGGTTTGAAATCGCTTGGCGATGAGGGCGACGACGTTCATCAGGGTCTCGGCGGGTTGACCCGCCTCCGCCGCCAGATTGGCGATTTCCTCGAGCGTCAGGACGTGGGTGACATTGCGCCCTCCCGTCGTTTCCGGGGCGAGCGCTTTTTGGCCGTTTGGGTCTTGTGCTTCTCCACGATTCTCTTCCAATTGCAGGCTCTCTGGTTCCATCTCTGATCTGATTCTGACCTTTCAGCTTTTCAGGCAGTGCTCTCGGACACGGACTGTCTGGGAGACCGCTTCGTTTTTGCTGCTCTAGTATGACAGACGACATTTCCACAGTGTTCGGGCGCCCGAAAAAATAAACTTCTGTTCTGCTTTGTTGCGTTTGCAAGTGCCTTCTTAATGTAAAGCAAATGTACGGGTCGCAGGACGGCGGGTCCAATTGAAATTATTGATGGCGGGGATGAAGAGTAGCTTGGGTCCGCCGGACGCCTGCCCCAGGGACGCCTTGAGGCATTGATTCCTATAGAATCAACTCTTCTTATGAAAACTTTCGAACAAATTGCAGACCTTGAAAAGAAATATTTGCTGGGTACTTATAATCGATATCCCATCGTGCTGACGCGGGGGAAGGGCGTATTTCTTTACGACCTGGAGGACCGGCGCTATCTCGATTTTGTTTCCGGGCTGGGGGTGAATGCGTTGGGGCACTCTCATCCGCGGATCGTGAAGACGATTCGGGAGCAGGCAGCGAAGCTGATTCACGTCTCCAACCTTTATTACCACGAGTACCAGGGCGCGCTGGCGGAGAAGTTGTGCACGCTCCTGGGTAGCTCTTTTGGAAGTTCCCGGGCGTTTTTTTCCAACAGCGGGACTGAGGCGATCGAAGGATCGATCAAGCTGGCGCGGCTGGCGGGACATCGCGCGGGCGGAGCAGGGAAGTCGCGGCTGGTGGCGCTGCAAGGCTCATATCACGGGCGCACGTTTGGAGCGCTGTCGCTGACCGGGCAGGAAAAGCATCGCAAAGGATTTGAGCCGATGCTTGAAGAAGTGACTTTCGTCGCGCAGAACGACATCGAAGGTTTACGCGCGGCTGTGAGTGACAACACCTGTGCGATTGTGCTGGAGCCGATTTTTGGCGAAGGCGGAATTTATGAGTGTTCGGTGGAGTTTCTGCAAGAGTGCCGCGCCGCCGCAGATCGGCATAAAGCCGCTCTGATTTTTGATGAGATACAGTGCGGCCTCGGACGCACCGGGACGATGTTTGCATTTCAGAGTTTTGGCGTGACTCCCGATATCGTGGCGATCGCCAAGCCCATTGCGGCAGGCTTGCCGCTGGGCGCGTTCCTCGCGAAAGAGGAATTTGCCAACGCGATTTCGCCCGGGCAGCACGGCACAACTTTTGGCGGCGGTCCGCTGGCTTGCCGCGTGGCGCTGGAATTTCTGGCGATTGTGGAAGATGAAAAGTTGCTCGACAACGTCAATACAGTTGGAGCTTATCTGCAGCAGGAGTTGAAAACCATTGTCGAGAAGAGTGCTGCGGCGATAGAAGTCCGCGGACGAGGATTTATTCAGGGGATCAATCTGGAGATTCCCGCGCGTCCGATTGTGGATGCGGCTCTGGCGGAAGGCGTTCTCTTCAACAGCACGCAGGATACCGTGGTGCGGTTTCTGCCTCCGTATTTACTGGAGGAAAAGCATGTGGACAAAGGAATTCGCGTGCTGAAGAAGTTGCTGAAGAAGAGGCGCAAAGCGGCGTAGAAAAGGCATCGATAGAAATACATCAATAAAAATGCCTTGCCAGGCTTGCAGTGACGGCGTGCTCGTAGGGGTACCTTCGGCGAGCTCAGGGCAGGCTCTTCGACTTCGCAGATGGTCCGCTTCGCGAGCCATCTACTTCGCTCAGGATTGACAGACAAAAACGGGGAGCCGAAGCTCCCCAAGTGAAGCGAACAGAGGCGATGTTCAGTTAAATAGAATCCACGGGCGCGAAAAGAGTTGTCTGGGTTGAGAGTGGGGCGGAAAAGATTTGTCTACGATGCCATCCAATCAGGAACCGTCGGAGGCTGCTTCTTCAAGTGCGAATGATGGCATAGAAGAGAACTGGATAAATCTGGATGGCGGGCGCATGCGCTACCTGCGCGCGGGTTCCGGGCCGCCGCTGGTGATGCTGCATGGCCTGTTCGGATATTCATTTTCCTGGCGTTATACAATTCCGGCGCTGGCGCCTTATGCCACCGTCTATGCGCCGGACATGCTGGGCGCAGGATTCTCCGATCGGCCGGCCGGGTTGGATGACTCGATGCGCGGGACGGCGCGGCGCATGCTGCGTTTCGTCGAGCAGCTTGGAGTTTCTTCGTTCGATCTGTTGGGCACATCGCACGGCGGCGCGGTAGCGATGATGGCCGCTGCGGAATGCCTTGACGGAAATTCCAACTTGCGGGTTCGGAGAATGGTGTTGGTGGCGCCGGTAAATCCGTTCTCGTCGCAGGGAAAAGTGCTGGCGCCGTTCGCCGGCAGCAAATTGGGCGCAAACTTGTTCCGGTTCGGCGCTGACCATATGAAGTTCCTGTTTCCTTACTGGCACGCGCGCATGTACGGCAACCGCAGCAATATTCCGGCCGACGCTTTTGCTGGGTACCTGGCGCAGTTCGCCAAACCAGGGTTGGTGGATCACGGTCTCAGCATCGTGCGCACCTGGACGGAAGATCTGCGCGACTTGAAGGCGACTCTCCCGAGGTTGGCGAGCATTCCAACGCTGCTGATGTGGGGCGACAAAGATCCCGCTGTTTACGCTTCCTCCGCCAGGCCGCTGGCAAAATATTTTTCCAATTGCACGCTGGTTGTATTCCCTGGGGTTGGACATCTGCCGTACGAAGAGTGCCCGCAGGAATTCAATCGCGCTCTCATTGAATACTTGACGCGAGAAAAGTTTCCCGCCTGAAAGCGCGCTATTCGCAGTTCCTAAATGATGAACCATCACATTTTCGACTTGCTGCGCGGCATGCTGGTGCACTACGGATACTGGGC
>Ga0209422_1000218_pt1 | contig 14396 bp, 8 predicted proteins | sample BlaSpr_A8_OM2_M3_FD_187983 | JGI IMG/M metagenome (GOLD analysis project Ga0209422, IMG submission 187983) | Forest soil microbial communities from Thunder Bay, Ontario, Canada - Black Spruce, Ontario site 2_A8_OM2_M3 (SPAdes) (version 2) | ecosystem: Environmental > Terrestrial > Soil > Boreal... | reverse complement strand
ATCATCTGTTATTCATCGCCTTAATCTGCGCGACCAGCGTGTCGATTTCCTCCGCCGACAGCTTGCCGGCATACTTCGGCATTCTTCCCTTGCCGTTGCTGATTACGTCGCGCAGTTCGTCGCTCGATGCCTTGCTGGTCTTATCGGAGATCAGCGATGGACCTCCGAAGTGGCGCCCCTCTGCGGTCTTCCCGTGACACTTCGCGCAGTTTTTTTGAAAAACCGGATTCGCCGTCAAAGTAGAGGGGGGCGAACTCTGCGCTAACATGGATCCATAAGAGAACACTAAGTAAGAAAGGAAGGTGACGAATAATCGATACGCATTCATGCTCAAACCTCCAAGGTTGTGCCGGATAAGTGCTTTTGATGCTGACTGCCATTCAATCGGTCTCTATAAAGTTCACGTCGTCACAACGTGACCCAACCACTCCCTCTGGCAACCACTCCTTCGAGCCGCGGCATCCAATTCAACAAACCGGCCAAGACGCCCGTTCGATAGGCTGTTTCGCACCACACAAAACTTTACGAAAAGCCAGAGTCCAGCCAAGGCTTTATCGACTCTATAAGTGGGACCTATGCCAATCGCCGAACCGCGTGCCACCGCCGCTTATGCCGATCACGTAAATCCGCAGTGGGTAAAGCTGCTGAACCTCCTCGAGATGAACGTTTCCTACGAACGATGTGACGGCGCGGAGTTGTTCACCGTCGATGGCCGCCGCATCCTCGATTTTCTCTCCGGCTACTGTGTCCACAACACGGGCCACAATCATCCCACAATCATTGACGCGGTCAAAAACGAATTAGATCGTTCCGGTCCGGTCATGCTGCAAAGCAACGTCGCAGAACTCGCGGGCGAACTCGCGGGCCGGCTCTGCCAGCTTGCCGGTGGCAATCTCAGCAAAGTTTTCTTTGCGAGTTCCGGCAGCGAAGGTGTGGAAACGGCGATTAAGTTTGCCCGCGCCCACACTGCCCGCACCGGCCTGCTCTCCTGCGAACGCGCCTTCCACGGCCTTACTTGCGGCGCATTATCGCTGATGGACGGCGATTACTGGCGCGGAGGTTTCGGACCTCTGCTTCCTAACATTGCCTTTGTACCCTTCAGCGATCTAGTAGCGCTTGAGAAAGAATTGTCGACCCGGCGTTATGCGGCTTTTTTTGTTGAACCGATCCAGGCGGAGGGCGGTATTCGTGTGCCCGCGTTACCCTATCTGAACGCAGCGCAAGCCCTGTGTCGTCGTTACGGAACGCTTCTGGTTGCCGACGAAGTGCAGACTGGCATGTTTCGTACTGGCCCATTTCTGGCTTCGCATCATTTCGGCATTTCACCTGACATCGTCGTGCTGGCGAAAGCCCTGAGCGGTGGCCTGGTTCCGGTAAGTGCCGTACTGATGTCGGACGAAATCCACAAGTCTGTTTTCAGTTCTTTTAAGCGCTCCATTGTTCACGCATCCACGTTCAGCGAAAACAGCCTGTCGATGCGCGCCGGGCTGGCAACCCTCGATGTGCTCGAGGACGAAAGACTTGGCAACCGTGCCACTGAGATTGGTCTTGAGCTGCAACAAAAATTGACTGAAGCACTCAGCGACTACGAGATGGTCAAACAAATTCGCGGCAAAGGCCTGCTGCTCGGCATCGAGTTCACCGCTCCCGCGCGATTGGCCCTGCGAGTCCCCTTCGAAGCCTTTGCGCGGATCCATCCGGCGATGTTCGGGCAGATTCTGGTGATGCGCCTATTCCGCGAAGGAAACATTCTTACCCAAATTTGCGGAAACGATTTCATGGTGTTGAAAGTAGCGCCTCCTCTGGTGGTTACCTCGTCGCAAGCCTCTGAATTCGTCTCAGCGGTTCGAGATGTCGTCGATTTTGCGCATCATCCCGGGGCTTTCTGGTCGGAAGCTTTGGGTTTGGCGCGCAGAGCTGTCGCGGTTTGAACTCAAGGAGTGATTGTTGATGTATGAGAATTAAAAGCCGCGCAGCAGCGCGGACAGGTGCTCATTGATGCAACGCGCAACAGACATTTTCGTAATTGGTGGCGGGCCCGCTGGCTTAGCGGCCGCCATCGCGGCGCGGCAGCGCGGCTTCAATGTGGTCGTGGCCGACGGCTCGCGGCCGCCCATTGATAAGCCGTGCGGCGAAGGCCTGATACCCGACTCCCGGGCAGCGCTCGCCCAGTTGGGGCTTTCCGTCCCTGAGAAAGACTGCCACCCGTTTCGTGGTATCAGCTTTATTAGCGGCCGCCTGCGCGCCGGGGCGAATTTTCCAAACGGCGCCGCCGGCATCGGAGTGCGCCGCACGGTTTTGCATAGCCTCATGATTGAAAGGGCGCAGGCTCTGGGCGTTTCGCTTCTCTGGAAGACTCCCGTAACTGGGTTGAACGCCGATGGTGTTCTCCTGGGCAAGGAGCTCTTCCGCTCCCGCTGGGTCGTAGGCGCTGACGGAGGTCAGTCCCTCGTCCGCCGGTGGTCTGGCCTTGAGTCTTTCCGCTGCGACCGCAACCGCTTCGCCTTCCGACGGCACTATCGCGTGGCTCCCTGGAGTGATCACATGGAATTGCACTGGGGACCGAAGTGCCAGATCTATGTCACACCAGTAGCGGCTGACGAAATCTGCATGGCGCTGGTTTCGCGTGATCCGCACTTGCGTCTCAATGCCGCGCTCCCTTCATTTCCACAATTTGCATCCCTGCTGCGACATGCCGTGCCATCTTCCGCCGAGCGCGGCGCCACTTCCTCTACTCGCAGGCTGCGTAGAGTATTTCAGGGCCGAGTGGTGCTGGTAGGTGATGCCTCTGGCTCAGTCGACTCCATCACCGGCGAAGGCTTATGCCTGACTTTTCGCCAGGCGCAGGTTCTGGCGGAATGCTTCGCCGCCGGCGATTTGCGCCGCTATCAGCGGGAGCACACAAAACTGGCGAGGCGACCTGCCATGATGGCTCGTCTGATGCTTACCCTTGAGAAAACCTCTCTGCGGAGGCACGTCATGCGGGCCTTTGATTCCGACCCCAGGATCTTTAACCGCATGCTTGCCATGCACGTTGGTGCGCTCTCGCCATTCGACTTCGCCGCCAACGCGATTTGCCTTGGCTGGAGCATGTTGGACTCGGCATTCGAGGACCTTGCCTCCGTAAAAGACGTCCCAGTTTCCAGCGTAACCATCGAACCTTCTTAAGGCGAAGGCTTTGCGAAACTCCGGGCTTCGAATACAATGACAGAATGCTGTCCGTTCTACCCTCCCTGGCCTGGGCTCACCCTCTCGTGGCGGAGTGGTTTGTCCAGCGATTTTCCACTCCTACCGAACCGCAAGAGCAGGGCTGGCCGCACATTCTTGCCGGTCGCACAACGCTGATTTCTGCGCCCACGGGCTCGGGCAAAACTCTGGCTGCATTCCTCGCCTGCATCGACCGCCTGGTTCGAAAAGCATTGGCGGGCGAGCTTTCCGATCGAACGGAAGTTCTCTACGTTTCGCCGCTGAAGGCCTTAGGCAACGACATCCAGAAAAACCTGGAAATACCTTTGGGGGAAATCCTCGCCATGGCTGGCGAGCGCGGAATGCTCATGCCGGAGATTCGTACCGCGGTGCGAACTGGCGACACGCTGATGCATGAGAGGCGCGCCATGCTGAAGCGGCCTCCGCACATTCTGGTTACAACTCCGGAGTCACTTTACATATTGCTCACCGCCGAGAAGAGCCGGGCGATTCTGCGCGATGTCGAAACCGTCATTGTTGATGAAATCCATGCGGTTGCGGACGACAAGCGCGGCGCGCATTTGACCTTGTCACTGGAACGACTGGAGGCGTTGACTCATAAACGGCCGGATCGCATCGGGCTTTCGGCGACGCAGAAGCCGATTGAAGACGTTGCGCACTTTTTGACTGGCAGTTCCGATTCCACTCAGTCGCGGCCTGATCCCGTCATCGTCAACGTCGGTCACAAACGCAAACTCGACATGGCAGTCGAAGTTCCGCCCATGCCACTCGGGCCGGTTGCGTCAAATGAAATGTGGGACGAGGTGTACAACCGGCTGGTCACCCTGGTAGAGCAGCATCGCTCCACACTAGTCTTCGTGAACACTCGTCGTATGGCCGAGCGTGTGGCGCATCACCTAGGCGAACGCATTGGAGAAGAACACGTCGCGGCGCATCACGGAAGTCTGTCACGCAAGTTGCGTTTGGCTGCGGAGAAGAAATTAAAAGAAGGCCAGGTCCGGGTGTTGGTGGCGACCGCATCGCTGGAACTTGGAATCGATGTCGGTACCATCGATTTGGTGGTGCAGATCAATTCGCCGCGTGCGATTGCGGTGACGTTGCAACGCGTGGGACGATCCGGCCACTGGCGCGGCGCCGTTCCCAAGGGACGCCTGTTTGCGACCACGCGCGATGATCTGTTGGAGTGTGCAGCTTTGGTACGCGCCATTCGCGAGGGTGATCTAGACCGGCTGATGATTCCAGACTCGCCAATGGACGTGCTGGCACAGCAGATTGTGGCCGCTTGTTCCGCTGAAGAGTGGGACGAAGACGAACTGTTCGCGCTCGTGCGGCGGGCATATCCGTATCGTAATCTGGCGCGGCCGGCGTTCGAAGCAATTTTAGAAATGCTGTCTGAGGGCATCGCTGCAAAGCGCGGCCGTTATGGAGCGTACATTCATCGCGACCGCGTGAACCGGAAGTTGCGGGCGCGACGCGGTGCCAGACTGGCAGCCATCACTAGCGGCGGCGCGATTCCCGATAACTCCCTCTATGCCGTAGTTGCAGAACCGGATGGCCTGGTCGTGGGGACGGTCGACGAGGATTTTGCCGTCGAGAGCAATCGCGGCGACATCATGCTCCTGGGCAATACTTCGTGGATGATTCGCCGCATCGAAACTAACGCGGGCCGGGTGCTGGTGCAGGATGCGCACGGTGCACCGCCAAGCGTGCCGTTTTGGCGAGGCGAAGCGCCTGCGCGAACTCAGGAACTTTCAGAGCACATTGGAAATCTGCGGCAACACATCAGTGAGATGTTGCCGCATACTTCCCCGGTGGGTTTCTCTGCGACGCAACCCGAGGTTGCGGCCGCCGTGAGCTGGCTTAAGCAAGAATGCGGGGTTGATGATTCCGGCGCGGAGCAGGCAATCGAGTACGTCTTGCAGGGCCGCGCAGTTCTGGGCGCGGTACCAACGCAGAAGATCGTGATCGCTGAGCGCTTCTTCGATGAAGGCGGCGGTATGCAGTTGGTGATCCACGCACCGTTTGGTGGACGCATCAACAAGGCGTGGGGCCTCGCGCTGCGGAAGCGATTTTGCGTTGGCTTCAACTTCGAGTTGCAGGCCGCTGCGACCGACAACGGGCTGAATATCGCCCTTGCCGAACAGCACAGTTTTCCGCTGGCGGATGTTTTCAATTTTCTGCAGGCGGGCACGGTGCAGCCGATTCTGGAGCAGGCCGCGCTCGACTCTCCAATTTTCGCCACCCGCTGGCGATGGGACGCGAATCGTGCGCTGGCACTGCTGCGTTTTCAAAACGGCAAGAAAGTACCTCCGCAGATTCAGCGCATGCGATCCGATGATCTGCTCGCCTCTGTTTTCCCGGACGCGGCCGCATGCTTCGAAAACATTCAGGGCGAGCGCCAGATTCCAGATCATCCGCTCGTGAGCGAAGTGATGAAAGATGTGCTCACCGAGGCGATGGACATCGACGGCCTGAAGTCGCTGTTGAGTGGACTGGCGAACGGGAGCATTCGGTGTATTGCTGTGGACACGCCGGTGCCATCGCAGTTTTCGCACGAGATTCTAAATGCCAATCCCTATGCTTATCTGGACGACGCACCTCTCGAAGAACGCCGCGCTCGCGCTGTGCAGATGCGGCGCATGCTGCCGGAATCGGTGCTGGAAGAAGTGGGTGGCCTCGATCCGGCGGCGATTGCCCAGGTCCGCGAAGAGGCTTGGCCGGATGTGCGCGATGCGGATGAACTGCACGACGTGCTGCACACTTTGGTGGCGCTTCCGGAAGCGAGTGTTAATTTCGGCAACGGACAGTGGAAGTTCTATTTTGACCGGTTGATTGCGGAAGGCCGCGCTGCAGCGGCAATCTCGGGTGGACGGATTTACTGGGTAGCTGCGGAACGCGCCAAGACTTTTTCGGTATTGTTTCCCGAGGCGCGATTCGAGCCGGTGTTAACCGATGTTGAAGCAACCGCTCCTACTCGTGACGACGCATTATTGACCCTGGTTACGGGATGGATGTCGCACTCGGGTCCAACCACTGCGAGTGCACTCGAAGAGTCGCTTGGGCTTCCTGCCTCCGAAATTTCGAGTGCTCTCGTGCGCATGGAAGCCAGTGGGACTGTATTGCGAGGAAACTTCACCGGCAGCGCGGCAGAGCGGCGCCCGGCCGGACAGCCGGAGGCGGCTGTCCTCACACAAGCACCTGAGATCGAGTGGTGTGAGCGCCGGCTGCTGGCGCGCATCCATCGGCTCACGGTCGCGACCTTGCGGAAGCAGATCGAGCCGGTCACGGCGGCGCAGTTTATGCAATGGCTGCTGCAGTGGCAGCACGTCGCCCCGGGGACGCAGGTCTCTGGCGAGCGCGGCACGCTCGAAATTCTGCGGCAGTTGCAAGGGTTCGAAATTCCTGCCAATGCCTGGGAGCGCCAGGTGCTTGCTCGCCGCATTGTGGATTACGATCCGAAGTGGCTGGACCAACTTTGCCTCACCGGCGCGGCAGGTTGGGGAAGGTTATCGCCGCATCCGGCGACGCTGGATTATTCGAACACAAGCCGCGCATCGGAAACAGAGTCCGGCGCCGCCCCGCGACAGCGCCGTGTGATTCCTACGAGCGTCGCACCCATTACATTTTTCATTCGTGAAGATGCCGACTGGATGATACCGCGACATCCTGGCGCCGAGCTTGCCGAAAACAATGGCTTGAGCCACGGCGCACAGAAGGTGCTCAATTTTCTGCGGCAGCGGGGCGCATCTTTTTTCGCCGATATCGTGCGCGGCACGGAAAAGCTGAAGGCGGAAATCGAAACCGCGCTTTGGGAACTGGTTGCCGCCGGGCTCGTCACCGCCGACGGCTTCGACAATCTGCGCTCGCTCATCGATCCCAAACGCCGCGCCGGGCAAGGAAGTGGCCGCATGACACGCCCGCGGCACAACGCCGGGCGCTGGGCTTTGCTGCACGCCGATGAAGTGGTCGAGCGCCCTCGCACCGTCGAAGCCGCATGCTGGATGGTTTTGCGGCGTTACGGCATCGTGGTTCGTGATGTCCTCGCGCGCGAAGCGAACTTGCCTCCTTGGCGCGAGCTGCTGGTGGGCTTCCGGCGGCTCGAGGACCGGGGCGAAATTCGCGGCGGCCGTTTCGTCGACGGATTTATCGGCGAGCAGTTCGCGTTGCCGGTCGCGGTTGAATCAGTGCGCGCCATGCGCAAGCTCGACTCATCGCAAGCGGCCATTACGCTCTCGGCCGCCGATCCGCTGAACTTAGTCGGAATTTTGGTTCCAGGCGAACGGGTGCCCGCAATCTCCGGAAACAGTATTACTTATCGAGATGGGGTATCATCCCCGCTCCCTGAGGTCGCGGCGTTAAAGGCAATTGAAGCTTTTGCGAGCTGAGGTCGGTAGGCGAGCTCTCATCCACAAAAATCAAGGGATCCGATGAGGGGGCCCCTCGAATCCCTGATTGCGCAAGCTCGGCAAGAACTATTTCAAAAAAGCGCTTCCCCCATCGCTTTTTGCCAAGCACTGCGACGTCTTCTCATGTGCATGCCAAATGCCACTCGGCCGGTCACAGCAAGAAACTGAACAATCCTTCCAACTGCATGAAAGTGCATGATTTATCTCTCGAGTTGGAATTCGATTCGGGAGCCTCCATTCTCCTCCAACCGAACTTTGCTATCTGATCGGATAGTCGATCTATCTGTTCGGATATTGGAACAACTTCGATTCAGGAATGAATTCGCCCGCAATCTGTGATATGAAGGGCGCTCGAGGTGAGGTCGCTTGCGCCCCAGACTCCTGGTACTTTCCGGGCCCTTGAAAGACTCGACAATTCCTCTCTCGGAGAGGGAGGTTACGATTGGGCGTGAAGGCTCGAATGCAATTCCCGTCACCGACCCTTCAGTTTCGCGAAAGCATTGTCTGCTGAGTTGGCATGAGGGAAGGTTTCGCGTCCGCGACCTCGACAGCCGTAACGGAACACTGGTAAACGGAAGCGCAGTGGAAGAACAATGGCTGCAACACGGCGACGAAATTGCCGCCGGCGACTCTTCCTTTTTATTCCTGCTCGATGAAGATATTTCCCCGCCCGAAGGACGCGTGGAATTCGAAGACGCCCACGGGACCACGGAAACCACGATCATCCATCCACGCGATGCTGTGTACCTGCAACCCGACCGGTTGTCAAAGGAACTGCCCGCGGGTTCGAGCGTGGCGCGCAATCTGAACGCCCTCCTCAAAATCAGCCGGATCGTTCACGCTATCCGGGATCTCAACGAACTGCAAGGGCAGTTGCTGGATCTCATTTTTGAAGTCGTTCCCGCGGGACGCGGCGCCATTCTTCTGGCGGATCGGGAAAGCCATCAATTCAATTCCATGTTCGCTCGCATGCGGCAGCCTGGCCGGTCACCATTAGTAAAGGTGAGCCGCACCGTCGCGCGGCAGGTTCTTGAGCAAGGGATTGCAATGCTGGGCAGCGATGTGGCTGGCAACGACGATCTTCGCGAGGTCGAAAGCCTGGCCGCGTCGCAGGTGCGGTCGCTGCTATGCGTGCCCTTGACGGTCTTTCAGCGCGTCATCGGATGCGTCTATCTGGACAGTGACACCCTCAGCAATCGTCTCACGGAAGAACATCTGCAACTGGTAACCGCAATCGCCGGTATCTCCGCGATGGCCTTGGAGAATGCTCGCCGGCTCCAATGGCTCGAGGAGGAGAACGAACGCCTCACCGTGGAGATCAGCCAGGAGCGCAGTTTGGTGGGCGAGGGCGAGCGGATGAAAGATGTTTACCAATTCCTGAAGCGCGTCGCCCCAACCGAATCAACGGTGCTGATCGAGGGCGAGAGTGGCACCGGCAAAGAACTGGCGGCAAGGGCCGTGCACCGCAACAGTCCGCGGGCAAGCAAACCTTTCGTGGCCATCAACTGCGCCGCCATTCCCGAAACGCTTCTGGAAAGCGAATTGTTTGGCCACGAGCGCGGGGCGTTTACCGGAGCCGCGTCGCAGAAAAAGGGCCGCCTCGAAATGGCCGATGGAGGTGTCGTTTTCCTCGACGAGATCGGAGAACTGGCGTTTGCCCTGCAGGTTAAATTGCTTCGTGTGCTCCAGGAGCGCGAGTTCGAACGTGTGGGCGGAACACAACCCATCAAGGTGGATATTCGCGTGATTGCCGCCACCAACTGCAATCTCGAGCAGGCGGTGCGCGAACTCAGGTTCCGGCAGGATTTGTATTATCGCCTGGCCGTTTTGAAAATCACCATGCCCACGCTGCGCGAGCGCCGTGACGACATTCCCATGCTGGCGCGCCATTTCGTCCAGAAATATGCCAAGCGCTGCAAGGTGAAGCCCCGGCCAATTTCCCGCGAAGCCCTCTCCGCTCTGGTGAACTACGACTGGCCTGGCAATGTGCGCGAATTGGAAAATGCCATCGAGCGCGCACTGGTTCTCGGAAGCTCGGACCTGATCCTGCCCGAAGATCTTCCGGAGTCGTTACTGGAGCGTCCTCCCGCGCCGGAGATGATCGAGGCGAAATATCACGCCGCCGTCAAGGAATTGAAGAAACAGTTGATTCTCGACGCGGTCGAGCAAACTCAAGGCAGTTATGCCGACGCGGCCCGCATTCTGGGAGTGCACCCCAATTATCTGCATCGGCTGATTCGCAACCTCGAGTTGAAAGAAAGTCTTAACAGTGCATTGCGGGATCTTCACGGCCGCGGACTGAGCGGCATGCCGGGCGGGAACGCGTAGGGGAGTAAGCGGTCAGTACTCAGCAATCAGCGCTCAGCGAAGACAGACCTCGAACGGCCGAATGCTGACTACTGAGTGCCTACTGCGAGTTGCGGGAGTCGCAGCTGTAGCATCCTCGCAGGATCAAGAGGGGTCCCCTGCCATCGCACCGCGACGTGAAGGTGCGGACCGGTGGCCCGTCCCGTGCCGCCACTCAGCCCAATCTCCTGCCCGCGTTTTACCTGCTCCCCTTCCTTCACTTTGAACTCGGAAAGATGCAGATACAGGGTCAGCAAACCCTGCCCATGATCAATCACCACGAAGTCGCCCTCGAAATATAACGGCCGGGCCAGCAGTACCGTGCCGTCGCCCATCGCACTAACGGGAGTTCCACTCGGAACACGGAAGTCGAGACCCAAGTGCGGACTCGAGGTCTTGCCATTGAAGACGCGCACAGAACCGAAAACGTCAGAAATCTCAGCCTGAGCGGGTGCGGTGAATGGTCCCGACCACTCACGCTCTGGGGTCACACGATTCAAATAATCTTTTTTTACCAGTTGAGCCTCTTGAATCTGTTTTTGCTGCTCGGGACTGGGCTCGGTAAATTTTCCCTCGACGCTGAGCTTTACCAAAATCTTGGGGTACTTGCCACGACTCACCGCGAACTTGCGTGCAAATGAAATTTTCTGTGTGGCGGTCTTCCCAGCTACAGTCTCACCGCTCAGGTCCAGAGAATAAACACCGGGTGCGGTTTCCAGACTGACGCCCGCCAATGCGTACCAGGTTTTGCTGGTCGCATCGAAACTGAACGCTATCTCGTGGCCGAGCCATGATCCGCTTAGCGAGTCGAGTCGTACTGGAGTCTTCACTTGAAATAAGATGGGCCCACCATTTACCAGCCGAGTGGGCTGCGCGCGCACGGTCCAGCCTGCCGCGGAGGCCTTGAAAGAGGAAATAGAAAATAACCAGACGAGAAAAAGGACGCCGATAACTCTTGTTGAGCGACAGCTCATGCTAACAGCCTAGCATTGCTTTGCATTGCATAAGTACCGTCGAGGACAAGGTCGCATTGACCCGAAGGTCGCTATCGCAGCCATTCCGTTCCCATATTGTCGTCCGTGATGATACGCGCACCCGCGGTACGAGCCCGAATGTGGTCGGCCGATTCCAAACTCATCTCCTGCGGCACATCGCGGTCCATTGTCGTTGTCATACCCATCACCTCGACAAGGCGGCGACGATGTTCTTGCTTCGACAAATCGAACACAGGTTGGCCATCGACTTTGTAATCCAATAAAACTTCGAGCCAACGCTTTGCATTGAGCTGGAGAGGCGCGTCGCTGACCAACAGAAAACCCGCCACACGCATCCCGTATGGGAAGACTTTGAGGCCGGTCGCCAGGACTTCCTTCGAACCCGTGGTGTTGTACAACTCCACCCCGCCTGGATTCAAATGCTTGCGAATAAGCTCCAGAAATTCTACGGAGAGCAGATTGGAGACATTAGAACGCCAATTGTAAGTCGTGTTCATTATGATCGCGTCGAACTTGCGCCCAGGGTTTCGCACCAGCCAGCGGCGGCCATCATCGATATCGATATGAACCTTGGGGTTGTGAAGAAGGCTGGCTACTTCCGGATTCTGCTGGATCAGCCGCAAATACCCAGAATTGATCTCGACTATCGTCAAGTGCTCGAGTTGGGGATGACTGGCAATGACCTGGGCCCACGATCCGGAAGACAGGCCGATCACCAGCACTTCTTTGGGATTCGGATGAAAGTAGCTCAAAGCAAACGCGCGTTGAATCCCGTTCGAATCGTTCACCAGGCTTACATTGAAACAGCCATCGTAGATTCCCCCGCCATAAACCATGCCCATCTGGTTCACGGTGACGACTCCACCCTTTGTCTCTACCACGGCACGGAGCTTCGCCCCGCGACTGATCGGAGGATAAGAACCCTTCAGCAGCATCTTCTCGTACATGTCGCGAAAAAGAGGATTGGCAGTCTGCAGTACAAATAGAGAAACGATTAAGCCCCCCAGTGCCAAGCAGAAAAAGACGCTCCTACGGAACCTTGCCGTCATTAGCAGCACAGTACCCAGCCCAAGACCGAGCATGGCGAGGATTGCGCTGATGTGATTCAAGGGAAGAATGTCCATCCATACGGAACCAGTCAAATAGCTCCCCAGCGCCGAACCAATAATGTTGCTGAGATACAGGTAGCTCATACGAGTACCGGCACGCTCGTCCGGGGAAATGGAAATGTGGCAAAGCAGAGGAAACACGGCGCCTAAGCAAGCCGCAGCAAGACCAATCGGCACGAGCGTCCATAGCAGGGAGGCGCGCACCACTAGAGCAAACAGAATGGGACCAACCAAGAAACCAAGCAGGTTCGCGCCAAAGACGGTGCCCACCAGGAACCGCGTGAAGCTTTGCGGATTTGTGATCTTCTCGCAAATGCGGTTGCATGCCAGCGATCCGAAACCGATACCCGCAAGGTAGGCTCCGAGGAGAAAGGCGAAACTCTTCGCCGCTCCGCCCGTAGTAAACGAGAAAAGCCGATACCACACTATTTCGTAACCTAGAGAAATGAATCCCGCGATAGCGGCCACAACGATAGCCAGGGCAAAGCCGATTCTGGCAGTCCCATCCCGCGCAGTCCCGGAATCGCATGTCGCGGGCTCATCGTGAAAACTTCCAGATACCAAGCTACTGCCTGCCGGCCGCTGCCCCTGAGCCAGAAAGTGCCAGGCGAGAACCGTCGTACCCACTAGAGCGTTCAAACCAGCCGCCAGAGCGACCGTCTTCGATTCACCCAGCCATCGCATCAGAAACAGTCCGGCGCAGAAACATGCTGAGGCGGAACCCAATGTGTTTGCCGCATACAGCGCGCCCACCGACGTACCAACATTGCGCGAAACCCGAACCGCATAAGACACCAGTATGGGAAGCGTCGACCCCATGAGTACCGTCGGAATCACTACAAGCGTAAGGGCAATGAGTCCCGTCTGCAGTGGGGGGGATCCGGCTGTGAACTCAGCTGCCCAATGGAACACCTTCAGCGAGAAGAAGCCGTACGAGGCAATCAGCAGTTCCACCATGCCGAATATCGGCAGAAGAGGAACTTGCCGAGATCGCGAGACGATTCCGCCCAGAAGACTCCCTAGACCCAGTCCCAGCATGAAAGCCGTGACCACCATCGTCACTGACTCGATGTTGACGCCATAAAGTGTGAAGAGAGCTCGCTGCCACACGATCTGGTATAAAAGCGCCGGGAACCCGGACACGAAGAAAAACAAATAAGGCCACGGCACCGACCGGAGCGAAGAGGCGATTACCGGCTCGGGCTTAACGAGCGCTCGTGCCGCGGCAGTCGCCATGTATCCACTCACGCTTTCCTCCAACATCCAGGGAACTGCCGCCATCAAGTTGTTATCAGTGGAACGGACGCCTGGTGTCCAGAGTTTAGCTTCTGGGTCTCCGTATCGGGTCTTAAGACGGGAACGAAGCAAAACGAAAGTAACGACGCTGTAATATGCAGGAAAGGCTGCGAAAGGGCAGGATTTATGGTGGACCTGGTCGGGATCGAACCGACGACCTCTTCCATGCCATGGAATTGGGAAAAGTGTAAGTTATTGACGGCAAAAGTTCAAAAAATTGATTCGGTTTGAAAAAACCGGAAAAATTGCCGGTCTTGACACCAAATTTGACACCAACTTTGGGCCAAAGGGCTGATAGTGGCGGATCAGCCCACTTCCTTCCAAATGAGACGGCTTGTAGGATCGTGAACGGTTGCAACCTCCAGAACAAGAGCTGATCCTTTTTTGTTACATCTTTTGTTACATCGTGAATGATTTTATGTCCCCCCACCCCCGAAGAGATTCGGAATGCTCGTCCGCCCGCAGACGGTCCTACCTCAAAATGGGATGAACTCGTGCCACTCTGGCAGCGAACACCATCTTCGCAGGTGCTGAGGATGATCGTGCTGCATAGTGAAGTCCTGCTGCGCAAGCTATGGGGGCAATACAAATCGAGTGCGAACGATCTCAACCGGGGGTTCAAAGGCGCGTCGACGGACTTCCGAAGAAAGTCTCGAGCTGCGTACATATTGCCGGTGAATTCTGGCTCTTCGTCAACGAGTCTCTCGGCAAGTCTCTTTGCGAGACCAGCAGTGTGAAATATTTCACCGGGGGCGACGTGCTAGTGGGCGCGGCGATGCGGCAAAACGAAGTGCATCGAAAGCCGAGCCATAAGCTGGTCACAATCACCAATCATCTGCCGATCATCTCGGCAGATCCGGCGGTGCTTGGCCGTGTCCAGGTCGTTCCCTTCCGCGCCAGCTTTCTCGGACGTGAGGATCCGACGGTCGAGCCGGAAATGCGAACAGAAACGGCCGGAATTCTCTATCGATGGATGATCGCGGCGCGGGAGTTCCTAGAGATAGGGCTGAAGCCGCCGCAATGTGTCCTGGACGCCA
>Ga0209422_1000217_pt1 | contig 14407 bp, 11 predicted proteins | sample BlaSpr_A8_OM2_M3_FD_187983 | JGI IMG/M metagenome (GOLD analysis project Ga0209422, IMG submission 187983) | Forest soil microbial communities from Thunder Bay, Ontario, Canada - Black Spruce, Ontario site 2_A8_OM2_M3 (SPAdes) (version 2) | ecosystem: Environmental > Terrestrial > Soil > Boreal... | reverse complement strand
CTCGCCGCTCTGGTCGCCGTAGCTCTTGTGAAAAATCCGGGCGTCGGCGACCGCGAGAACACGGTTGATATCCTCGGCCGCCAGATCTTCCGCATCGGCATGGAAGTAGGTCGTCAGCGATACCGTGCCGAACGGCACCAGTTCGCCCCTCGCATGAAAAATGCGGGCAAAGAACGCATCCGACATCGACATCAGCGACAGCATGTCGATCTTGCGCGGCACGCGATCGCCGATCCACAGCTTTGAGAAGGCGCTTGCCGGCAATTCCTTTTTTACATTGCCAAGGTCCGGATCGCCCTCGACGAAGCGAAAATCATATTGCTTGACCCAGGATGCCGCGATCTTGGGATAGGGCCTTATCTGTTCGAACGGCGTGCTTCCCGGAAATGGCGCCTGCTGGTGCGACCAGGACGGCCGGCGCTCGGCAAATACCGCGGTCGCCAGCGTCGCGACATCGCCGCCGCCCTGGCTGAGCTCGACGGCCCAATGCTGCGTCGACCGGTTGGCCTTGACCAGGCGAACGTCGAGATCGAACGCGCCCTCTGCGATCGGCGCGCAATAATTGACGGTCAGCGACAACGGATCGCCCGATCGCTGCGGATGCTCGATCAGCGCCCGCAGGATGGTGGCGGCGGTGATGCCGCCGAACGGGCCGACGAACGCCCAGTAATCCTCGCTGGTCTGCCCCTGCCAGCGGCTGTCGCCTGCGGACACCCGCGTGGCCTCGTCGAACAAATGCCGGGTTCTGGTGAGCATCGAATTCTCCCGCGATCCTGCCGGGCAGTATGGTGGCCGCGCGAGCGAATTCAATGACGCGGAAGGTAATGGCGCTGCGTCGCCAGAAGATGGGTCGACCGTCTCTAGCGCGTCGCCCCGCGTTGCACGCCCGGCGCCTCGCGCGCTTGCGGCGCACTCGCGCGCACCGGCACGTTCCAGATATCCTGGGCGTATTCGCGAATGGTGCGGTCGGAGGAGAACCAGGCCATCCGCGCAACGTTGAGGATCGATGCGCGCGTCCATGCCGGGACCACCTGCCAGCGCGCATCGATGCCGCGCTGGGCCTCGTAATAGGAATCGAAATCCGCGCTCACCATGTAGTGGTCGAGATGGCGCAGCGCATGCGCCACCGATTGGAAGCGGCTCGGGTCGCCGGGCGAAAATTCGCCGCCGCCGATCGCGTTGATGGCGCGCGACAGCCGCGGCGAGCGCCGGATCACGTCGGTCGCGTCCAGCCCCTGCTTGCGCCGCACCACCACGTCCAGCGCCTCCATGCCGAAGATCGCGATATTTTCCGCGCCGACATGATCGCGGATTTCGATATTGGCGCCGTCGAGCGTGCCGATGGTCAGCGCGCCGTTCAGCGCCAGCTTCATGTTGCCGGTGCCGGAGGCTTCCATGCCCGCGGTCGAAATCTGCTCCGACAGGTCGGCGGCCGGAATGATCACTTCGGCGAGGCTGACATTATAGTCGGGCAGGAACGCGACCTTCAGCCGCCCGCCGATGGCCGGATCGTTGTTGACGATTTCGGCGACGTCGTTGATCAGCTTGATGATCAGCTTGGCGTAGCGATAGCTCGCCGCCGCCTTGCCGGCGAAGATCTTGACCCGCGGCACCCAGTCCTTCTGCGGCTCGTCCTTGATGGCGTGATACAGCGCCACGGTTTCGAGGATGTTGAGCAGTTGCCGCTTGTACTCGTGGATGCGCTTGATCTGGACGTCGAACAGCGCGGTGGGGTCGACCTTGATGTTGAGGCGCTCGCCGATCAGCCGCGCCAGCACGATCTTGTTGTGGTGCTTGACGCCGCGGAATTTCTGCTGGAACGCGCCGTCGCCGGCGTGGGCTTCGAGCAGTTCGAGCCGGGTGAGATCGTCGAGCACGGCTTCGCCGCAGGCCTCGCGCAACAGGTCGGTCAGTTTCGGATTGGCCAGCATCAGCCAGCGGCGGAAGGTGATGCCGTTGGTCTTGTTGTTGATGCGGCCGGGATAAAGATGATTGAGATCGTGGAACACGGTCTCTTTCATCAAATCGGAATGCATCGCCGAGACGCCGTTGATGCTGTGGGAACCGACGAACGCCAGTTGTCCCATCCGCACGCGGCGGCCGGATCTCTCGTCGATCAGGGAGACCGAGGCGCGGAAGTCGACGTCGCCCGGGCAGCGTGCTTCGGCCTCCGCCAGATGCGCGACATTGATGCGGTAGATGATTTCCATATGGCGCGGCAGCAGGCGCTGGAACAGTTCGACTGGCCAGGTCTCGAGCGCCTCCGGCAGCAGCGTGTGGTTGGTGTAGGACAGCGTCGCCACCGTGATCTTCCACGCTTCGTCCCAGCGGAAATTGTGCAGGTCGACCAGAATCCGCATCAGCTCGGTGACGGCAAGGCTCGGATGGGTGTCGTTGAGCTGCACCGCAGCCTTCGACGCCAGGCCTCGCAATTGCCCGTCGGAGACGAGGTGGCGATGGATCAGGTCCTGCAGCGAGGCCGAGACGAAGAAATATTCCTGCCGCAGCCGCAGCTCGCGGCCCGCCGGGCTTTCGTCGTTCGGATAAAGGAATTTGCAGATCGATTCGGCGCGCGCCTCTTCGGCGCTGGCGCCGAGATAGTCGCCGGTGTTGAAGACGTCGAGTTTCAGGGGATCTGGTGAGCGCGCCGACCACAGCCGCAGCGCGTTGACGTGCTGGCCGCGCCAGCCGACGATCGGGGTGTCGTAGGCGACCGCCTGCACGGTTTCCGCCGGTTGCCAGATCGCGCGGTCGCGGCCCCTGGCTTCGACGTGTTCGACGCCGCCGCCGAAATGCACGTGATGAACCACTTCCGGCCGCTGGAATTCCCAGGGGTTGCCGAAGCTCAGCCATTCGTCCGGATATTCCTGCTGCCAGCCTTGCGCGATGATCTGGCGGAACAGCCCGAAATCGTAACGGATGCCATAGCCGGTCGCGGGAATGGCAAGCGTCGCCATGCTCTCCATGAAGCATGCGGCGAGCCGCCCGAGGCCGCCATTGCCGAGCGCCGCATCCGGCTCGCATTTGCGCAGATCGTCGAGCCCAACGCCGAGATCGCCGAGCGCTGCCTCGAACACCGGCAAAAGCCCGATATTGTTGAGGGCATCGGTGAACAGGCGGCCGATCAAGAATTCGAGACTGAGGTAATAGACCCGCTTGGCGCCGGCGTCGTAACTGCGCTTTTCGGCCGTCAGCCAGCGGTGCACGATGCGGTCGCGCAGCGCCAGCGCGGCGGCCTTGTACCAGTCGTGCCGGGTCGCCATGCCGGCGTCCTTGCCGATCGCGAGCCGCAGCTTGGTGAGGATGGCGCTCTTGATCTCGGCCAGCGCCAGTTCGTCGATGGGCTGGCCCGGCGCCGGAAAATTCGAAGCGAATGATGGATCGGGCAAATCGGGCATTTCCAAAGACTCTATCCTGCTGGAATCATACGCGCTCTCAGCCGGGATCGGAACCCGCTGCAGGGCTCCGATTGTGCAATGCATGCATGGTTTTTATGCAAGGACCGGGCCGATTCGCCGGCCTCCGCCGGTGTCGGCTTTGGTGCTAGAGTGAAATCCTCCAAATCCGCTTTGGTGCGAAAAACCTGGGAGGGACCGGCCATGAGATTGACCATCGAGATTATTGCCGCCGCGCTTCTGGTCGTCTGCATCACCGCCTCAAGCGCAGCCTTCGCCGGCAAGGCCGTCCGCAGCGCCGACGGACTCTCCTGTTCGTTCAGCGCCCCCGCCAACGCCTCGCCCGCGGCGCGCTGCGCAGCGATCAGGCGGCAGTGCGGCGGAAAGTTCTACGCCAATTATTGCGGCGACAAGCTCTTGTCGGCGATGTGAGGTTCCTGATTATCGTCGCCCAGGTCAGCGCCGGGACGACGATATTTGCGACCGTCATGCTGCTCTTCGCGATTGGCGCAGCCCGCGTTGTTCAACCCAGACCAGCAAGGGATGGAACACCGCCCCCGGCGTAGTCGCCATGATGCGGCGATTGTATTCCGGCAATGCGCGGTATTCGCGTTCGGTGATCCTGAGAACGCCGCCTTCATAGGCGGCAGAGTCGTACAGCTTCTGACCCAGGTGAACGAGGTCCTGTTCATCCCAGCCCCGCCAAAAGCTTCGTGCGGCGTTGCTCAGGCGGGCCACGTAACGCATCATTGGGCGACCAAGGGTTGAGACCGGGCCATTTGGACCGGAAAAGGCGAGTGATCAAGCGTACTGGAACAAATTAAGAACACTTTAGCAAGTGTTTGATATATCATAGTGATTCGGCGCACTGCCGACACAACATCTAGGGTCTATCCGAGATTTCGAGGACTACATGTCCACCATCGCCTTCGATTCCTTCGCACTCACCCGCATCGCCGATTTTGCGAGATCGCTGTCGCGGCTGCACCAGGCCTCCCGCCGCCAGCCGATCGATGACGACGCCATCGACCGCGAGTTCAACGCGGTCTGCATGTCGGTGTGGGGCTACACCACCGACGATTTCAGCGACGAGCTGTTTTCCGACGCCGATCACGCCTGGCTCGACTCGCTCGACGAGGCGCATGCGCGCATCTTCGCCGCCGAACAGGGTTATGACCTCGTCGACGACAACGGCATGCTCACGGACTGGTGGGGCTATTGCTGGATGATATTGGCCGAAAAGCGCGGGCTGTTGACGCCGGAGAACCGCGCCGCGGCGCGGGCGCAAATCGAGGAGAAATACCTGTCGGCGCCGAACGTGATCGGCGTCATCGTCGGGCGGTGACTGTCATTCCGGGGCGCGTTGAAAACGCGAACCCGGAATCTCGAGATTCCGGGTTCGATGCTTCGCATCGCCCCGGAATGACGGTTCGTGTTACTGCCTAATTCACTTCCGCGCGCTTCGCCCTCGTCGACACCGTCTTCGGCACCGAGGTCACGGGCGCGACGTTTGCATCGGGCACCTCATTGGCGATCATCTCGGCCGCCACCGGTGCCACCTTCATCTCGCCGAGCCGGGCGCGGACCTCGGCGGTCAGGCCCGGATAGGAGGCGACCGGCGTGAATTCCGCGGTCTGGCTGGCGCCGAGCTTGACGCCGGAATACGCCACCAGCCCATTGGTGGTGGCGATCACGTCGCCGGGACGGAGCGAGGGGTCGAGCGTCAAATCGACCGGCGCGAGCCCTGCCGGGTCGCGGCCGTTGCACGTGCAGTCGGCGCGCATCGCCTTGCGATAGGCGAAGGCGTTTTCGCTGTCGGCGTAGCGCTCGCCATTGGCCGACGATGCGCCGTCGATATTGCTGCCGAAGAACACTTTGGTCGGGCTCGCCGGACAAAACGCCTGGCACATCTGGGCCGGCGACGCGCCGCCGCGCGCCGTCAGCGGGAAATAACGTCCGTCGCAGCTGCGCACGCAAAAGGCGGGGCCATAGCCGGACGCCATCGAGCGCGGCGGCGCCGCGGGCTGCTGATTGGTGCCGAACGGATCGGCGAAGAAATTCGCCTGTGGCGGGGCCTTTTGCTGCTGCTGTTTCTGGAATCCGCCAAAAAACAGGTCGAACAGCCCCTCGGCCGACGCCATGCGCGGCGTTAGCGCGGCCAGCCCCACAAGAGCAGCGGCGGCAACAGACATCATGCGGCGCCGCATGCGCTGACAAGGCAACTCTGTACGCAACGCTTACTCCACCCCACGCAACAAGACCGCTTTGGCGAACACTTGCCTCAGCGCGCTTCACCTTAGTGCGGGATGGTAAACGAGCGGTGAGCGAGGGCCGGAGGAGGGAAAAGAAATGCGGCTTTCTTCACCTCTCCCCGCGTGCCTTCTTCACCTCGCCCCGCCTGCGGGGAGAGGTCGGATTGCCAACGGGTCGGCGCAAAGCGCCGCCCGATGATAAACTCCGCAATCCGGGTGAGGGGGAGTCGCCGCATACGGGATGCTTCAATATTTGCCGAGAGAGCCCCTCACCCCACCCTCTCCCGTGAAGAACGGGGAGGCAGTGAGAGGCCATCACCCCTTCAAGAACTCACCCGCCTTGTAGAGCGAGCGGAAGGGAATGCCGGCTTCGGCGAAGGCTTCGGTGGCGCCTTCGTCGCGGTCGATCATGGTGAACACCAGCGCGATCACCCCGCCGGCGTCGCGCACCGCGTCGGCGGCCTTCAGCGCCGAGCCGCCGGTGGTAGTGACGTCCTCGACGATCACCACGCGCTTGCCTTGCAGGCTCTCGCCTTTCGCCAGACCCTCGACCGCGAGCCGCGCGCCATGCTCTTTCGGCTTCTTGCGGACGAAGAAGGCCGCGATCGGATGGCCCTTGATCCAGGACAGCTGCGCGATCGCGCCGGCCAGCGGCACCGCGCCCATCTCGAGGCCGCCGACATAATCGAGGCCGTCGTCCTTCAGCGCCTCATAGGTCAGTTCCGCCAGCAGCGCCGCGCCTTCGGGGTCGAGCATGGTCGGCTTGAGGTTGAAATAGAAATCGCTCTTGCGGCCCGAGGCCAGCGTGATCTCGCCGCGCCCGAACGAGCGCTTGCGGATGATCTCGGCGAGGCGGGCGCGGGAGGCGGATTTGGACAAGGCGTTGTTCCCGGTGGCTTAAGGGCTGCGCAATCTATCGGCGGACGGGCGCACATTCCAGCGCCGATCTCGCCCCGTCAACAGCAGGCGCGGCGGGCGCCCCTTGCGGAAAGGCCGGTTGTGCTGCCGCCGGGTTCCGGGGTACTCAGCGTCAAAGCTTTTCGCGGGGGATGACAAGAAAATGACCATCGAACTTCACACCTGGAATACGCCGAACGGCCGCAAGATCTCGGTCGCGCTGGAGGAGATGGGGCTGCCCTACAAGGTGGTGCCGGTCAACATCAGCAAGGGCGAGCAGATGGCGCCTTCTTTCCTCGCCATCAGCCCCAACAACAAGATCCCCGCGATCGTCGATCCCGATGGACCGGGCGGCAGGCGCGTCAGCGTGTTCGAGTCCGGCGCGATCCTGCTCTATCTCGGCGAGAAGACCGGAAAATTCCTCCCCCTTCCGCTGATCGAGCGCATCCCGGTCTATGAATGGCTGATGTGGCAGATGGGCGGCTTTGGGCCGATGCCGGGCCAGGTGCATCACTTCATAGCGCTGGAAAGCGAGACCGACCGCGCCTACGGCCTGAAGCGTTTCATGGCGGAGACGCGCCGGCTCTATGGCGTGCTGGACCGGCGTCTTGCCGACCACGACTTCGTCGCCGGCCCGCTGTCGGTCGCCGACTTTGCGATCCTCGGCTGGGCCTGGCGCCATCCGCGCCACAAGGTGGAGCTATCGGACTTTCCCAACGTCAAGCGCTGGTACGACACGCTGATGGCGCGCCCCGCCGTCAAGCGCGGCATGGAAGCGAAATTGGATTGAATGATTGCCGTCATCGCCCGGCTTGACCGGGCGATCCAGTACGCACTGACTTCTCGGCTCAAGCAAAGCGGCCGATGCCGCAACAGCGGCGCCTCACGGCAACGGCTCTGGAATGCTGGGTCGCCCGGTCAAGCCGGGCGATGACGGCCCGCTGTTTGGCGACCGCGTTGCCTCACGCCCGTTTCGTCTCGATCGCCATCCGCACCGCAAGCCCGGCCAGCGCGGTGCCCATCAGCCAGCGCTGCACCAACAGCCAGCTCGGCCTAGTCCCGAGAAACAGCGCGATTGAGCCGGCGGCGAGTGCGATCATCGCGTTGACGGAAACGCTGATCGCGATCTGGATCGAGCCGAGCGCCAGCGACTGCGTCAGCACGCTGCCGTGAGCCGGCTCGATGAACTGCGGCAGCAGCGCCAGATACAGCATCGCGATCTTCGGGTTCAGCAGGTTGGTGACGAACCCCATCGCGAATAATTTGCGCGGCCCGTCGACCTTGAGCTTCCTGACCTGAAACGGCGAGCGCCCGTTCGGCTTCAATGCCTGCCACGCCAGCCACAGCAGATAGGCCGCGCCCGCAAGCCGCAGCGCGTCATAGGCGTAAGGCACCGCGAACAATAGCGCCGTGATGCCGAACGCCGCGCACAGCATGTAGAACACAAAACCGAGCGCGACCCCGCCAAGCGAAACGATCCCGGCCGCCGGCCCCTGCGTGATCGAGCGCGAGATCAAATAGATCATGTTCGGCCCCGGCGTGAGCACCAGGCCGAACGAAAGCAGGGCAAAACCGAGCAGGGAAGGCAGTTGGGGCATGGCGGACTCGTCAGCGGAGGATGCGGACTGTGTAGCGCGCATCGGCGCGCGATGCCATTTCGTAATCGGCGCGCTTGTTGATCGAATATTTCGAGCACCGTCTTCACGAGCGCAATCTGCTCCCTCGCCCCGCTCTTGCGGGGAGAGGGTTGGGGTGAGGGGCTGCCTCCACGAACACCGAATGCGCGGTGAGTCCCCCTCACCCGGATGGCTTCGCCATCCGACCTCTCCCCGCAGGCGGGGAGAGCTAATAAGACGCGCCGCGCCTCAACCGCTTAATGCGCCTCGTCCCAGTTATTCGCCGCCCGCGCGTCGACATGCAGCGGCACCGAGAGCAGCACGGCGGGGAACGGGGCGTCCTGCATGGTGTGCTGGACCACCGGCAGCGTTGCCGCCACCTCGTTGTCGGGCACCTCGAAGATCAGTTCGTCGTGCACCTGCAACAGCATCTGCGCCGAGAGTTTTTTCTCCGCCAGTGCATCCTCCATCCGGATCATGGCGCGGCGGATGATGTCGGCGGCCGTCCCCTGCAATCGCGCGTTGATCGCGGCGCGCTCGTTGAAGGAGCGGACCGAGGCGTTGGAAGCCTTGATGTCGGGATAGTAGCATTTGCGCCCGAACAACGTGGCGACATAGCCGTTGCGGCGGCAGAATTCCCTTGTCTCGTCCATATAGGCGCGGATGCCCGGAAAGCGCTCGAAATATTTCTTGATGTAGGCGGAGGCTTCCTCGCGGGCGATGCCGAGCTGGTTGGCGAGCCCGAACGCCGAGATGCCGTAGATGATGCCGAAATTGATCGCCTTGGCGCGGCGGCGCACCTCGCCCGGCATGTCCTTGACCGGAACGCCGAACATCTCCGACGCCGTCATGGCGTGAATGTCGAGCCCGTCGCGGAACGCCTGCTTCAGCACGGGGATGTCGGCGATCTCGGCCAACAGCCGCAACTCGATCTGCGAATAGTCCGCCGACACCAGCTTGTGGCCGGGCGACGCAATGAAGGCGCGGCGGATTTTTCGGCCGTCTTCGGTGCGCACCGGGATGTTCTGCAGGTTCGGCTCGTTCGACGACAGCCGTCCCGTGGTGGTCGCCGCCAACGCGTAGGTGGTGTGGACGCGGTGGGTCTGCGGATGCACGTAGGTCGGCAGCGCGTCGGTATAGGTCGATTTCAGTTTTGAGACCTGCCGCCACTCCAAAATCTTCTTCGGGAATTCGTATCCCTGCTCCGCGAGTTCGTCGAGCACCTGCGCCGAGGTCGACCACGCCCCGGTTTTTGTCTTGCTGCCGCCGGGCAGTCCCATCTTGCCGAAGATGATGTCGCCGAGCTGTTTCGGGCTGCCGACATTGATCGGCTCGCCGGCGATCTCCTGGATCTCGGCCTCGACCCTTGCCGCGGTCTGCGCGAATTCGCCCGATAGCCGCGACAGCACCTGACGGTCGATCGAGATGCCGCGCCGCTCCATCCGCGCCAGCACCGAGATCAGCGGCCGCTCCAGGGTTTCGTAGACCGCCGTCATGCGTTCAGCGACCAGCCGCGGCTTCAGCACGCGCCACAGCCGCAGGATGACGTCGGCATCCTCGGCCGAATAGGCCGTCGCCCGGTCGATTGCGACCTGATCGAAGGTCAGCTTGCCCTTGCCGCTGCCGATCAACTCGCCGTGGCTGATCACAGCGTGACCGAGCCAGGTTTCGGCCAGTGCGTCGAGCGCGTGGGAATTGCGTCCCGCGTCGAGCGCGTAACTCATCAGCTGCGCGTCGTCGTGGTTGCGAATGGTGATGCCATGCTGCGCCAGCATCACGGCGTTGAATTTGATGTTGAAGCCGATCTTGAGGATGCCTGCCGATTCCAGCAGCGGCCGCAGCGCTTCCAGCGCGTCGCGGGTCGCGATTTGGTCCGGCGCCAGGCCTGCGGCGAACAGGCCGGCGCCATCGCCGGACTGCTTGTGGGCGAGCGGGATGTAGCAGGCGTCATTGGGTCCAAGCGCCAGCGCAATGCCGCTGATCTCGGCCTGCATCGGATCGATCGAATTCGCCTTGGCCTCGATCGCGAAATGGCCGACATCGTGCACCCGCGCGATCCAGGCCTTGAGCGCATCGAGGCTGCGGATGGTCTGGTACTTGCCGCGATCCACCGGAATTTTCCGCGCCGCCTCCGCGCGCGCGGCGGCGAGCGAGATCGGCATGCCCTTGAGGCTCGCGGCCTTGTCCTGCTTGTCGGCGCCTGGCTTTGCGGTGGCAGGCGGGCTGGCGTTGGCGAAGAGATCGCCGTTGGCGCCGCCTGATTTGGCCGTGGCGGGTGAGGGCGACGCAGTGCTCGCGCCGCTCTTGTTTCCCGCATCGGCCTCCACATCCGCCGGATCGATCTGCGAATATTCGGAGACCCGGCGCGTGAGGGCGGAAAATTCCATCGCCTTCAGGAACGCGATCAGCTTGCGCGCGTCGGGCTCGTGGACCGCGAGTTCGTCGAGCGGCACCTCCAGCTTGACCTTGTCGTCGAGCAGCACCAATTGCCGTGAAATCCGCGCCTTCTCCGCATTCTCGATCAGCGCCTCGCGCCGCTTCGGCTGCTTTATTTCACCGGCGCGGAACAGCAGCGTTTCCAGATCGCCATATTCGACGATCAGCTGGGCTGCGGTCTTGACGCCGATGCCGGGAACGCCCGGCACGTTGTCGGTGGAATCGCCGGCCAGCGCCTGCACCTCGACCACCTTGGCGGGCGGTACGCCGAATTTTTCGATCACCTCGGGAATGCCGATGCGGCGGTCCTTCATGGTGTCGTACATGGTCACTCGGTCGGTGACGAGCTGCATCAAATCCTTGTCGGAGGAGACGATGGTCGTGGTGGCGCCGCGCTCGCCCGCCTCGCGCGCATAGGTCGCGATCAGGTCGTCGGCCTCGAAGCCGGCCTGCTCCAGGCAGGGCAGGTCGAAGGCGCGCACCGCCTCGCGGATCAGCGGAAATTGCGGGATCAGGTCGTCCGGCGCCGGCGGCCGGTGCGCCTTGTAGTCAGGATAGAGCTTGTTGCGGAAGGTGACTTCGGACTTGTCAAAGACGATGGCGAGATGGGTCGGCCGGTCGTCCGGCGGCATGTCGCGCAACAGCTTCCACAGCATGTTGCAGAAGCCGAGCACGGCATTGACCTGCAGGCCGTCGGATTTGCGGTTCAGCGGCGGCAGCGCGTGGTAGGCGCGGAAAATATAGGAGGAACCGTCGACCAGGAAGACGTGGTCGCCCTTGGCGGGCGCTTTGACGGCAACGGGTTTCGGGGCGGCTTTTTCGGAGGCTTTCGGCATGGCCGCAACTTAGGGATTTTTGCGGCGATTGACAGCCTAGGGAGGGCGATTTTTGCCGTTACTCAACCGCAATATGCACTGTCATCACCCGCGAAGGCGGGTGATCCAGTATTCCAGAGGATTTAGTGAATAACGAGATGTCACGGCGTACTGGATCGCCCGGTCGAGCCGGGCGATGACACCTATGGTGTTGCGCGCGCGAGAGCCTACTCCGCCGCCTGCAACGCGTGGTCAGCCTTCTTCGGCGCGATCCAGAACGCCGCCGGGCGCTCGAACAGGAAGTTGGCGCCGGCGGCCAGCGCGATGCGCCAGATCGCCAGCGATCCGAACACGCCGATCAGCGTCACGATCAGCGAGATCGTGCCGATGTCGTGGATTAGCCCGGTCCGCAGCAGCAGCGTTCGTGTCGCGGCCATCGGCAGGAAGAATGCCAGATAGATCACGATCGAATGCTCGCCGCAGAAGCGCAGGAAATCGAGCCAATGCACCCGTGCCAGCAGGGTACCGATCGTGACAACGGCGCAAGCGCCGGCAAGCCCGAGCAAGAGCGAGATCAGCGGCCATTCGCTGAAGCCGAACCAGACCAGGCCGCCGTTGACGAGTGCCCAAAGCGCCAGTCCGGCGAGTGCCAATCCCGGCCGCGCCCGTGCGCGATCCGACAGCGCGAACACATGATCGGCGAACAGATAGCCGGAATAGAAATACACGAAGCGGGCGCAGAACTCGTCGACCACGGTCCAGCCGGTTGCGATATGCGCGCTCTCCAGCAATGCGAGAGCGGCCCAGACCACCGGCAGCGGCCATCTTCGCGTGGCCTTGGCGACCACGAAGAAGACCGGCAGCAGATAAATGAACCACAGCGTGCCGAACGGCTCGATGAAGGATTCGAGATAGAGATATCCGGCGTGGGCCCAGCTCGATTCGGCGGCAAACGCAGGCGCCTTGAAGCCGAACTGGATTGTCACCCACAGCACGTAAAAGTAAGCGAAGTGCACCACCTTGCGGTCGAGATAAGTACGCCAGTCGCGGCCGATCACGAGGGCTAAGAACAGGCCCGAAATCAGGAAGAAATCCGGCATCCGGAACGGCTTTGCAAACGCGACCAGGACATGCATGAAGCCGGTTTGGCCGGCGGCCAGCTCCACGCCCAGCACCGAATGCATCATCACCACCATGACGATGCAGATGCCCTTGGCGTAATCCACCCAGCCGACACGCTCCGGCGCTGATTGCGCCGGGGGCGCTGCCGGCGCAGAACGCTCGGTGACGGCGGATGTGCCGTTTAGTGGCATCGGTGTCCCTTTTCGGCGCGGCGTGGCCGCATCATCGCCTCAAGCGGTTTCATTCCCCTTTATTCATACAAATGACATGCCGGTTTCCGCCGCTTTCCGGTTTCCCCTTTGTCGGGAAATGTTTTAAGACCCCTCCCGAATCCTGCCTTTTCGTTAACCATCACAAACAGGTTGTTTCATGCGGATTGCCATGATTGGCACGGGCTATGTGGGGCTGGTGTCCGGCGCCTGCTTTGCCGATTTCGGCCACCAGGTCACCTGCGTCGACAAGGATGGCGACAAGATCGCAAGCCTGCGCCGTGGCGAAATCCCGATTTTCGAGCCCGGGCTCGATGCGCTGGTGGCGTCCAATGTGAAGGCCGGGCGGCTCGATTTCACCACCGATCTCAAAGCGCCGGTCGCGGAGGCCGATGCGGTGTTTATCGCGGTCGGAACCCCGTCGCGGCGCGGCGACGGCCATGCCGATCTGAGCTACGTCCACGCCGCCGCCCGCGAGATTGCCGCGGCACTTGCCGGCTTCACCGTGGTGATCACCAAATCGACCGTGCCGGTCGGCACCGGCGACGAAGTCGAGCGGATCGTTCGCGAGACCAATCCCTCCGCCGATGTGGTGATCGCCTCCAATCCGGAATTTTTGCGCGAGGGCGCCGCGATCCGCGATTTCAAATTCCCCGACCGCATCGTGATCGGCACCTCGGACGAACGCGCGCGGAAAGTGCTCGGCGATGTCTACCGGCCGCTGTCGCTCAACCAGGCGCCGTTGATGTTCACGGAGCGGCGCACCGCGGAACTTATAAAATACGCCGCCAACGCCTTCCTCGCCACCAAGATCACCTTCATCAACGAGATCGCCGATCTCTCCGAAAAGGTCGGCGCCGACGTGCAGGAAGTCGCGCGCGGCATTGGGCTCGACAATCGGATCGGCTCCAAATTCCTGCATGCAGGTCCCGGCTTTGGCGGCTCGTGCTTCCCGAAAGACACCCGCGCGCTGGTGAAGATCGCGCTCGATCATGACGTGCAGCTTCGAATCGTCGAGGCCGTGCTCTCGGTCAATGACAACCGCAAGCGCGCAATGGCGCGCAAGGTCGCAGGCGCCGCAGGCGGCAGCCTGCGCGGCAAGACCGTCGCCGTGCTCGGCCTCACCTTCAAGCCCGATACCGACGACATGCGCGAGGCGCCGTCGATCCCGCTGGTGACGGGGCTGCTCGACATGGGCGCCAGGGTGCGCGCCCACGATCCGGTCGGCATCGAGCAGGCGCGGCGTGAACTGCCCGATATCGAATATTGCGACGATCCCTACCTCTGCGTCCGCGGCGCGGACGCCATGGTGGTGGTGACCGAATGGATGCAGTATCGCACGCTCGATCTGGAACGGCTGAAGCGTGAGCTGGCCCATCCCGTGGTCGTCGACTTGCGCAACATCTACCGCCCCGAGGACATGGCCGCGCTCGGCTTTGTCTATGAGAGCGTCGGGCGGACAACCGAGCCAAGGAAGTGACGCGCTTCCTTCCCTTCTCTCCTTGTGGGAGAAGGTGCCCACGATACGAAGTATCGTGGGCGGATGAGGGGTCTGTATCCGCGGACACAAACCCCTCACCCGTCTCGCATCTGACGATGCGAGCCACCCTCTCCCACAAGGGGAGAGGGGAAGTAAGTGTCATCATCCACCTCCCCCCACGAAAC
>Ga0209422_1000216_pt1 | contig 14409 bp, 13 predicted proteins | sample BlaSpr_A8_OM2_M3_FD_187983 | JGI IMG/M metagenome (GOLD analysis project Ga0209422, IMG submission 187983) | Forest soil microbial communities from Thunder Bay, Ontario, Canada - Black Spruce, Ontario site 2_A8_OM2_M3 (SPAdes) (version 2) | ecosystem: Environmental > Terrestrial > Soil > Boreal... | reverse complement strand
GGAAGCCGTATCGAGAGTACCGATTCTCCGCACCGACTACGTCGCCGGCGCTTTCATCGAACCGCATTCGATGGAAATCGATGTTCATGGCCTGCATCAAGGGTATCTGGGAGGCGCTCGCTTGCGCGGCGCTCGCGGGATCCTACCAAGATCGGCACGGCGCCTCCCCCGAAATCGGTTCGTACCTTGCGATTCGCGGGCACGAAGTAGCGCGGCGAATCGAACGCCGAGAGGCGCGGGCGCGCGCCGGACGGGATGACGAAGTCGTCGGGGCACTGCTCGCGACCCTCGATGCTCGTGATCCGGGAACCGCCGAACATGCGCGCGCCGTGGGCGAATGGTGCCGGCGCATCGCCGGCGCGCTCGGGTTGAGCGCCGATCAGCAAGACTTCGCCGAACGCTGCGGGACGTTGCACGACGTCGGAAAGGTCAAGACGCCGCGCGAGATCATCACGAAGCCGGGCCCGCTCTCCGACGAACAGTGGACCGAGATGCACACCCACGCGCGCGTCGGTGCCGAACTGCTCGAACGGATCCCCTCCCTGCGCGACGTCGCGCCGATCGTGCGCGCGCACCACGAGCGCGTCGACGGTCGCGGCTATCCCGACCAGCTCCACGGCGACCAAATTCCGCTCGCGGCGCGCATCGTCGCGGTCGCCGACGCGTTTCACGCAATGTCGGCCCAGCACAACTACCGCGAAGCATTGTCGCTCCGCCAGGCCGCCGAGATGCTCGCCAAAGAACGCGGAACGCAATTCGACGCCGACGTGGTGAACGCGCTCCTCGAAATCCTTCGGCCAAGCCAGGCCATCTCGACCACGGAGATCAGCAAAGACTTCCCGCGCGCGAGCTGATCCTAGAAGTCGGTCGAACTCGTGAAGCGGAAGCCTTCGATCTTCGCCGCCGGGACCACGCTCGAGTACGAATAGGCGGCGCTCCGGGCCGGCTCCGACGAGAATTCGACGTTGCCGAGCGCGGCGAGGATGCTCTGGTTGAAGCGCATGTTCCGCACGCCGCGCACGATCTGACCCTTTTCGATCAGGAACGTTCCGTCGCGGGTCATCCCCGTCACGATCGTCCGCCGTAAGTCGACCGGGCGGATGTACCAGAAGCGGCTGACCAAGACGCCACGCTTCGTCTCGGCGATCAGCTGCGCCGTGGTCTTGGTCCCCGGCGCGACGACGACGTTCGTCGGCAGGGGCCCCTCGGAGTTCGGCGCCGGCAACGCATGCCCGGTGTTCGGCCGGCCCAATTTCGCCGCCCAATAGGAATCGGTGACGACGTTCTTCGCGACGCCGCGTTCGAAGAGCGCGACGCGCTGTTTCGCGACGCCCTCGTAATCGAACGGCATCGACGGCGCGAGAGGGTGCGCGTAATCGTCGAAGATCGAGACGTTCTCGCCCACGTATTTTCGATCGAGTCCCTCGCTGAGAAACGACGAGCCTTCGTCGAACGCTTGGGCCCCAAAGTGGTCGGTCAAGTACGAGATCAATTCGCCGAACGCCGGCGACTCGATGATCACCGTCCACTCACCGGGCTCGATCGACTCCGGTGCGCGCGAGCGAACCGCCTTGTCGGCGGCGATCGACGCCGCTCGGCCGGCATCGAGCGCGCCGACGTCGTTGCCGTTCCATTCCGCGAATCCGGCCGAATCGGCGGCGTTCTGTTTGATGTTGAGCCCGCAGTCGGTTCCGTCAAACGAAGCGAGCGTCCCGCGCGAATTGGCGATCGTGATGCCTTGACTGCCGGTCTTTACATAGCCCGCCGCCCACAACTCGTTGCGTTCGGCGACGCCGAAGATCTCGGCCGCGCGCCGCGCGCGCAAATCCGGCGTCGCTTGCGCCGTCGCCGCGACGAACGCACCGGACGGTGCTTCGGCCGCTGTGCTTTGCGCGAGTCCGGGGAAGACGTCGTCGCGCGCCGAGAGTTGCGCCATCGCCGCCGCGCGAGCGGCCAGTTCCGCTAACGCCGCATCGTCGAGGGCGTTCGCCGACGCGACGCCCGTACGGCCGTCGATGACCGTTCGCAGGCGAAGCGTCGTCTCGGCGTGCGCGACGTTTTGGTGGATGGCATTGTGCGTGAAGCGCGTCAAGCCGTCGTCGGCGGCGAATACGATGACTTCGTTTTCCCCGCGGTCGGTCAGCGCCAGAATCTTGTGCGCCAGTGATTCGCGAGCGGCCCTATCCATCGTAGCCGACCCCGACGCGAACCTTCCGGAAGCGCGCCGGCGCGGCGGCCTGCGACGTGCGGCCCGTTTGCATCGGCTCGCCCTTCCCGCAATTCGGCGTCCCCCAAGCGACCCACGAGCGCTCGTCGGCGATTGCGTCGCACGAGTTCCAGAATCTCGGCGTCACGCCGGCATAGGTCGGGTTCTTGAGCATCCGCCCACGGCGTCCGTTCTTGATTTCCCACCCGATCTCGCAGCCGAATTGAAAATTTAGACGGTGATCGTCGATCGACCACGAGCGGTTCGATTCGATGTAGACTCCGTCGCGGATGCCTTCGAAGAGCGCCTCGAACGGCACATCGCCCGGCAGTAGGTTGAGATTGCACATGCGGATCATCGGGATGTGCCGCCAGCTCTGGGCGCGCACGCAGGCGTTCGTGTCACGGCCGATCGTCCGTGCCGTGTCGCGCGACATCTCGAACCCGACGAGCATCCCGTTGCGGATGATGTCGGAGCGGACGCTCTTGCTGCCCTCGTCGTCGTAAGCGACGGTCGCAAACGCGCCCGGCAAGGTGTTGTCGATGACGATCGTCACCTTGTCCGAGCCGTAGCGCAATTTGCCGAGCAAACTCGGGTCGAGAAAACTCGTCCCCGAAAAATTCGCTTCCCAACCCATGATCCGGTCGAGCTCGGCAGCGTGGCCGCACGACTCGTGGATCTGCAGCGAAACCTGCGAGCCACCTAGCACGATGTCCATCTCGCCGGACGGACACTGCGGCGCGTCGAGCAACCGGCTCGCTTCCTCGCCGATCCGCGCCGCATTCTCGGTCAGCTGTGCCGACTCGACGACTTCCCACCCGCCGGCCTTGTACAAGCCGACGTCGCCCGGAAAGGTCCGGTCTTGCGCATCGTGCTCGCCGACCGCGAGCGCGCTGATGCCGCTGCCGGTCTGATAGAGCAGTTGCGCGATCTTCGAGCCGGTCGTGCTGTAGAATTCCTTCTCGGTGCGCCAAGCGTCGCTCCAGGCGCGGCCGACGCTGATGCGCGGCGTCGCGTGCAACGCGCGCTCGGCCTCCAGCAGAAGCGCGACGCGTTCGCCGAGCGGGACGTCGCTCGGCGCGCGTTCGATCGGGGTCGCGTAGCGATCGACGTATCGTTCGGCCGGCGCCTCCGCGAAGCGTCGCGAAGCAACGGCGGCGCCGGCTTTGGCGATGGCGACGGCGCGCGCCGCGGTCGCGTCGAGGCCGGCGTCGCTGAGGTCGTCGCCGGCGGCGAAGCCCCACGCGCCGTCGTAGAACGCGCGAACCCCGTAACCCACGGTTCGATCGTCGCTCAGCGTGACGACGACGCCGTTTCGCACCTCGATGCGTTCGCTGCGCCCGTCTTCGAAGCGGATGTCCGTGTAGGCGGCGCCGCGCGCGCGCGCCGTCTCCAGCGCCCGCTGCGCGGGCGATTCAAATACTAATTCGTTCATGCCGCCTGCCGCGGTTCGCTATGGTGTTGCCGCAGCCTCTTGTGCTATCGTGAACTGCGATGACGAGTCGCGCCCACCTCGCCGCCGCTGCGTTCCTGTTTGCCGGAGTCGGCATTTTCGCCGCGTTGCGAGGCCCGGCGCACAGCCAGACCCGGCTCGAGGTCTTGGTCGCGAAGATCGAGACACAGGACCCCTCGCTCGATTCGTACCGCGCGTCGATCGACTTCGCGGTCGGGCTGCGCTCGTTTCCGTATATTCGCAAATCCGTGCGCGGCACGGCATATTACAAGCGGCCCGACCGGCTCGAGCTGGTGATGGAGAGGTTGCCGTCGTACGCGCGGAGTTTAGAGCACATCTTCGTGGGTCTCGGGCCGCCGGAGACGTGGAGCGACAAGTTCGACGTCACGGTCGGCGATGCAGGTACGAGGAACGAACACATCCGGCTCGTTCCGAAAGAACGTGGCAGCCGGGTCCGCTTTATAGAAATCCATCTCGACGAAGCGAGCGGACTACCGTCGAAGTTCGTCTGGGATTACACCAACGGTCACATCGAGATGACGCAGAAGATCGAGAAGATCGGCGGCCACTATGTCGGCACGGCGCAAGAGGCCGAAATGTACTACCCGATGGTGCACGCCTTCATGCGCACGAAGGTCCACGACTTCATCTGGAACGCTCCGGTGGATGATAAGATATTCACGCCGTCGGTGATGTTGAATCCGTAAGCGCGCGCCCTTCGGCGTCTCGCGCTCGAGTTTAGGGTGGCGCAACTCCGGCGTGAATGGGGGGAGGGAGAAAACCCCAGACCGCCAGGCCGAAGCCGATGAACGCCGAGAGTAAGCCGACGACGACCAAGAAGCGCGACGAGGTGATGCCCGCGATCGACGTGATCGCGATCGCCACCTCGAAGAACGTAACGCTCGCCTCGAGGATCTCGTGCGAGTGCATCAGGTCTTCCGATTTCAGGGCGTCGGCCTCGACCTGCTTTTCGTAGTCCTGCGCCTCCTTGAGCAGTTTCCCCTGATCGCGGCTCTCATGCTTCTGCGACGCTAGGAGTTTCGCTCGCGCCGCGGCTGAGAGCGACGGTGCGGCGCCGATTACCGCGTCGTAGATGTGCGACTTGATGCTGCGCGCTTCGTAGAAGTTGTAGGCGTCGGTCGATTTCGCTTGCGCGAGAATCGCGTCGTTCTTGGCCTGCAGCGCGGCGGTGGCGCGCTGGTTCGCAAACAGGCTCGTGATCGCCGCGATGACGGCGATCAGTGCGGCGAGCAAGAGGATCTTGCGCGTGGCGCCGCCCCCTTCGTGGGCGTGCTCGCTGCGCTCTTGGGTCTCCTCGATGGCTTTGTGGGCGTCGAAATCCCTATCCAACTGGCGCGGCATCCTTTCGGTGGGCGTGCGCGCGGACGCGCGCGGCGGTTTGCAGTCCCGCCAGAATGTCGGTGTGAGGCGCGACGATGGTCGCGTTCGAGCGTGCGCGATCGTAGCCGAACCCCGCGAGCCGGTAGGTGTCGTAGGTGCCGGCGATGACCGCGCCGTCCGGATCGACCGCGAAAGCGCGGGAGCCGGCGCGCCCGCACACGACCACGTAGACGCGCAGTTCGGCGGCGCGCGTCCGCGCCAGGGCCACGGTTGCCGGCGCGCTGGCGTCGTCGACGAGCGCCACGAACAGGTCGACGCCTTCCAGGCGCGCGGCAACCAAGCCGTCGGGGTTCTCGAGGACGCGCTGGCCGACGACGCCGAGCGTCAGCCCGGCGGCGCGCACGGTCTTCGCCGAGTCGGATTCGATCGACCCGAGCGCGACGATCGCGGTTTCCTCGACGGGCTCGGCCGGTTCGCCGCCGGCGACGAGCAACTCGGCGTCGGATTGCACGGCGAGGCGTGCGAAACGCTCCACGTCCTTTGCCTCGCGCGCCGGCGTAAAGGCGACGCGCACGCGTTGTTGCGCCCGCAAGAGTTCGCTCGGATTGCGCAGGCGTCGCCTGGTGTCGTCGTCGACTTCCAATGCGCGCGGATAGACGCGCGGCGGCGCGCCGAGTTCGATCTCGCCGGCGATGACACACTCACCGTCTTGCGGCGCCCGCGCGACGAACGCGCCGTCGGCGGCGACGATGACGCTCTTTCCGCAATAGGCGACGCTTTGTAACTCGACGCCGCACTTGTTGGCTGCGACGAACGGAACGCCGTTCTCGCGTGCGCGAACGTTGGCCATCAGATCGGCTTGAATGTTTTCGAGCGCCGCGGGATCGCGTCCGCTCGTCACCCACGCCGTCGGCATCACCAAGACTTCGGCGCCCCGTTCGACGAGCGTTCGCGCGATCGTCGGAATGCGGCCGTCGGCGCAAACCAAGAGCCCGAGCCGCCCTACGGGCGTATCGACTGGTTCGAGCGTATCGCCGGCACCGAACCAGCGGCGGTCGAAATGCCAGAGAAATTGTTTGGCGGCGTAGCCGAGATCGGAGCCGTCGGGGCCGATGACGTTCGCGCCGTTGTACGTTCGTCCGGCGACGATGCGCGCGCCACCGTAGACGATCGTCGCGCCGTGCGTTCTCGCAACGTGAGCCAGGTCGCGAGCGGCCGCCGCCACCTGTGATATATCGATGGGCTCGTCGCCGAGGACGTAGGCGGGCACCGTCCCTTCGGGCAGCACGACCAATCGCCCGCCGCCGCGCGCGGCCTCCTCGGTCAGTGCGAGCATGCGCGGCCAGTTTGTTTGGAAATCATAACGATCGGCCGCGCGCGTCTGCACGCAAGCGACGGGTATTCTGCGAACCGGCACGAAGGCTCCCCGTGTGAAGCGAATTCTCGGAATGGTTATCGCGCTCGCCGTGGCTTCCTGTATGTGGCCGACGGCCGCTACGTCCGCCACGAAAACGGGTAGCTCCAGGGAAGGGGCACGCCGTGTGGCGTTGGCGCTGCTCGCTCCGGCCGACGAATACTTCGGTCCGCTCAGACAGAGCATCCTCGGCATTCGTAATTCGATCCGAACCATGGGGTTGCGCTACGACGTCAATCACAACAGCGGTTCGCAAACCTTGGCGTCGGCAGGGTTGACCGAAGCCGCGATTCGCGATTGGGCGCACAAGTATCCGCGCGATCACGAAGTGCCTGCCGCGATCTTCAACCTGCAGCGCCTCTACGCGAAGATCTTGACCGGACCGGCGCGCGGCAAAGCGAAAGCCACCGCCGACTGGCTATTCGGCGCCTACGGCAACTCGCCCCAAGCGGAATCGCTGCGCAAAATCCTCGCTAGGGGATAACTGCCGTCGATCTTCGCGCGCGTTCTCGCAATGTGAGCCAGGTCGCGAGTGCCCGCCGCCGTGCGCTGCCGCCGCGCGCGTCTGCGCGCAAGCGGCGGGTATGCTGCGAACCGGCACGAAGGCTCCCCGCGTGAAGCGAATTCACGGAATCGCTATCGCGCTCGCCGTCGCTTCCTGTGTGTGGCCGATGGCCGCGACGCCGAAAACGAAAGCGAGCGCTGCGTCCGTTACGAAAACGGTCAGCTCCAGGGAAGCGGCGCGCCGTGCGGCGCTGACGCTGCTCGCTCCGGCCGATGAATACTTCGGTCCGCTCAAGCAGAGCATCCTCGGCATTCGTAATACGATCAGGGACATGGGATTGCGCTACGACGTCAATCACGACATCGGTTCGCAAACTTTGACGTCGGCAGGGTTGACCGAGGCTGCGATTCGCGATTGGGCGCATAGGTATCCTCGCGATCACGACGTGGCCGGCGCGATCTTCAGGCTCCAGCGTCTCTACACGAAGATCTTGACCGAACCGGCGCGCGGCAAAGCGAAAGCCACCGCCGACTGGCTATTCAGCGCCTACGGTAAATCGCCCCAAGCGAAATCGCTGCGCAGAATCCTCGCGACCGAACAACTGCAGCCGATTCCGACACCTTCGGTGTCGCCGTCGCCGGCAGCGGTCGCGACGCCGCCCGACAACTCGATGCTCGGGCCGTCGATGCCGCCGATCTTCGCGCCGTCCCCGGCACCGATCGTCCCTGGCGCCTCACCGACGCCGCACTAAGGGGCTCGGCCCCATGAGAAGAGGCGCCGAGCATATCGCTCGACGCCTCTCTGAGATGGGCTTGGGCTCCGCTTCCGTTACGCTAGAAGTGGATTCCGAGGCCCGCGAACAGTCCGTTGTGGCTGAACCCTGACGGAGCGTTCGTTCCGGCTGTTCCGTGGTCTCCGAGGAGACCGCCTTCGAGGAAGATCGGCGTCGACGGAATCGCGAACGTGACTCCCGCCATGTAGCGCAGGATGCGATACTGGAGGTTGAAGCGAGTCCCGAACGGATCCGTGAAGTTTCCGGTGACCGACGGATAGTAGATCGCACTTCCCTCGAGCCCTACGACGCTCTTGAGACTCGGTACGAGTTCAAGCCCGCCGCCGAATCCGGTCATTTGCGGATATCCGTAGTTGCCCCACCTCGAGAGGTAACTTCCGACGATGTAGACCTTCGGAATACCGATGCCGATACCGAGACGTCCGTCGACGTCGGTGTCTCTCATCGCGAATGCCGCAACGTTGGTCTGTCCCTTGCCACCGATGACGGTAACGCAACCTTGCGTGCCAGCCGCAGCTACGGAGCAGAATAGCGCCGGTGGCCCGACCGGATCATTATGCGGATACTGCCATGTGCGGTATTCCGCTTCAGCCAAGATCGGAAGACTTCCGAGATTTGTCGCGAGTCCGCCGCGGAAGGCGTACGAGCCTGTGCCCGAGTTACCCGGGCTGAACTCGTTATAGACCTTCGGACTGAATATGTAGTCGCCCGCCACCCAGAACATCGTGTTCGAGGGTGGAGCCGGCGCCGGAGTTGGCGGCGGCGGTGGTGGCGGCGGTGGCGGTGGCGGTGGCGGTGGTGGCGGCGGCGGCGGAGCCGTCGGAGGCGGTGGTGGTGGCGGCGGTGGCGGCGTCGGGACAGGCGCTGGGATATAACGCACCACTACGACGCGCTTGTCGGGAACCCACTGAACGTAGGCGCCCATGCCTTCGGAAATTACACGCACCGGGACGACGATAACGCCGTGATACATTTCGGGGGGCACGTCCAACGGACGCGACTCACCGTTGATGACGACTTCGGGTCTACCGAGCGTAACCTGGACGTTCGCGCCCGATTTGGAAACCGTAACCGTCTTCGTTGATGGGTCGTAGCTGACCGTTGCGCCCATTTGCTCGAACATCGAGCGCAGTGGAACGAAGATGGTGCTTCCGCGGACGATTGCCGCAAGGACGCGGTTTTGCTTTAAGGTGTCGGGCTTCGCGTAGACGTGTTGGTCGTTGTACAGGATCGGAACCTCGCCCGACGGCGGGGATCCGAAATTCGCCGGCTGCGCCAGCGCCTGTGGGCTGACGACGGTGGCGAACGCGACCAGCCCGAACGAGACCGCCGCAAACGTGGCGACGAGACGCGTAACGAGTCGTTTCACTAGTAACCTCCAACTGGATGCCTAAAAAATGGCTGGACCTTCGCAGGAGGCATACCCGTTCGGGCCTGGGCGTAAACTTGAGGCCGGGCGCGGGCTGCGAACTGGCGCGAGCTCCTCCGGCGGGCTTTGCGGAGCATTGTCGCAGCAAGCCGGGAAGGCCCTGCTTGCCGGCCGAACGGCTCCTGGTGCTAGGTAGCAGTTGCTACGCTTGTTTGTCCTCGAGGTTCGCGAGGAATTTCGGACGGTCCATGATGTAGCGCTCGTGCGAACCCTCGGCGATCTTCTCGCGCTCGTCGAACGCCGCGACCGCGAAGTTGATGCGTCGGCCGTCGACGCCGATGACCTCGACTTCGGTGCGCACGATGAATCCGACCGGAGTCGGCGCCAAGTGCGTCAGTTCAATGTAGGCGCCGAGCGAAATCTGGTCGGGGGCGAGCGTCGGCGAAAGACACTCGACCGCGGCCTGTTCGATCAATTGCAGCAGGATGGGCGTGGAGAGAACGTCGACCCCTTTGTTTCCGGACTTTTCGGCGGTCATCCATTCCTCGACGCGCGTCTGGCTCTGATAGGAACGACCGACGTCGACCTTGACGCCCATGGCACTTGATACTCCGACGGCGGCGACGGTCCCGCCTTGCGGCGACGGTCCAGCCTTGCGGCAACGGTCCCGCCGAGTCGCGTGTTAGGGGTTTTGGCTGGGGTCGAATCAAACGGTCGCTTTCGCCGGTATTCATGCCCGTGAGGTCTGGAGTGCAGAAGCATCATTTCAAGGTTTTCGTCTTTTCGCTGAGCGCGGTTGTCGCGCTCGGCGCGGCGGGTTGTTCCAAGGGCAGCCAGCAGCGCCAGGGGCCGCCGCCGCTCGCCGTCGACGTCGCGACGGCGAAGATCGGCGACATCGCGACCTTCATTTCGCTCGACGGGCAGATCGCGCCGCTGCAAGACTCGACGCTGAGTTCTCCTCAATCGGGAACCGTCTCGGCCGTCTTGGTGAACGAAGGCGACCGCGTCAGCACGGGCCAGTTGCTGGCCCAGCTCGACGATTCGACGTTCCGCGCTCAATTGGCCGCCAATCAGGCGATCGCGTCGCAGGCGCTGGCGAAACTGAAAAGCTCGTCGATCCAGGCACCGATCTCGCAACAGCAGTACAGCTCCTCGCTCTCACAAGCGACGCAGGTTTATCAGGCTGCGCAGAATCGGATCTCCACCGACCAGGCCGCCCTCAAGAACGCAGAATTGAACTACAAGAGCAACCTTCAATTGTCGCAACAAGGCTACGTCTCGCAGACGACGCTCGAAGCCTCGCGTTCGGCCTACGTCGCGGCGCAGCAAGAATTGAACAACGCCAAACAGGCGCTGCCCGCGGCGCAAGCCGCGAAAGGCTCGGCGCGCGAGAACCTGAATCAAACGCAGGTCGATCAGTCCACGATCGACGCCAACCGCGCCGCTTTGCAGCAGGCGGAAGCCAACGTGCAGTTGCTCAACACGCAGATTCGCCAGTGCGCGATCTACGCGCCGTTCAACGGCATCGTCACGCAGCGTTTGCTGGACCCGGGCGCCTTCGCGGGTCCGAATCAACCAATTGCTCGTGTGTCGGAACTCGACTCGGTGTACGTCAATGCTAACGTCCCGGACGAGGACCTCAACTACGTCCACGCCGGAACGCCGGTGACGTTCAATAGCGCGAGCATCCCGGGCAAGTCGTTCTCGGGTCGCATCATGGACGTCAACGCGATTCCAACCGCCGGGACGCTCTCGTACCGCGCCCGCGTCCGTCAAGCCAATCCGGGCGACGTTTTGCGCGGCGGGATGCTCGTCAGCGTAGTGATCCGCAAAGAATCTCACAAGAACGCCGTCGTCGTCCCGCGCACCGCGATCTTCCAGACCGACCAAGGCGCGAACGTGTATACGGTCGAGGACGGCAAGGCGAAATTACTGCCCGTCAAGGTCGGCCTGCAAACCGACACGTCCTCCGAGGTGCTTGGCGGGTCGGTAAAAGCGGGTACACTCGTCATCACGACGCGACCCGACGCCCTGCAGAACGGCAGCGTGGTCGCGATCGGCGGCGCTCCGCCGGCGGCCGGGCCGCCTGGTTCAGCGCCGAACCCAACGCAATCCGGAGGGCGCAAAGGCCGCAAGGCTCAGCACTGATGACAGCGCAGATCCGTCTCCACGCAGGGTTGGGAGCGACCGTGCTCGCCGCCTTGCTTGCCGCGACCGCGTTCGGGGGCTCCCGCGCCGCCGCCGCCCCGGCGCCGAAGATCACGCCGAAGCCGACCGCGGCGCCGACGGCCATCCCGCAGCCCTCACCGTTTCCGCAATACACCTTGGGGCCGGCGAGCGTCGGCTCTCCGGTGCCGTTCCCGGAATACGGGACGCCGATTCCCGGCGGCGTCGGCGCCGGCCCGCCGCCCAGCGGAGCGCCTCAAGTTATCACCCTCCCTCAGGCGATCGCGATCGCATTCGCGCGCGCTCCGTCACTCGCCGCCGCGCGAGCCGATATGGGCGTCGCGCATGCGGCGAAACGTTTGGCGCAGACCGGCTACTATCCGAATCTGTCGGCGTCGGCCTCAACCTCGCACAACGATCGTCAGCCCGGCACGACGACGGTGGTCGGCGGCGGCGGCGGGGGAACGTTCACCAGTCCGACCTCCACCACGTCGAGCGGGCTGAACGCGACCCTGCGTCAGCTGATCTTCGACGGTGGACGCGTCGCGGCGTCGATTCGCGCCGCATCGTATAGCGAGACCGCTTCGGTCGATACCTATCGCCGCGATCTTCAGACAATCGCGCTGAACGTGGCGCAGGCCTACTACAACCAGTTGCTGGCGCAACGCACGCGACAGGTCGCGGAGCAAACGGTCCGCCTCGACCTCGTGCAAGAAGATCTGGTACGCGCGCAGTTGGCGGCCGGCGTCGCAACCCGCGTCGATCTTTCGACGGCACAGCTTCCCACGGCGCAAGCACGCGTCGCCGTGGTCAGGGCGCAGGCGCTCGAGTTGAACGCGCAAGCGACGTTCGCCAACGCGATGGGGTTAGACGCGAACGTGGACGTCCGTCCGTTCGACGACACGCCGGTCAGCGCGACCGGCGCGATTTCGACGATCCCGGTTCCAACCTACGATCAGGCGCTGATTCGAGCGTACCTCTTGCGGCCCGATCTTGCCGCCGCGGAACATTCGCTGCAGGCGCAGCACGAATCGCTGACCGCGACGCGCTTGAATCTGTTCCCGTCGCTCTCGGGGACCGCTTCGGGCGGGACCAACTCGACCGATACGACCGGCGGATCCTTCCGCAATTCCGCGACGATTGGCGCGACGCTGTCGATTCCGCTCTACGATCAAGGGATTACGGCGGCCAACGTATTGCAGCAGAAGGCGAGCATCGATCGGCTGACTGCCGACCTCGAAATTACGCGCGAGACCGTGCAATTGAACGTAAAGCAGGCGCTGGTTAACCTGGTGGCGGCGCGCGCGCAACTTGACGAAGTGCAGGCCGAATACGCGAAGGCACTCGACGTCTTGAACGCGACGCAGGCGCAGTACCGCTTTGGGGTGACGACGCTTCCGTTGCTGCTCAACGCGCAGGTCGGTCTGACGACGGCGCTCAGCGACCAAGTGACCGCGGTCTACGCGCTCCGCCAAGCGGAGCAGACGTACCTCTACGCCATAGGCGCCAATACGCCGTAGGTGCCCGCTGCGGCGGGGAGGCTGCCGCGGCGTGGAAAAGGGGTGAGCATGGACGTGCTCGACACGCCGGTCGGCGTCGACGATCCGATCAACGCGGCGATTCTCAAGATTTCTGAGGACCGAATCGCCGGTTTCCAGCGCGACCCGCTCGGCGCGATCGGCGCGGCGTCGGGCGTCGAGGTCGAAACGGTCATCGCGCGCATCGGCGCGATGTTACGCGCGGGGACGATCCGCCGCGTCCGTCAGACGCTGCTCGCGACGAATCTCGCGCACGGGGCGCTCGTCGCTTGGCAAGTCGCCCCGGAACGACTCGACGCCGCCTTCGATTTCATGTTCGACCAGGATCCGTTTTCAGGGCACGTCGTCATTCGCACCGCCGATCCGGCGACTCCCGGTTCGAGCTATCGCTTGTGGACCACCCTGAAAGTTCCGCAGGGGTATTCGCTCGAGAAGCACGCCGAGTTCTTGCGCAAGAATGTCGGCGCCGATAAGTTCCGGTTGATGCCGGCGAAGCGTCTGTTCGTGCTCGGCGTCGGGCACATTCGCCGGCGCGGCCTCGAGCCCGGTGCTCGCGCCGAGGCGCTCGCCGAAACGCAGGACGCCCGCATCGTCGAATTGTCCGGCCTCGAGTGGAAGGTGCTCGATGCGCTGAAGCGCGAGTTCGCGCCGCAAGAACTGGGTCGCGATCTCTGGCGCGCGCGCGCGGCGGAGGCCGGCGTCGCGCTCGACGAGTTCTATCGCGTCGCCGAGTCGTTGCAGGCCCGCGGCGTGATCGGGCGGTTCTCGACGTTCCTCGAACACGTCAAGCCGACCGCCGGCGATCAGCGCGTGACGCGCTACAACGCGCTCTTTCACTGGCGCGTTGCGCCCGGCCGCGAGCTCGATGCGGGGGCCGAGGTCGGCCGGCACTACATCATGACGCACGCCTATTGGCGCGAAGGCGGCCCCGAGTTTCGCAACGTCAACATCATGGGCGTCGCGCACGGGCTCGACAAGGACGTCGTCCTCGCGCACAAAGCCGCGATCGACCGGCATCTCGAAGAGGCCGGCATCTCGTTCGATTACACCAACGTCTTTTGGGGCGGGCGCAGCGAGATCAAGCCCTCGGAGATCTCGCCGCTCGCGTTCTCGGAGTTCTACCGCGCCAGGGGAGTCGACCCCGAGACGATGCGGTAGTGCAACGAAAGATCCCACGCGTCTTGGTTCTTTTGGCAACCGGGGTTCTCGCAGCGTGCACCAAAGTCGGGACGCAGACTGCCGGCGGAGCGGCCGGCAATCCGTGGACGCATCATGGGCGGCTGGTGTACTCAGAAGCGCAGGACGTGAAATCGCTCAACCCGATGCTCGCCACCAGCGCCGCCGCGCTCGATCTCTCGATGTTTCTGTTCTCCTACGCGGTGCGCTACGACGAGCGCTCGCGGCCGCATCCCGATGCGCTGCGCGAATTGCCGACGGTCGAGAACGGCGACGTGAGCAAAGACGGTCTCACGCTGAAGTACAAGTTGCGGCCGAACATCTATTTCCACGACGGCGTGCAGGTGACGTGCCGCGACCTCAAGTTCACCTGGCAAGCGGTGATGAATCCAGCCAACAACGACGTCACTCAGGATGGCTACCGGGACATCAAGAGCATCGACTGCTC
>Ga0209422_1000215_pt1 | contig 14433 bp, 14 predicted proteins | sample BlaSpr_A8_OM2_M3_FD_187983 | JGI IMG/M metagenome (GOLD analysis project Ga0209422, IMG submission 187983) | Forest soil microbial communities from Thunder Bay, Ontario, Canada - Black Spruce, Ontario site 2_A8_OM2_M3 (SPAdes) (version 2) | ecosystem: Environmental > Terrestrial > Soil > Boreal... | reverse complement strand
GGCGACGGTGGCAAAAGAGCCCGGTCGCCGGGGAGAGCGCGATATAAGCCGTAAACCATTGCGCGGGGAATGCCGGGTGAAACCGGTGTGACCTGACGACGCGTGTGCGCTCTACCACTACCATTGCATACGCGGCTTGCGGGCGCATCGGGCGCCCGGCATTCCCTGCGCCCTCTGCTTGCAGAGGGTGGGAACTGAATAGCAAGGACTCGAGCATACCGTGCTGCGAGATCGCGAAGCTGTGCCGGCGCACAGCGGCTGTTTGAAATTTGAATCTGAGGCCCCACCCTCGGCTGTCATCACCCGCGAAAGCGGGTGATCCAGTACGCCGCGGCCTCTCGGCTCTATCGCTGACGCCAGTGGGATACTGGATCGCCCGCCTTCGCGGGCGATGACGACGTGAATGGGCGCGCGGACCACAATCCAAGTCAGTTCTCGCAGCGACGACGATTTACGCAAACACTGCCTGATAGCCGTTGCCACCCTGCAGCGGCCCGACCGGCACCAGGAAAATCTCCATCGTGCCGAGCGCCGGATGTTCGACCGGATAGGTCGCCTGCGGCTGCCATGGCCCGGCCGGAGCGACGAAGACCAGCGAGAACGCGCCGCCGGCGCGCCCGCTCTGGCCCGCGGGGTCGGCTTTCGCCAGCTTCAGCGGGATCGTGCCGCCGGCCGTGAGCATCTCGAAGACCCCATCGAGATGCGGCGAAAAATCGCCGAGCTTCAGCGCGGCAAGGTCCGCCGTCGGCGCCATCTCAAAACTTCGCGACGACCGGAGCGCCCCAGTGGTAGTTGACGCGAACGGTGATCAGATCGACGTCCTGACGAATGCGATCGGCTCCGAAGAGGAAAGCGCTCGCCGGCACCGTCGCGAAGGTGGTGAGCTTGTCCTGCATGAACAGATGGTCGTATTCGACCGCCGCCGACCAGTTCGGCGCAAAGCCGATCTCGACGCCGGCGCCGACTGTGCCGCCCCAGCGCGTTTGATCCGCCGCCGTGCCCGCGAGAATGTTGCCGGCCGTCGTGGTCACACTGAACCGGTCGCCGGTCACCGCGCCGCCGCCCTTGGCGTAGAGCAGGACGTTGTTGAAGGCATAGCCGACCTGGCCGGTGAACAGTCCGAACGCATCGATCTTCGACTGGTTAGTGAAGAACGGCACGAACAGGCTGATGTTTGAGCCGCGCAGATCGGCCCAGTCGCCCTGGGCTTCGAGGCCGAACACGAAGGCGCTGGACTGCCAGCGGTAACCGATCTGACCGCCGGCGACGCCGCCGGTCGCATCGTGACAGCCTTCGCCAAAAATAAATACGCCGGTCAGAGTTGTGGAGTCCCAGCACTTGCGGCTCGATCCCCCGCCGCCATTGGCGCCGATGTAGAATCCGCTCCAGTCATAGATCGGCGCGATCACCGGCGGCGGCGCCTTGGTGTAGGTTCGCGCCGGCAGATCGGCGGCAATCGCCGGAACGGCCAGTCCCAGCGTCAAGAGACCAACGGCACCCGAAATAAGCTTCTTCATTTTGAGCTCTCCGCTCCCCCAGCAGTCTGCAAATTACAGGGATTCCCTCCGCATTACTGTGACCCGGACACAACAGTTACACAACTAATGCGCGTGGAACTCGAACGCGGATATGTCAGAAAGCCGACGGAATCAAAGCCATGCCGCTGGAAAAGCATGCAAATCCGCCCTAATCCCACGCCGGGGCAAAACCGGGATTCACACAGCGCTTGTTCTTGGGCAGCGCCGCAATCGCCTGGTTGTCCTCATCGTCGAGCCCGACATTCAGCGCGCCGAGATTGGCCTTCTGGCTCTCGCTGCGCGACGCCTTCGGGATCGCGGCGACGCCGTCCTGGTCGAGCAGCCATTTCAGCGCCACCTGCGCGGCGCTGGCGCCATGCTTGCGGCCGATCGCGGCCAGCGTCTCGTCGGAGGCCACCCTGCCCTGTGCCAGCGGGCAATAGGCCACCAGCGGGATCGATTGCGCGGACATATATTTGCGCAGCGGCGTCTGGTCGAGCATCACATGGTATTCGACCTGGTTGCAGGCGATCGGCGCCTTGATCTCCTCGACCACCGTCCTGAGCAGCGCGACGTTGAAATTGGCGACCCCGATGGCGCGGGTGCGGCCCTCCTGTTTCAGCTTGAGCAGCGTCTCGAACATCGCCGGCAGGTTCATGTTCCGCGCCGGCCAGTGCACCAGATAGAGATCGATCTGGTCGAGGCGGAGCTTTTTCAGGGACGTGTCGAACGCCCGGCGGATCGCGTCCGGTGCGAGGTTTTCGTTCCACACCTTGGTGGTGACATGCAGATCCTTGCGCGGGAGGCGCGCGGCGGCAATCGCGGCGCCGATCGCCTCTTCGTTGCCATACATCTCCGCGGTGTCGATATGGCGGTAGCCGAGCGAAAGCGCGCTTTCCACCGCCGCGCGGCAGGCATCGCCCTGCATGCGAAAGGTGCCGAGCCCGAGCCGAGGCAGGCTGATGCCCTGGGTGTGCAGATGGTCCATGAAAACTCCTGATGACTGGATGCCGCCGCAATCGGGCGCCGGCGATGCGTGCCGCGAACGGGCGTTTGGCTGGAGGGGGTGAGACAGTGGTTCCGCGATTTGATAGTCTGCCCGCAGAGCGGACGACAAATCAAGATCGGATTGAAACGGCATGGTCAGGGCGTTGCGGCGATGGCTGGAGGCCAACCAATTATTGGCGATCGTGACCGCCGTGGTCGGCGCGCTGGTCGTGCTGTCGATGCTATTGGTGTTCGGCGGCTATTTGATTGTGACGCGGTGAACAAGAGCTCAGATGTGCTGCGCGAGCAGTCTACCCGGCCGCGCGTCCGGCCGCGGCTCGATGTCGACCGACCACAGATCGCGGTTTTCGACGTCCTTCAGCGTCACCGTCATGACCTCCGATCGGCCGTCGATATCGAGGTTTTGCGACGGGCGTGTGACTCGGGCGAGGACGCGATGATCTCAGCGCTTCCAGTTGCAGATGCCGCCCGACTTGCAGGGCCAGACCTGGATCCGCGTATCGAAGGCTTGCGCGTCGAGCGGATTGCCGTGGTGACGGGCGAGTTTGGTCCGCGCCGCAATGCGCGGCCTCTTCTCGCCGAGATGCGCAACGCGGGTCCTGTGCAAAACGATCCCGCGCCGGGCCTTCGGTTCCACGCGGGCCTGCGCGGTCGCGTTGCCGCGATCGGCCTTCGCCTCGACCGGAACCGGCGCGAATTCGGCCGGCGGCCCGAGCGGCTTCGGCGAAAGGACTGCCCTGGAAAGGTCGAGACCGAGGAACTCGTCCGGACGATACTCGTCCGCGGCCGCCATGCCGCTCCATGCCGCGAGTGCACCGCAAAGGATGGCGATGGAAACATGCTTCAGGCCCATTCGAGGCCTCCTGAAATACGCAAAAATCCGCAACCCTCATCATTTAGGAAGCGAGCCCGCGCAATTCCAGCCGATGTTGCCGGCAAGGTTATCGAAAATCGCCGCGGCCATCCGCGCCACGGTGGCTCGGCGAAGCGCGTGCCGCCCGGCGATCGCAGACAGATCTAGCTCTGGAAAGCCGCGTCCAGACCGGTCGCTTCCGGAAGACCGAACATCAGGTTCAGGTTTTGAACCGCCGCCCCCGAGGCGCCCTTGCCGAGATTGTCGAGCAGCGCGACCAGCCGCACCTGCCCCATTTCATCGGAGCCGAAGACGTAGAGTTTCAGCCGGTTGGTGCCGTTCAGGCCCTCGGGGTCCAGCGTTCCGACAGCCGCGGCCTCCTCCAGCGAGGCGACCTCGACGAAGCGCTCGCCGGCATAGGCTTGCTTGAGCACGGCATGAAAGTCCGCGAGCCGCGGCACCGTGGGCAATGCCCGCAACGGGAACATCACCTCGACGATCATGCCCTGGGCGTAGCGGCCGACACTCGGCGCAAACAGCGGCGTGTTCGACAGGCCGCTATGGACGCGCATCTCCGGCACATGCTTGTGGGCGTGGTTCAGGCCGTAGATGCGATACGGCACATGCGTGTAGCCGGGCGAATCCCTGTTCTCGAACTCGGCGATCATGTTTTTGCCGCCGCCGCTGTAACCCGAAACGGCATGGATCGAAACCGGCCAATCCGCCGGGACCAGCCCGGCCTCGACCGCCGGCCGCATCAGCGCGATGAAACCGGTCGGATAGCAGCCGGGATTCGATATCCGATGCGATCCGACGATCGCCGCGCGCTGCGCTTTGGTCATCTCGGGAAAGCCATAGGTCCAGCCGTCGGCGGTGCGGTAGGCGCTCGAGGCGTCGATCACCCGCACGGTGTTGCTTTCGATCAGCGAAACCGCTTCACGCGCGGCATCGTCCGGCAGGCAGAGGATGACGAGATCGGCGCGGTTGAGCATGTCGCGCCGGGCTTCGCGATCCTTGCGCCGGGCCGGCTCGACCGAGATGAGCTCAAGATCGCGCCGCGCCGCCAGCCTGTCACGGATTTGAAGCCCGGTCGTTCCAGCCTCGCCATCGATGAAGACTTTTGGTGCCATCACACGCCAATCCCGAAAATGACAAAGCGCTTCGTCGAAGCGAAGCGCTCATAGCAGCATATCTAGGCGCAAGGGGCGAAAAAGTCCATCGGCGCAGGCCACCGGGTGATGTTGAGCCAGCCTTGTGATGTCTCCGTCACCCGGCGCGACAGCCATTGGGTATCGGCTTTTCCGGCACGGCCAATATCGGCAAGCCGCCGTCGGCATAGCCGATATCGAACATCATGCCCTCCGACGTCTCACCGGCCATCTTTCGCGCCGGCAGATTGACGACGAACAGCGCCTGTTTGCCCTCCACCTCGGATTTCACATCCAACCGCTCCTGCTTCATTCCGACCAGGATGGTGCGCTTGTGATCGCCAAAATCGACGCGCAGCCGCACGAGCTTTTCCGACGCCGGAACGTCCTCGACCAGTTCGATGGTGCCGACCCGGATATCGAGTTTATCGAGGTCTGCCATCGACACCGTCGGCTTGATCGCGGCCGGCTTGAAGTCGTTCCATCCAACCATGTGCTTTCCTTAAGGCCGGGAGCCGAAGCCTCTACTCCTTCGACATCACGAGCTTCAGCGACATCGATGCGAGCATGGCTGCGATCATGATCGCGGCCATCGCGGCGAGGCCCGTAACGTAGGAGCCTGAGAATTCCCTCAGCCAGCCCATCATCGACGGGCCGGCAAAACCGCCGATGGTGCCGATGCTGTTGATGAACGCCAGCCCGCCGGCTGCGGCCACGCCGGTCAGGAAGCGCGTCGGTATCGACCAGAAGATCGCCCGCGCCGCGGTCACGCCGACCAGCGCCGCGCTGAACCCGACCAACGCAACCGCCAGCGATCCCGACACGATCGGCGCCACCAGACCCACGCCACCCAGCACGCAGGCAACCGCCAGATTCACAACGCGCCGGCCTCTCTGGTCGACATAGCGCGCCCACACGATCATGCCGGCCGAGGCGAACAAATATGGCAATGCCGCCATCCAGCCGATGGTCAAGTTCGACAAATGGTACTCCTTCAGGATCAGCGGCAGAAAGATGCCGGTGCCGTACGATACCAGGGTGAAACCGAACTGGATCACCGCAAGGATAAGCACGCGGCTATCACGCAGGGCGGCCAGCCACGAAGCCGGCGGGCGTTCGCGCACCTCGGAGGAAAGTACGCCGTTCAGCGCATCGCGCTCCTCGGGAGCGAGCCAGGTTGCGCTGTCGGGGCTGTCCGAGAGCCAGTACAGAGTCGCAAAGCCTAAGGGGATGCAGGGCAGGCTGACGCCGATGAACAGCCATTGCCATCCGGCCAGACCCCAGATTCCCTCCATCTGCAAGAGCGCGCCGCAAATCGGACCGCCGATCAGCGACGACAGGGGAATCCCGACCAGGAACCACGCCAGCATCCGGGTGCGGAATTGGATCGGGAACCAGGCGGCAAGAAAGAAGGTCACCCCCGGAAAAAAGCCGGCTTCGGTGATGCCAAGCAGGAGCCGCAGCGCATAGAAGCTGTTCGGCCCGACGACGAAGATCGTCGCCGCCGACACGATGCCCCAGCTGATCATGATGCGCGCGATCCAGCGCCGCGCCCCAACCCGGTAGAGCATCAGGTTGCTCGGTATTTCAAACGTGCAATAGCCGAGGAAGAAAATGCCGGCGGCAAGACCGAACTGGCCGGGCGAAAGCCCGAGTTGCTTGTTCATGGTCAACGCTGCGAAGCCGAGGCTGGTGCGGTCGAGATAGTTGAACAAATAGGCGATGGTCAAAAGCGGAACGAAGCGCAGCGCGGCTTTGCGGACCGCGGATTGCAATGCGGCATCCGAACCGGAGTGTTTCAGGACACCGAGATCGCCCGGAACGCTCTCCTGCAAGAGTGACATCGCCCGCTTCCTTCCCCGTTATGCTTATTGCTTCAAACTATGCCCACCGACCAGCCATGATGGCCACCCCAATTGCGGTGGAGGCCAAGAAAACAGTCGAGGCACGGCCGGGGTCGAACGAGAGCGGGCGCCTCGTAAAGTCGACAATTCGCCTTAGGACCCGCGCCTGTTTCAGGAGAGATACGCCAGATGATATTGAAACTACTTGGGAAAACTCAGAGAGCCGGTTGATATCCCGCTCGAAGCATGGACGGCAACAGCAAGTCGCAAGTGAACCGACCATCCCCTTCAAGCAACCAAGTCCGTGAACAAGAAATCACGCAAACGAACGGCCAAAGGCCCGTGCTGTTTCTCAGATCGCTGCCGTTATTGGTTGCGCTGTCGTCGGCTGCGTGCGCGCAGGATGGCGCGCAGATCGCCTCCGGCGCGAAGGATGCCACTCACGCGCTGGAGCTTTATCTCGATGGCGTCGCCGCATCCGAGGGAAGGCCCGACTTCACCAAACCGCCCGCCTCCGAGCTGTTTGCCCGGGTGTTCGACGTTGAACAATTGTCCACGCTGCCGCCCGCCAAATCCAGCGATCTGCCCTGGGCGCTCGACTGGTTCTTTGCCGCCAAGCAAAGCAACAAGCGGATCCTGCTTTTCGGCGCGCCGCCGGGCCCGACGATGGATCAGGCAGCGCTGCTGCGCAATCTGACGGAATACGAAGACCAATATGCGTCGGCGTCGAATTTCCTGGTCCGCCTCGCCGCGCGCGAGGTGACCGCGATGCTTCAGTTCATGGACGAGCTTGCGCCGGAGCAGCGCACGCCGGTACGACAGGCCGGGCTCGAGAAGGCGCGCGGTGGCGTGGCGGAATTGATTGCCGGCTCGATCGGTTCCATGGCAGAGGGCATGAGGCCCGCCAACACCCGCCAGATGACCGCCGCGATGCGCGACACGCGGGATGTCTGGGCCACCTTCATCCTGCCAAACGACCGGACACAAATCATCGGCATTGCCAAGAAGGTATCGGGCATGGTGAAGGACGACGAGACCAAAAACAATCTCGCCGACATCGCCGCCACGCTGGCCGCGGCGAAGTAGCGGCGACGTCGGCTAGCCTCGTTCGGCCGCTGAATATTGAGGCGCGGCCGGATGCGAGTGGCTATTGCACCGCCGCCCTTTCATGAATTCGCTCCGACTTGACCTGCCAAGCCGCCGCTTCCGGGTCCGACAGGCGCGACAGCCGAACCGCGACGTGCTTGTGGTAAGGCGTGCCGGCGATCGGGTCGCGATTGCCGCTTTCGGTGAGCAGGTTGATCCGCGGTCCATTGCTGAGACGCTCGCCGTCGGTTGCCGGATACGACTGGCCGTAGCCATGCGGCAGCGCCAGCTGGCCCTTCCGCATCGAATCGTCGGCCTTGCAGCGGGCGACCAGACGCCCGGTCGCGGATTCGACGGCAAGCCAGTCGCCATCGCGCGCGCCCAGCTCGCCGAGGTCTGTGGAATTGATCAGCAATGCGCCGTCCGGATCGTCGCGACGCCATGCAGGGTCGCGAAAGATCTGGTTGGCATTGAACATGCGCCGCTGCCCGGCGGCCAGCATGAACGGAAACTCCTTCGGCGCGCCGGCACTCTCGGGGTCCAGCCGCGCCAGCCATTCCAGCATGCCGGGCACCGCGAGGCGAATCTTGCGGTCGGGATGGCCGATCAGCGACCAGACTTCATCATAGTCGTGCCGGGTGATGGCGGTGCCCTGCCGCGCCGAAACGATGGCGTCGAACAGCGCATCGCCGAGCGCGTGATCCGGCACATCGTCCGCCGCACCGATCGCCCGCCTGACCGCTTGCGGCGACCGCCTGGCGCAGCTGAGTGCGGCGTTCCACAATGGCGCAGCCGCTGCCGTGCCGTCGGGAAGCGTTTGCCCGAGCGTATGGTAGAGCACCAGCGGCGCCACCGCGGCGGCCGACGGGTTTTCACCCATGAAGGCGCGAAACGCGGCGGCGAACTCCGGCCTCGCGCGTTGCGCCACCTCTCGCAACGGCGCCAGCGCGTTGTCGCCGGGCAGCAACCCCAGCGCACGGGAAAGCCGGGTGTAGATCTCCGGTTCCGGCAAGGTGCCTTCGAGCGGCGGCAGTACGCCGGCGCGAACATGGAAATAATTGGTCGGGAATTCGAAGTTGAACAGCGTGAATTCGGTCTTCTCGTATTGCGAGGAAGCCGGCAGCACGTAATGCGCGAGCCGCGCCGTTTCGGTCATGGCCACGTCGACCACGACGCAGAGTTCGAGCGAGCGCAACGCGCGCTCCACCGCCTCGGTATTGGCCGCGGTGTTCGCCGGGTTGGAGCTGTCGATCCAGACACCGCGCAACCGGTCGGGATGATCGCCGAGCACCGCATCGGGGAAGATGTTGGGCGGCAGCAGGCCCGCGATCACCTCATCGCCGGTCGGCGAAAACTTCTGGCCGGGCGAGTTACCCCACAGCGGCTGCAGCCAGCTGTGCAGCTGGTTGGTGCCTTTGCGGCCAAAACTGCCGGACAGCATGATCAGCAGCTTTTCGAGGTAGGAATTCAGCGTGGAGTTGACGCCCTGCTGGATCCCGAGCTCGACGCGAACCACCATGGCCTTTGCGGCGGCGATCATGGCGGCGCAGCGCTCGATGTCGGCGATGGAAATCTCCGCAGCGGCGGCCCAGTCCGCGATCGGGACCTGCAGCAGTGCCTGCTTCACCTCATCGAAGCCAACGGTGTGCTCCCCGATGAAGTCATGGTCGATCGCATCGGACCGCACCAGCGTGGCGAGCAGCGCGCCGAGCAGGAATGCGTCGGTGCCCGGGCGAACCGCGAGATGCAGATCGGCCATCTCGGCGGTCTCCGACCTCCGGGGATCGACCACGATCAGCTTGCGCGCGGGGTCCTTGCGGATGTGATTGAGATGGTCGCGCGCATTGGGGAAGCCGTGGGCGATCCACGGGTTGGCGCCGATCACGAACAACAGATCGCAGTGGTGCACATCCTCGGCGGTGTGGCAGGTCTGGCTGCCGAACATGTGGCCGTTGAGCCAGAAGTCGCCGGTCTTCTCCTGCGACAACGCATTGAAGACGTGGCGCGACCCGAGCGCGCGCAGGAATGCGTTGGCATAGGCGCCGCCGGCATGGTTGCCCTGGCCGCCGCCGCCGTAAAGCGCCAGGCTCTTGCCGCCGTGCCGGTCGACCAGACTTCGCACCCGTTCGGCGATCTCGGCGATCGCCACATCCCAGTCGATCGCATCGAAGCCGCCATCGGCGCGACGGCGCAGCGGCGTGGTCAGCCGGTCCTTGTGGTGCGCATAATAGGGGATGCGCGCGGCCTTGTTGCAGAGGTAGCCTTGCGATTTCGGGCTGGAGCGGTCGCCTTTGATCTTCTCGATATGCCCCTCATTGACCAGGACTTCGATCCCGCAATTGACATAGCAGAGATTGCAGGCCGTCTTGTGCCAGGTACCGGCTTTCATGTTGGTTTCTCCTTAGCGACCGAAGATCCATTTTGCCTGCGTTGCGGAGAGCGCGACTACCCCGCGACCTTCGAAAAATCCGGCTTGCGGCGCTCGGCAAAGGCGGCAAACGCCTCGCGCGCCTCGCCGGTCTGCAACCGGTCGCGGAACAACGCGCTTTCGCGGCTGATCTGGGCCGCGATCTTGTCCATCTCGCGCATCAGCGCTTTTGTCTGATTGAGCGAACCCGCCGGCCGCTTTGTCAAAGCTTCGGCGGCGGCGCGAGCCTTGGCGCGCAACTCCGCCGCCGGCACGACAGCATTGGCCAAACCGCAAGCTAGCGCGGTCGCCGCATCGAGCGGTTCGCCGAGCGCGAACATCGCGTAGGCGCGGACGTGTCCGATCCGCGCCGGCAACAGCCAGCTCGAGGCCGCTTCCGGCACCAGCGCCAGATTGACGAACGGCGTCATCAGCCTGGCGGTATCGGCAAGAAATACCAGGTCGCAATGCAGCAACATCGTGGTGCCGATACCGACCGCATTGCCCTGCACGGCGGCGACAACGGGAAGCGTGGCCTTGCTGATGGTGCTGATGAATCGATGGGCCTGGCTCTCGCTGGTGTCCTTGCCATTGGCCTGGGCAGAGAAATCGCCGATGTCGTTTCCGGCGGTAAAACTGTCGCCGTCGCCCTGGAACAGCACGACCCGCACGGAGCCATCCTTCTCCGCACGCTCCAGCCCATCCGACATGGCGCTGTACATCGCGTTGCTCAGCGCATTCTTCTTGTCGGGCCGCGCCAGCGTCAACGTCATGACGCCTGCCGCGATTTCTGTTTTTAAGTGTTCGGTCATGACTGCTTCTCCCAAAACTTGCTTCTATTCACCATTTTTCCGCGAACGGACGAAGCTCGGTCAGGAACGACCATGCCGAGCGGTCCTGGTTGTAGAGGTGCCACACTTCGTCGGCAATCGCGGAAGGTTTTATGAAAAACTCGTCCGGTGCGTCGCGTAGACGCTCGCGCATTCGCGGCACGTCGATCACGGCATCGATCAGAACATAGGCGACGTGGATACCGCGCGGCCCGAGATCGCGCGCCATCGATTCCGACAGGATGCGCTGGGCGGCCTTGGTCGGCGCGAAGCCGGCAAAGTTCGCTCTTCCGCGGATCGCCGAGGTGTTGCCGGTGACGAGGATCGCACCGCTGCCCGCCTTGATCATGTCCGACGCCAGTTCGCGCGCCAGATACAGCAGGCCCATCACGTTGACCCGGAAATTATGTTCGAGCATCTTTGGGTCGATTTCGAGAAAGGTCCCCCACCCGCCGCCGACCGCGTTGTGAATGAGGACATTCGGCGCGCCGTAGGATTGGCGTATGCTGGCGACGGTCTCGGCGACCTGGCTTTCGTTTGCCACGTCGCAGATCATAGCGTGGGTGTCCGGAAGTTCCCGCTCGAGAGCGCGGATCCGATCCGGCGAGCGGGCCAGGGCGATCACGCGAAATCCTCCGGTTGCGAAGCGCCGGACAATCGCGGACCCGGTGCCGGGGCCGACCCCCGTAACGATCGCAATCGGCTTGCTGGTCACGGATCCCGCCTCGCCAAAATATCCTCCCACATCGTTCGAAACCCCATGGACCCGCGCGGGTCGACGGTCCGTGACCCCCTCGCGGCGCCGACCTTAGATGATTATCGTCATATAAAGCAACCGGGTTCGGCGTGTTCCCGGTGCGGTTCCCACGGCCAATGACGCGAAATTGAACTGGTTTTGCCTAGTTTGACATGACACTGTCAATATGACAGGATGTTGTCATGCTGAGAAAGCCCGCCAAATCCGCCGCGATGACCGGGCTCGTGCTGGAGATTTTTCGGCTGAATGGCCTGCTGGTCGCATCGGGCGACGCGCTGGTCGCCGGGGTCGGTCTGACCAGCGCGCGCTGGCAGGTGCTGGGCGCGGCCGCGCTGCTGCAGGGACGCGCGCCGGTGGCGCACATCGCAAACTTCATGGGGCTGACGCGGCAATCCGTGCAACGGACCGCCGACGAACTCGAGAAGGCCGGCATCATCGAATTCAATCCCAACCCTCACCACAAGCGCGCCAGGCTGGTGACGCTGACGGCGAAGGGAAGCGCCCTGTTCGATGCGGCGATGCGCCTTCAGAAGCCATGGGCGGCCGCGCTCGCCGCGGGTATCGACGGCACCGCGCTGCAAACCACCGCAGCCGTGCTGGCGCAGCTTCGCGCGCGGCTGGAGCAAACCAGATGATGAGGGGCCGGCCATGATCCTGACCTCGCTTGCGCTCACCGGCGCTGCCGCCTTCGCGGGCGCGGCAGCCTATGTCAACCTGGCGGAACAGCCGGCGCGGCTGCAGTTCGACGACGTCTCGCTGCTCAGGGAGTGGAAGCCGAGTTACGCCAGCGGCCTCGAAATGCAGGCGACGCTGGCGCTGGTCTCCGGTCTGCTCGGGCTCGCCGCTTTCTTTTGGGAACACCACCCCGCCGCGGCACTCGGCGGCGTCCTGATGCTGGCGAACTGGCCCTATACGCTCCTGGTGATGGCGGCGACCAACAAGGCGCTGGCCGCAACGGCGGATCAGGATGCCGGCCCGGCGACCCGGGCGCGTATCGTCAAGTGGGGAAAGCTGCACGCCGTTCGCACCTTTCTCGGCCTTGCCGGCGCCTGCGCGTTCGTGCTCGCAAGCACAGCGACCTGAACTGGCCGCTGACGGTCGCAGCACGGCCAATGTAGTTCGGGGCGCATTTCATTATTTCAAACTATGCCACCGATATTCGTGGTGGAAGCCAAGACGCGGTGGAAGCCACAAGTGGGTGGTGTCAGTCGCCATAACGAACACAATATCGAGCCTGCGTTTTTCCGCCGCGCCTAAACGAAGTTTTAATGGTGACGGTTTGGTCGTCTCTTATCTGAAGAAATGTTCGCCCATCAAAGGAGACAACCATGACGTTGACGGTAGTCGCATCATGCTCTGCGTTCACGTTCGATCACAATAAATGGATCAGCTATTCTCACTGGGGCATGTTTCCGGTGCGACGAAAACCCTCGAACTCGCGCGGCGAGGCATGAGCTGAGGTCGGTTTCCCGGGAAAAAGCGCGCGCTGCGCGGCGCTGGCCAGCGGTGGGGCCGTCGCGCGGAGACCGCTCCGTCCCTGGCTCCGGTAGGCGCGAAATCCCTCCTGCCACGGTGAAGACATCAAGCCTGATCGCAGCGGCCGGCCATCAACCTGAAGTCCGCCCAGGCACTTGGCATCGATATCGCCTGCGACGCTGCTCGGGCGCGCCGCGGGCGCAACCTCATGATGCGTGGTCAGCATTCACCGGCAGGGTGAACTGAAACGTAGCGCCGTGGGGTATGTTTGCCGTGGCCCATAGCCGGCCACCGTGAGCTTCCATGATCGAACGGCAGATCGAAAGTCCCATCCCCATGCCGCTGGATTTGGTGGTGAAGAAGGCGTTGAACAGCCGGTCCGCATTCTCGGCGGAGATCCCGACGCCGCAATCCGTCACGCTTACAAGCACCAGCTGCTTCTCGTCATGGCGGGATCGGATCAGGAGTTCGCGTGGCCGATCCGTGACGGATTGCATGGCTTCGATGCCATTCATCACCAGGTTGATGATGACCTGTTGCAGTTGCACCCGATCTCCCAGGATCGTGGGGAGAGCCGATACCAACTCCGTGCGTAACGACACCTGATGGCTGAATACCTCCCGCTGCACCAGCCCGATGGTCTCCCTGACGACGTCATTGACATCGAGTGGCACCTTCTCAACGTCGGATTTTTTCGCGAGCGCCCGGATCCGCCGGATCACCTCGCTCGCACGGCGGCTGTCGTCGACGACCCATTCCACCGAGCGCCGCGCAGCGGTAAGGTCGGGAGTGTCGCGGTCGAGCCAGCGCAGACAGGCCTCGGCGTTGGCCACGGCAGCGGCGAGCGGCTGGTTCACTTCATGGGCGATCGAGGCTGTCAGTTCGCCCAGCGTCGTCACGCGCGTTACGCGTGCGAGCTCCATCTGGGCGTCGAGGAGGCGCTGTTCGCTGGCGCGCAGCTGCTCTTCCGCCCGTTTGCGGTCGGTGATATCGCTGCACACGTTGCCGACGCTTACGGGCTGCCCGGTCTCCGGATCGTCGATCCGAAACGCCGAATAGAGCACCGGGATCGGATCTCCGGTCCTGAAATGGCGGAGACGCATCTCTCCCGACCAGGACCCCTTCTCCAGCACCGTCGGCCACAGGACGGCATTCACGAACTCACGGTCCTCGGGGAAAATGTAGTGAATCCCGCGCCGCGTCCTCGCTTCTTCCAGGCTGTCGAGTCCGACCATTTTCAGCCCGGCCTTGTTCAGGTAGATCGGCGTCCCTCCGTTGAGGTCGGCAATCGCCATAAGTTCGGTGGCCTGCTCAACCAATGACGCCAACAGTCGGCGCTCGAGCTCGGCGCGTTTGCGTTCGGTCAAGTCGAGCACGAAGGCGACGCCTTCATCTCGGTTCCACTCGAAAATCGCGCGGGCGACCAGCACCGGCACGCGGGTGCCGTCTTTGCGGAAGTACTCTTTCTCACGCGGTCGGACGGTTCCAGCCGCCTTCAGTTCTTCGA
>Ga0209422_1000214_pt1 | contig 14466 bp, 16 predicted proteins | sample BlaSpr_A8_OM2_M3_FD_187983 | JGI IMG/M metagenome (GOLD analysis project Ga0209422, IMG submission 187983) | Forest soil microbial communities from Thunder Bay, Ontario, Canada - Black Spruce, Ontario site 2_A8_OM2_M3 (SPAdes) (version 2) | ecosystem: Environmental > Terrestrial > Soil > Boreal... | reverse complement strand
CGGATTGCATTGCATGCAATCCGACCTCTCCCCGCAAGCGGGGCGAGGTGTAGAAATTCTCGCCTACTCGAACCTCACCGACGCCTTTCCCAACACCCCAAAATCGGCCTCGAACAAGTCGCCCGACGCGATCGGCAGCGGCGGGTGGCAGGTGCCGGTCGTCACCACTTCACCCGCGCGCAGCGTCACGCCGAGCTCACGCAGTTCGTTGGCGAGCCAGGTCAGTGCGATCAGGGGATCGCCGAGCACATTCTTTCCATGACCGATGAATTTTCTTCCGCGCAGCGTAATGACCGGTCTTTCCTCGACCAGATCGAGCCCGCGCCAGTTCGCCTTGGTTGGCGCGCCGAGCACGAACAAGTGCGCGCAGGCATTGTCGGCAATGATTTGCTCCGCTCCCGCGCTGACGAAATCGGAAAACCGCGAATCGGGAATCTCGATCGCCGGATGCAGGGTGCCGACCGCGTCCAGGACCTCCCGCACCGTGTAAGCCCGGGGTCGCGGCGGCAGGTCGGCCTGCATGCGGAAGGCGAATTCGGGCTCGCCGACCCGCATTTCGTTTCCCGCCATCGAGGCCGTGCCGCCATCGGCGATCACGGTTTCGGGCAGGATGCGCCCGGCCATCGGGCCGTCGACATTGATGTGCTTCTGTCCCGCCTCGCTGGTGGCGGCGATCTTCCAGCCGAACCGTTTTCCGCTCGAGTAATTCTCGATGCGCGCCTGGATCGCATAAGCCTCGCTGCGGTCGGAAGGGCGCAGCGGCTTTTCGAGGTTGGCGAGCTTGGTGCCGGCGCGCCAATGATCGTGCAGCGTCCGTGACGCCGCCGCTATCTGTTTCTCGTCGAGCATCTCTTGCTGTCCCTCGATCCCTACCCAATCACGATCTTCGTCTGCGGCCCCAGCCGCTGCAACAACCGCAACATCGCCGCCTTGGTCATCGACACGCATCCAGCCGTCGGACCAAAATTGTCGCGCGCCAAATGCAGGAATACCGCGCTGCCGCGGCCCGTGATTCGTGGCGACGTGTTGTGATCGATCTCGACGACGAAGTCGTAGAGGTGGTCATCGCGCATTAGCCGGTCGCCGCTGCGGGCCGCGTCCAGCCGCACCGGTCGGTTGTAGTGGCGGCTTGAAGGGTCTTCGCACCAGGCGTCTTCGGGCCCGATGGCGCGGACGGCCAGGAATGTCCGTGGTCTCGGGTGGCGGTCGGCGCGCCACCACAATTGCCGCGGCCGGAACGTGCCCCTGGGGGTCCCGCCATCGCCCTCGCGTTTGTTGGCCATGATGCCGCCCCGCCCCAGTGCGACCGGCACAGTCCTGCCGCCAGCCGTGAGCCAGCCCCGGCGCGGATTGCCGGCGGCCGCTCGAACGCTTATCGCGGCCAGCGGCCGATCACGCGGATGTGTTTGATAAGCAATTGAAATATCGGAATTTTCCATTCGATTGACGAATCCCTAAATGGTCTGCCCCGCCCGCAAATGCCTCAATTCCCCATTACAGGACATTCATCTAAACGACCGCGAATTCTGGGGTAGACTGTGCTTCGGCTTGTGAATCTGTAACAGCCTCCTACCTCAAGACGAATAAGACCTGACTTAACGCGACTCTACCCAACCGGACGAAGGCTAAAGGCGCTTACCTGCACCCGCTGCCCCCCAGAGGATTGTACCCATGGCCAATGCCCGCAAGATCCTGATCGTGGATGACGACACCGATCTGCGCGATACCTTGGTGGAGCAATTATCGCTGCACGACGAGTTCGAGGCCTCAGCCGTCGACACCGGCGCCAAGGGCGCCAGCGCGGCCAAGGCCAATGCCCCCGATCTGGTGTTGATGGATGTCGGGCTGCCGGATACCGACGGGCGCGAAGTCGTGCGCTCCTTGCGCAAAGGCGGCTTCAAGGCGCCGATCATCATGCTGACCGGGCACGATACCGATTCCGACACCATCCTCGGGCTCGAATCCGGCGCCAACGACTATGTGGCAAAGCCGTTCCGATTCGCGGTGCTGCTGGCACGGATCCGGGCGCAGCTCCGCCAGCATGAGGCGAGCGAGGACGCGGTGTTTTCCGTCGGTCCTTACAGCTTCCGGCCCGGCTCCAAGATGCTGACCGGCGCCAATGCCAGGAAGGTCCGACTGACCGAGAAGGAGACCGCGATCCTGCGGTTCCTGTATCGCGCCGGCCAACTGCCGGTCTCGCGCGAGACGCTGCTGCAGGAGGTCTGGGGCTATAATTCGGGCGTTACCACCCACACCCTGGAAACCCACATCTACCGGCTACGCCAGAAGATCGAGAAAGATGCGGCCAATCCCGAGATCCTGGTGACGGAAGCCGGTGGCTACAAGCTGGTGCCGTGATACGATTCGGGCCGCGATTCGTATTATTTTCATTTAGCGCGCCCCGAATACCGGTTCTGCATGTCGATCGAAGATGATGTTGCCCTGCTCGAGCGTGTCCCGACCCTGCGGCTGTTGGGAACGCCGGCGCTGCGCATGCTGGCGATCGGCTCCGAGCAGCGCAATATCGGGCGCGGCGAGATGTTGTTCAGTGCCGGCGACGATGCCGATGCCGGCTTTATCGTTCAGCGCGGCGCGTTCCGGATCGAGGACGGCAGCGGCGCCGAAATGATCGCGGGTCCCGGCGCGTTGATCGGCGAACTCGCGCTGATCACCGCGATGCGGCGGCCGTCGACGGCGATCGCACTGGAAAATTCCTCGGTGATTCGGGTGGCGCGCAGCCTGTTTCAGCGCGTGCTCGAAAGCGATCCCGCCGCGGCGCGCCGGCTGCGCGATGAATTCGCCGCCCGCACCAGCCAGATCGCCAGTGATATATTGATGGCCGGCGCCAAGCTGAGTATTTGATTCCTGCTGTCGTCCCTGCGAAAGCAGGGACCCATACGCCGCGGCTTCTCGATAAGGCGCGGTGGCGGACGGCTTCTGCAATAAAATAATAAGCATCGGTGGTTATGGGTCCCTGCTTTCGCAGGGACGACGAGGCTTCACACCTCCAGCGTCACCGTCACGGGCACGTGGTCGGATGGCCGATGCCAACCGCGCGCGTCGCGGGCGATCGTGAAGTCGCTGACACCGTCTTTCAGCGCGCGCGATACCCAGATGTGATCGAGCCTGCGGCCGCGGTCGCCCACCGTCCAGTCGGCGGCGCGATAACTCCACCAAGTATAGACTTTTTCCGACAGCGGAATGCGTTCGCGCGCGACATTGATCCATTCGCCATGCGCCTGCGCCGCCAGGAGCTTCTCGCACTCGATCGGCGTGTGGGAGACGACCTTCAATAATTGCCTGTGCGACCAGACGTCGTTCTCATGCGGCGCGACATTGAGATCGCCCACCAGGATGTGGCGATCGTCGCCGCGCGGATGCAGCGGCTCGCAGGCTTTCATCTCGTCGAGGAATTGCAGCTTGTGGCCGAACTTCGGGTTGACCTCGGGATCCGGAATATCGCCGCCCGCCGGGACGTAGAAATTATGCACCACCAGCGGCTTTGCCAGCTGCGCCTTTTCACCGAACGCCACCGAGATGTGACGCGAATCGATGTTGTCGCAGAAGGTTCGGATATCGGTGGTCTCGAACGGCAATTTCGAGACCACGGCGACGCCGTGATAGCCCTTTTGCCCGTTCAGCGCGACGTGCTCGTAGCCGAGGCGCCTGAAACGCTTCAGCGGAAAGGCGTCGTCGATACATTTTGTCTCCTGCAGACACAAGACGTCCGGCCGCACCGCCTTGATGAATTTGGCGACCAGGTTGATGCGCAGGCGCACCGAATTGACGTTCCAGGTGGTCAGGGAAAACCGCATCGGGAGGATTTATCAGGGGAAAGTCAAAAAGGACACGCCTCATCCTGAGGAGCGGCCGCTTGGCCGCGTCGCGAAGGATGAGTTGATTGTGCGGCCATCCTTCAAGACGCGCGCAAAGAGCGCGCTCCTCAGGATGAGGGTCGGTGGTCACGGCTGGGCGCGGTTTCTAACCCGGCGGCACGGCGTAGTTGGTAAAGTCGATCTTGAACAGGCCGGGATCGACCTTTTTGGTCGAATCCAGATTATAGACCGCGACCGTGGTGTCGTAGCCCTGCGGGTCGGTCACGGTCCATTGCTTGAGCTGGCCGTCCTTGGCGCCGACCATCAGCATCAACCGGCTGGTACCGATCAGCGCCTGCTTCTCCTCGATGGTGACGCTGACGAAAACATCATCGGCGGTCACGTTCACCACGTTGGTGTCCTTCAACAGGTCGATGCGGTCCGACAACAGGTAGCGCAGCGGCGTCTGCGACAGCGGATAGATGTCCTGGGTCGCAAGCTTGCGGTCGCGCACCGCCACCGACGATCCGTCGGCGATGATATCGATCGGGCTCGGCGGCTCGTATTCGAAACGCACCTTGCCCGGCTTCTGGATATAGAAATCGCCCTTGGTCTTGCTGCCGTCGGGCCCGACCTGGACGAAATTTCCGACCAGCGTCTGCAGCGAGGACAGATACGAACTCACCTTGGCGGCCTGCGCCTTTTGATTGGTATCGAAGCTCGCGAAAATATTGGCGGGAATATTTCGGTGCGGATCGGGGATCACCGGATCCGGAGGCGCCGCCGGAGTTGCGCCGGTTGTCAGCGGGCCCTTCTGCGCATCCGATACACTCATCTGGACGTTGCTGCGCGCCTTCGGCGCGGGCTTCGGAATCGGCACGTTTTGCGCGGAGGCGGACGTCATCACCGACATAACCGCGGACGCTGCGATCAGCAACGCGAAGGCGCGGCGCATGGCGGTGCCAACGATTCGTTCGGTGATCTCAAGTTTGGGATTTCTGTTCAACGCGTGGTCCTGTCAGGCTTTCGGGCATTTTATCGTGGTTTCGGACAAAGGAGGTATCGTTTTTCCGTGAAAACCGGCAGCTCCTTGCCTCGATGCGTATCTCAAAAGCGGCTTTCCTCCTCTTCGACCAGGATCTCGCGCTTTCCGGCATGATTGGCCTGTCCGACGATGCCTTCGAGTTCCATCCGCTCCATCAACGAGGCGGCGCGGTTATATCCGATCTGCAGCCGGCGCTGGATATAGCTGGTGGAGGCCTTGCGGTCGCGCTTGACGATCGCCACCGCCTGCGTGAACAGGTCGCCGCCGCCATCGCCGCCCATGCCGGTGGAATCGAACACCGCGCCGTCTTCGTCGGTGGGCTCTTCCGCTGTGACCGCTTCGAGATATTCCGGCGCGCCCTGCGTCTTGAGATGGCGCACCACCTTCTCGACTTCTTCGTCGGAGACGAAAGGTCCGTGCACGCGGCTGATGCGGCCGCCGCCGGCCATGTACAGCATGTCGCCCTGTCCGAGCAGTTGCTCAGCGCCCATTTCGCCGAGGATGGTGCGGCTGTCGATCTTCGAGGTAACCTGAAACGAGATGCGGGTCGGGAAGTTCGCCTTGATGGTGCCGGTGATGACGTCGACCGAGGGCCGCTGGGTGGCGAGCACCACATGCAGGCCGGCGGCGCGCGCCATTTGTGCGAGTCGCTGCACCGCGCCTTCGATATCCTTGCCCGCGACCATCATCAGGTCGGCCATTTCGTCGACGATGATGACGATATAGGGCAACGGCTCGAGATCGAGTTTTTCGTCTTCGTAGATCGCCGTGCCGGTTTCCTTGTTGAAGCCGGTATGCACCGTTCGCGTCAGCTCCTCGCCCCTGGATTTTGCCTCCACCAAGCGGGCGTTGTAGCCGTCGATGTTGCGCACGCCGAGTTTGGACATTTTCTTGTAGCGCTCTTCCATCTCCCGCACGGCCCATTTCAGCGCGACCACCGCCTTCTTCGGGTCGGTCACCACCGGCGTCAGGAGATGCGGAATGCCGTCATAGACCGAGAGTTCGAGCATCTTGGGATCGACCATGATCAGGCGGCATTGATCCGGGCGCAGCCGGTACAACAGGCTGAGGATCATGGTGTTGATGGCGACCGATTTGCCGGAGCCGGTGGTGCCGGCGATCAACAGATGCGGCATGCGCGCCAGATCGACGATGATGGAATCGCCGCCGATGTTCTTGCCGAGACACAGCGGAAGCTTCGCCACCGATTCGTTGTAATCCTTGATTGCCAGCAATTCGCGCAAATAGACCTTTTCGCGATGCGGGTTCGGCAGTTCGATGCCGATGGCGTTGCGGCCGGGCACCACGGCGACGCGCGCCGAGAGCGCGCTCATCGAGCGTGCGATGTCGTCGGCAAGGCCGATCACGCGCGAGGATTTGATGCCTGGCGCGGGCTCGAGTTCGTACAGGGTCACGACCGGGCCCGGGTGGGCCTTGACGATCTCGCCGCGGACGCCGAAGTCCCCGAGCACGCCTTCCAGCGCGCGCGAGTTGTTGTCGAGTTCCGACTTGCTGAGCGGCTGGCGGTCGGAGGCCTTCGGCGCGGTCAGCACGTTGATCGGCGGCAGCTCGAAGCGGTCGGACGATTTGCGCGACGCCGCGCGGGCCGCCGGCTTCTTGCGCGGGGCGCGCGCGACCGGAACATCCTCTTCCTCGTCGTCTTCGCCGTCGTCGAAATCTTCTTCGGCGGGGGCCAATGATGGTCCGGCGCGGCCGCCGAGGCTGGGCTCCTGGCGTTCGAACGAGATGGCACGCGGCGCCGGTGCGCTCGAGACCAGCGAGCGATAGGCCGCGGCCAACAACCATCCAAGCCGCGCCTTCGTGCTCATCAGCGCATGAAACGCCCATCCGAGCGAGACCGAGCCAGAGTCCTCTTCCTCGGCAAAGGGCGCGTCATCGTCCTCGATCTCGGTCAATTCCTCTTCCTGCGGCCGCGAACCAAAGCCTGCGGCGATCAGGAAGGTGGCGACGGAGCCGGTGAAAAGAACAAGGCCGAGCGCGAGGCGATAGACAAATCCGGGCGGACCGAACACCACCGCGGGCGCACGCACCATCGCGTCGCCGACGACGCCGCCCAGCCCGGTCGGCAGCGGCCAGGCGCCGCCGTGCGGCCAGCAGCTTGCAAATCCCGCCGAGATCACCGTGCAGAGGATCCAGCATCCAAGCCGCAGCGCCTCGCGGTCGAAACTGCGGTGGGTCAGCATGCGCCAGCCCCACACCGCCACGGGCATGATCAGCATGATCGCGCCGAGGCCCAGAATCTGCATCAGCAGATCGGCGCCGATCGCGCCGGGATAGCCGACGACATTGCGGATCGCGCGTGACGTCGCGTGGCTGAGGCTCGGATCCTGCACCGACCACGTCATCAGCGCCGTCGCCGCCACCCCGGCGAGCGCGATCAGGCCAAGCCCTGCGAGTTCGCGCAGGCGCCGCATCAGGGCGTCGCGGATCGCGGCCGGCAGATGGCCGACCAGGGGAATGACGCGTTCGATCGCCGGCGTGCCCATTTAAGCCTTCGCGACTAGGTTGTTACGTTTGCGCATGATCTCTTCGCAAGACCCGTTCCCATTTTCATGGACCATGCCTTAGTCCAGAATTTCGACCAGCCGGTGCAATGCCTCGGCCGTTGTTTCACTGTCCGCTACCAGCGCCAGGCGGATGTAGCCTGCGCCGGGATTAGAGCCGTCGGGCTGCTGGCGCGCCAGATAGCTTCCGGGCACCACGCGCACGCCGCCGTCCTTGTAGAGTTTGATCGTCGCCGCTTCGTCGCCGCCGCGTTCCGAGACGTCGAGCCAGACGCAGAAACCGCCGGCGGGCCTCGCATAGCCATAACGATTGCCGAGGATCTGGTCGGCGAGATCGAATTTGATCCGATAGAGCCTGCGATTTTCCTCGACATGCGCCTCGTCGCTATAGGCCGCGATTGCGACGTGCTGCAGGGGCACCGGCACCTGCGGCGCCGCGACATTGCGCAGCTCGTGAAACAGGCTGAGAAATTTCTTGTCGCCGGCGGCGAAGCCGACGCGCATGCCCGGAAGGTTGGAGCGCTTCGACAGCGATTGAAACGCCACCACATTGGCAAAATCGGGCCCGGCGCATTCCAGCATGCTGCCGGGCGCCTGCCTGGTGTAGATTTCCGAATAGCATTCGTCGCTCAGAATCATGAAGCCGAAGCGGTCGGCGAGTTTTTTCAGATGGCTGAAATACGCGCGCGTCGCGACCGCACCTTGCGGGTTCGCCGGCGAAGCGATGTAGATCGCAACGGTGCGCGCCAGCGTCGCATCATCGAGCGAATCGAGGTCTGGCAAAAATCCGTTGGCGAGCGTGGTCGGCAGATAGATCGGCTCGCAGCCGGCGGCGCGGGCGCCGGCGGCATAGGCGGGATAGAACGGATTCGGGATCAGGATCGCAGGTTTGCCCTTGCGCTCGCCGACATACCGGGCGGCCGTCAGGGCCGCGAAGAACAGCCCCTCGCGGCTGCCATTGAGCACCAGAAGCTCGGTCTCGGGATCGACCGGCCGCGGCATCCGGAACCGGGTGGAAAGCCAGTTCGCGGCCGCCCGCCGGAACGTCTCGATGCCCTTGGCGATCGGATAGCGGCCGAAATCGGCAATGTGCTTGGCCAGTACAGGGCCGACAAACGCCGGCACGGGATGCTGCGGCTCGCCTAATGACAGTATTATCAATGGCTTGCCTGGCTGGTAGGGGGCCAGCAATTCGGTCAGCCGTGCGAAGGGCGAGCGCTCGCTGTCAGGGGTGCCGGCGCGCTCCGGCGCAAGGGATGAAGCGGTCATGGCCATACTTAAAAGCGCCAGCACTGTTGGGCCGCCGATCGCGAGCGTGTGACCGGCTTCAAACGGATCAAATCACCATAGATACGGCGAGGTTAAGACGCGATTAACCATCGACGGAACTGGACAATTTGCAAGGTATTACCATATTATTTTGAGGTATTACCTTGGAGTGAAACGATGGCAACGACAGTTACAAGCAAAGGTCAGGTGACGATCCCAAAGCCGGTCCGCGATCACTTGGGGATCGTTCCGGGTAGCCAGGTCGCGTTCCGGCGCGCTGCTGACGGCAGCATCGTCATCGAGAGGGCGGACGCGAGCGAGCCGCAGCCCAGCAGATTTGCCAAAGTCCGGGGCTCCGCAGGGCCGGGCATGACGACCGACGAGCTAATGGCCCTGCTGCGTGGCGAGTCAGAATGACGCTGATCGATTCAAACGTACTGCTCGACGTCGTAACCGATGGCGAAGTTTGGGCGGATTGGTCTCAAATTCAGCTTGAACGAGCGGCTCTGCATGGGCCGCTAGTTATCAATAGCGTGATCTATGCCGAAATTTCCACACGTTACGCGACGGTTGACGCCGTTGACTCCATGCTCATCGATCTCAACATCGATGTAGCGATGACTCCGCGTTCCGCCCTGTTTCTCGCGGGCAAGGCTTATCTTCAATACCGCGCAGCCGGAGGAATGCGCACGGGCGTTCTGGCGGATTTTTTTATCGGCGCCCATGCAGCAGTCGAAGGACTACCGTTGCTGACGCGGGACTCGCGGCGCTATCGCCATTATTTTCCTACAGTGGTGTTGATCGCGCCCGAAGAAGAGAGATAGGCCGCCCCGGTTGCTATCCGTGCTGCGATCTGGGCCACTCCGAAAAAAGAAAGGGGCTCCAACTTGCGCTGGAGCCCCTCAACAGTCTGGGCATTGCCGGGTATGTGCCCAAACCGTAGTTCTGGACGCGACCTAACTAGATCGCGCCCCGGGGAGAACTCACATATTGTAGGCGCGCTCCGTGTGCTCGGTGATGTCGAGACCTTCACGCTCGCTCTCGACGTTGGCGCGCAGGCCGACGATGACGTCGACCACCTTGTAGAGGATCGCCGAACCGATGCCCGACCACACCAGCGTAGTACAGACGCCCCAGGTCTGGGAGATCATCTGCGCCGCGAAGTCGTAGTCGGCGATCTTGCCGGTGGTGTAATCCATGATGCCGGCACCGCCGAGCGCCGGGTTCACCAGGATGCCGGTGCCGAGCGCGCCGACGATGCCGCCGATGCAGTGGACGCCGAACACGTCGAGCGAGTCGTCGTAGCCAAGCGCGTTCTTCACCACGGTGCAGAAGAACAGGCAGACCACCCCGACCACCAGACCGAGCACAATCGCGCCCATCGGGCCGGAGTAACCGGCCGCCGGCGTGACCGCCACCAGTCCGGCCACCGCGCCCGAGATGGCGCCGAGTACGGATGGATGACCCTTGATGATCCACTCCGCGAACATCCACGACAGCGCCGCCGCCGCGGTTGCGACGAAGGAGTTGGTCATGGCGAGAGCGGCGCCACCATTGGCCTCCAGGTTCGATCCGGCGTTGAAGCCGAACCAGCCGACCCAGAGCAGCGAGGCGCCGATCATCGACATGGTCAGCGAGTGCGGCGCCATCAGGTCCTTGCCGTAACCGGTGCGCTTGCCGATCAGGAGCGCGCCGACCAGACCGGCGATGCCGGCGTTGATGTGCACCACGGTGCCGCCCGCAAAGTCGATCGCGCCCTTCTTGAAGACCCAGCCGGCGTCGGCGTTGACTTCATCGAGCTTGGCCTGCGCCGCGGTCTTGGCCGCCGCATCGCCCGCCGCGGCGAGCGCCTTGACCGCATCCGAGATCGCGTCCGGTCCAGCCCAGTACCAGACCATGTGCGCGATCGGGAAATAGACCAGCGTGGCCCAGAGCGGGATGAACAGCGCGACCGCCGAGAACTTCATGCGCTCGGCGAAGGCGCCGACGATGAGGGCCGGTGTGATGGCCGCGAACGTCATCTGGAAACAGACGTAGACGAGTTCGGAGATGTTGGCGTCGACGCTGAAGGTTGCCGCCTTGGAATCGGTGGTCACGCCCATCAGGAAGGCTTTGGAGAAGCCGCCGATGAAGTCGGACCCGCCGGTGAAGGTGAGGCTGTAGCCGTAAAGCGCCCAGAGGATGGTGACGATGCAAACGGTGTAGAACACCTGCATCAGCACCGAGAGCATGTTCTTGGAACGGACCAGGCCGCCGTAGAAGAGGGCGAGGCCCGGGATCGTCATCAACAGCACCAGCACCGTCGATGTCAGCATCCAGGCATTGTCGCCTTTATTGACCGTGGGCTCGGCGTAGGCGGCGGTCGCGGCGAACAGGCCGACTGCGAGGGCCGCCAATCCCGCGCTATAGGGACGTTTGAACGTCATTTGTTTAACTCCTGATTGAATTTGGGTTGAGCGCGAAATCAAAGTGCCGCGGCATCGGCCTCTCCCGTGCGGATGCGTACCGCATGGTCGAGGTTGATGACGAAGATCTTGCCATCGCCGATCTGTCCGGTTTTCGCGGCTGACGTGATGGCTTCGATGGTCTTGTCGACCTGGTCCGAGGCGACAGCGACCTCGATCTTGATCTTGGGCAGGAAACTCACCGCATATTCAGCACCGCGATAAATTTCCGTATGGCCCTTCTGCCGGCCATATCCCTTGACTTCCGTCACCGTTAATCCGTGAACGCCGATGGCGGTCAGGGCGTCGCGGACTTCTTCGAGTTTGAATGGCTTGATAATCGCCATAACAATTTTCATGGGTTCCGTCCCCGCTTGGGCCCGATCGAGAGGTGACCGGACGTTCTCGACTGAGATCACCACGCGGAGAAAGTTCACTACGCGGCCACAGCCGGACCGATAGAATCAAATGCCGTGCCAGATGCCGCGCGTTCCCTAACGGACTATGAACGCGGACGTTTTCGGGCTTTGCGGGGATCGGTCCAACCTGCGCTATTCGGTCACGCCTAGAATGTAAGCACAGATGATGAAAACGTAAGCACGCCCGACTCCCGACATAATTTTGCTCACGGGAAGGGCAGAAAAACGGTATTCAGGTGGGTAGTTTTTACTGCAAGGCCTCGCCGTGCTGCGAAATGTCGAGGCCTTCCATCTCGTGCGCCTTGGAAACCCGCAGCGGGACGAAGGTGCTGACCAGCTTCAAGAGCACGTAGGTTACACCGCCGGACCACACCAAGGTGACCGCGACCCCGTAGAACTGGATCAGCAGAAGTCGCGGGTTGCCCTCGATCAGGCCGGAGGTTCCGCCGATGGAGGCGGTCGCAAACACCCCGGCCAAGAGGATTCCGGTCATTCCGCCGATGCCGTGAACCCCGAATACGTCGAGCGAATCGTCGTAGTTGAAACGGCGCTTCAGCCGGGTGCAGGCCCTGTAGCACACCAGGCCGGCGATCACGCCGATGACGAGGCCATGCCACGGCGCCACGAATCGGCTCGCCGGCGTAATCGTGCCAAGGCCCGCGATCGCGCCGATAATCATGCCGCGCACCGATGGCTTGCGCTGGTCGTCCATTCGATCGCGCCCCAGGTCAGCGCGCCGGCGCAGGCCGCCAGATGGGTCGCGACAATCGCCATCACTGCGCGCGAATTCGCACCCAATGCCGATCCGCCGTTGAAGCCGAACCAGCCGACCCACAACAGCCCGGTGCCCATCACGGCGGCAAGGCTCTGCGCCATCGTCGCCAGCACGTTCTTCTTGCGCACCATGCCGGAATAGAACAGCGCCAGGCCCGGCAGCGTCATCATCAGCACCAGCGCGGTGGCGACGATCATCCAGGCGGTGTCGGCGGCGCTGATCCCGGAGGTCTCGGCAAAGGCCGGTGTCGCAAACGCGGGGATCGCCGCAACACTGATTAGCGCAACCGACGTCGCTGCACGACCCGCAGCTGCCCCCATGATAATTCCCCGGCCGATTGTCTTATGGATTGCGTTTCCGGCGCCGCTGCCGGATGCGAATAGATTAAAGCGCGTCGCTGTCGGTTTCGCCGGTGCGGATGCGCAAGGCGTGATCGATCGGCGTCACGAAGATCTTGCCATCGCCGATCTGGCCGGTGCGCGCGCTCGAGGTGATGACTTCGACCGCCTTGTCGGCGAGGTCGGAGGCAACCGCGATTTCTATTCGCAGTTTTGGTAGAAAATTCACGACATATTCGGCGCCGCGATAGATCTCGGTGTGCCCCTTCTGGCGGCCGTAGCCCTTGACCTCGGTCACCGTCATGCCGTGGACGCCGATCGCCGTCAGCGCCTGGCGCACCTCGTCCAGCTTGAAGGGTTTGATAATGGCAACAACGAGCTTCATGGTCTGGCCTTCATTTCCTTAAGGTCCGGTCGATCGCGCTTGATTTGTCCCCGGACAAGTCTGGCAGCTTTCTGTGCAATTGGCACAAAAAGAATGCAACCAGAAGCGAAAAACAATTGCGGGAGTTCGGCTTTGGTCGATAGCCTGTGCTGAGAGGGGCTGGATATTCGATCACGATCTGATTTCATCGCCCGCGGCCGTCATGGCCTAACCGCCGGCGGCAAGCCTAAGGGAATGAAATGTCAGAGCGATCCTGGTTTTTTGCGTCTCAGGGTCAGCAGCAAGGACCGTATCCGGAAGCCCAGCTGCGCGAGTTCATTGCCACGGGAACAGTAAACGCGGAGACGCTGGTCTGGACTGACGGCATGGCGGGCTGGCTGAAGGCGCGGGAAATCCCGGGCCTGCTTGGGGGCGCCTCCGGCCCTCCGGCCGTCCCGCAGCCGGGCGGACCGTTGGTCGCTGGCGGTGGCCAGGTTGGCGTGCCGCTCTCGATCGAAGTCGGAATTTGGTCGCTGCTCGGGCGAAGCCTGCTGTTCATCATCGGATTGTTATTGGTGATCCCGGTGCCGTGGACGGCGACGGGTTTCTATCGCTGGATGGCATCCCGCGTCCGGGTACCCGGAAGGCCGAATTTCGGCTTCACCGGTCAGGTCGGCGACATCTGGTACGTGTTCGTCGCCATTGGGCTCATAACCTATGCCGGACTGACCGGGATTTCCTATCTTCCCTACATTCTCATTCCGGTTCAGGCGTATCTCTCCTGGATGACGGTGCGATGGATCGCGGCGAATCTCAGCTCGAACGGTGTGCGGCTTCCGATGGCCTTTAACGGCAGCGCGCTGGGTTATGTCGGCTGGTACCTGCTGATGTACGTTTCCGTGATCACCATCATCGGCTGGGCCTGGGTCATCACCGCCTGGATGCGCTGGATCTGCCGCAACGTCGGCGGCACCCGACGCGAGATCGGGTTCAATGCGACGGGTTGGGGAATGCTGTGGCGGACGGTGCTGTTCAGCCTGGGCTGCGGATTATTGATTCCGATTCCATGGGTACTGCGCTGGTACACAGCCTGGTATGTATCGCAATTTTCGCTGGTCGAACGAACGGCCTACGTCAACGCGTAGAGCATGATCCGGAAAAGTGGGAACCGGTTTTCCGAAAAAATCATGCTCGGACAAAAGATTAGATCATCTGCGCTGGCGCAGCGAGCCTTCCTGCGCCACCGAGGCCACCAGCGTGCCGTCCTGCTTGAAGATCATGCCGCGCGTCAGACCGCGGCCGCCTTGCGCGCTCGGCGAATCCTGGGCGTACAGCAGCCATTCGTCGGCGCGGAACGGGCGGTGAAACCACATCGCGTGATCGAGGCTCGCCGGCATCATGCGCTTGTCGAACAGTGTCCGGCCGTAGCGCGCCATCGCCGCATCGAGCAGCGAAAAATCCGACGCATAGGC
>Ga0209422_1000213_pt1 | contig 14552 bp, 14 predicted proteins | sample BlaSpr_A8_OM2_M3_FD_187983 | JGI IMG/M metagenome (GOLD analysis project Ga0209422, IMG submission 187983) | Forest soil microbial communities from Thunder Bay, Ontario, Canada - Black Spruce, Ontario site 2_A8_OM2_M3 (SPAdes) (version 2) | ecosystem: Environmental > Terrestrial > Soil > Boreal... | reverse complement strand
CGGCGGACATGTCCCGATCGGCGCGCTGCTGACCCGCAAGAGCATCTTCGACAAGATCTTCAATCAAATGGACCGCGCCGTCGTGCACGGCTCGACCTTTGCGAAAAACGATCTGGCGATGGCCGCCGGTATCGCCACGCTTGAAGTGATGAAGGCCGAAAAACTGGTGGAGCAGTCGGCCAAGCGCGGCGCCGAACTTCGGCTGGCGCTGACGCGGATGGTTCCGGGCTACGAATTGCTGAAGGAAGTGCGCGGCAAGGGCTTGATGATCGGCGTCGAGTTCGGTCCGCCGAAATCGCTGCGGCTCAAGGCGTCGTGGAATGTGCTGGAGACCGCCAACAAGGGCCTGTTCTGCCAGCTCATCACCGTGCCGCTGTTCAAGGACCACAAGATCCTCACGCAAGTCTCCGGCCACGGCAGCCACACCATAAAATTGTTGCCGCCTTTGACCATCACCGAAGAAGACTGCAACTGGATCGAAACCGCGTTCGACACCGTGATCGCCTCCAGCCACAAGGTCCCCGGCGCGATCTGGTCGCTCGGCAAGACGCTGGTGGATAACGCGGTGCGGAAGTCGGCGTAGGGCCGCCTCAAGCAGTCATTGACGCGCAATTGCGGCCACGGGCCCGCCGCCCGGCGGTCCCTGGTGCTCCGCGCCCCCGGAAACATAGACGGCCCCGGTCCCGGCGAGGCCGCTGATCAATCCGCCGACGGCGGCGCGGGCATGTCGGGTGGCGCCGATGTCGGAGTCGTCCAGCATGGTGTGACGCAATCCGCGCACACTTCCATCGGGGGACGCTTCCGCCTTCGCGAAAATATTGACCAGACGTTTTCGCGTGATTGGGCCCGAGACCTCTCCAAGGCCTAACCCTACGCTCTTCAGCGCCGAGATCACTGCAGCCGAATCGATCGAGTCGCGCATGACGTCGTGCCCGATGACAAAGGGGCTCGCCGAGGAATTGGAATTGCCCAGCACGATCACCACATTGTGCATAAGCTCGATCCCGGCCGAGGTCGAGGCCACCGACGAAAACAGGTCCCAGTCCTTCAGGATCTGGTCGTCGCGGACACCATCGATCTCGCCGAGCGCCATGGCCACCCCGAGCGCCGAGGCGCCCCGCGAGTAGGCCATCGACCCGTATGCGCTGCTGGTTACGACCTTGTGCCCTCTGGCGTGCGCCGCCTCGATACGGTCACTCGTCAGCAGCGGGCATTTGATTTGAACAAAATGCACATCCTGCGGATCGTCGATACCGGCATCCGCCATCGCCATGCGAACAGCCTTCGCGGTCTCTTCGATCTGGGCGCGACGGCCGAGCTCCTCCGGCATGAAGTTGCGAGTATGAGCGATGCCGATGCTCAAACGCTTGCCGGCAACGCCTGCAAGCGAACCGCCTTCTTCAATCGCTGTGCGGGCGAACACCGTGATATGCGGACTGAGCACGCCTTCCGTGCCGCCCGACATCACAAACGCGATTTTTTGTTCGACTTCTTGGGCGGGCAGGGCAACATAAGGTGCGAGCGCCGCGCATAGCGCCGACACCGCGTATTCTCGGGTAAAGTCGTTTACGCCGCCATTGCCCTCGGTCTTTCCCAGGATAGCCAGGATCGAGGCCGGCTCGACTTTTCCCGCTTCGATGAGCTTCATCAGGCCTGAGACATCGCCGGGACCCTTGGTCGGGATTTGGATAACGTCGACAGATGTCCTGCGCATGTTCATTCCATATTGCCGCTGTGCCAGAAGATGACGCGTTCTTCGGTCCATCCGATGACATAGAACATCGCGATCCCCGCCAGTGCTGCCGCCGCGATCGCCGCGAACAGCGTTGCAGTTTCCAGATGCGCGGAAGATACCATGATGAGATAGCCGAGCCCTTGCGTAGCGCCGACGAATTCGCCGACGATCGCGCCGACGATGGCGAGCGAGGACGAGATTTTCAGCGCCGAGAACAGATAGGGAAGACAATAGGGAATCCGCAGCTTGCGGAATTCCTGCGCCCGGGTCGCGCCCAGCGTCTGGAACAGTTCGCGATATTCGGCGTCCGCGGCCTTGAGACCCTTGACCGCGTTCACCAGCACCGGAAAAAAGCAGATCAAGATCACCGCGACGATCTTGGACCACCATCCAGTCCCCAGCCAGATCACCAGCAAGGGGGCAACCGCGACGATTGGCGTGGTCTTGACCGCGATGGCGATCGGAAACAGCCCTTCTTCCAGCGTATTGAATCGAACGAACATGATGGCCGAGCCGAACGCCAGCACGGTTGCAATCAGAAAGCCGATAACTGCCTCCGCGAACGTTACCCCGAGCTGGACGGCGAGTGTGCGATCGACATTGGCGAAAATGGCAGTCGGCGCAGGCAAGAGATATTCCGGGATGCCGGCACCCATGACGATCGCCTGCCAGGCGGCTAGCGTCAGCAGACCGAAAATCAGGGGTGTCCGAATACGCGACGTCATCGGCCACCCCTCACCATCGCCCGAATTCGTTTGATGATCGCACCTGATTCCGGATCTTCCGGCGCGCGAGGCCGCGTTCCGCTGATGTCGACCGCCTCCAGAATTTGCGCCGGCCGGCCCGTCAGGACGATGACGCGATCGGACATGGTCACCGCCTCGGGAATCGAATGCGTCACCATGATAATTGTTTGCAATCGCGTGTCGCCACTTTGCCAGATGCGGATCAATTCCTCGTTGAGAACTTCACGCGTCAGCTCATCGAGCGCTCCGAACGGTTCGTCGAGCAAGAGCACATCGGGATCGCACATCAGCGCGCGTGCCAGCGCAGCGCGCTGCTGCATTCCACCGGACAGCTGGTGCGGATAGGCATCGGCGAAGTCGCCGAGCCCGACCATATCGAGCATCCGGCCGGCGCGTTGGCGATCGACCGGGTCGACCACGTTGCCGCCGAGCTGCAGCTCCACCGGCAGCAGCGCGTTGTCGAGCGTCGTCCGCCAGGGCAGCAGCAACGGTTTCTGAAACATGAAGCCAAGGCGCAGGGCGGGATCGCTCAGCGCGATCTTGCCCCGAGCCGGCCGGACCAATCGCGCAATCGCCTTCAGCAGTGTGGATTTGCCGCACCCGCTCGGTCCGAGCAGCGAGACGAATTCGCCGCGTCCGATGGTGAGGCTCAGGCTTTCGATCGCGAGCACCCTATCGAAGCGAACCTCGAGACCTTCGATTGTAACCAGAGGTTCGCGCGGGGACAGTGTCGTCGTTTCCGGCAGGATTGCTAGCGCGACCGCGCTCATTTGAGAAACGCGACCGTGAATGCCTTGTCGACGTCGACCGGCGTCTTCTGGAACCCGGCATCGACCAGCAGCTTTTGGGTGGCGCTCCAGTTTCCGGCATCCATCCAGCCTACCGGCTGGGCGTCGGGTTGCAGCAGCGGCAGGCTCGCCTTCATCATCGCCAGCTCGTGATCGTAGGTCAACTTCGTTCCGTATTTGACGGTGATCTGGGCGGCCTCCTCGGGCGCCGCAATCGCGCTGGTCCAGCCCTTGAGCGTCGCGGTGACGAATTTGCGGACCACCTCGGGCTTCTTGTTGAGCATCTTCTCGGTCGTGAACAGGGTGTCGGCATAGAGATCGATGCCATAATCCGGCGGCGACACGACGTTGACCTCAAAGCCCTTTTCCTTGGCCGCGAGAACCTCGTTGATGAGGTATCCCGGCCACACATCGACCGCACCGGCGAGCAGCGGGGTGATGTCGAACTTGACCGGAATTTCGTTGAGTTTCGCCTTGTCGACGCCGGCCTTGGCAAGCACCGCGCGGTAAATCAGCTCCTCGTTGCCGCCGATCTTCACCCCGACATTCTTGCCGACATAGTCGGCCGGTGTCTTGATGCCGGACTTCGCCAGCGAAAACAGAACGAACGGGTTGCGGCGGAAGATCACGGCAAGCGCGACCACCGGGACGCCCTTGCTGCGTGCGATCAGGATTTGGTCGGCGCCGGTGACGCCGAACTGTTCGCTGCCGCCGGTCACCATCTGGATCGCAGGGAAATCCGGGCCGCCGGGCTGGATGTCGACGTTCAAGCCGGCGGATTTGTAGAGGCCCTTGTCATTGGCGACGTAGAAGCCGGCAAACTGTGCCTGGTGAAACCACTTCAATCTCACCGTCACCGATTCGTCGGCGTGGGCGGCGGTGAGCATGCCGCTCAAAACCGCCGCGACGATGGACGTAACAAGACGGTAAGACATGATCGCTGCCCTCCTTGGGATGATCGGGACGTCCGAAGGATCATCCCTTTCCAGCGAGCGCCGCTAGAAGCAAAATCAGGCTGCACCGAGCGTAAAAACAGCTCACTTCTTGATCATCCTGCCTGATCCGGCGGCAAAGACCGGCGACGCCCCATGGTTTCATTGGGCTTTTGGACGGCACAGACCTTGCTGCTCGTCGCGGTAAGCGGACTGAGGAGGCCGCGCAAAGATGCAAAAAGGGCAGGCGAGCGCAAAGCCCGTACCGCGGGCGACCGCCCCGCCGCCGCGCGCGGTGGATCGCGGCAAGACGACGTCACGCAGCCGGCTTCGTCCGCCGCGGCTGCTGACTTACGTTGATGCCGTCGCCCGCTACGGCTCCATCCGCAAAGCGGCCGACGCGCTCAACATTGCCTCGTCGGCCTTGAACCGCCAGATCCTTGATCTCGAAGTCGATCTGGGGGCGCCTTTGTTCGAACGCCTGCCGCGGGGCGTTCGTGTTACCTCCGCCGGCGAAGCCTTTCTGGTCTATGCCCGTCTGGTGATTTCCGAGTTGAAAGCCGTCGAATCGCGGATCGAGCAGCTTCGCGGCCTCGTCCGCGGCCAGGTGAGCGTCGCCGCCGCAGAATCCGTTGCCGGTGAACTGTTGCCGTCCGCGATCACCCAGTTCCAGGTAACCCATCCCTATGTTCGCTTCCACGTCCGGATCGGCGCGCCCGGAGAACTGGTCGACGCCCTGGTCGCAGACCAGGTCGATCTGATTTTGACGCACGACGCGCCGCGCAAGAAAGACGTCGCCATCGTTGCCGTGGCGCGGCAGGCGCTTTGCGCGATGGTGGTTCCCGACCACCCGCTCGCCAGTCGCAACGAGCTTCGCTTGCGCGACTGCCTGGCATTTCCGCTGGCGCTCGCCGATGCCACGCTGGCCGGACGCGGTCTGATCGAGCAGGTTCTTGCACTTGCCTCGTTTGATCTCGATCCGCGGCTGGTTTCAAATTCCGTCGAAGCGATGAAGGCTTTCGCGCACATGAATCGCGGCGTCTGCTTCCAATTCCGCAGTCCGGGCAAGTCGCTGATCCCACCGGGCGACATGGTGGCTCTTCCACTGGTCGATCCACCTTTGCTGCAAGCACGATTGCTGCTCGCCACGCGACGAAGTCGCGTTCTTCCGGTGGCGGCAGCAGCGTTCGTGGAACAGCTGAAAGGCGTGTTGGCTTGAGTGTCGGGACGCCACGGCGGAGTTACGGTTAATTGACCCTCGTGATGCGCACCTTCGCCCTCATGCCTGCGCAGAACGGCCGGCTACGCCTGCGGCTGATGCGTAATACGGGTTAAGCTGCAACCCGGCTCGGCCTCACCAGAAGATCGGCTGGAATCTTCCACGCCTCGCTGATCTTGTGAATCATCTCGACCGTCAGAGGACGGCGCCGGTTCAACAGCTCGGATGCACGCGACCTCGAGCCGAGCAGCTCGGCGAGTTCGGCTTGCGAATGTCCGAACTCTTCGATGGCGTAGTTCAGCAGGTCGATTGGATCGGAGACATCGATATTCGGCCAGTGACCGTCCTCGTATTTTTCAACAAGGGTCGCGAGAATGTCGAGCTTGTCGCCCGCTTCGGCCCCGGGCGCGGCGCCCCAGAGTTTCGCGATCTCCTGAACGGCCGCGGCGTGATCGTCGTCATTTCGAATGGGGTGAATTTCCATATGACCCTTCCTGGAATTGCGAGACAGTCAAGGCGTCGACCCTGTCGTACTCAAGCCCGGCAATGACGAAGCGGGGACGACCTCTCACCCCGTCGTGCTGCTCTTCATCGCGGCCTCGAACTTGTCGCCGAACTCTGCGAGTTCGTCGGCGGCGAGGTCGGAGACGGCCCAGTAGTTCAGACCGGCCTCGCTCCAGCGCCGGATGTTGAAGCCCTGGATGGTGTCCATCCGCGCCGGCTGGCGTTCGGTAGAGGCGGTCTGGGCGACGAACAGGTTGATGACATGGGCGCGCCGCTTGTAGACGATGGCGCCGATGGCGCGGGCGTCGACATAATCGAGCCGGCCGCCGATCAGGGTGAAACCCAGCGCGGTGAGGTCGACCACCGGCGGCGACACGTCCAGCCTGCCGTTGAACCACGGTTTCACGGTGTGCTGGTCGGTCGAGATCACATCCGTCAGATGCCCCGCCTGCAGCGAGCGCAGATGCGCCGAGACGATCTCGGATTCGATGCGCTGCGTATCGTCGTTGCGCAGCACGATGGCGACGAGGCCGGTGGCGGCCATCGCGGAGACGGCCGAGCCCATCGCAAAGCCGCGCAGCACCGCGCGCCGGCTCGGCGCCTGCACCCTCGGCGCCGGCGCCTTCGGCAACGCGGCGTCGATGCGCCGGCGCAGCGACAGCGGCGCGGTGTAACGCAGCTCGGTGCCGGCGATGGCCTGGCTCATCTCGCGATAGGCCTTGAGCTGCGCGGCGCAGGCCGGGCAGGTCGCGATATGCGCTTCGACCTCGCGCGCGTGCCCGGCGTCGAGCTCGCCGTCGATCAGCGCGTGAAGAAGAATTTCAGCCTCGTCGCAGGTCATTGCGGTTGCTCCTGTTCCGCGAGCCACGCCGACCGCAGCATGGCGCGGGCACGCGCGAGACGCGACATCACGGTGCCGACCGGCACCGCCGCGACATCGGCGATTTCGCGATACGAAAGATTATGAATTTCACGCAGCACAAAGGTCTCCCGGAACGGTTCGGCCAGTGCGCTCACCAGCCGCTGGATCGCGCTGGCGTCGCGCTGGCGCAGCATCTGCGCCTCCGGCGTTTCCTGCGCCTCGCTCCACAGCGGCGTTTGCTCGGCGCTGTCGTCGGCGTCGTCGATGCTGTCGGTCGGCGAACTGGCGCGGCGGGCGAATTCGGCGCGACAGACGTTGCGCAGGATCGCGAACAGCCACGGCTTCATCGCCGGCCCGCGGTAGCTGTCGAAATGCTTCAGCGCGCGCAGATAGCATTCCTGCACCGCGTCCTCGGCGTCGTCGGCGTTGCGAAGCAGGTAGCGCGCCAGCGTGTAGACGTCGTCGAGATGCGGCAACGCGGCGTCGCGAAAACGCCGCGCCTTGTCCGGGTCGTCGTTTGCTGCGTTGACCGGCATCGCCTTTTGTCCGGCTGTTTTGGTCAATCCTGGCGCCCGGCCGGCGTCTATCCAGCGGCCGGGCATCGCAGTGATGCCTTGGTTTGGTCCGTTACTCAACCTTGATCGTTCCCGTCATATGGGGGTGCAGCGAACAAAAATACTTGTAATCGCCCGCTGCGGTGAAGGTGAACGAAAAACTGTTGTCGGTATCGAGCGTCTTCGACCTGAACTTGCCCGCGGAGACGATCGTGTGGGGTATGTCGTCATGGTTGGTCCAGGTCACGGTGGTGCCGACCTTCAGCGTCAGCTCGGCTGGCGAAAAGGTGAAGTTGTCGATCGTGATGGCGGTGTCCTCGGCGCACGCGTGAGCGCCGCCGAGGCACATCGAGAACATCGCGGCGATGGCGAGTTTGCCAAGGCTGCGCAGGGTGACATGCATCATTTCACGTTTCCTTCAGCCCGCCAGCGGGGTGTCGATGATCGCGAGCGGTTGAGTGCCCTGCTTGAAGTTGATGCTGGCGACGCCGAGCATGGAGCGAAGCTTGCTGTCTTCGACCTTCATCGGACCGGGCGAGGGCGCGGTGCCCGGCGTCGGCTGCGGGAAGGCGGTGGAGCGCGCGGTGTGGAAGGTGACGTTGCCCTCGACCTTCTGCATCACCTGGTGGATGTGGCCGTTGAGCACGGTGACCGAGCCATAACCCTTCAGGTAATCCAGCGCCCGGGCGCCGTCCTCGGTGCCCCAGCCCCATTGCGGATACACCGTCCACAGCGGGATATGGGCGAACACCACGATCGGGGTCGACTTCGACTTCCCCTTCAGGTCGTCCTCGAGCCACTCGAGCTGCTCGGCGCCGAGATTGCCGAGGCCGCCGGCCTTCAGGTCCACGACATTGACGAGGCCGATGAAATGCACGCCGTTGGCGTCGAACGAGTACCAGCCGGCGCCCTTGGAACCCTTGCCGTAGCGGTCCTTGTAGAACTTGACCTCCTCGTCGAGGAAGTCGTGCTCGCCCGGCACGTAATGCACGTCGAGCTTGGCCTGCGAGATGATGCGGTCGGCGTTGTCGAATTCGGCGGCCTTGGAAAGATGGGTGATGTCGCCGGTATGGATCATGAAGGACGGCTTCATCGGCATGGTCCTGATCTTGGCGATCGCCTCTTCCAGCGTGCCGAGCGCGTTCGGATTGGCCGGCTTGTCGAAGCCGACATGGCTGTCGCTGATCTGAAGGAAGGTCAATCCGGCAGGCTCCGCCGCCTGCGCCGAACCGACGAGTCCCAGCGAGCGGGGCACGCCGCCGGAAATGGTCCAGAGGACCCCGGTGCCGGCCCAGGTCATGCATTCCAGCACCTTGCGGCGGCTGACGCCCGGATGGTCATTATGGTCATGGTCGAATTCGCTCATCGCCTCTACTCCATGGACCCTTGATTGGGTTTCTGAGGGCTTGATCGGGCAGGGGGCGGGTTTATTCCCGGGATCGGAGCGGGAATCGGCCCCGGGGAGAGGGATGACGATTTCGTGAGCAAAGCTAAGTGGTTAAACGGGAATCCTCAAGGATCATGGCCGAGGCTTTTTCGGCGATCATGGCGGTCGGGGTGTTGGTATTGCCGGAGGTAATCGTCGGCATCACGGAGGCGTCGGCGACGCGAAGCCCGGCGAGCCCGAAAAACCGCAGGCATCGGTCGACCACCGCCAGGGGATCGTCGGCCGTGCCCATTTTGGCGGTTCCGACGGGGTGAAAGATCGTGGTGCCGATATCGCCGGCGGCCTTGGCCAGCGAGGCGTCGTCGTCGCCGACCGATGGCCCCGGCAGGAATTCCTGCGGGCGATAGGCGGCGAGCGCCGGCTGCTTCATCAGCCGCCGCGTGGCGCGGATCGCGTCGGCGGCGACCTCGCGATCCTCGCCGGTCGACAGGTAATTCGGGGCGATCGCAGGCGCCTCATCGGGTTTGGCCGAGCGGATGCGCACGGTGCCGCGCGAGGTCGGCTGCAGGTTGCAGGCGCTGACCGTGATCGCGGGAAATTTGTGCAGGGGATCGCCGAACTTGTCGAGCGACAGCGGCTGCACATGGAACTGGATGTTGGCGCGGTGGCGACGCGGATCCGAGCGGGTGAATATTCCAAGCTGCGACGGCGCCATGGTCAGCGGCCCGCGGCGGCGGAACGCATAATCGAGGCCCATCAGGCCGCGCCGGAACAGCGAATAATAGGTCTCATTCAGGGTGCGGACGCCCTCGACCTTGTAGATCGCGCGCTGCTGCAGATGGTCCTGCAGGTTGCGCCCGACACCTTTTCGGTCGAGCACGGTCTCGATGCCGAGCGGCGCCAGCCATTCCGAAGGCCCAATGCCGGAGCGGTGCAGCACCTGGACCGATCCGATCGAACCGGCGCAAAGGATCACCTCGGCTTTGGCGCGCGCCTCGACGGTTTCGCCGCCCCTGACAAAGCGGACGCCGGCGGCGCGGCCGTCCTCGATCAGGAGCCGGTCGACCAGCACGTTCTTCTCGAGCCGCAGATTTGGACGCGTCAGCGCAGGCTTCAGAAAACCGCGCGCCGACGACCAGCGGCGTCCGCGCTTCTGGTTGACATGGAAATAGCCGACGCCCTCATTGTCGCCGGTGTTGAAATCGCCAATCTTGCGAATTCCCATTTCTTCAGCGGCATCCCCGACCGCATCGAGGATGGCCCAGGACAGCCGCGGCGCCTCGATGCGCCAGCCGCCGCCGCTGCCGTGATGTTCGCTTTCGCCCAGAAAATGATCCTCCAGCCGCCGGAACGCCGGCAGCACGTCGTCGTAACCCCAGCCGGTCATCCCAAGCTGGCGCCAGTGGTCGTAGTCGGCGGCTTGTCCCCGCATCGAGATCATGGCGTTGATGGCGGACGAGCCGCCGATCACCTTGCCGCGGGGATAGGCCAGCGAGCGGCCGTTGAGGCCGGGCTCGGGCTCGGTCCGGAACATCCAATCCGAGCGCGGATTGCCGATGGCGAAGAGATAGCCGACCGGGATGTGAAACCAGATCCAGTTGTCGTTGCCGCCGGCCTCCAGGATCAGCACGCGGTTGTTCTGATCGGCCGACAGCCGGTTGGCGACGATGCAGCCGGCGGTGCCCGCGCCGACCACGATATAGTCGAAATCACCCTCGAGCCGCTGCGGCATTTTTCAGATTTCCGTCCCTGTCGGATGGCCCCTGGTGAGCACTTTTGGCCTGACATAACGGGTCTTGCCAGTTTTTTCGCGGGTCTGCACAGCGCCCCAGCCCTGTTGGGCGGACGGCGGACGCATGCTAAGAGATGACAACCTCCTCGAAACCCCGGACCTGAGAAATTCACATGCCCATCGTCAACCGCGTCGCCGATCTGCAACCCGATATTCAGGCCTGGCGCCGCGATATCCATGAACACCCCGAATTGCTGTACGACGTGCACCGCACCGCAGCATTCGTGGCGGACCGCCTGCGCGAGTTCGGCTGCGACGAAGTCGCGACCGGCCTTGGCCGCACCGGCGTCGTCGGCGTCATCAAGGGCCGCAAGCCTGCGGCTAAGGGCGACCTCAAGGTGATCGGGCTTCGCGCCGACATGGACGCGCTGCCGATCGTGGAGGACACCAATCTTCCCTATGCGTCGAAGACGAACGGCCTGATGCACGCCTGCGGCCATGACGGCCATACCGCGATGCTGCTCGGCGCCGCCCGTTATCTGGCGGAGACGCGGAATTTCGCCGGCGATGCGGTCGTGATCTTTCAGCCCGCGGAAGAGGGCGGCGCGGGCGCCGCCGCGATGATCAAGGACGGGCTGATGGACCGCTTCGCCATCGACCAGGTCTACGGCATGCATAACGGTCCGGGAATTCCGGTCGGCTCGTTCGCGATCCGGTCCGGGCCGATCATGGCCGCGACCGATTCCATCGATATCAAGATCGAGGGGCTCGGCGGCCACGCCGCGCGGCCGCACAAATGCATCGATTCCGTGCTGGTCGGGGCGCAGCTGATCACCGCGCTGCAATCCATCGTATCGCGCAATGTCGATCCCCTGGAATCGGCGGTCGTCTCGATGTGCGAATTCCACGCCGGCAACGCCCGCAACGTCATCCCGCAAACCGCGGAACTCAGGGGTACGGTGCGGACCCTGACGCCGGAGGTGCGGGAACTGGTCGAGAAGCGCGTGCGTGAGGTCGTCGCTGGTGTTGCGCAGATCACCGGCGCGAAGATCGATCTCATTTACGAACACGGCTATCCGGTCACGGTCAACCATGCCTCGCAGACCGACCGCGCCATCCAGGTGGCGAGGGAAGTCGCCGGCGAAGCCAACGTTCACGAGTCGCCGCCGATGATGGGCGCGGAGGATTTCGCCTATATGCTGGAGGCGCGGCCGGGGGCGTTCATCTTCTGCGGCAACGGCAACAGCGCCGGCCTGCATCATCCCGCCTACAACTTCAACGACGAGGCGATCGTGTTCGGCACCTCGTATTGGATCAAGCTGGTCGAGAACACGCTTGCCGCGTGAGGATGCCCGACGCCGGCATCCCGTGCGCGGGGTTGAAGTTGCGGCGCCGCGACGGCCGGACGAGAGTAGAGGCCGCAGCGGTTGCCTTTGGATCATTCAGGCCGCGTGGGTCGATTTTCGCAACAGGCCGGCGGCAATTTTCAAATCATCGACGAAGCGGACGTATTCCCGCGTCTTGGCGTCGGCGTCTGGCAATCGCAGCAGATAGGACGGATGCACCGTCACCAGCGCCTTGATGCCGCCGTCGAGATCGATCGGACGGCCGCGATTTTTGTTGATCGGCGTGATCCTGCCGAACACGCATTGCGCGGCAGTGGCGCCCATCGCCACCACCAGCGCGGGCTTGATCGCGGCCAGTTCGCGTTCGTACCATGGCCGGCACGCCTTGATCTCCGGCGTCGTCGGCTTCTGGTGCAGGCGGATTTTCCCGCGCGGGACGAACTTGAAATGTTTCACCGCATTGGTGACGTAGACTTTCTTGCGGTCGATACCGGCCTCTTCCAGCGCGCGGTCGAGCATCTGCCCCGCCGGTCCCACGAACGGTTTGCCGGCGAGGTCTTCCTTGTCGCCGGGCTGTTCGCCGACCAGCATCGCCTGCGCATGTTGCGGGCCTTCGCCGAACACGGTCTGTGTGGCGTCTTTCCAGAGCGGACAGGCGCGGCAGTGACTGGCTTCTTCACGGAGGGTTTTGAGGCTGGGTGAGGCAGTCGCCATGGGCGTTTTCCGCTTCCTGTGGAGAATTTCATCGCAAGGGGCGAGGCTCAATGCAGGCAGGGGGTTGAGGGTTCCCCAGATCCCATTGGGATTGCTCATGAAAAACATAATCTCCTGACACGATTGACTCTCTCGCCCTTGTTAGCTTTATATTAGAACATATCATGAACATATGGGCCAGCCGCGGGGTTCACTTCGAAAAGAACCAGTGATGGCCCAACCCAGGAGCGGCGCATGACCGGCGCACGCACGAACACGCTTGCGAGTTTGCGCGGCAGCATCGAGCGCATCGAGGCGCAGGGCGAGGCGTATCGGCCCGACAGGGTGGCGCTCGGGCATGCCGAGGCGGATGCGACGCTGCAGGGCGGCCTTGCTTTGGGCGCGACGCATGAGGTGTTCGCCGAGACTGGCCGGCAAGGCGCCGCGGCGACGGGTTTTGTCGCAGGGCTCGCGGGACGGGTGTCCGCGCGGCGGCCGCTGGTGTGGGTGCGGCAGGATTTTGTCGAACTTGAATCGGGCGCGCTGTCGATCAGCGGGCTCGCCGAACTCGGTCTCGATCCGCGCCTTCTGGTGACGGTGCGCGCCGCCGACGTCGACAGCGCGTTGCGGACGGCGGCCGACGCGCTGGCCTGCGATGCGCTGGGCGCGGTGGTGCTGGAAGTCTGGGGCGAGGCGCGGCAGTTCGATCTCGTCGCCAGCCGCAAGCTGACGCTGGCCGCACAGGTGTCGGGCGCGACCTGCCTGTTGCTGCGGATGGCGGCGGAGCCGCAGCCCTCCACGGCGGAAACCCGATGGATCGTGCGCGCGGCGCATTCGCCGCCGGCTGCGCCTTTAATGCCTGCGGCGGCCTGGAATGCGTGGGGCGCGCCGCTGTTCGACGCGCAGCTTGTCCGCAACCGTCATGGCCCGGTCGGCCGGTGGATCATGGAATGGAAATGTGATGAGTGCCTTTTCGCGAAACCGGCGGCGTATCCTCAGCCTGTGGCTGCCGCGCCTGCCCATCGACCGCATCAAGCGCCAGCTCGCGCAAAGCAACGACGCGCCGGCTAATCTTCCCAGCGTCGTCGTCACCAAGCAGAACAACGCGCTGCAGATTTTTGCCCTCGATGACGCGGCAGCAGCCCTGGGCCTCGATATCGGCCTGCCGCTCGCCAATGCCCGCGCCATCTGTCCGCAGCTAAAGGTGTACGACGCCGATGAAGCCGCCGACGCAAACGCGCTGAACGCCATCGCCTGTTGGTGCGACCGCTTCACCCCGCTGGTGGCGCTGGATTTCCCGCACGGTCTTTATCTCGACATCACCGGCTGCGTGCATTTGTTCGGCGGCGAGGCCGCGATGATGCGGCGCTTGTGCGACGTGCTGACCGCGCAGGGTTTTACGGTCAGCGCCGCCATCGCCGGCACTTCCGTATGCGCGCGGACGCTGACCCGTCATGTCCATGGCCGCATCGTCGGCGAGGGCGAGGAAGCCGAGGCGGTCAGCCCGCTGCCGGTATCGGCGCTGGGTGCCGAGGCCGCTACTGTCATCGGCCTGCGCCGCGCCGGCCTGAAAACCATCGGCGATGTCGCTTCCCGTGCGCGGCATGAAATCACCGCAAGATTCGGCGCCGGCTTTACAACCTTGCTGGAACAGGCGCTGGGGCAGGGCGATGCGCCGATCAGTCCGCTAAAACCGCTGCCGGATTACATCGTGGAGAAGCGTTTTGCCGAGCCGGTGACGACCGAGGCGGTGATCTCGGCGACCTTATCGGGGCTTGCCGGGATGCTGGTCGCGGCGATGGCGCAACAGGGCAAGGGCGCGCGGCGGCTGGAAGCCCGTTTCTTCCGCACCGACGGCGTGGTTCGCACCATCATGGTCGATACCGGACAGCCGGTGACCCGAGGTGCGGCGATCGACCGGTTGTTTCGCGAGCGGCTCGATGCTTTGAGCGATCCGCTCGATCCCGGTTTCGGCTTCGATCTCATTCGCCTGTCCGCCAGCCGCACCGAAATCGTCGTGCAAGAGCAGCGCGATCTCGATGCCAATGTGCACA
>Ga0209422_1000212_pt1 | contig 14675 bp, 12 predicted proteins | sample BlaSpr_A8_OM2_M3_FD_187983 | JGI IMG/M metagenome (GOLD analysis project Ga0209422, IMG submission 187983) | Forest soil microbial communities from Thunder Bay, Ontario, Canada - Black Spruce, Ontario site 2_A8_OM2_M3 (SPAdes) (version 2) | ecosystem: Environmental > Terrestrial > Soil > Boreal... | reverse complement strand
GTCAGATTAACTCCGTTGTTAGCCCGCCACTCGCACACTGATCCGACCTGAGCCACGCGTTGGTCTTTCCTCACAAACGGCGCGTGATGGCCGTCACAGACAACCAACGCGAAGCCGTGACATGATCTCTAAATATCGTCAGGGTCTGAGTGTGTCCAGCCCCGTCGTGGACCGAGCACAACAGCTCTAGATTCCATTTTGGGACCTATTCCGAGCTAAGTCATTAGGAATCAAGACTTTAGTTTAAGTCCTTTAGAATCCTGGACCAAATGAGAAATTTCTCCGTAAGCCGCTAATTCCATAAGGCCAGGGGGGAGGGGTACCATTACTTTATGGTTAACTTTTCCCAAAACAGCGTCTTGGATCTCACTTCCTCCCTCCAAACACGTCATTGGATTATCGGCGTCACAAATGTGCGCCGTGCACAAAGGTTTCATTGACCCCAATCCCGACTTATGTTTAACTCCATTTAATCGGGGCGGGCTCACAGCAGTAGTTTTTGGAAGGGTACCAAAAATTTAGGGCGTGAGACCGAGGTGTAGTATGAAGTCCAGCAGTTTTGCAGTCCTTGCAGCATCCCTCCTAGCTTTTCCTCTGAGTGCCAGTGCGCGGGAGATGGTCCTGCCCGCCGGTACCCTTCTGCAGTGCACCATGAACGAACCCAACTTTTCTTCCTCCACCGTCGCCGTCGGCGACCCCGTCCTCTGCCATCTGCACTCCGTAACTGAGTTCGGACAGCAGGCATTTCCGCGCGGCAGCTACCTTGTCGGGCATCTAGAATCCGCCAAAGATCCCGGCCATTTCTGGGGCAAGGGCGATCTGAAGCTGATATTCGATCGCATCGGCATGCCGCAGGGCGATATGCCTCTCGAGGCCAAAGTCATCGCCACTCGAGGCTACAAAGTCGATAAAGAAGGCGACATCCGCGGCAAGGGCCATGCTAAGCGCGACGTCGTCGAATGGATGCTCCCGCCCCTCTGGCCCTGGAAGATCATCATGCTGCCGGCACGCGGCCCGCGTCCCAAGCTGAAGGGCGAAACCATGCTATCGCTGCGCCTGATGGATGACGTGCAGATCCCGCAAGTCGCGGCCAGCAACAGCAACGGCCCGAACTGGCATTTCTTCGGACGCCCGCGAGTACAGAATGATTCGTTCTATCAGGATTCGTCCGCGTCTTCTTCCAACACCTACAACTCCGGTCCGCAGCTCGCTGTTCGGCGGGTTAGCGCCAGCGAACCGCTAGTAGCACAGGAAGACGCGCAGGAAGAGTCTCGGGTCACCTACGCCCGCTACGTTTCGAAAGCGTCGGCGAATGGCGCTAGCGCGGCACCCGGCGTTCCTGTGTTCGTGCTGAAAAGCGGCATGATCCTCTCGGTAGGCAATTACTCCTATCAGGATGGCCGCATCAGCTACGAGCTAGCCAGCGGCGGCAACGGCGTGATCGCTGCCAATGAAGTCGATTGGAGCACAACCACGCGCGTAAACAATAAACGCGGCATCAGAGTATCGTTGCCCACCGGACACCAAACCGCATCCCCATCGGGATACTAAAAAGCTCGCGTAGGGACGGATAGCATTCCATCCGTCCCCACCAAGCTCTTGTTTATTTTTTAGGTAAGTGTGGTGACGGGGCTTCGCCCCGTCCAAGCCGAGCGAAGCTCGGCCACTCTCCGCCGAAAGCAATTTCCTGCGTCCTGCCCTCGCAACGATTCATCCATACCTTAAGAGTTGACTCGAGGATTCCATGTCAAAAATTAACATCGCCGAAAAATTCTCCAAAATCACCGAATACTGGAAGCCCTACATCGTCGCCGAACTCAACGGCCAGTACGTGAAGCTAGATAAGCTCAAAGGCGAATTCGTGTTCCATCACCACGAGCACGAAGATGAGATGTTCCTCGTCGTCAAAGGCCGCTTCCGCATGGATTTCCGCGACCATCACGAATGGATCGAAACCGGCGAATTCATCGTCGTCCCGCGCGGAGTAGAACATCGCCCAGTGGCCGAAGAAGAATGCTGGCTACTGCTCTTCGAACCTTCCACTACACTCAACACAGGCAATGTCAACAACGAACGCACCCTGCATGAACTCGACCGTGTTTAACCCCTGGTTGTGTGGTGACGGGACTTCGCCCCTTCCAGCCCCGCCGCTTTTCGAAACCCAATATGCCCAAAACGGCATCAAATCGCAGAACTGAATCCTATGGAAATCACCGTCTATTCCGCCCCCTGGTGTGGAGACTGCCGCGAGGCCAAGCGCTTTCTCGACCAACACAAACTGCCCTACAAAGACATCAACATCGAAACCACGCCCGGAGCTGCCGACGAGGTCGTAAAACGCACCGGCAAGCGCGCCATCCCACAGTTTGTGATCGACGGTGAATGGATTCAGCCCTACCGCCCAGGCGAAGGCTTCCTCTACGAAGACATGGCCAAACGCCTAGGAATTGAACAATAACCCCCTCACAATAACCCCCCGTAGAGACGGGGCTTGCCCCGTCTCATGCAGCGAAGCAATCTGAAAGCCGCAGAGGTAATGGTTGCGAGGGGCCACAGTTGCGAAATATGGAGCTGTTGCACTCCCGAGCCCCGGCAAGCCGCGTCTTTACAGCGAGTGCCATGTAGTTACCTTCGGCCTTCCCGCACCCGACTTCTGTACCCTACACGCGCAGCCCCTAATAGTTCAGGATAAGGCCTGCTACCCGTGCATCCCCTGCGTGCCGGGCGTGAGGGCCATGTTTAATTCCGAGACCGGCGAAAGCGAAGTAGTCGAAACCTGGCAGCGGTTTGTGCAGGGATTGCTAGGCGTGCTGTTCCTGATTGGCGCCGGCATAATGGCGCATTACTACGCTCCTCCCGAGACCGCGGGTCTGGAGCAGCAGGTTCATCAGCTCACGCGCGAAGTCGCGGACATGCAGCGCGATCAATCCTTTTCAGCCGCCACCGTCGACGATGCGCGCGAATCGGTCGCTTACATCTACGGTATTTATCACGTCTCCGGGAGGCCGCAAAGCTTTCGCGCTCGCGTCGCAGGGACCGGCTTTGTCGTAGCGCCAGGACTTCTAGCTACCAATCGTCACGTCGCCGAGCCCTGGTTTGGTGACCGCGAAATCGCAGTCGAATTGCGCCGCGGCGGTCTGCCGGTGCTGGAGAAGCTGGAGGCATATTTCCCTGGCTCCCCAATGCCAGTTCGACTCGAAACCGCTGCGGTATCGGAACACGGAGACCTCGCGGTGTTGCGCATGGAAGCAACCGCCTTTACAAAAAAGCTTCGGCCTTTGACTCTGTCGCGGACTGTTCCGCAGGTCGGCGAATCGGTTAGCGTTCTGGCTTATCCCATGGGCGTTACCGGCATGGTGGCGAAGTCGCCCGCGCTGGTGTATGAGCGCCTTTCCTCCCATCCCGATAATGCTGATACGGCGGGTGAACTGGCTGCGCTGTCGCTCATAAGGCCTTCAGCGACCTTTGGGCATATTGGCGACGTGAGCGGCGACAAACTGATCTATGACGCTCCCACGGCCCGCGGAGGCAGCGGCGGCCCCGTCCTAAACCTGCGAGGCGAGGTCGTGGGCATCAACTCCGCCTACATTGACGGCTTCTCCGGAGGCACTCTCGGAATTACCGCAGCGGAGCTAGGGCCGCTTCTGGAAGTCGCCAAGCGTGTGGCGCTGGAGACAGCCGCCATCGCACCATTGAGGCCATAGTTTCCAAAGCAGAAGACTCCTCCCGATAAGATGCAATTCCTTGCGCAGAGCCCTGCTGCGCCCGCACCTGACATGATCTCAGAAAGACAAAGTATCTTGGATTCAGGTACATTTAACCAGCTGATTTGAATAGCAGACGGCCCAAGGCCTGCTTCTATACTGAGTCATTCCCCCGAATTAGAGGCTGTACTCTCCGAGATGTCTTCGATAAGGATTCCTGAGCGTCGGAACGAGATCTGATCATGATAAAAAACACTCTGTTTGTGGTCTCATTGCTAAGTCTGGCCCTCGCGGGCGGTTGCGCCAAGGGCGGCAATGGCGTAGTTCCGCCACCAGTTACGGTTGACGTTGCCATCACTTCTCCGGTCAATGCCAATGGTAATGCGATCTATCCGACCCAGACTTTGACACTCACGGCCACGTTGTCGAACAGCGCGAATTCGGCCGTTACGTGGAGCCTGACCGGAGCGGGAACACTAACCCCGGTCACGCCAGCGACATCCCCTGCAACGGCGACCTATGTCGCCCCAGCGGCCGCGAATTCTCTAGCCACGGTCACCGCGACGTCCGTAGCCCAATCTTCGGTAAGCGGGTCGCTGTCATTGTCAATCGTCGATATCACCACCGACGTGGCTCCAGCGCCTGCGAGTCTGAACATAGGCAAGGGTCTGACCCAGCAATTTACCGTTACAGCTGTTCCCGACGACGCACCTCAGACCTTTACTTGGACTTGCACCGCGAACGGAGTGCCCTGCAAGAGTTTTGTTCAGGATCCAAATGTGTCGGGGTTGGCCTATTACTCGGCCCAGGATGCCTGCGGCGCCAGTTGCGTGCAGATATCAGCGCTTTCGCCACTCGACCCAACCGGATGCTCCAATCCAAAGAATTGCACCATTGCCAAAGCCTCGATAGTCACCTCTCGCGTAAGCGGCACCTACGCGTTTCGATTTTCTGGATATGACAGCAGCAACAAACCCACAGCTGTGGCAGGAACCTTCACCGTTGCCCCAACTGCAGCGGTTACCGCTGGCGTGGAAGACGAACTAACTTCGACCGGCTTCGCACAGTATCCGATTACCAGTGCCTTGTATTCGCCGATATCTGTCTCCGATCCAAATTCGAATAACGCAGGCACGCTTTTCCTGACCTTGCCCGCAGGAGTCTATCCAAACCAATTCCAAGCCGTTCTCGACGGCGCAGGCGATATCAAATTAATCGAATCCGATGGCCACGGCACTGGATCTGGCATCGCGCAGGCGTCGACCTCGTCCAATGTCTTCAACAGCAATCAAACTTTCGCGTTCGGATTCTCCGGCGTCGATTCCATTGGTCAGCCTGTCGGATATGCCGGACTCTTACCGATGGATGGAAGTGGCACGATAACCGGAGGCCAGATGGATATAAACGACAGCGGCAACGCCAGTAATATTTGCGGTGCTTCGCCCTGCAGCGTTACAGGCTCTTACCTGGCTGATGTGGTCATTGGCGGACTTTGGCACATGGCACTGACTACTTCCGGCGCGACTATGAAGTTCGATTTCTTTATTTCCTCCGGAACAGCCAATAAAACGAAGCCGCTGACCTTTTACGCCACTTCTACCGACGCGATCGATGCCACGCACCCGGCAGTTTCCGGAACCATGGTGCTCCAGGATTCAACGCAGACCTACAACAACGCTGCCATGAAGGGCACTTCCGTCTCAGCTCTCACTGGAACGGTGACGGGGGCAAGTGCCACGTGCACGGCACCCCCTTGCGGCGATGTGTCGCTAACGCTTGGGACCACTGACGGCAACGGCAATTTCTCCGGTCAATTCGATCAGAACGACGCTGGCACCATCCTTTCCGCTGTTTCATTTCCTCCCTCGGGCGCGAATTACACCTATGCGGCCAGCGGCACCAACGGGCGTTATACCTTCCAAATGCTCGGCAACCCGACTGCGAACCCCGTCGTAGCGCCGCTTCCTTTCGTCCTGTACGCAAGCGGGCAGAATCGTGGATTTCTGCTTGACCAATCCAGTTCGTTGGTTCTGACCGGGACGATGAATCCGCAAGGTAAGGGAAGTGGGTTTTTCGCTGGCTCCGAGATGCCGGGTACCTATGCCATGGCGACTACCAGCAGCGCCAGCCCCACCGCCGACCCGATTGCTGCCAATCTGCTGCTCACCGAGGTAAACACGGGTGGGTGCACGGCTCAGTGCATCAATGGAACGTTATACGACACCGCCAATCCGACGGGAGTGACTTTGGCTGGAGGAAATCCCGCTGATGCCATCCAAACAAATGGCACCGGTACGATCGCGCTGACTGCTCCCTCGAGCCAGAAATATGTGATCTACGTACAGGACACTTTGGGGTGTACCGCCCAAAGTCCTGCATGTGAAATACAAGATTTTCTGATGATGGATGTGGACCCGACAAACCCGGACGCTTCCATCATGTTCGCACAACAGTAGCCTAAGGGCATGCACGCGGACGCTACCAAAAAAGGCGACTCCCGCTCCTCTATCGTCGATTCACCCATCACGCTGGTCGTCGGCGGTAAGCGTGAAGGTGAGCTCCAGGTATGACAACGACCGGGGATATTCCTGCCGTGTCCGCGACCTGATGAACCTGATTAGAATCCCAGGGCCTGTAGGATTCTTAGAAGTTCATACGGAGATTTTCCCTGCGAACTCTGTGGAACCTCTGCGTCCTCTGTAGTAAAGATTTTTTAACCACAGAGAGCACAGAGGTACTATTTACCGCGGAGCAGGGTTTTTGCAGTGGCTAGGTTGTCGTAACGGTCATACACGCGGACTACGATGACATGATCGTTCGCAGTGCTCTCGACCATGGGCGGCACGGGCGAATCGGACTGCGGAATTGACACGTGAAAATCGTAGTCTTCCGTCTTGGAGTCCGATAATTGGCCGACCGGCTCCACGAACTGCCAATCGCCGCCGTCCAGCGAGTACTCCGCGCGTTTGATCGGCGAGAACGAATCGCTGGCGCGGAAGCGGACGTGAATTCGTTTTCCGTCCAGAACCGCAGTCAGGCCCTCGACGACGGGAGAGGTGGTATCCACCTCGAAGCGGCTCGATACGCGTTCGGCGTAAAGGCCGTCCCCCGGAGAATGCGAGGGAGCGTCTGAGGCGATTACCTTGACGGTGTAGCCGCCATCCGGCAGCAGGCTGGCGTCGAATGAATAGAAACGGTCGGTAAGGTTATTCTTCAGCAGCAACCAGCGCGACTCTCCGTCGCCACGGTAGTACACCGAGTATATGAGTTGGTCTTCATTATCATCGCGGGCCGACCAGCGGATCGCAACTGAATCGCGGTCGCGCACTGCGGGAGGCGGAGAATCGAAGTGCGACTGGCCAGTTATCGACGTCTCACTGGCAGTGGCATGTTGGATCGGCTGATAGCGATACCCCGGCTGGACGACGATCTCGTCAATTTCGGGGGCGACATTTTTCGGCAAATAATTCAGCAAGACATCGTCAACGCGGGGCCCGGGGCTGCCAGCGCGGAGTGCAGCCTTCCATTGCACAAAGCGTGCCGGCGGCACTTTCAGCTCCGAACCGGAAGCCATATCGACCCGCGCCCACTGACTCCAGTTGCGATCGGGATTGTCCACATTGCCACTGCGCGCATAAAGCTCAATATTGCCGATGCTCCTCATACTGGCGCGGCCCCACATTGAAAAGGCGTGCGCATCGAAGACATCGCTTTCGTAGACTCCTTCAGATTCCGGCGCCGGACCGAGAACAAAAATTTTCCCTAGATTGCTGCCCGAAGCGTAGAGTCCTCCGCCTGGCGCAGCGGCGAAGGCGGTAATCTGTGTGGCACTGGCTTTGATCAGGTCGGTGAAATCGTCGACGCCATTGATGGCAAAAATATGCCCGCGATTGCCAGTGCCTGCCAGCAGTCGCCCTCTCTGGTCAAAGCTCAGGGCATAAACAAGATCTTCATGCGAACTCCACCAGCGTTGCGGAGCGCCATCCGGTGCGATGCGATAGATCTCCGAGCCGCCAGTAGCGCCGACTCCCGGAGCAGGGAAGGGAGACGAAGGCGATAAGGTTGATGAGGACGGCGAAGGCGTAGTGGTCACGTTAATGTTGCCGCCGGGCGCAGGTGAGGCCTGCGCAGGACTTCCGAGGGTGATAGTGGCAGTTCCAGACGCAGTGCCAGAGCGCTTCTCTCCCGCCGCAGCCGCGTAAATATTTCCGGCATGGTCGATCGCGAGTGCGGTTATCTCTTTTTTGGGCGCGCTGTAGAGCACGAAGGCTTCACCGTTGGGCGCGATGCGATAGACCAACCCGCTCCCATCCGACCCGGCGATCAGGTTTCCTCCGGGATCGACCGCGAGAACACGAATGTGTACTTCATCGCTTTTGAAGAAAAGCGAGTGCTGTCCGTTGGCGGTGACTTTGTAAATTTCGCCGTGGTCGCCGGTAGCGACGTAGAGAGCGCCAGCATTGTCGACCACAATATCCCAAATGTACTTGGAACCAGGATCGAAATATGGTGTCGCACTCCACGAATTTTTCGCGTCAGACTGGGCCACTGCCGCCCCTTTCACCGGAGCAATGCGCCCCGGGGCGAGGCGGTATACTTTGCCGTCGGGTGCGGTTGCCGCATAGACAATGCCACTTTTCTTATCAATGACCAGAGTCTGGACCTGCAATTCCTGCGGCTCGAAGATTGTCGTGATCTCGCCATCGGTCGTGATGCGGTAGACTCGGGCCGGCGATCCTGCAGCGGCATAGACATTTCCCGCCGAATCGGACGCAATAGACCAGATGTAAGTTGAGGGCGTGGTCGCGATCGCCTTAAAAGCAGGCGCCAGTTCGAGTCCGCCCTCGCTCCGCAGCGCCACTCCTTTCGGAGTCCCTTTCAGCAATTCATCGAACGTAGATTGTTCCCAGGTGCGAGTTCCTTCGGCGAGGGCAATTGCGGAAAACGCGAAAGCGGAAAGAAGAAGGGTTGATAGTACGACTACCGTCTTACGGGCCAAACTCATAGGTTAATTCTAAGGGACGATTGGGCCGGGCGTCTTGCGACCTGCCTGAGCGAAGCGAAAGGTCCAGCCGGACGGCACTACCCATCGATCCGTCAAGATTATGTCTCGGGTTTGAATATCACGCCTTGGCTGGTTCGGCTATTCATGATGACTTGAATCGGTTTCTCGAAGTGCAGGTGCCGGACGCAGCCTTGCTCCTCCACTGCGGTCTGTTGTGTCAACCATTGCCAATCGACCGACCCCTCGCCGGCGTCTGGGTTTACGGTGAAATATCCGATCTGAAAGGCAGTCAGGTTCTGAAAAAAATGGCTTCCCTGTGATGGCGTGACGCGAAAATCGCGGAAGCCGGCTTCGACTATTACACGAGCGCCGGAGATTTCATCCCACTCAACTGGAATGCCAAGCCATGGCTCTGTAGATCCCCAGCGCCCAACGCCGATGAGTAGGTAAGGCCGATCCTCCTCGTTGAGCAGGCGATTGAAGCGCGCGACATCCTTAGCTACTTCCTGACTGCGGCTGCGTTCGAAGCGCTGCGAGTCGACGACTACGATGTCGTGAAGATTTTCGATGCGACCGTTTCCCAGGACTTTGTTGCTCATGCAGATAAGTTGCTCGGGCCGCACATCGCCGAGAGCTAGCTCTTCTGTTTCGCGTGCCAGAGTTAGAGGACGGATCTGAACGAAGCCAAATTCGGCGACTTGCCCGGCTTGCCGCGGAAGGCGCACGGCAAACTCAATCTCCACGGGATTCCCTAAACCATCCTCGCCGGCTCGAACCAGATCATCGAGAATTTCGGCAACCGGGAAAGTGCGGTGCTTGAGCATAGGGGCAAAAGTAACAATGCGCGTTCCTGCTCGACTTACACCATCGTAGATGGCATGGTTATCCCTCGAGTAAGTCGACGCTACGGCCTGCAGCGTGCCGTCATCTTCGGCTGCGTCCAGCCCGAAGCGGCTTTCCTGCCAGTGGCGATGAGAATGGCCGCTGTCTGTCGAAGTGCCCTGTAACTCTGGTGAAGCGCCGTGTAACTCTAGAGCCCAGAACTCCGACTGCGAATTAGCCAGTATGTCTTCGACCGACGAAAACTGTACAAGGTTTTGGGGATAACGCGGACAGAAAGTTAGACACTTTCCACCATCGACTACCGAGCGACCGAGGCCGAGGGCGATGGCGGCAATGCCATCCTCGAAGGCCATGGGCGGCACAGGATAAAAATTTCGCGAACGCACCACGCCTGAGAAATCGGGATAGAAGCGATCGCCATGTTCGGAGCCAACAACCTGCTGCAAAATCACCGCCATCTTTTCCTCTTCCAGGCGGTAGGGAGTTGCGCGCACGTAAGCTTTGGCGTGGCGGCTGAAGGTGGAGGCATAGACACGCCGAATGGCTTGGCTCAGCGCGCTCAGGCGGTCGTCAGAATTTGTTTGCTGATTGGCCAGCATGAAGGTTTCATACACGCCGGTAAAAGGCTGGTATTGCGAATCCTCAAGCAGGCTCGACGAGCGCACGGCCAATGGGTGTGTTACTTCTGCCAGAAAAGATTGTAGGTCTTCGGTAAGGGCGGTGGATAACGGCGCAGCCAGGAATTTGCGCTGAATTTCTTCATCGTCTTCGCCATGCAAGGCAAAATCCAGAAGATTATTTTCGACAATGAATTGATCGAACAGATCGGTAGCCAGCACGACCGCCGGAGGCACGGAGATGCGTATGCCAGGATAGCGGCGGGTAATCCGACTTTTACGCAAAAGATGGCGCACAAAGGCCAGGCCTCGAGCCTTGCCGCCCAGGGAGCCGGACCCAATTCTAAGAAAGCTTGATTCCGAAGGCTTGAAACTGTTGGCCCTGAAGTCGCCGATTAATACTTCGCTCTGCTCCCGGCGATACTCGTTAATTGATTCGATCAGATCGCGGCGCAAATGTTCCGGACTCGCGAAATCCGACACTTTTCTCGGTCGCAGCTTGGCCGCCAAGGCAAACTCGGTGCGGGCCACTAACCAGTGGGAGAAGTGATTGCTCTGTGCGTGGAAGACGATGCTCTCCGCTGGAACTTTTTGCAATTGCTCTTCCAGTTCGTTTAAATCTTTCGCTCGCCCAACTTCGCTCGCATCCGGCAAGCGGAGAACGAAATCGCCAAAGCCGAATTCCTCGGTCAAGATTCGGCGCAAGTCTTTCAACAGCGTGGGCGAACGTTTGCGCAGAAACGAATAACCGGCGGCATGCGCCCGCGGGCGAAACTCGGTGCGGCCGGTTTGCAATACGACAGGCACGTCCGGCACCAGGCTTTTTACCATTCGTGCCAATTCGAAGCCCGCCTCCGGGCTCAGTTTGCCCTCCATCGGAAACTCAACATCGGAAACGACGCCGAACAGATAGTCGCGATACTCCTGCACCAGACGGGCGGCGTCTTCAAAATTCGTGCTCAGCAAAATTCGTGGACGCGCTTGCATGCGCACAAGTTTGTGCGCCACGTTCACGCCCTCCTGAATAACTCGCCGCGACTGCTTGATCAATTCGGTGTACATTACGGGCAAAAACGACGAGTAGTAACGGATGTTGTCTTCAACCACCAGGAGGACCGGCACGCCCATTGCGCGCGTGTCATGCAGCACATTGCGCTTGTCTTCGATGTATTTGACGATGGCGATCAGGATTCGCGCATTGCCCTGCCACAGAAAGACGCGTTCGATGTCGGTCAGCGGATTGCGCGCAACAAAATTCTTGATCTCGCGATAGTCGTATCCGAGAACGACGACAGGGACATCGAGTCCGGCTTGTTTTATATCCCGCGCCAACTGTGCGGCGTTCATGTCACCAACTGCGAGGTTCGTGACGATGAGATTAAAGTGCCGGGAGCGGGCCATGGCCGCTGCCTCTGCGCAGGACGATACATGAGTGATTCCCGGAATCTGTTGCAGACTGAGGTCTAGCGATTGGTCGATAAGTAATTCATTGAGCCGGCCATCTTCGCGGAGAATGAAAGAATCGTAAAGGCTGGAGACAAGAAGAATGTTATGCACCTTGAAGGGCATCAGGTTTTCGAAGCCTTCAAAGCGTTCTTCGGCGTCCAGAATCGATTCGGCGCTGCGGCGGCCGCTCATGGGGATATCCTAGCCCACCTTTGTCACCGCAAGAAAAGCGTTGTAGCTGTATGTGCTATTTGCAACTCACCCAGTTCTGTCTATGCGCTCTCCGCAACCACGCGCTGGTTTTGTTCACCCAAGCCATCAATGCCGAGCCGCATTCGGTTTCCAGCTTTCAAAAAAAGTGGCGGTTTACGTCCCAAACCCACTCCGGGCGGAGTTCCGGTCGCAATGACGTCGCCGGGCTGCAGGCTCATAAAGCGGCTCACGTAGCTGACGATTTCACGAACCCCGAAGATCATAGTTCGCGTCGATCCATTCTGGCGGCGTTCGCCATCGACCTCGAGCCAGATGCTCAGATTTTGCGGGTCAGGGATTTCGTCGGCGGTCACGAGCCAGGGACCGATCGGACCAAAGGTGTCTGCGCTTTTTCCCTTCATCCACTGACCGCCATGTTCGAGTTGAAAGGCGCGTTCCGAGACATCGTTGACGACGCAGTACCCGGCGACATATGACATCGCATCGGCCTCGCTAACATATTTCGCCGGCGCGCCGATGATGATGCCTAACTCAACTTCCCAATCTACCTTGCTTGCGCCGCGTGGAATTACAACATCGTCATTCGCGCCGCAAATGCAGGAGGTAGCTTTCATGAAGATGACAGGCTCGCCTGGCAACTGCATGCCAGTCTCTTTGGCGTGATCGGAATAGTTCAATCCAATGCAGACGAATTTGCCGATGCTTCCCACGCACGGTCCAAATCGAAGATGCTCAGCCGTTTCGGACGCCAGCGGCAGCTTTGTAACATCGATATTCCTCAGCGAGCCCAAAGACGTCGGCGAAATTGTCTTCCCGGTAACGTCTGGAATCGCACTTGTCAGATCTCGAACCCGGCCATCGGCATCGAGTATTCCCGGCTTCTCTTCTTGCGGTCTTCCATAGCGTACAAGTTTCATTGTGTAGATCTCTTTCGATGTGAGATTGGACGACGATTCGACTTTTGCAATCTGTTTATCTTCCAGGCAGAAATTAATGAGCCATCGTTGCAGATTGCTCCAGCAATTCCTTTAAGTATTGCTGCCACGCCGCCGCCCAAGTGTGGGTACCATGACCATGAGTCTGGTCAGAGATGGGCAGCAGTATGAATTTGCCATTCTTCACCTTCTTGATTTCCCGCTCGGCGATGCCCAGCTCTGGTGGATTGATCAGATCATCGGCGGAATTAACAAACATCACCGGCGCTTTGATCGATGCGAGTTTCGAAGACGGATCATAATCCCGCGATGCGCTGACCGCATAAAGAAAGTCGGTTGCGTCCATCTCCGCTGTGCCGCGCTTGATTGTCTCGTCCAAAAAACGATCGGCGGCGTCGCGCGTGGGCAAGTCTTGCTGCATGTGCAGCGGCGAACTGCCGATGAGCAAAAGAAAATCGGCGGAGATTTGCAGGGCGAGGGGCGGCTCGCTCGTGTACTCACCATTCTTCCATTGCGGATCGTTGCGGATTCCGTCGATGACCATCTTGCGCCAGATTCGATTGCGCCCGGCAATTTCGACCGGCAAACATGCGATCGGCATGAGCGCATCCATCTCGTCGGGATAGGTTTCGCCCCACATGAATGAATGCATGCAGCCCATCGATGTCCCCAGTATCAGCCGAAGATGATTCACTCCCAGCCCTTTTTCGACCAGCTCGTGTTGCAGCGCGACCATGTCCGCATAGTTATATTGCGGAAAGTGCGCATGCATGCCATCGCTAGGCTTACTCGATTTCCCATGGCCTATATTGTCCGGAATGATGAGGAAGTACTTGCTCGTATCAAGCAACTGTCCCGCCTTGAAGAGCACGTCGGCAAATATCGGACGGAGGAATTGGCGGCCACTGCCGCTGGTGCCGTGCAGGATGAGAACGGCGTTCGTCGTGCGGCCGCTGGAATCTTTGACTGGCGTGCCGAACGTTGTGTAGTGCATCTTCACGTCAGCCAGATTTTCGCCCGATTGAAAGTGAAAATTGTGGATTACGAAGTCGCCTTCATGAGAAGTTGGCTCAGTAGCGCCCGCGCTTTGAGCTTGAGATGGAGCGACAGCCAAGGCCGCAAGCAACGCCATAAAGATACTCGGCTGTTTCAGTGTCTTCATCATTATTGCGGCGGTTAACATAACACTCCTATGCGCTGTTCGATTGAGCTGCCAGAGTGCAGAAGTGTAACAGCAGCGAACGATTCTTTGCTTGCCGCGTCGAACAAGGGAGCCGCATGTTAGGCTTCTTTGGACCCCTGAAGAATTTAAGATGATTGGCCGGGTTTTTAAAGCATTTCAATATCGCGATTTCCGCCTCATGTGGATTGGCGCCTGCACTTCCAGCATCGGCACCTGGATGCAGATTGTGGCGCAGGGCTGGCTGATCTACCGGCTCAGTCACTCGGCATTCCTGCTGGCGCTCGATCAGTTCCTCGGCGGTATTCCCATCTTTCTTTTTTCTTTGATCGGTGGAGTGGTTGCCGATCGCGTCGAGCGCCGCAAGATTCTGCTCGGCTCCCAGTATGTGCAGATGGCGACTGCCGCTATGCTCACCGTTCTCGTAGCGACTGGCTGGGTACATGTCTGGCACATTCTCTGCCTTTCATTCGTTTCCGGTTTCGCTCAAGCTTTCGGAGGTCCGGCCTACCAGGCGCTGATCCCCACGCTGGTAGAGAAGGAAGACATGCCGAACGCCATCGCGCTGAACTCCATCCAGTTCAATGTCGCGGTAATGGTGGGACCGGCGCTAGCCGGTCAGACCCTCGCTCGGTTGGGAGAGAAGTGGTGCTTCGGACTGAACGCGGTGTCTTTTCTTGCCCCAATCATTTCCCTGACGCTTATTACCGCCCGCTTTCTGCCGGTTAAAAC
>Ga0209422_1000209_pt1 | contig 14801 bp, 12 predicted proteins | sample BlaSpr_A8_OM2_M3_FD_187983 | JGI IMG/M metagenome (GOLD analysis project Ga0209422, IMG submission 187983) | Forest soil microbial communities from Thunder Bay, Ontario, Canada - Black Spruce, Ontario site 2_A8_OM2_M3 (SPAdes) (version 2) | ecosystem: Environmental > Terrestrial > Soil > Boreal... | reverse complement strand
GAAGGTCAACGAGGGACCGGTTTGCCCCGCCTGCTCGGCGCGGCGCCGCTGGCGCCGCACGAACAGCGCAATCGCGACGATCACGCCGATCAGGCCGCCGAAGAAACCCATCCCGCCGTTCCAGACCGCGATCAGGTTCCAGAGACTCTTCGGCATATCGCCGAAATAGTAAGCCGCGTCGTGTTTGGTGACGATGTCGGCCAGGACAAAGAATACCCGTCCTCCGACCAGGACGCCGACGAGCGAGTAGACCAAAAAATCCTGGACCTGCTCGACGCTTAGCCCGAGGCGTCTGCGCTGCGCGGGACGCGCCATCCAAATGAAGACCGCGACGAAGCCGGCCAAATACGAAAGGCCGTACCAGTGCACGGCGAGGGGACCGATCCGAAACGCGACCGGATCGATATTCGGATACGTGAACCAATGCTGCACGAATCCCGGGTTGCGTTGCCGCGGGGCCGGCGCCCTCCTTGGAGCGCTCTAGTGTAGAGGTCGGCCGGCACAGCGCCTCGGGTACGTTCGCTTTTTCGCATCCGTGCGAAAAAGCTACTCGGCAGATCGCCACCGCGTATGCCCTCCGGGCCGCGGCGGCGACTTGCAACGCCCCTCGGCGCAACGCCGGCCGACCTCCACACTAGGCGATTCATAGGCTATTCGCCAGGCGCAACCGCAGCAGATATCATAGAGTTAAGGTCGCGATGGTACCGCACCTCAACGTCCTGACCGCCTTCCTCGCCGGACTCGTCTCGTTCGTCTCGCCGTGCGTGCTGCCGCTCGTGCCGTCGTATCTCTCGTTCTTGACCGGGACGAGCCTCGAAGATCTCAAGACGCAGGACAGCGCCGCCGAGAAAGCACGCGTTCTGGCGCACGCGATCGCGTTCGTTTGCGGATTCACACTCATCTTCGTCTTGATCGGACTCTCGGCGAGCGCGATCGGTTCGGTGTTCGCGAATAACAAGGACATCATCGCACGCATCGGCGGCGTCATCATCATCGTCTTGGGACTGAACATGCTCGGCATCTTCAGGATTCCAACGCTGATGATGGACAAGCGCTTCCACCTGCAGTCGCGCAAGCAGTCGCTCGCGATCTCGTTTCTCGTCGGAATCGGTTTTGCGGCGGGTTGGTCGCCCTGCATCGGACCGATTCTCTCCGCCATCATTCTGCTCGCATCGCAGGAAAGCGTCCCGCGCGCGACGTTCTATTTGTTCGTCTATTCGTTGGGTTTGGCGATCCCGTTCTTGATCATGGCTCTGGCGATTACGCAATCGCTGGCTGCGCTCAACCGCCTCAAGCGCTTTCTCCCGGCGATCGAGGCGACGGCCGGCGTCGTCCTCGTCGCGACCGGCATCGTTTTGGTCACCAATAACTTTGTGAAAGTCGCGGGGTTCTTCTATCAGTTCGTCAAACCGCCCAGCCTTTAGGAGCCTTTGAACAATCCCATGCAGTCATCTGAGCCGCCGCGCGCGCAGATGCGAGGAGACGACGAGCGCGTATCGCCGCTGGTGTATGTGACCTTGGCGATTGCGGGCCTCGCCGTGCTCGGACTCGACCAGTGGACCAAGCACATCGTCGCCGGCCAGTTTCTCCCTTTAGAAAGCCGCGTCTTTATTCCGCACGTGCTTTATTGGACGTACGTGCAGAATCACGCCGGCGCGTTCGGCCTTTTCGGGACGAAGTCATGGCTGCTGGTCGTCATGGCCGTCATCGTTCTCGGAATCTTCTGGTTCGCGTATCGTGAGGTCGCGGCACGCTCGCTGCTCGTGCGCATCGCCTTTGGCGGGATCGTGGGCGGCGCGATCGGCAACATCGTCGACCGCTTTCACTACGGGTACGTCGTCGACTTCGTCGATCTGCGTTGGTGGCCGGTCTTCAACGTCGCCGACTCGTGCATCACGATCGGCGTCGTCCTTCTCATTCTGACGACGTTCCGGCACGAGCCGGCGGCGCGCCCGCGCGAAACTCCCGTCTGACGCACACGATCGAAGCGACAGAAGCCGGGCAGCGCGTCGACGTCGCGATCGCGCGGCTGAGCGGCGCATCGCGTTCGGTCATCGCGGATGCGATTCGCACGGGGGCCGTCTTGCTGAACGGCGAGCCTGTCAAAGGCAGCAGCGCGGTCGCCGAGGGCGATCGACTCGAATTCGAACTTCACCTGCGACCGCCGCTGGAAGCCGTGGCGCAATCGCTGCCGCTCTCGATCGTCTACGAAGACGACGACGTGATCGTCGTCGACAAGTCGGCCGGCATGGTGACGCATCCGGCCCACGGAGCACGCGACGGAACGCTCGTCAACGCGCTCTTGGCGCACGCCGAGAATCTGCCCGGCCTGCGATTGCGTGCCGGGCTCGTCCACCGCCTCGATCGCGACACGTCCGGCCTCCTTGTCATCGCGAAGACCGACGCTGCGTTGCGTGCACTCGGCAAGGCGATGATGCAGCGTTTCATCGAGCGCGAATATCTCGGCCTCGTCATCGGGATTCCAGAGCACGCTCAAGGGACGATCGACGGCGCGCTCGGTCGCGATCCGCACAATCGATTGCGCCATGCGATTCGCGCCGATGGCCGTCCGGCGGTGACGCATTACCGGCTGCGCGAGCGGCTCGACGGCACAAGCGAGTTGAGCTTTCGGCTCGAAACCGGGCGGACGCATCAGATTCGCGTTCACATGGCTTCCTTCGGACATCCGATCGTCAACGATCCGATCTACGGCCGCCGCGATCCGCGGCTCGACCTTCCGGGACAGGCGCTGCATGCCTGGCGCTTGCGCTTCCGCCATCCGCGCACGCGCGCCGATCTCGAATTCGAAGCGCCGCCGCCCGCGGCGTACCTGCGTGCGAAAGAGATCCTGCGCGGGTGAAGGCAGCGCTTGGCGACTTCACGGTTCGCGCGACGAGCGGCGCGGCCCGGCGCGGGACGCTGACACTCGCGCACGGGGTCGTCGAGACGCCCAGCTTCATGCCGGTCGGAACCGCGGCGACGGTGAAGACCTTGACGCCGCGCGATCTCATCGAGCTCGGCGCGCAGATCGTCCTCGCGAATACGTACCATCTCTGGCTGCGGCCCGGACTGGAAACGATCGCGGCGGCCGGCGGCTTGCACGCCTTCATGAGCTGGGAGCGCCCAATCCTTACCGACAGCGGCGGCTTTCAAGTGTTCAGCCTCGAGTCGCGGCGGGTTCTCGATGACGGGGGCGTGTACTTTCGCTCGCATCTCGACGGCAGCGAGCATCACTTCACTCCCGAGAATGTCGTCGCGTTTCAGGAGGCACTCGGGGTCGACATTGCGATGGCCCTCGACGTCTGCGTGAAACTGCCGGCGTCTTCCGAGGAGATCGAAGCGGCGGTGCGTCGGACGACGTTGTGGGCGCAGCGCGGCGCGGCGGCGCGCTCGCGTCCGGAAACGTTGCTGTTCGGCATCATCCAAGGCGGCCTCGACGAGGGCGCGCGCACGCGCAGCACGCAAGACTTGATCGCCCTCGACCTCCCCGGTTACGCGCTCGGCGGGCTCTCGGTCGGCGAGTCACGCACCGAGATGGATCGCATGGCGCGCTTCGCGGCCGAACTGTTGCCGATTGAGAAGCCGCGCTACCTGATGGGTGTCGGCACGGTGCGCGATCTGCTCTGCGCCATCGACGCGGGAATCGACATGTTCGACTGCGTCTATCCGACTCGCTGCGGTCGCAACGCCCGCGCGCTCACGCGCGGCGGCGATCTCAATCTCCGCAACGCGGCCTATGGGCGCGACTTCCGGCCCGTCGACGAGCGCTGCGCCTGCGCGGTCTGCTCGACCTTCAGCCGGGCGTACCTCTCGCATCTCTTCCGCGCCGATGAGATGCTCGGGCCACGCCTGCTGTCGTACCACAACCTCGCGGTGCTGCTCGACCTGGTCGCCGAAAGTCGCGCGGCGATCGAACGCGACCAGTGGCCGGCGTTCCGGGATGCGAACCTTGCCGCGCTCGCTCGGGAGGCGCCCACCCCGCCTAACGCTTGAGACTTCTCAGCCTCGAATGAGGTTTCGTTGATTGATTGCCGGGGCGAGCTCCAGTACGCTCTTAATGTGAAACTTTTGGGCCCACCGGTTGTTATATCGGCGATGCTCGAACGAACCGCGACGGCTTCGCGCTGTTTAGCGGCACTCTTGGCGTGCGTTGCATTCTGCTGTGCGCCGGCTTCCGCACACGTCGACGCGAGCAAGTCCTTCCCGGCGATCTATGTCGAAAAGCCGCCCGAGTTCGACTTGAACGCGCCCGCTTGGGCCAAAGCCCCGCTGCTCGACGGCTTTGAAACGGTCACCACGCGAACGCCCGCGAAACTGCCCACCCTGGCGCGAATCGTCTTCGACGCCACCAACGTGTACGTCGCGATCCACTGCGTTCAGACGAACACGCCGATCACCGCGACCCAGACGACCAACAACGTCGGTTTCGGCATCGACGACTTCGCCGGGGTCGGCATCGATACGAGCGGGAACGGCCAAGCCTACTACTTCGAGGTGACGCCGGCGGGAGTGCGTTACCAGCAAGCGACCGAATCGGCGCGGTACAACCCACAATGGGTCGCACAAACCAAACGCGTCGACGACGGCTGGGACGCCCTGCTGATCGTCCCGCTCAACGTCTTGCGCGCGAGCAACGGCGCCGTGCAACGCTGGCGCTTCAACTTGATCCGCCACATCGCCGCCGTCAACGAGAACGAGACGTGGGCCTACGATCCGCTCATGACCGACTCGCCGAATAACGGTGGCTTCCCGCAGTTGAGCGATGCGCGCTTTTGGCCGTACGTCGACGGCATCAAGATCGCCGGGAACTCGGCGCGTCCCAAGCCGCGCGCCGAGATCTTCGCGCTCGAGAGCGTCGGACGCGATCGCAATCTCTATCAACAGGCGACCGGCGTCTTCGCGCCGGAGGGGACGCGGAATTACGGACTGGACGTGAACGTCCCGCTCCTAGGGACGATCGCCTACGTCGGCGCGCTTGCGCCCGATTTCTCGAACGTCGAGATTGACCAGCAGACGATTGCGCCGCAAGAATTCCGGCGCAATCTCACCGAGTACCGGCCGTTCTTTGCGCAAGGCGCCAACTTCTTCAACCCCGTCTCGCTGGTCGGCATCAATCAAGCGGCGAATCTGATTTGGTATTCACCGGGGATCGGTCCGTTCGAACAAGGTCACAAGATCGAAGGCTCGTACGGTCTGCAGCAGATCGGGTTGATCGACGTAAATGGGGCGGGCTTCAACGATTCGGTACTCGCGTTCAAGCACGTCCTTGCCAACCGTACCTTCTCGTACTCTTTCGATGCGGTCAGCGCGCATCACGCCGACGGCAATTCGACCGCCTACCCCTTCGCGGCCAACGACGTCACCTGGGACGCTACCGTCGCCGGCCGAAATCTCCAAAACGGCTTCGTCTACGCTTTCGACTACGGAGCCGAACGTAATAGCAACGTTCCGGGGACAACCGCGCGCCTCGCCTACAAGAGCGAGGACTTCATCGACGTCCACAAGGGAAACTACGAAGTTTTTCTCGGATACCGCGCGATCGGCCCGATGTGGAATCCGATCGACGGATTCACGAACTTGGCTGACCTCAGCGGCCCGCTCTCGTACGTCGACTTCAACGGAAACCCGAAGGGCGGCATCTTCAAGCGCGTCGAGCTCTTCTTAACCGCCGATCGATTCGTCGATCGTTCCGGTGCTGCTCACGAAGCGGATTTTTCCGCGAATCTCGATTTTCAATTTCGCAATCAGCTCCATCTGAATTTCGGCCCCAGTTATAGTGCCGTGCGCCTCTACCAGAACGGCCTCGCGCCGGTCGGTTACACGGTCGGATATGCCGGGGGCGTAACGGTGCCGTTCTACGCCCACAACGTGACGCTCGGTTATAAAGACGGGACGCCGGCGCCGACGGACTTCTACGCACAGTGGGGGCCCTTCACCACCTTCAACCCCAACGGAACGATTCGGCCCACGTACCTCACCCTTTACACGATCTCGACCTCGCGCCCGATTGGTCGCCGGCTGTCGCTTGGTTTCGAATACGACGGCACGCTCGAGACCTTTCCGACGTCCAATCCGTCGCTGACGACGCGCGACGGCCAAAATCTCCGCCGTATTTCGCTGACCGACTCACTCGGCGACGAAGCAAACTTTTCGCTGTCGCTTCGTTCGATCTCGGGCAATGGCGGCTTCGCCTTGCCCGGCTTGAATCTCGCGGCCGCGTTCCATCAGCGCTTCCGGAACAACAGCGAGGTTTTCGTCAACTATGGGACGCCGGCCGCCAACACCACGGTCCAGCGCTGGATCGTAAAATATCTGGTCCGGATCGGCAGCGGCGCAGGCACGTAGCACAGGACGACCGGACCGGCACGCCGAGAAGTCAACGCTTGGTGACGAATTCCCCACCGCGCACGTACTGGCTCGACGGCAAACTCGTGGCGCCCGGCGACGCCCACGCTCCACTCCTCGCGCACGGCCTCAACTACGGCACGAGCGTCTTTGAAGGCATCCGCGCATACCCGACGCCCGGCGGCGTCGCGATCTTTCGGCTCGACGATCATCTGCGCCGGCTCCTGAACTCGGCGCGGCATTACCGCTTGAAGATTCCCTACTCGCTCGAACAACTGCGCGACGCGTGCCTCGCGACGCTGCGCTCGAGCGGGATGGACGACGCGTATCTGCGTCCGCTCGCCTGGTTCGGTGACGAGACGATTGCGCTCGCTCCGAGCCTGCGCTGCTCGACACACGTGATGATCGCCGTCTTCGGCTTCCCGCCCCTGAGCGGCGACGCGCTGGGTTTTCGCGCGACGATTTCGCCGATCCAGAAATTCTCTTCACTTGCGTTACCTGCGACCGTCAAGGCCGGTGGTCATTACACCAACTCAGTTCTGGCGCTGCAAGACGCGAAGGACCGCGGCTACGACGAGGCGATCTTGCTCAACGTGCGCGGTGACGTCGCTGAAGGAACCGGCGAGAACCTCTTCATCGTGAAGAACGGCGCGATTCGCACCAACGACGCCTCCGCCGACGTCTTGTACGGCATCACGCGCGATTCGATTTTGCAGATTGCCGAACGCGAGGGAATCGCGTCGTCGATCGGCCCGATCACCGTCGACGATCTCATGAACGCGGACGAGGCGTTCTTCACCGGCACCGCCGCGGAGGTGATCCCGATCTTGTCGGTTGACGATCGCCTTTTTCCCTCATCGCGTCCAATCACGGAGAGACTGCGGGCCGTCTATGCAAACGCTGCCCGCGGCGGCGACCAGGGCTTCAACAATTGGCTTACGTACATCTGAGACCATCGCTCGCGGAGGCAATTCATGGGATCGATCTCTGTCGCATGCTATAAGCCAAGACCCGGTTGCGAGAGCGAGTTGTCCGAGCTCGTACGCAACCATCTCCCGCCCTTGCGCGCCGAGGGCCTCGTTACCGAACGAACGCCGATCGTGATGCGCGCGGAAGATGGAACCATCGTCGAGGTTTTCGAGTGGGTTTCTAAGGAAGCCATCTTGGGCGCCCACACAAATCCGGTCGTCCAAGCGCTATGGAAACGCTTCGAGTCGGCCTGCTGGTACGAGACGCCGTCCAACTTGGCTGAGTTCCAAAACATGTTTTCGCACTTCGAACCTATTTAAGCCCGGCGGCTAGTGGGACACTGAGGGAACCGCTAGGCGGCAACCGGTTGGACGCTCTGGCGCGGAACATCGCGAATTGCGATGACCATGACGCTTGCCAGAACCGCCAGCACGGCCGCCGAGAGGTACGCCGGCGCATAGGTGTGCGCGTTCGTGTAGACGACGCCGCCGACCCAAGCGCCGAGTGCAGCGCCGATCTGATGTGAGACGAAGACCCATCCATATAACTCGCCGGCCGAACGTGCGCCGAAGATTCGCGCCAAGAGGCTCGACGTCGGTGGGACCGTCGCGATGTAGTTGAGCCCAAACGCCGCCGCGAAGAGGAACAACCCGACCGGTTCGTGGACGAACATCAACGCGACGAGCGTCACGGCGCGGAAAAGATAGAACGCGGCGAGCGGCAGCACGCGCCCGAAGCGATCGCAGATCCAACCGGAGGCGAGCGTCCCGACGATGTTGAGCGCGCCCATCACACCGAGCGCCACCGACGCTTCCTGTCCCGAAAAACCGCGGCCGATGCAATCCGGGATGAAGTGGACGAGCACGAGCCCGGTCGAGGTGTAACCGCACACGAAAAAACTTCCGGCCAGAAGCCAGAACGGCAGCGTCTTGATCGCCTCGCCGATGGAAAAGCCCTCGCCGCCGGCTGCGTCCGCGACCAGAACTCCGTTCGTCCGCTGCGGCCCGTCGCGGATCAGGAAATACGCCGGAATCGCGACGAACAGCGCACCGACGCCGAGCACCGCGAGGCTCGTTCTCCAACCGGAATGATCGGTCAGCCACTGCGCCGGCGGAATGACTAAGATCTGTCCTGCCGAGACGCCGGCCGCAAGAATGCCGAGGACCAGGCCGCGCTTGTTGGTGAACCAGCGTGCCGCAAGCGAGGTCGCGCTCGGCATCCCCGTCGCGCCCGAACCGAGCGCTACCACGACGGCGATCGTCAAGTACAGCGCAACCAGACCATGCGCGCGCGAAGCAAAGAGTTCGCCGACGCCGAGCGCCAGCAATCCGGCGCTGAGAACGACGCGCGCCCCCCAGCTGCCGGCGAACCGGCCGGCAAACGGCCCGATTGCGCCATAAAGGAATAACGAAAGCGCGCCCATCGTTCCGAGCGTCGCGCGGTCGTAGCCGAATTCGTGCTCGAGCGGCGTGATCAAGACGCCGAACATCGAGCGAAGCCCTGACGCGTACAACAGCGCGAAGGCTGCGACCGCGACCCCGATCCAACGAATTCGCGCGCTCGGCACGGAACGCACAACCCGCGACGCGCTCAAAAGGTTTTGCTCCAAGCGAACGCGCAGCGACTCGGTCATGACCACGCGCAGGTTCGCCGGAATCGTGGGGGTCCTGGTGGCGCTCATCGTCGGCGTTCAAGTCTATGGTGCATGGAAGAGCAAGCACGCATACGACGCGCTGCGCGGAACGCCGTTCGTCCCGGAACGAAGCGCGCCGGCGGCAACGCTGGTCGATCAGCGCGGCCGGGCGGCGCCGTTCGTCGACGCGAATTCGGCCGCGACCTTTGTCTTCTTCGGATACACGCATTGTAAAGAGGCGTGCCCGCTCGCGCTGGCGACGCTGGCGAAGGCGTACCGCACCCTCCCGAAGTCTGCCGGCGTCCGCGTCGAGATGGTCACCGTCGATCCGGCGCACGACGATCCGCCCGCACTGCGCCGATTCGTGACGCAGTTCGACCCGCAGTTCGTCGGTCTGACTGCGCAGAAATCGGCGCTCAAGCCGATTTGGTCGACGTTCGACGTCGTCGTCGACGCGAAGACGCACGACGTGCTTCACGGCGAGGCGATCTACCTCGTCGATCGCGCGCGCAAGATCGTCGTGCTCTATCCGCCCGACGCCGCACCCGCCGACCTCGCCCACGACGCCCGTATCCTCGCCGGCATCTGAGAGGCTTATCGGCCGCGCGCGGTCGTCTCGAGGATGCTGGTCGAGTAGCCGGCTTCGCTCAGCCTCGCTTGGATGCGGTCGAGGTCGGCCGGCGAGCGCGTCTCGCAGGTGATGTCGAGCTCGGCGTTCTTCGAAGAGACGTCGCCAAACATTCGCTGGTGCGTGACGTCGAGGATGTTCGCGCCACACTCGCCGATGACGCGCGCGACGTCGGCGAGCACGCCGGGGCGATCGCTGATGCCGACCCGCATCCGCACGACCCGGCCTTCTTGCAATCGCACGCGCATGATCACGTTGGCGAGCAAGCCGGTGTCGAGGTTGCCGCCGGTCATCACGATCCCCACGTTGCGGCCGCGAAAGCGAACCTGATGTTCGAGCAACGCCGCGACGCCGACGGCGCCGGCGCCTTCGGCGAGCAATTTTTCGTCTTCGAGCAGCATGTGGATCGCGAACTCGATCGCCTGATCGGCGACGAGGATGACGTCGGAGACGAGTTCGCGGACGATCGCGAGCGGAATTTGGCCGATCGACTTGACCGCGATCCCTTCGGCGATGGTCGCGGCGCCGTGCAGCGGCGGTAAGCCTTTCACGACGCGCTGCAGCGAAGGATATTGCTCGGTCTGGACGCCGATGATCTCGATGCCGGGCTTCACGTGCTTCGCCGCGAGCGCTACGCCGGCGATCAGCCCGCCGCCGCCGACCGGTACGAGCAGAACGTCGAGATCGGGGACGTCAGCGACAAACTCGAGTCCGGCCGTCCCTTGTCCGGCGACGATCCGCGCGTCGTCGTAGGGAGGGACGAGCGTAAGGTTTCGTTCGGCGGCGGCGCGTGTCGCGTATTCGCCGGCTTCGGCGAGCCCTTCGCCCGTCAGCACGACCTTCGCACCGAACGCTTCGGTGCGGCGCACTTTGGTGAACGGCGTCGGTTTGGGCATGACGATCGTGGTCGGGATCCCGAGCCGCATCCCCTGATACGCGACCGCCTGCGCGTGATTGCCGGCCGACATCGCGATCACCCCGGACTTGCGTTCACTTTCGCTCAGTTGCAGCAATCGGTTCGCGGCGCCGCGATCCTTGAAGGAACCCGTGCGTTGCCGCGTCTCGAGCTTCAGCCAGACGTTCGCGCCGCTGCGTTCCAGCGACGGCGCGCGCACGGCCGGCGTACGCACGACGTAATCGGCAATCCGGTCCGCCGCCGCGGCCACATCCGAATACTCAACCACCAATTAAACGCCGAGTAGCTCGCCGATGAGCTGCCGCGTCCGCTGGAGCGCTGACCTACCAGCCTTACAGACGAACTCGAATCTTCGGGCGCGCCAATCAAACGACTTTAATTGATCCGCCAAGACGACGCCTTGTATCGGGAGGCCCTTGCCCAGCGACACTTCGAAGGGGTATCCCTTGACCTTGGAAGTGATCGGGGCGACGATCGCGAGACCAGCCTTCGCGTTGTATCCCGAAGGCGTTAGAACAAGAGCAGGCCGACGTCGCGACTGTTCGCGTCCCGCTTGGGGATCGAAATCGAGATACGCAATGTCGCCAACGTCGGGTACCTGAAGCGGGATCAATCTTCAAGTACCTCGCGACCAATCGCCCGGCCCGTCGATACCTCACCATGAACGTTCGCCGGCGTGATCCCGTCGATCAGTGCGCGCAGATTTGGACGCCGCGGCTTGCTGCGTCTGATCCACAGCCCCCCTCGATCGACGGCCATTTCGAGCTCTGAACCGTCCTCAAAATCGAGCTTCTTGGCTACCGCACTAGGGATGCGAATGGCGAGGCTATTGCCGGCCTTGAAAACCCGCGCCTCTTCAACTAGCGCAGAAACCCGATTCGGAAGCCTCCGAGACTCTGAATTCTTCCTCAATGTGTGAACATTGTATATACATGCGATCACGCTGTCAATTGAGGTCGGGTTTCGAGGTTACGCCACCACGGCTGATCGAAAGGCGGAGGGCCCGGGGCGCCCAATCTCGTCACTCAAGCGCAGAACCGCAGAGATCTCGAGAAGGTAAGCGATGATTGGATTGGCACGCATCCTATTCGCCTTCACGGCGCTGGTCGTGGCGCTCTATAGCCCGGCGACACACGCTGCGACCACCGCGCCCACGTATCCGGCTACGCCCCGCGGCGACGTCATTGATAGCTATTTCGGAACGACCGTTGCCGATCCATATCGTTGGATGGAAGACGTCGATTTTCCCCAGACCGTTGAGTGGGTCAAAGCCGAAGGAGCGCTGACCCGCTCGTACTTGGACGCGATTCCCGAGCGCGCGGCCATCGCCGCGGCATATCGGAAATTATACGACTACGAGAAAGTCAGACCACCTTTCCGTGCCGGAAAGCACTGGTTCTATTTCCGCAACAGCGGCTTGCAAACGCAGGCCGTGCTCTATATCCGCGATTCGGAGAGCGGGCCCGCCCGACCGTTTTTCGATCCGAATACGCTTTCAAAAGATGGGAGCGTGCAGCTCGCTAGCGTCTCGTTCACGCACGACGGAACGCTCCTGGCCTATTCAACCCAGACCGGCGGCTCCGACTGGTTGACCTGGCACGTAAAATCCGTCGCAACCGGTAAAGACGAATCCGACGTCTTGCGTTGGTCGAAATTCTCATATCCGACGTGGGTCGGCGACGCGGGTTTTTATTACCGAGGCTACGACGCCCCCACAGCCCAAAACCAGACGCTGGCGCCACTCGGCGCGCTAAAGCTTTGGTTCCATCGCTTGGGCACGCCTCAATCCTCGGATCGGCTAGTGTATGCGGCGAAGGGTTCCGAGTTGTCGGGTATTCGCATGATGGACGACCAACGCTACATGTTCTTCCAACTCACCGCCTCGAACGGAAACTCGCTCGCATGGAAATATCGTAGCGAACCCGACACCAGCTTTCGCGCCATCTTTCCATTGCAAGACAACATTCAGTATTCGATCCTGGGCAACGACGGAACGCGGGTTTATATACGGACGAACTTGAACGCGCCGCGCAACCGCGTCGCCTGGTTCGACCTCAGCGAGCGAACGCACGTCTTACACGATATCGTTCCGGAAAGCGCCGATAAGATCGATCGAGTTGTGCTCGTTGGGAACAGCTTTTACGTCGGGCGGCTACACGACGCCCACTCCCTCGTAAGCGTCGTCGATCTGCACGGCCGTCTGATCAACACGATTGCCCTCCCGGCAATCGGGACCGCATACTTCGGTGCGCAGCGCGACGATCCGGCCGTCTATTATACATTTGAATCATGGGCCTATCCCGTGGCCATCTTCCGCTACGTTCCGGCGACTGCCAAGAGCACGCTCGTGTTCCGCTCCGCCATCGCCTTCGACCCGAAGCCGTACGTGACCGAGCAAATCTTCACCACCTCGAATGACGGAACGAGGGTACCGATCTTCGTCGTGCATCGCAGGGACATCCCGCTCAACGGCTCGACGCCGACGATACTCTCCGGCTATGGAGGGTTCAACATCTCCTGGAATCCGTATTTCTATCAGGCGAATGCCATGTGGCTCGAGATGGGCGGCGCGTACGCGGTCGCAATCCTACGCGGAGGCGGAGAGTACGGCGAAACCTGGCACGAGGCCGGGATGCTGGCTAACAAACAGCGCGTATTCGACGACTTCATCGCCGCCGCGCAGATGCTGATCGATCGCAAGATCACCTCCAAGCCGAAGCTCGCAGTCAACGGAGGTTCGAACGGTGGACTCCTCGTGGGGGCCGTCGTCACGCAGCGGCCCGATCTGTTCGGCGCAGCGATCGCCGAAGAAGGCGTGTTTGACATGTTGCGCTACCAGAAGTTCACCATCGGGAAGTTTTGGATTCCCGAGTACGGCTCAGCCGAGGCCTCCGAGCAACAGTTCAAGACGTTGTATGCTTATTCTCCGCTGAATAGCGTCAAGGATGGAACGCGTTATCCGCCCACCCTTATCGCGACGGCGGATCACGACGACCGAGTACATCCCTCGCATTCCTTTAAGTTTGCAGCGGCGCTTCAGCACGCGCAGGCAGACGGAGCACCAATCCTGCTTCGCGTTGAAACGAACGAAGGACACTTCGCCGGCTTGACGACGGACAAGGCAATTGCGATGACGGCTGACTTCTACGCGTTCTTGGCAAAAAGTTTGGAATTCAATCCGAGACTGTGAGTCGGCGGGTCACTCGACGGTCGAGCCGCTACGGCTGAGCCAACTGCGGACAGCGTCGCGCTTGCCGGCAAGGAAATCCAAATAGCCGCCCTCCAGAAGGAAGCGCTTGCGCAGCGGATCGAGCGTGAACGTGATGACGCGACCATCGGGCGTCGCGAGGGTCTCGGCTTCCAGGTCGACCTTTAGGTTCGGCGCCGCGATCAGCGCATCGATCTCGCCGGCGTCGACGACGATTGGCGCGATTCCGTTGTTGTACGCGTTCTCCTGAAAGATGCGCGCGAAGCTCGGCGCGACGACGGCACGGAAGCCGCGATCGGCGAGCGCCCAGGCGGCATGTTCGCGCGAGCTGCCGCATCCGAAGTTCTCGCGCGCCACGACGATCGACGCGTCGGGATGAGCGGCCAACAGATCGAGTCCGCCGGGCATCCCCTTGAACAAATGCACGCCCAGTCCGACCGACGTAATGCCGGTCAGCAGAAATGCCGGGATGATCTGATCGGTGTCGACGTTGGTGCGATCGACGGGCAGAACGTTCCCTTCGAGAACCACGCTACGCTCGCTGTCCGGCGACTTCGGCACTGAGTTCTTCGGGTGACGCGATGCGGCCGAGTATTGCACTCGCCGCGACGACCACCGGCGACGCCAAGTGGACGCGCCCGCCGGCGCCCATCCGTCCCGGAAAATTCCGATTCGACGAGGAGATGCAGCGCGAGCCCGGCGCGACGACGCCCATCGACATCCCGAGGCACGGGCCACACGACGAATGCGTCCAGAGGGCACCGGCGTCCTGAAAGACGTCGTGCAAACCTTCCTTTTCGGCGGCGCGTTTCACCGCTTGCGAACCCGGCGTGATGATCGTGGGGACGCTCACCTTCCGTCCGCGTAAGACCTCCCCCGCCGCGCGCAAGTCGGCGAGTCGCGAATTCGTGCACGAACCGATGAAGGCTTGATCGATCGGAAGCGCAAGAAGCGCATCGCCGCGTGCGAGGCCCATATACTCGAGGCTCTTTTCATTGGCGTCGTCCGGGACGCGTCCGTCGAGGGGGACCGATTCGCCGGGATTTGTCCCCCAGCTCACCATCGGCCGCAACCCGCTCGCATCGAGCGTCAACTCCTTGTC
>Ga0209422_1000208_pt1 | contig 14808 bp, 10 predicted proteins | sample BlaSpr_A8_OM2_M3_FD_187983 | JGI IMG/M metagenome (GOLD analysis project Ga0209422, IMG submission 187983) | Forest soil microbial communities from Thunder Bay, Ontario, Canada - Black Spruce, Ontario site 2_A8_OM2_M3 (SPAdes) (version 2) | ecosystem: Environmental > Terrestrial > Soil > Boreal... | reverse complement strand
AGCTCAGGCTCGGGAGACCGCAAAAATAATCGAACCCCCAGCGGTAATTGCTTCGCCGGCTCCGGCCTCCACCGCGCCCGCTTTAACTATGACGATCGCCCGGAGCGACGATCCCAGCCTGCTCACGGTTTTTCGAGTCAAATATGTTGCCGAGGGCGTGGCCTACCTTGAAGGCGGCAGGGCCCAAGGCTTGGCGGAAGGCATGAAGCTTGTAATTGAGGACAGCAACCTGCCGGCGAAACAGGGAGACAGCGTCGACATCTCTGATCCGCGCGTGGTGGCCGAGTTAGAGGTGAGCGCTGTCGCAGATACTTCATCGGTCACTGACATTCACACCCCAAAGCGTCCGGTAAGAGTTGGGGACCTCGCATATTTGTCGAGCAGCGATGCCGCCGCTCTGGTGCAGCAGCGCGCCATGAGTTCGACACGTCAATACCCCGCCGTGATCTCTTTTACCGAAGGCGACACGCTGGATGAAGAAGCCCGCCAGGAAGTGCCGCGGCCGCCCTTGCCCTCCGTAAACCGCGCTCGGGGCCGGATCGGGTTGGATTACATCAGCACCATAAGCCATGGTTCTACCAGCATGACGAGCTCTGATGTGGGCACGGTTTTTCGCGGCGACATCACGCGCATTGGCGGGACGTATTGGAGTCTGAGCGGTTACTGGCGCGGCCGGTTGAGCAAGACCTCTGCCGCCAGCCAGCAAACCCTGCAGGACTTGATCAATCGCACTTATCACCTCAGCATGACCTACGACAATCCGAACTCAGACTTGGTCGCCGGCTTCGGCCGCCTGTATCTGCCGTGGGCGCCCAGCCTGGATACGATCGACGGTGGATATTTCGGAGGGAGGATCGCCAAGGGAGTCACGCTGGGGATCTTTGGCGGATCGACGCCGGATCCTTCCTCATGGGATTACAGCCCCGATCGTGAAATCGGCGGGTCATTTATTAATTTCGACGGCGGCAGGTTCAATGCCCTTCATTACAGCAGCACCTTTGGCGCGGGAATTAGCCTGCTGAAATGGCAGATTGATCGTCCGCTGATTTTCTTGGAAGATACGGTTTCCTATGGGCGGCAAATCTCCGTCTATGAGTCGGCGCAACTTGACGATCCCAGGGGGAATACCTCTACTCCTTCGCCCGGGCCAGGGTTGGGACGGAGTTTTTTTACCCTGCGGGTGCAGCCGCTCTCGCGATTAGAATTAGACCTGAACCACACGTATTTCCGCGACATCCCAACTTTTGATGCAACGTTGATTGGAACCGGCTTGCTGGATAAATACCTCTTCCAGGGGTTCAGCGCTGGAGCCCGTCTCGAGGTAATGAAACAAGTTTGGGTGTCGACGAACCTGGGCCGCAGCAGCCGGAGCGGCGACACTACCTCCTCGCTGAACGAAATGTTTGGTCTAACGCTGGGGCGCATTTCTGCGCTGAATCTGCGGGCCGATGCGCACTACGCGCGTTTCAACAGCTCTTTTGGAAGCGGTTCCTATGAGGCCTTTTCCATGTCGCGTCAGATGACCGAAAGCCTGCGCTTAGAGGTTCTCGCGGGACAACAGGATTTCACTTCAGCGCTTACGACCAACAACCGGGCGCGCTTCGTCACCGGAACCGTCGAGACCTCGCTCGGCCCCCATTATTACCTTCAAGGAAACTTCACCACAAACCGCGGCCAGCTGAGTTATGACCAGTTCATGTTCTCGATCGGTTACCGCTTTGATTCGAAGAAGGGCAGACAATGAACCGGCGAATACAAGTTAAGCAACTGTCGCGGCGGGCGCTATATGGATTGATCGCGATAGCTGGACTGTGCCCTGCGAGCTATGGAGCCGTAACTCCCCAAGAACGGGGGTTGACCGAACTTCTGAATCGCACGGGAGACCAGACATCGGCCTTTCTCGATCAGCTTTCTGACGTGAAATGCACCGAACATGTGCGGCAAGAGAAACTGGGAAAAGACGAGAAAGTCGCCCTGCGAGAAGAATCCTCTTACGACTACCTGGTTATGCTGACGAGTGCCTCGGGCGAACTCAATCTCTCCGAATCACGCTTGCCGGTTCATGAGGCAAAACGCGACCGCAGAAATACTTCGATGCTGCTAAGCAACGGTTTCTCTACGCTTTTCCTCGTCTTTCACCCCTACTATGGCGAAGCTTTTACATTCAACCTGGTGGGCGAGGAAATAGTCGGTGGCAGAACTCTCGCAAGAGTGACGTTTCAGCACGTTCCGGGAATGAAGTCACCCGCGGCATTGGCCTTGCGCGGGCGCGAATACCCGCTGGAACTATCTGGAACAGCGTGGATCGATCCGCAAACCGGATCGATCGCAAGAATCGAGGCAGGCATCGGAAATACGTTGCAGGATGTCGGATTAAAGTCTTTCCATTCGGAAATCGATTTTGCGCCCATGCCATTTGCCGATTCGAAACCCGTGTACTGGTTTCCAACGCAGGCCATGGTAGAGGTTGAAACCCCCAAGCAACACTGGCGTAACTTGCACCGGTTCGCTGAATATCAGAAGTTTTCAGTGAATACATCGGAAAAGGTGAGCGGCAAATGAGCGCTAGCGCCACAGCTACCAGTCGTATTACGACCGTTCCATCCCCGTCGGCGCCCGATAAGGAGAAACGCCATCGCGTGCGGCTCTATGCCTTGTACACGCTGGCGATTGCCATCAACCTTGCCCTCTTTATTTATGGATTCGGGTATTACAAGCTCTCGGCCATTGACCGGCCCTTTTCTCCGAAGCATCACCTGTTGCGGCCCAGTGGTCCGGTTGGTTTGTATCTTGGGTTTTTCGGGATGGCGCTGTTTCTCGGAATTTTTCTCTATCCAATCCGCAAGCACTGGCCCTGGCTGGCCACGATTGGCAGCACTCGTCACTGGCTGGACATTCATATCGTCATGGGCCTGACGGCTCCCGCGATTATCGCCTTCCACTCGACCTTGAAATTCAAAGGACTGGCGGGCATGGCTTTCTGGATCATGTTTGCAGTTTCGGCGAGCGGTGTGGTCGGGCGCTATCTGTATGGACAAATTCCCCGCAAGGTGACCACAGCCGAGCTCTCCATGCGCGAGTTGCAAAGCATGCGCGAAGATCTTGCACAGCAACTGGCCGCGCAAAAAGTTCTTCCGGTTGCCGATCTGCAGGCTCTGCTGCGTCTCCCCGACGCTAATCGCGTGGCGCGGCTGCCCATTTTTGTCGCGATCGTTTACATGATGGTGCTCGATGTAGCGCGCAAGTTCAGAGTAGCCCGGCTTCGCCGGCACGCGTTGAGGGGAACGGGCTCTTCGGCTGCACTTCTTGGATTTCTACCGACGCGGCACCGCGAGGTCGAGCGCGCGATTCACGCAGCTGCGGAAGAGGCCGCTCTTTCGAAGAGAGTTCTATTTCTTTCGCGATCGCAAAAAGTTTTTCATCTGTGGCACGTCGTACACAAGCCTTTCAGCTACGCCTTTGCGGTACTGGCATTGATTCACGTTGTATTACAGTTCGCGCTGGGATACTTCTGAGATCGGAGCCTCCGCATATATTCCATGGAATCCCTTATTACATTTGCGATTGCCGCAACCATCACTCTTTTCTTTGTGGCCGTCTACTTGAGGAAGCTGAAGAAGAGGGACGCTCGCGCACAGGAAGCGGCAAAAAAGGGACAGCTGTTTTCGGAGGGGCCGAAATCCCAGCATCCGCACATCGACACCAATAACTGTATCGGGTGCGGAACCTGTACCCTGGTTTGTCCCGAAGGCGATGTACTGGCCATGATCGCCGGCAAAGCCGTCATCGTAAATGGGCATAAGTGCATCGGTCATGCACTCTGCGCCGAGGCGTGCCCGGTGGGCGCGATCACCATGGTGATGGCCAGCCCCAGCATGGGCGCAAACATGCCCTTCCTGACTCCAGAGTATGAAACGACGGTTCCCGGTCTGTTTATCATCGGCGAACTGGGCGGCCTGGCGTTGATCAAAAACGCCGTAAATCAGGGCCGGGACTGCATCGACATGGTCAAACTTCGGCTGGCGCAAGCTCCGGCAGTGCAGGCAACCGAGAGCGTTTATGACGTTCTTATCATCGGGGCCGGGCCTGCGGGAATCAGCGCTTCCCTGCGGGCTATTGAACAGAAGTTAAGTTACATCACGCTGGAGCGCGATGAAGTGGGCGGCACGGTGGCTAAATATCCGCGGCAAAAGTTGGTCATGACCAGCCCGGTAGAATTTCCCATGTACGGAAAATTTAAGAAACTTCAGCTCTCCAAAGAAAATCTTCTCGCCTTCTGGGACATGATTCTGAACCGCGCCGATTTCAATGTTTCCACGGGAGAGAAAGTTGAAGACATAAAAAAAGGGGAGAATCAGATTTTCACCGTGCTGACAACAAATAACTCCTATCGCAGCCGGCACGTAGTCCTGGCTCTCGGCCGCGCGGGCGAGCCGCGAAAACTTGGGGTCAAAGGCGAGGAACTGCCCAAGGTGATGTATCGCCTGATCGAAGCGGACCACTACATCAACAAAAAGATTCTTGTTGTTGGCGGAGGCGACAGCGCGGTCGAGGCTGCCATGGGACTCGCTCACCAGGCCGGCAACCAGGTGACGCTCTGCTATCGTGGAGAACGATTCGGCCGAATCAAAGAGCGTAACGTCAAACGCATAGAAGACTGCATGCGCACCGGGAAAGTTAAGGTGTTATTTGAAACAAATCCATTAGAATTTACACCGGAGTCAGTCACGCTCGATGTCAAGGGTGTTCGCCAGGAATTAGCCAATGATTTTGTCTGGATCTTTGCCGGCGGAAATCCTCCCAATGATTTTCTGAAAAAGATCGGGGTGGGCCTTGGCGGCCGCGACGTGACTTTGGAGGCGAGCAAGGAAGCCAAAGAGGCGGAGGCGTCTCGCAAACAGCTCGCTCAAGTTGCAGCTTCCGCTCAGTAGACTGTTCTTTCGCTGACGCACTGTGCTCAAAAGTATTCGCAACTTGCCGGAGGTCGCCTTGAACGAGCGCTGCCTGAAATTCCAAATCGCTGTAACAATCTTTCTGCTTTCTTCATTCGGCGTTGCACAATCCCTGACCGGCACAGTCAAAAACGGTACCACTGGTAGGGCCGCGGCTGGAGACGAGGTCATCCTGTTAGGCCTGGGCCAGGGAATGGAAGAAGTGGCGCGCACCAAGACCGACGCCAAGGGCAGCTTCAGCTTCAAGCTTGACGATTCCCAGAGTCCGCATTTGGTTCGAGCCATCCATCAGGAAGTCACCTATCACCGCATGGCGCCTCCGGGAACGACCTCTCTGGAGCTCCAGGTCTACGAGGCAGGAGAGAAAATTGAAGGGCTCGAAGTTATCGCGGACGTGATGCGGGTGCAGACCGGACAAAACCAACTGGAAGTTACGCGCGAGTTTGCGGTGCAAAACTCGTCGAAGCCTCCGCGCACTCAAATGAATGTCCGCAACCTGGAATTTTATGTTCCCGAAGGAGCGACGATCGGCGAATGCTCCGCGGTGACAGAGCACGGCAACCCCCTGAAGACTGCTCCGAGGCAGGAAGGCGAGAAGAACCGGTATTCGTTTTCCTTCCCCTTGCGTCCGGGGATCACGCGGTTTCAAGCGTCTTATGTGCTTCCATATAACGGAAGCGCAAGCATCGATCCTCGTTCCATCTATCCGCTGCAGCACTTCGTGGCTATTGTTCCGAAGTCAATGGAGTTTGCGGCCGCGTCTGGCGCAAACTTTAAATCGATGAATGATCCGAACCAGCCGGACGCTAATGTGCAAGTGGCGTCCGCCACCACAGTCGGTCAGGCGCTGTCCTTTAAAATATCGGGAAGGGGAACGCTGCAAGCGCGTGTCGAGACGGGGGGAAGTCAGGGCGAAACCTCTTCGGCGCAGAGCGTAAGCTCCAGCAGGGACGGGGATGTGTCCGATCCCCTGCAAAAATACAAGTGGTACATCATCAGCGGCTTTGTGAGCGTGCTTCTAGCCGGGGCGATTTACGCAGGGTCGCGGCAGCGCGCGGCTCTTCGGCTTCACACATCCCTGGAAGCTCAGAAGGGCCAACCGAAAGAATCAGACGCGCAGTATGAGGTCGTCGAATCCACTGCCGCACGTGAGACATCTTCGGTTCCAAGTCTGCATTTTCCCAACCCGCTCAAATCATCTTCCATGTTAATGGAAGGGCTGAAGGAAGAATTCTTTCTGCTTGAAGTGGAACACAAACAAGGCAAGATCTCGCAACTGGAGTATCAAAACGCGAAAGGGGCTCTGGAGCAAATGCTGGAGCGAGCTCTGAAACGCGAGGCGGTTAAGCAGTGATCTCCCATGCCGGAATCTTCAGTTCAACATCGGAAATCCTGAGCACGCGACACGCTGCAGATCGACTGCCCGAACACAGCCAGAACTATGTCACTTTGCAAGCTGCCGTAAAATGGAACCGACCTTGTCATGTAGTTCCTGAGGATACCAAGCCGGTGCATATTGTTCGAGAAGGTCGTACACCTCCCTGAGCGCATCCTTAGTTTGCACCTCCAGTTCAACTCGGGAGACGAAGGGTTTGCGTGCCGAAGCCATAGAATCGCTACGTGGCGAAGAGTTTGGAATCATAATTGCGCCTCTCCCGAGTGCAGCTTACGCCAGTCCGTGGAGACTGGGAATGAGATGCCGCGCGCCGGCTAGGGATGCTCGGTCGATTAAAATCTAGATCCATTAAACAACATTTCCGGCGAGACGACCGCAATCTTATAGTAAACGTTGTGTAACTTTTGTGTTGGCTGATTTTAGGGTCTGGCAAACGAGGCATTGCCAGGTGAAAGCCATATTCGCGGCTCGAGAGGAAGGCAAGAAGGTGGGAACAGAGGGGAGGCTGGCGTACTTGGTATAACTGAAGCCCATGCGGGTAAAGCCCGGAGTACGGACGTCAGGCCGTGGACCGGGTTCGTAGCGAGATCAACTCAGGTTCTCCCTGAGACAGCTCCACCAGAGCGGGAAGGTCCATTACCATCACGGATTCCCGCCGCGCCTCCACAATTCCAAGCCCATCCCATTGCGAGAGCAGACGGCTCACTGTAAATAAAGTGGTACCGGTCAGTTGGGCGAGCTCTGCGCGGGAGAGGCTGATCTCGACGTGGCCGTTGCTTTGTTTTCCTATCTGATTCAGTAGTCGGATTAGCTGGCTACTGAGCCGCAGGGCAACCTTCTGAGTAGAAACCTCACGAAAACGCTGGTCCATATCTCGTAAGCGCATTTCCAGCGCTCGAATCACGTTGCGCTGCAGCAAAGGAAAGCGCTCCAACAGACTTTCAAAGTTGGCCTTGCTCCAAGTGAGCACGCTCGACGGTCCCATAATCTGGGCGGTTGAGCAATGGCCGACGTCAGCGGACGCGCCCAGCGCGCCAAGAATTTCACCGGGGCCGGCCAATCTTAGGATTACCTCGCTCCCATCCTCCCCAAACTGAGTTATTTTCGCGCAGCCTGACAGGAGTAATACGGTTTGGCGGATCGGATCGCCTTCCGCGAATACGATCTGCTTGCGCGAGAAATCGCGCTCGCGAGCACTAGACGTGATGGTCGCGCAATCTGCAAGCGAGATCCCGGAAAACAATGAGAGCCGCTTAACTATTGCCGACTTTTCGTTACAGTAATCAATGGCCAACTGTCCACCCCCGGAAAAGCACCTGCGCCGCAAATTTCGCAGTCTGCAGCCCTGCCTCTGTGAACGCGGAGGAGCACATTCACACATGCACCGACAATCCATGCACACTGCGTACTAATTCACAGAAAGTCGTAGTAATACAGCACGGGCGGTTAACCCGTTGTTAGCTGGACAAGTATTGGGGAGGACCAACATCGGCGCCGAACCATTGGGGTCCGGGAGGGGGGTTCGCCAATGGGGAATCGTAGCGAGCGTCTCAAATGCTGTCAAGAGTTTTCTGACATTTTCTGTTAAGTCGACCAAAAACGCATCGAAATACGCAACATGATAGGGAAACCAGGGGCAGACGATCTCCCTTAACTCACTAATTACGAGCTTTGCAAACAGACAGAAGGATTCAGCATAGTCTTATGGGGAGTTATACCCGCCTATCTAAGCTCGAAAAAGCCAGCGACAAACTGGAGCGGGTTCTGATAGCTGCTTTAGGTCGTAGAAGCGGGTAAGCGATGACAAGTCCCCGCCGAATCACTTTTCAACATGAAGACAGCGCTCTTAAAACTGCCGTGCCGGCATCGCGACAACATCATCCCGCGTTGCGGGCGACAGGAAGCTGCTGGTCAAAATCTCGTCCCCGGCCTGGGATGGGTCCTGCTCAAGCGACGCCTCTCTCCAAACAGCGTAAACAGCCGGATAGACCAGCAATTCCAGGATGAATGAAGTAACGATTCCTCCCACCATTGGAGCGGCAATACGCTTCATAATTTCGGATCCGGCGCCCACGGACCAAAGTATCGGAAGCAAGCCAACGCTCATAGTAGCGAACGTCATGAACTTCGGACGGAGGCGCTTAGCAGCCCCTTCCACGATGGCTTCGTAAAGACATTTTCGGGTCATTCGCGCGGTCTCACGGCTGGCTTTTTCATAAGCAAGATCCAGGTAAAGAAGCATGAAGACACCGGTTTCAGCATCAATCCCGAGCAGAGCAATGATTCCCAGCCACACGGCGATGCTCATGTTGTAACCGAGGGCATAGACGATCCAGACGGCACCGACTGCGGAAAACGGAACGGCCAGGGTGACGATCAGCGTTTTCGCGACAGACCGGGTATTGCAATAGAGCAGAAACAGGACGATCGCTAACGTAAGCGGCACTATTTCCGTTAGACGCCGGCGTACGCGCTCGGCCGATTCGTATTGTCCGCTCCATAAGACGGAATACCCGGCCGGAAGCTTCAACCGAGTCTGCAATGCCCGTTGGGCCTCCGCCACATAATCACCCGTCGCACGATCTCCAGGATCGACGAAGACGTAACCCGTGAGCAAGCCATTTTCGTTGCGAATCATCGCCGGCCCATTCAGGGAGCGAATGGTCGCCACTTGCGAGAGAGGAATTTGGCGCTGGTCGGTCGAAATCAGGACTTTGCCCAGAGCGTCCAACTCGGAGCGAAAATCGCGAAGATAGCGAACATTTACGGGATAGCGGGCGCGTCCATCGATGATGGTCGTAACGTCGTCGCCGCCAACGGCCGTCGTCAATGCATTCTGAGCGTCGTCGATTGAAAGGCCATACTGGGCGAGCGCCTCCCGGTCCCAGACGACATCCAGGAAGTAGCCGTCGCCGGTGCGCTCGGCGAATACACTGCGCGTTCCTGGCACGGCGGTTAAGACTTGTTCCACTTGATGGCCGATTTGCTGAATCTGGTTCAGATCGCTACCTTGAATTTTGAGGCCGACCGGTGTGCGAACGCCCGTGCTGAGCATGTCGATGCGGCCGCGGATGGGCATTGTCCACGAGTTCGATAGGCCCGGGATGCGCAGAGCGTCGTTCATTTCCGATACCAGTTGCCGCTCGGAAATTCGATCAGAAGTGATGTGCCGCAGGACCGGTAAGAGCCAATTCGGAGACCATGAGGAGTACCACGTTTGCGTTCTGCGCCAGTCAGATTGCGGCTTCAGGACGATTACGGTTTCGAGCATGGAAAGCGGTGCGGGATCAGTGGCAGTATTGGCACGTCCCGTCTTTCCCATCACGTGATCGACTTCTGGAAAACTTTTGAGGATGCGATCGGTGATCTGTAACAGCTTCTGCGACTCGGCGATCGCGATGCCGGGCATTGTCGAAGGCATATAGAGCAGCGAGCCTTCCTGCACTGAGGGCATGAATTCCGAACCGATTTTCCAGAACAGCGGAACCGTCACCAGCACAAGGGCAAGAGCGCCCGCAATCACAGGCCACTTCCAGCGCAGCGTCCAACGCACCACGGGATCATAGACGCGCATCAGAGGTCCAGTGATGGGATGTTCTTCCTGCGGGCGAATGCGCCCGCCGAGCAGCCAATGGGAGAGGCGCCGCCACCTGTTATCGTCAACGCTCGCTGGAGCGCGGCGCCGCATCAACCAAAGCCGCAGAGCGGGGTCGAAGGTAATTGCCATTGCCGCTGCCGCCAGCATGGCAAAATTCTTGGTATATGCCAGCGGGCGAAAGAGCTTACCCTCCTGCCCCTCCAGAACCATGACCGGCAGGAACGCCACAGCAATCACCAGCAGCGCAAAGAATGTGGGCCCAGCTACTTCGTGGACCGCCTCAAGAACCGCTTCGCGGTACGAGAATGGCAAGCCAGACTGCTGGTAACGCTCAAGTTTCCTGTGCGTCTGTTCGCCCACCACAATGGCGGCGTCAACCAGCTCGCCGCAAGCGATGGCCAGTCCTGCCAGGGACATTACGTTGATACTGACGCCCGCGTAATGCAAAGGGATGAACGTCAGCAGCACGGCCACCGGGATGGTGACGACGGGGATCACAGCGCTTGGGAAGTGCCAGAGAAAAATCAGAATCACAAGCACCACGGTAAGAATTACTTCGAGCAGTGTCACCCGCGCATTGGATATGGACCTCTGGATTAATTCCGAACGGTCGTAAACCGGGACCACTCTTACACCGCCCGGCAAACCGGGTTCTATCTCTTTGAGACGGCTTTTCACGCGCTTAATCACATCCAGCGCATTGCTGCCGTCGCGCATCACGACGATGCCCGACACGACTTCCCCCCTACCGTCCAGATCGCTGGCCCCGCGCCGCATATCCGGGCCAATGCCTACGGTTGCGACGTCTCGAATTCGAATTGGGGAGCCGTTGACAGAAGCTATGACCGTCTGTTCGATATCGCGCTGCGACTGCATGTAACCTCGGCCGCGAATCATGTATTCGGCGCCGCCAAATTCGAGCACACGCGCGCCGGTCTCGCGATTGCCGGCGCGAACTGCATCGGCGACGCGCGAAATGGGAATGCCGTAGGAACGCAGGCGATTCGGATCCACATTGACTTGATACTGTTGCGTGAACCCGCCTAACGAAGCCACATCGGCTACCCCCGGAACCGCTTTCAGGTAATACCTCAAATACCAGTCTTGATAAGACCGGAGTTCGCCCAAGCTGTATTTGTGAGAATCATCTTGTAAGACATATTGAAAGACCCAACCCAAGCCGGTAGCGTCCGGCCCCAGTTCGGTTTTGACGCCCTCGGGAAATTGGCCCGTCACCCCTGCCAGATATTCGAGAGTGCGCGAGCGAGCCCAGTACAGGTCCGTACCTTCGTCGAAGATGACGTACACGTAGGAAAATCCGAAGTCGGAAATCCCGCGCACCGTCTTCACGTGGGGCGCGCCGGTCAAGGCTGCAATGATTGGATAAGTGACTTGATCTTCAATGATGTCGGGACTGCGGTCCCAGTGTGAGAGTACGATGACCTGGGTTTCGCTCGGGTCGGGCATGGCATCGACAGGAAGATGGGTCATGGCCCATACGCCCCACGCGCAAGCCGCACCCACCAAGGCAAAGACGAGGAACTTGTTTCGTACGGAAGCACCGATGATCCGGTTAATCATCGAGGCGCCTCGACCCGCCAGAGGGAACGGCCATGCTACCGCGCCTGTCGCCAGCATACTTCGCGGGGTCCTGCTCAAACTGTCTCTGGCATTTTTCCGAACTGAACGCGAACGTCTCGCCTTTATATTTCGCAGTGTACTGGCTGTCCCCAAGGCGCTTGGCGTCCAGCTGCATGCCACAAGCCGCATCACCGCTGGTAGCGACTTCAGCGTTGGAGTTGTTCGAAACAATTCTTGCTGAGCGGATGCGGCTTTCGGAGTCAATCAGGAAGTTTCCCGAAGCCACAACGCGATCCCCTTTTTCCAGACCACGCAATATCGTTACCCTGTCTCCGTGGACGGCCCCGGTCTCGACCGGTCGCGGTTCAAACACGTTGTCGGCGGTTTCGACGTAAACGATCTTCCGCCGCCCGCTATCGAGCACTGCCTCCTGCAAAATGGACACCCCGGAGGAAATTTTGCTATTGAACTCCAGATCGACGAACATGTCAGGACGAAGAAGCGAGCCGGGATTATCCGCCTCCAGCCGCAGCTTCAAGGTTCGTGATGCGGGGTCGAACAGCGGCGGGTTTTCGCCGACCGTGGCATACATCGTCTTCGCCAACTCGCGCACGGTTACTTTGACTCTGGAGCCGGGACGCAATGCCTTGGCTTCATTGTCGTAAAGATCCGCAAGGATCCAAATCCTGGTCAGATCCGCGATACGGTACAGCTCAGCACCTTTGTCAAATCTCTGCATCGGAGAGATGCTGCGCTCGAGGACGACCCCGTCGATAGGGGAAGTTATCTCCACGTTACGAGTTAGCTGGTGGCTTTTGGCTAGTTCCTTGATCTGGGGGTCGCCCATACCGAGCGCGTGGAGCTGTTCCTCATTGATACGCAAATTTGCGTCGCTCCCGCTTCCCTCTTCAGGGGCTCGCTTGAGCCTGTCCAGGCTGGCCAAAGAACCGAGATACGCCTGTTCGACATTGCGAAATTCTCGACTGTAGAAGGTCGCCAGCAGATCGTTTTTTTTCACCACCGTCCCCGCAGGAGTGTTCTGCAGCGACTGCACCCAGCCTTCGGTGGCAGCCATCAATCGGTAAACTTGGTTATCGTTTGCTACCACGCGGCCGGAAGTACGGATCAGTTGCGACCCTGAGGCGTCATCCACGGTCTCGATACGCACACCAATTAGCTGCTGTTTATCCGGGCTGATCGAAACTGCGCCTGGCGGTAGCGGCACATTGGCATTGGCCATTGAATCCTCGGCTGCATACACCGGTTCCAGCGCCATGCCGCAATCCGGGGCAATGCCCGGTTTATCTGAGCGATAGGCGGGGTGCATGGGGTCAACATAATAGAGGACGCGCCGGACGCGGCCCTGCTCAGCGGAAATGCGATTCTTGCCGGTGTAACGGCCCGCCCAGAAGGCGACCGCCACGATAAGGAGTGCAGCGCCGAGTGCCGCTTTTTTATTCATAATTCTCTACCCCAAGATGAGGCCAACGAAGCTTTGCAATGGTGTGAGCCCTATGCCTTCGGCTTGGCAAACAGAGCATCGTCCAGCTTCGGATTTACCTCAACCTTGTCGATCACCATCTTGTGCGTTTCATGAAATCCATCAACGGCGGTTTCGAGCACAAACGGAACCATCACACCTTGCACCGATCTGAAGTCGCGCTGGTAAATCCACACGTTCCGCATCCGGCCATCCATGCGGCGCGGCAATCCGTCTATTTTCACATCGAGAAAACTTTCTTTGTCGATCCAGACGTGTTGCACATTGCCATCCTTGGTCGTGAGCTTGAGCTTGTAGGCCTCGTGTCCAGCCACCGGCTCGCTTGCCTCGAACTCAACCTTGGTTCCCTTCGCCGCGTAGTCGACAAGGGGACCATCCAGCGCGGCTCTGGCTGACTCCTCTTTTACTTCCTCCGACGTGAAGGGCTCCGCGTCATTCCGGTTGAGGTAGGGGCGTACCTTCCATCCGTTCGTGCCGTCGAAAACCTGTACTGCGGTCTTGCCCGCAAATTGAATTTCAACACGCGTCTTCTGGGGGCGCTTCATTTCCAGAACGAAGGGCAGTTCGGTTTGTTTGGCACTGCTACCATTCTTTACGTCGCTATCCTCCGCAAACTGCATCTTGCCGTTACGACCTGGCATGTGCTGAGCCATTCTGCGGCTGCGATTAATCGACCCGCCTCCCGCATCCATCTTTCCCGTCCACGACATCGACTGCACGCCCCGCCAAACTTGCAGCCCGCCGCGTGCGGCAACATTTTTCTCGACGATCTGCGCTGCAGTCAGATCAGCGTGCGCCGTCTTGTTGTCGGCCGCCGTGAGGGCGAGCGGAAACAACAGGCAGAACACGGAACTTAAAAGCAGGGACTTAGTGCTTCGCATAGATAAAACTCCTTAATGTCGTAAGTGGTTTGGTAAAACGGGGGAGAAAAAGCGCCTTATTTTAACACGATCCATCCAACTCTTGTCTATCAGAAACGGTCTTTTTAGCTTTAGATTTAGCTTTGACTTACTCACCAGGCGAACTTGAAATCGCACGTTTAGTCCACCACGAGTCCATCCGCGCGAAATTGCCCGATGACCACCACCACGTGATCTCCACGCTTGACCAGCCTGCCCTTATTGGAAAAGGCCATCCAATAGGATTTTCCGGTTTCCGGCGTACCGCTCTGTCGCAATTGCCCAACCTTTTCCAGCGCCGGGACCACCAGTTTCACCCCGGCCCGCGGGTCGATCAAAGAGGGCTCGTCCTTTTTATTGTTTAGTGCCCTGGCTTTGTCGGCGTCCAGCACATGATATGCAAATCGGATCACCTCGCCTGATTCCACCCACTTTACGGACAGTGAATCAACACCCCAGACGAGTCCGTAGTATTCTGCGGCTCGTTTTGAGAAGCGGTTTGGTTGGTAATGCGATTGTGGCGCCCCAGTTGTCGGTTTGCTTGCCAAGTTGGAAGACTGCGCCCCGGTTGTCTTAGGCTTCTCTTCGTTTACAGCGCTTTGTCCGAACAGAACACCGCACAACAGCAGATTAGCGAAAATGGTCCATCGAATCATTTCGTCTCTCGTCTTGCTAAACGTAACAGGCCCGGCACCAAGGAGTGTCCTGGATGCCGTGGCCTGCCTAGGTTTCTAGTTCACCGTAAACGCTACGCTGCTGGTGACTCCGCCCGGCGTGGTAACTGTGACATTCCGGGAAGTGAGCGACGCCCCGTTTCCGATCGTGAACGTCCCCGTAATCTGCGTACCGGCGGGATTCACCGTGACGCCGCTGACGTTTAT
>Ga0209422_1000207_pt1 | contig 14824 bp, 15 predicted proteins | sample BlaSpr_A8_OM2_M3_FD_187983 | JGI IMG/M metagenome (GOLD analysis project Ga0209422, IMG submission 187983) | Forest soil microbial communities from Thunder Bay, Ontario, Canada - Black Spruce, Ontario site 2_A8_OM2_M3 (SPAdes) (version 2) | ecosystem: Environmental > Terrestrial > Soil > Boreal... | reverse complement strand
CCGCGCGAAGCAGCGCGCCGCCGAGCGACTCGCGCACCGGAAAGAAGAACTCGGGTGGCTCGCTGTAGCCATCGCGATCTTGGATCTCGACGGCCCGTCGCAGTGCCGCGACTTCGACGTCGCGCTCGCCGCGGGAAGCGGCCAGTTTCGCCCGGATCAGCAACGCGGAGATTTGAGCGACGGCGCCCTTGGACGCTTCGAGCGCGCGGGCGTCGCTTTCGGCGTCGCTCGCGCGACCTGCGAGCGCAGCCGCCATTCCGTGCGCGAAATGTTGGTCGCTTCCGATCGTCGATAGATCCGCCCAGCGACGGAAACGTACCGCGACGTAACCCTTGAGGGTCGCGCGAAGGGCGCAGCGCGCCGCCGAACGCTCGGCGACATCGCGTTCGCCGGACATCATGAAGGCTTCGACCACGAACGCGCAGTCGTGTGATCGATACCCTTCGTGCCCGGTTGCATGATCGGAATCGAGATAGGCGTCGAACATGTCGAGCGCGCGCACGTTGACTTCGCCCGCCGCATGATACTCGCCGACCTGCATGTAGATGTGAGCCGGCATGTGTGTGAGGTGCTCGGCCGCCGGTTCGAAATGCATCGCCGCCAGCCGGTCCGCAGCGGCCTGCGCGCTCTCAGGATGCGGCGACTGCTCGAGCGTGTGGATCAGAAAATGATTCGCGCCGATGTTGCCGGGATCGCGCGTCAGAACGTCTTCGAGTCGGGCGACGATTCCGGGCGTCCCCGCCGCGGATTTCCCGTCCTTCGTCCAAAAGGCCCAGGGCGTAACGTCCATCGCGGCTTCGGCGGCCAGCGCTTGTACGTCGTCGTTGTCCGGAAATGCGCGCGCGACGGCGGTCATCGTATCGCGATAGGCCGCCGCCGAGCGAGCGGCGTCGGCATTCCGATCGAACGCGAAGCGTTCGGCAGCCGCGCCGATCAGAGCACGTTCGAGCGGCGTGGCTTGGACCATGAGCGCGACTGCCTGCACGATCGCAGCGCGACCGCGACGCTGATCGGCCGGATCGAAATCGCTGTTGACGTTGACGCCCCAGGACATCGCGATGCCCCAGCGGGCCATCGCGCAGGACGGATCGAGCGCGGCGGCGTGTTGAAAGCGGCGTCGAGCTTCGGCGGGGTTGAACGCGTACAGCAACGTTAAGCCTTCGTCGAAAGCGTGTTGCGCTTGGGCGATCGTGGTCGTGACGGCGAAGTGTGCGAGGGCGAGTGGCGGCGCGGTTGGCGTCTGCGCGTTCGCCGTGCGTACGACGAAGAAGAAGAGGAAGAGGACGAGGCAAGGTCGCACGCGGAACCCTTCGACGGCCGGGCGCGTAGCTCAGTGGGAGAGCATCCGCTTCACACGCGGGGGGTCGTTGGTTCAATCCCAACCGTGCCCATGCCAAAAATGCGACCTGGCGCTGTAGCTCAGTTGGTTTAGAGCGCCGCCCTGTCACGGCGGAGGTCGAGGGTTCGAGCCCCTTCAGCGTCGCCACTCATCGATGCGCCGGATCTCAAGGTCCGGCGCATCGTCTTTGGAAGGTTTCTCCGATGGATGTGATCGAGGCACTGCGTTCGCGGCGCAGCATCGGCCGGCTCGAAGGCGACGTCGACGAGAACCAAATTCGCGAACTCGTCGAGCTCGCGACGTGGGCGCCCAATCACCGACTCACCGAACCGTGGCGCTTCACGATTATCCGTGGTGCCGCGCGCGAACGGCTTGGGAGTCTTTGGGCCGAGATTGCGGGGCGCGACTTGCCGCTCACCGGCGAGCCGCGTGAAGCCGCGCTGCAGCGCGAGGCGGCGAAACTGTTGCGAGCGCCCGTTCTTATCGCGGTCAGTGTTCGGACCGATCCCGACGACGTGACGGCAACCGAAGATCTGGCCGCGACGGCGGCCGCAGTCGAGAACATTCTGCTGGGTGCGGCCGGGATGGGGCTCGGCGCGATGTGGCGCACCGGGGGGATGGCCTATTCTGAAAAGGTCAAGGCGTTCTTAGGGCTCGACCCGACCGACCGGATCGTCGCCTTCGTATATGTGGGGCGCCCGAGCGCCGAAGCGCCCCCTCCCAAGGCCCGAGACCTTGAGGCAGCGGTGCGCTGGCTGGACTGATTTAACACTCTGTGATGTTCCTAATAAGGCCTCTTGGGTACGCTAGGAATACTATGCGCCTTCCCGTCCTCTGCGCGACCCTCGTCCTCACGCTCGGCTTGGCCGCCTGCGGCGGCGGCGGTGGGGGTGGGAGCAACACGTTCGTTCCACCGCCCGGACCCAATCCGCTCATCTACGTCACCGACAGCGGGAACGCGATCATCGAATTCAACTCGGGCCTCAGCGGCAACGTCTCCCCGGCGGCTCAGATCTCGGGTAGCAGCACCCAACTCGCCTCGGCGACCGCGATCACGCGAGATTCCGGCGGCCGCATCTTCGTGGTGCAGCAGAACGAGAGCCAAGTGCTGGCGTTCTCGCAAAACGTCACCGGTAACGCCTCGCCACTGGTCAATATCTCCGGCGGCAACACGCAACTCAGCACGCCGACCGCGCTCGCGTTCGATTCCGGTGGCCGGCTCTTCGTCGCCAACGCAGGGACGAGCAGCATCACGATCTACGCCGCAAACGCGAACGGCAACGTTGCACCTGCCGCCGTAATCTCCGGCGGCAACACCGGACTGAACGTCCCCGATGGCCTCGCCTTTGACGGCAGCGGCAATCTCTACGTTTCAAACCAAACCGCGAACTCGGTCACGGTCTATGCGGCGGCGAGCCTGACGGGTAATGTTGCACCGCTGCGCACGATTTCGGGTGCAGCCACCGGCCTCAACGCGCCGGCCGACTTGTTCGTTTCGGGCGGGAACATCTACGTCAGCAACGCCGGCGGCAACAGCATCACGATCTTTCCGACCGCGGCGACCGGCAACGCCGCGCCGGCGGCGACGATTTCCGGCAGCAACACCCTGCTGTCGGTCCCGCAAGGATTGTTCGTCGATTCGACGGGCAAGATCTACGTCGCGAATTTCAACACGCCGGGGTTTCCGGGATTCATCTTGGTATTCGCAGCCGGCGCGAGCGGAAACGTGACGCCGACGCAGACGATCGCCGGATCGAACACCGGATTGTTTGGAACGGTCGGACTGACGCTCTAACTCGCACGACAAAAGAAGGGGCTGGAGCCGCTCGCGCGCCAAATCACGCCCCGGTGCCGAGATAGCTCAGTCGGTAGAGCACGCGCCTGAAAAGCGCGGTGTCGCCAGTTCGATTCTGGCTCTCGGCATTTTTTGATGGGTTAGAACTTTATCCCGAGACCGACGTATCCGCCCGCGTGCGTCGCGTCGCTCGGCGATAGGTTCTTGCCCCGGATCGTGTCGCCGAGAAAACCGGCGTCGAGGAACAAGCCGCTGTTTCCAAGGTTCAATGTCCCGCCGGCTTGGTATTTGAGGACCTGCTGTTGGAACTGGGCGGTGGTACCGACAAGAGCCGGTGGCGCGCCCGGCGGGAACGTGAAGTCCCCCGAGACGCTCGGGTAATACCAGACGCTGCCGTAGACCGACAACGTGTGCTCGAGATCGGGCAACTTTTCGAAACCGGCGCCGATCCCGTTCTGGAACGGATAGCCTTCGTTGTTCTGGCGATGCAAGTAGCCGACGCCGACGTAGATACGGGGCTGCGCGATCTTCAAGCCGAGACGACCGTCGAAATCACTGTCGATGATGGTCCCGGACCCGTAGGCTTGTTGCCGGTAGTGGCCGATGACCGTGACGCACGCGGGGTTACCGACCCCTGGATTGCACGTCGTGAACGGGTTGCTGCCGGCATCGTGCGGATACGACCAACTTCGATAGTCGCCGGCGATCATGAACGGCGTGTGCGGGATCTCGATCGCGCCGCGGGCTGCGGCGCCGGCCGTGATCGCATTGCCGGGACTCCACTCGTTGTAGACCTTGCCCGTAAAGATGTAATCGCCGGCGATGAAGACCACGTACGGATGCTTTGCCGGCGGAGCGGGTGTCGGCGGCGGTGGCGGCGGTAACGGGGGCGGCGGCGGTGGCGGGGGTGGCGGCGGCGGAGGCGGCAACGTCGGCTTGGGAGTCGGCGGCGGAGTGGGAACGGGCGTCGGGACCGGAGTCGGTGGCGGCGCAACGCGGATAAAGCGCACGACCACGACACGCCGGGCGGGGACCCACTCCACGTACGCGCCCATCCCCTCGGAGATGACGCGAATCGGTACGACGACGGTGCCCCGGTAGATCTCGGGCGGGACGTCGAGCGGGCGGCTCTCACCGTTGATCGTGACTTCGGGCCGGCCCACGGTGACCCTAACCTCGGCGCCGGGCTTGCGGACGGTGACGGTCATCGTCGGCTGGTCCCACGTCACCACGGTCGCGCCCATCTGCTCGAACATCGAACGTATCGGCACGAGAATCACGCCGTTGCGGACGAGCGCGCCGAGCACGCGGCCGGCCTTCAGCCGGTCCGGCGTCGCGTAAACGTGCTGGTCGTTGAAAAGGATCGGAATCTCGCCCGAAGGCGGCGATCCGAAGTGCGACGTCGGCGACTGCGCGCGTGCCGAAGACGCGGCGCCAAGAACGGCGCACAGAAACGCGGCGGCTGCGAACCGGCAGGAAAGTGCCGGAGCGAGTGCTTTCACAGTATTCTCCATCGCAAGGCCAAGGGACTCGGTTGCCTGTCGGCTCGGTCGCGCCCTCCCCAAGGCCAGCGCGTAAGCTTGGCGGGCCTACGCCTGCGTCGCGCTGGCGACGATCATTTCGCGCGGTGCGCGCATCCCATGATTCTCGTCGCCGTGAGCGTCGGCGGTGGCGACCAACGCGTCTTCGTCGTCGCCGGTGATGACTTGACCGCAAAGCGGGCAGGTGACTTGTAACGCCATGGCCGTTATTCTCCTTCGACGCTTGCAGGCTTTTGCAAAGCAGCGCTCCAACCTGCCGTGCGCATGAGACGCGGAGACGCAAGCGGCGACGGGCTCGTCGGCTGGCCGGAGAGCCACTTCAACGGATATAAGAAGCGCTTTGCGGAGTTCGACGGCGCAGCGTTGCGAGCGCTGCTTACGCTTCGGGCCGCCGCCCAGCAGGTCGAGAACGCGCTCAGCGCCTGGTTTTCAGAAAGCGGGTTGACGCCGCAAAAATTCGGCGTCCTGATGCTTCTCTTCGCCGAAGAAAAGCCGATCGCGCTTTCGAACTTGCGTCGCTTCCTCAACACGACGCAGGCGAATGTGACCGGGCTGATCGCGGGACTCGAACGCGACGGGCTGGTCGATCGCCGCGCGAGCGCCGACGATCAACGCGTCTCGTACGTGAGCGTCTCACGCGCGGGAAAGCGCATCTTGCGGACCACACTGCCGGCGTATTTCGCCTTGAGCCGGGAGGCGCTCCGCGGACTGAATCAAGCGGAAAAGAAGACGTTCATCGCATTGCTGGCGCGGGTCGCGCACGGGTTTGCGCCGATCGCCGATTAGCCGGCCACCGCGACGGCCTCGACTTCAATGGTGATCGCAACATCGGTCCCGGCGATCAGCGCTGCGCCGCTTTGCGACATGAGCGTGAGGCCGAAGTCACGGCGGTCGATCTTGGTCGTCACCTCGTAGCCGACGTGCCGGCGGCCGCGTCCGTCGGTGGTCGTCCCGAGCGTTTTCGCGGCTAACGTCACGCTCTTGGTGACGCCGTGAAGCGTGAGGTTGCCGACGACCGTGAAAGCATCCGGCGTCCCGCTGATCTGGGTGCTGGCGAACGTGATCGCCGGAAAATTGGCGACGTCGAACCAATCCTTTCCGCGCAGGTCGGAATCGCGATCGTCGTTACCGGTGTTGAGCTTCGCTGCGTCCAGGGTTGCATCGATCGACTCCGGTAAGGTCGAGCCCTCTGCGGTCTGAATCGTGGCTCGCTGGATCGGAATCGTTCCTTTGACGTTGGTGACGATCAGATGGCGAACGGTGAATCCGGCGTTGGAGTGTCCGGGATCGACCCTCCAGGTCGTTCCCGTCGCGCCGAACGAAGGTGCGGCGCTGAAGATCAGCGCGCCCAGCAATAGTGCGAAACGGCGGGTCATGACGCTACCTCCGGTTTGGCATCGTAACTCTCAGACTCGGCTCGGGGTTTCAAGGGCGGGACGCTCCGCGCTCGGGGGAGAACCGAAGGCAGCCCACCGAGCGGGTGTGATGTAATGGTAGCCTGTGACCTTCCCAAGGTCGACGCGCGGGTTCGATTCCCGCCACCCGCTCGCCAAGGCGACGTAGCCAAGTGGTAAGGCGGAGCTCTGCAAAAGCTCTATTCCCCAGTTCGAATCTGGGCGTCGCCTCATTTTCTTCCTCATTGCAATGCTCGATCGGTACGGTACGCCTCAAGGGTTCTCGAACGTGCGCAGGGCGTTATTGCTCGGCGTTCTGTTGCTCTTGGCCCTCGTCTCGTTCGCACTGATCTCGTTGAACATCTACTCGCAGCTCGATCGCACTCGCCAGGTCGGGCGCGACTTGGTCGCTGCCGAACGACAGCTGAGCGAGGTTCTGCAGACTCAGATCGACGAGGAGACGGGCATCCGCGGCTTTGTGGCGACGCGAGACCGCTTCTTTCTCGAACCCTATGACGAGGCGGCTCGTCGCTTCGACGGGCTACTGCAAACGTTCGACGGCCTAACGCGGCAACTCCGGGACCAAGACATCGACGTGGCGAGTGCCGACGTGCGCGCCCTTCATCGGCGCTGGGAACTCGAAGTCGCCCATCCGCTGACCGCAAACCCAGGTCGGGCCGATGCCGCTCGACGCCTGAAACTCGGCAAGACGCTCGTCGACCGGGTGCGCGCCGATGCAAACCGCATGAACGACTTCTTGCAGCAGCGTTTGGCGGTCGTTCAGGTCGACGTGCAGCACAGCATCGACACGACGCTGGGCAGCGCGATCGGTCTGATCGTCGTTTTCGGTTCGCTCGGATTCATCTTCGTCTTCTCTCGAGCGCGGCTTCGGACTCGAATCGCGCGCGGACGTGCGATCGTCGCCGCGCTGCAGCGTGCGTACCTGAGCGGGATCGATACCTTTGAAGGCGCGCGCGTCGGAGCGGCCTATAAGTCGGCGACGCGCTACGCCGGCGTCGGCGGCGATCTCTTCGACGTCGTCCGGCTCGACCGGGGGCGGGCGCTGGTCATGCTGGCCGACATCAGCGGGAAGGGCGTCGAAGCCGCAGTCAATACGGCACTCGTCAAGTACTCGATCCGAACGCTGGCCTTCGACCATGAAGATCCGGCCGCGATCCTGAAAACCTTCAACGAGATCTTCTTGAGGACGATCAAGGACCCGAGTCTGTTCGTCGCGGTCTTCGTGGGCGTCATCGACACGGCTACGATGCGCGTCGCTTACGGGAACGCCGGAATCGCCGGCGCGTTTCTGCGGCGCGCCGATGAGGTGAAGCAGTTCGAGCTGACCGGTCCCGTGATCGGGCTCGACCGCTCGATGACGTTTGAAACGCGCATGGCCGATCTAAAACCCGGAGACTTGCTGGTCTTCGCAACGGACGGACTGAGCGAGGCCCGCAACCGGCGCGGCGAGCTCCTCGGCATAGAAGGCGCGATCGAACTTTTGCGCGCCACGCCCAGCGAACCGCAACGCTGCGCCGACGCGCTCGCCGAGGCGGTTCGCCGGCGCACGAGCCGGCGGCTGCGTGACGACCTCGCGGTCCTCGCGATCGCCGTCGACGGCGTCTAGATGTTGGCGCGACGGATCATTCCGTGCCTCGATGTCAAGGCGGGGCGCGTCGTGAAGGGAGTGCGTTTCGTCGAGTTGAGCGACGCCGGCGATCCGGTCGAACTCGCCCGCGTCTACGAAGCACGAGGGGCCGACGAACTGGTGTTCCTCGACATTACCGCGACGGTCGAAGGCCGCAAGGCGATGCGCGACGTGGTGAGCGCGGTCGCCGCCGAACTGACGATTCCGTTCGCCGTCGGCGGCGGCGTCAACGGTGTCGAAGACGTGCGCGATCTGTTGCGGGCCGGTTGCGACAAGGTATCCCTCAACAGCGCCGCGGTTCGAACGCCCGATCTCTTGCGCGCGGCCGCCGGCGATTTCGGGAGTCAGTGCATCGTCTTGGCGATCGATGCGCGCCGGGACGTCGCAGGCGACCGATGGGAAGTCGTCATCGACGGCGGACGGACACCAACCGGCCGCGATGCCGTTGCGTGGGCGGCCGAGGGCGCGCGGCTCGGCGCCGGCGAGATTCTGCTGACGAGCATCGATCGCGACGGAACGAAGAGCGGATTCGATCTCGAATTGACCAGCGCGGTGCGCCACGCCGTTGAGGTTCCCGTGATTGCATCGGGCGGCGCCGGCTCGATCGACCACTTCGCCGAGGTTTTCCAGCGCGCCGATGCCGACGCGGCGCTGGCGGCGTCGCTGTTTCACTACGGCGAGCTCGACCTCGGCGTCCTCAAAGCGGCTCTGGCCGCACGCGGAATACCAATCCGCCCGGCCGAATCAATGGCTCGCTAGATGCGAGTCGATGAATTGGCGTGGGGTGCCGACGGGTTGCTCCCAGTGGTCGTGCAAGACGAGCGCACTGGGGCGGTACTGACGCTCGCCTACGCAAATCGCGAGGCGCTCGAGCGAACCCTGGCGGAACGAACGACGCATCTGTTCAGCCGTTCGCGCGACGCGTTGTGGCGCAAGGGCGAGACCTCGGGCAACGTACAGTCGGTGGTCGGCGTCGACTACGACTGCGACGCCGACGCGCTGCTCTACCGCGTCGTTCCGAGCGGGCCCGCGTGCCATACGGGAACCCCGTCGTGCTTCTCGGATCGTTTGCTTGGTGGAGAGCCGCAAGTGGCGCCGGGTGCGTTCGAGCGCGCGGTCGCGCACTTGCGTGCGACGATCGAAGCGCGCCGCTCGGCGTCGCCCGAGACGAGTTACACTGCGAAACTCCTCGCCGGCGGCGTCGATCGAATCGGCAAGAAGATCGGCGAAGAGGCAACCGAGGTTGTCATCGCCGCCAAGAACGGCTCGCGCGACGAATTGCGTTGGGAAGCCGCCGATTTGCTGTACCACCTCTTCGTCTTGCTGGCCGAACGCGATCTCGACCTCGATGAGGTCGGCGAGGAACTCTTACGGCGCGCGAAATAGCCGGCGGCGCGCCGCGCTCGTTGCTCGATCTGCGCGGCGTCGGTCCGGAAGTCGCGCGCCGGCTGGCGACGCTGGACATTCGCACGCCGCGCGATCTGGCGGCGACCTATCCGCGCGATTATAAGGATTGGCGCCGGCCGGCTCCGATCGCCGAGATCGTGCGCGGTGCGCTGGCCCGCTACGGCCACACGCAAGAGCCCGAGTCGAGCGAAGAGATTGCGGTCGCCCGCATCGTTCGCGTCAATGAGTTCCGCGCCCGCATCCCGATCGTCAGCGCCGACGTCGAGGACGCCACCGGCAGGCTCAAGGCGACCTGGTTCGGGCGCCATCGTTTCGCGGGAAGACTCCACCCCGGCGACCGCATCTTCGTCCACGGGCGCGCGCAGGCGAAGCGAACGCGCGGCGCGGTCGGCGTCGAGTTGAACGTTCTGCACCACCGCGTCCTGGCCGACGACGAAGAATACCAAGGCGCGATCGTCCCGGTCTATCGCGCTACCAAAGACCTCTCGTCGCGCACGATCGCGACGATCGTCGAGCGCAACCTCGGCGCGCTCGAGACGTTCGTTCAGGACGTTCTGCCGCCGGCGCTTCTCAAGAAGCATCGCTTTGGCCCATTGCGCCAGGCCTGGCGTGAACTGCACCGTCCGACGACGCCGGAAGGCGCGGCGGCGGCACGCGAACGCGTCGTCTACGAAGAGTTTTTCGGTATCGCGCTGGCCGCTGCGCTCAAGCGGGCGCGACGGATAGCCGAAGGAGGTGCGCCGCGCCTCGAAGCGCCGCCGGGATTGCTCGACGAATTCGAACGCGAAGTCGGGTTGCGCCTGACCGGGGCGCAACGGCGCGTGATCGAGCAGCTTTGGAACGACATGGCGCGGCCCGCCGCGATGAATCGGCTCTTGCAAGGCGACGTCGGCAGCGGCAAGACGCTCGTCGCCGCAGCCGCGATCCTGCTCGCCGCGCGCAACGGCGTGCAAAGCGCGCTGATGGCCCCGACCGAGATCCTCGCCGCGCAGCACGCGCACAAGTTGGCACCGCTCTTGCTGCCGTTCGGCATCCGGGTCGATGCGCTGTTCGGCAGCCTCGGCGCGCGCGATCGCGAACGGACTCGAGCGCGCCTGGCGAGCGGCGAATGCGATCTCGCCATCGGCACGCACGCCCTGATCGTCGAAGGCGTCGAATTCGCAAACTTGGGGCTCGCGGTCATCGACGAGCAGCACCGTTTCGGCGTCGCGCAACGCGCCGCGCTGCGCTCGAAGAGCCGCGCGCCGCACACGCTGCACATGACGGCGACGCCGATTCCGCGGACGCTCGCGCAAACCAAGTATGCCGACCTCGACCTCTCGGTGATCGACGAGATGCCGCCGGGGCGAACGCCGGTCGAGACGTACCTGCTGCGCGAGAGCCGCAAGTCGCTGGCGTATGATTTCGTCCGCAAGAACGTCGCGCGCGGGCGCCAAGCCTTCGTCGTCGCGCCGGCCATCGACGAATCCGAGGCGGCGCTGACCAGCGCGATCGCCGAACTCGAGGTGTTGCGCCGCGACGTCTTCCCCGATTTGCGCGTCGCCCTGGTGCACGGGCGGATGCCGTCGCGCGAAAAAGAGGCCGTGATGGAACGCTTCGTCCGGGGCGAGGTCGACGTTCTGACCGCGACGACGGTCGTCGAAGTCGGGGTCGACATCCCCAACGCCTCGGTGATGGTCATCCTCGACGCGCATCGCTACGGGCTCGCGCAACTCCATCAGTTGCGCGGCCGCGTGGGGCGCGGCGCGGCGCGATCCTACTGCCTCGTGATCTCGCCCGATGAGCAAGGCGATGTCGAGCGGCTTCAAATCCTCGCCGAGACGAACGACGGGTTCAAGATCGCCGAAGAAGATCTGCGTTTGCGCCGTGAGGGCGAGTTTGCCGGAACGCTCCAAGCCGGCGGCGACAGCGGCTTGCTCGGCAGCGTCGTCGGCGACTTCGCACTCTACATGCGCGCCAAGGCCGACGCCGACGCGCTGGTCGCGGGCGATCCGGAGCTTGCTCGGCCGGAGCATCGAGCGCTGCGCGAGATCCTGGACGAGGAAGTGACCGCCCGGGCCATGCTTGTTAGCTCCTAGATGCGGATTGCGGTGGGCCTGGACTTCGATCACACGCTCGGCGTCGACAACAAGTTGGAGCGTGTCGTCGGCGTCGATATCGCCGAGGGCTTGGCGCAAACGCGCGGCGTGCCGTTCGATCGCGACGCCGCCGGGAAGATCTTCGACGAAGCGCTCGCGGCGACACGGCTCGCCGGCGTGCCGATCGAAACCGCGATCGAGGGAGCGCTCTTGCGCGCCGCGGGACCCGGTCCGGAAAACGAGGACCAAGTCGGGCGCTTTCGCGACCAGGTCATCGAACGTGCGCCGCAGTTCGTCCAACCGCTGCCTGGCGCCAAAGAGATGCTGGCGGCGCTCGACGCGCTCGGCGTGCGTTACGCGATCCTCACCAACGGTTGGAGCCCCTTTCAAGAGGAGAAGGCACGCCTGATCGGGTTTCGCGCGCCGGTCTACGTGAGCGAACGCATCGGGATGCGGAAACCGGCCCGCGACGCGTTCGCGCTGCTGGGCCGCCAGTTCGAATTGCCGCTCGACGCGATTTGGTATCTGGGCAACGACGCGCTGGTCGATTGCGCCGGCGCGCGCGCCGCCGGCTTGGTGGCGGTGTGGTTCGACTGGGAGAACCGGCCCTATCCGGCCGACGTCGAGCCGCCGAATCACGTGATCCACGCGCTCGACGAGTTTCCACCGTTGGTTCAAGGGCAGCTCACGGGGGCGGCGAAGCCGTCGGCGCAATGAGAATCAGCGGCGGCGCGCTGCGCAACCGCCCCGTCCCCGCCCCGCGCGGGATGGCGACGCGGCCGACGCCCGGGAAGGTCAAGGAGGCGCTGTTCTCGATCGTCGGCGAGCACATCGACGGCGCGCGCGTCCTCGACCTCTACGCCGGCAGCGGCGCGGTCGGTTTCGAGGCGCTTTCGCGCGGTGCGGCGCACGTAACCTTCGTGGAGATCCACGCACCCACGGCCGCCGCCATCAAGCAAACCGCCGAGCGACTCGGCGTCGGCAAATCGGTCAGCGTCGTGTGCGCTCCGGCCGAGGCGGCAGCGAAACGTGTCGCCGGCCGTTTTGATTTCGTCTATGCCGATCCGCCGTACGCCGTCCCGCCGCCCCATCTGACCTTCGGCGTCCTGCGGACGCGCGGCGCGATCGACGCGAAAAGCATTATTGTCTACGAGCATCGCGATGGCGAGCCTGCGTTCGCGAGCTTGGGTTTTGCGACGCTACGCGAGGCGCGCTACGGGGAAACCGTGTTGCAGTTTTTGCAGGCGCAGCCGTGAACGGTCCCGTCGGCCGCGTGCATGCGATCTACCCCGGCTCGTTCGATCCGCCGACCAACGGGCACCTCGACGTCATCGCGCGCGCCGCGAGGATCTTTCCGCTGGTGACCGTGGCCGTGGTGGTCAACCCACAAAAGCGCGATCCGTTCTTCAAACTCGACGAGCGGGAGGAGATGCTGCGCCGTTGTACCACCGAGTACGGCAACGTTCGCGTCGCCCACTTTCGCGGGCTGTTGGCCGAGTTCGTCAAGAGCGCCGACGCGGACGTGATCGTCAAGGGTTTGCGAGTCGTCTCCGATTTCGAGAGCGAAATGGCCTTTGCGCATATGAACCGCGCGCTGTCCAGCGTCGACACGATGTTCCTGATGTCCGACTCGGCCTATTCGTTCGTCAGCTCCAGCTTGATCAAAGAGGTTTATCTGCAAGGCGGCGACGTAAGCAAGTACGTCCCGCCGACCGTCCTCGAATTCATGGAAGCCAAACGCCACGTCACCGGGAGGAAATGACCTTGTCGATCTATCGCGTCATCGATAAACTCGAGACCTACGTCCGTGAAGGAACGTGGTTGCCGTTCGGTATGCGCATTCTCAGCCAAGAGCGGCTGGTCGAATACATCGAAAAGCTACGCGCGACACTCCCCGACGAGGTCGGTCGCGCGAAAGTCATCGCGACCAACAAAGACCGCGTGATTCGCGACGCCCAGGAGAAGGCACAGCAAATCGTTACCGACGCGGCCAGCGCGCAAGCGCAACTCGTCGATCAGACCGATATCTTACGCCAGGCGCGGACGACCGCCGAGGTCGTGCTCAAAGAAGCCGAGGAGCGCGCGCGCAAGATACGCGAGGGCGCCGACGCGTACGCGAACCAGCTGCTCGGCGAACTCGAAGCGCGCCTCGCCGGCGCGCTTGGTTCGGTGCGCAAGGGACAAAACGCGCTAGCGCCGCGACCCGCGGTGCCCGCGGCCGAGCCGCTGGCCGAAGCGGCGGCGAAGAGCAAACGGGCCGCTTTCGACGCGCAGTCGGAGACGGCGCAACTCGAGTCGGTCGAAGTCACCCAGTAGTGCGCTGGGCCCTTGCGCTCGCGGTCGCGAGCGGGTTGGGCGTCGTCGCGTTAGCGGCGGTTCCGACGCCCTATTGGATCATCGCGCCCGGCTCGGCTGTCGATTTGAGTCGGACGATCGCGGTCGAAGGATACGCGCCGTCGAGCGATCGGTTCTATCTTACGGACGTGACGGTCACGCGCGCATCGGCGCTGATGCTCGCCGCGCGGGTTCTCCCCGGCGTCCGCGTCATTTCTCAGGCGGCGCTCGTGCCCGAAGGCCGGAGCCCTCGGCAATACGATCGTCTCCTCGCCGACTCGATGTCGCAAAGTCAGGGCGTCGCGGCGCTCGTTGCCGAGCGCGCCGCGGGTTTTCGAGTCCGCGACCCCGCGCAGAGCGTCGTCGTTCGCGAGATCGTAGAAGGTTCGAGGGTTCGCGGACGTCTTGAAGTGGGCGACGCGCTCGTCAGCGTCGCCGGTCGCCGCGTCCTGGATTCGGGCGACGTTGCGCGCATCATTGGGAAACTCCGCGCCGGGGCGCGCGTGGACGTCGTCGCGCGGCGTGGCAACCGCCTGGTCACGATGACCGTCCCGACGATCGCGCCCGAAGCCGGGACTCGTTTCGGGATTCGCGTCTCGCGGCTGATGCAGAAGCCGGACCTTCCGGTGCCGGTGCGCTATTCGCTCGGCAAGATCGCCGGCAGTTCGGGCGGGCTCATGTTCGCGCTGCAGATCTACGGCGCATTGGATACCGCCCACCACGGTCGGGGCGTCGTCGTCGCCGGAACCGGCGTCCTCTCACCGGACGGCACGGTCCGGCCGATCGAAGGGACGCTGCAGAAGTTGATCGCCGCCAAGCGCGCCGGCGCGCGCGTCTTCCTGGTTCCGCGCGAAAATTATGCCGACGTCGCCGACGAGCGGGAGATCCGCATCGTGCCGGTCGGCAGCTTTCGTGAGGCCCTGGCGGCGCTCAAGAGCTGACGCGAAGGAGCGTTAGACCGGTGGGGCTTGGACGTTGTGGGCTTGTGCCTCTAGGCGTTCGCGATCGAGTGCGCGCACACGGCCGCGTTCGAGTTCGACGGCGCCGGAATTCTTGAGCCGCAAGAGCGCCCGCGCGGCCATGTCTCGGACGGTTCCGGCGGCCGCGGCGATTTGCGCCTGGGAGAGGTTTTCGACGCCGGGCAGACCGCGCGCCATCCCGGTCGTTGCCGGCGCGTAGGAAAGAAGAAACTTTGCGATTCGCTGCAGCACGTGAGCGAAGGCGAGGTCGGCGATCGTATCGACCGAGCGGCGACGCGCCTGCGAGGACTCGGTCAAGAATCCGATGG
>Ga0209422_1000206_pt1 | contig 14894 bp, 23 predicted proteins | sample BlaSpr_A8_OM2_M3_FD_187983 | JGI IMG/M metagenome (GOLD analysis project Ga0209422, IMG submission 187983) | Forest soil microbial communities from Thunder Bay, Ontario, Canada - Black Spruce, Ontario site 2_A8_OM2_M3 (SPAdes) (version 2) | ecosystem: Environmental > Terrestrial > Soil > Boreal... | reverse complement strand
TCCCGCGTCAGGTACTCGGGCGCGCTCTCATCGCACCCAGCCGGGTGGTAGATGGTGTTGCGCGTCTCAATGATCGGTCCGCGCGACAGTTCCATGAATCGCTGCACCGGGCTGGTGAGGATCCACTGGTGATTGACTTCCAGGTTCGGATGGTCAAGCGGGATCAGTCGCGCGGCATTGCCTACGCTCAATGGGCGGGCTAGATCAATGTATCGGACGCGCGGTTTCATACGCCACTGCCTGCCAGGAACCGGCCGCGCGCCAGCAACAGCGCCGCGTGCATCAGAGTTAACTCCAGCACGTATCCGCGCATGTCGGATTCGAGGTTAAACATGCCCAGCTTGCGTAGCTGTGCGGCCTCACCTTCCAACACATCAGCGGCCGTGCGCAGCGCGTCAATGTTGGCGTCTGTGGCTTCGATCTGCACCGTTGGCACGGTCCGGCCGCGATAGGTTCCCTGCGCTGTGCCACAGCTAGGGCATTGCGTATCGCCACAATCGCAACGCGCGCTCATTTCGGCACCAGCCAAAAGACTGCGCCGATAGTCGCCACAACCAGCGTGATTATCGGAAACGTGGCCAGTCCGACAGCGAACATCAGACCGATGATAAAGGCAGTTGGACCATTCATGTTGCTTAACTCCTATTGTGCCAGTGGATCGGTTGTGGCGTCACGCTTCTCGCGCGTCGCCTTGTGTTCGCGCTGCGCGCGTTCGTGCAGTTCCTGGGTTTCTGCGGCATGCCGTTGGCATAGCCGCACCCATGCGGACTCCGTGCACTTGCATCCGCATTCGAGTGTGCGCGTTTTCATGTTAGTAATCCTCCGCTTCTTTGCGGGTGATGAAAAAGTGTATGCCGTGCGAGCAATCAACGCGCGGGTCCGGATCGAACTTGTCAGGCTTTATCCAACCGGGCGCGTAGACCATGCCGTTATGCTTCGCCTTGCCCGAACCTTCAACCACTAGCGCAAATTCCGCGCGGCATTTGCGAGAACCGTACGCATTCACGCGCTTAGCTTCGGGCGGGATGCGCAGCGTTGCGATTGAGCCGTCCGCCAGTTTCTTGTATCCAACCAATTCCCCAGCAGGCAGGATGCACTGCTGTTCTAACCCTTTCGCGCCGCTCAGGTTCGCGCCGCTCAGGTCCGCGCCTCTCAGGTCCGCGCCTCTCAGGTCCGCGTTGCTCAGGTCCGCGTCTCTCAGGTCCGCGTCTCTCAGGTTCGCGCCTCTCAGGTTCGCGCGGCTCAGGTCCGCGCCTCTCAGGCTCGCGCCGCTCAGGTTCGCGCCGCTCAGGTTCGCATCTCTCAGGTCCGCGCCGCTCAGACTCGCGCCTCTCAGGCTCGCGCAGCTCAGGTACGCGCCGTTCAGGTACGCGCCGCTCAGGTCCGCGCCGCTCAGGTTCGCATCTCTCAGGTCCGCGCCGCTCAGGTTCGCGCCGCTCAGGTCCGCGCCGCTCAGGTTCGCACCGCTCAGGTACGCGCCGTTCAGGTACGCGCCGCTCAGGTTCGCCCAACTCAGCGTATCCAGTTCAATCGGCGCCTTGTTTGCCCAATTCAAAAATGTAATTTTCATCGGCGCACCACAATGACGGTATGACCGCGCGCACGCATGCGCCGTGCTAAGGCGAGTGCGGCATTCATGTAGTGCCAGTGTGAACGTTTCACGCCCCAATAGACGCAAAATCCTGGCGTGTACCCTGTTTGCAGTTTCATGATTGCACCACAAGAAAGCCTGTCGTGCGGCCTTTGCGATCGCCCGTTAACTTGACCGTGAGACCAATCAATTTGGCTATGCCAATCATGCACGATAGGCCACACGCACCATCAAGGCTAATCTTGCCCGTATCATCGTTGCGGCTCATACCGTAGATAGGCTCGAAGTCAATTGGCACGCCGGTGTTAGGCGGATTGTGCCGTAGCTGGCCGGTCTTGTAACCGCTCGTCTTACTGTACCAGCTATGGGCACGCGCGCCGATAGCGCGCAATTCCGTCTGATACGTAGCTTCCAACCATTCACCGAATACGGTGCCTGTCATGGCGTATCCGCTGCCACATGTGCGGTAGCGTTTGCCGTTTTCATCGATCAATGTCACCAACGTATAGCCGTAGGTGTTTTGACCGCGGCTAGTGCCGAATCTCAATTGCAGACTGTGCGCATTCATAGTGCTAACTCCAGTTGTGGGTGCTGATGGTCGCGCATCAGTTCGAACAGACGCGCGGCCTTTTCCTTTTGACTGACATTCGCGACGCAATCATGGCGCGTGTCGGTGGCAAAGTCTCGCGGGATATAAACTCCGCGCGCATCGGACAAGTACAGTAATGAGCTGTTCGGTATTGGCATATCCATAGTCATTTACTCCGTGTCAGTGTGCTTAGCAGCGCGACGAACGCGCCGAACAGTGTGGCCATGGCTAACAACGTAAGAAAGGCGATTGCAGCGTACACTGTGACCATGGCCGCAAGGCTAGCAGATGCTACGATGTTGCGCGCAAGTATTTGGGCGGCGTAGTGGATCATAGCGGGATACGTTCCACGGCGTAAACCGCATCAGGTTGAACCCAATTCGTGAATGAGCCTACTTGCAACACTGGCACGCCGGCCAACGAATAACCGCAAGTTAGCAGTTCACCGCTGCGTCGATCGCCATTAGCCTCTCGGTATCGAATCAGCGTGCAATGGTCGTCGCTGTCGTACTGATTCGCCAATTCGGCTATCCGTTCCACGGTGTACGCGCTCATTTGCGCACCGTGCCAGCATAGGCGATATACGCGGCCTCTGTGTCCGGCATGATTGCCTGCAACGCACTATCAATGTGCATGTCATTCAGGTACCGGTACAATGGCGTTGTCGGGTACTGACTGGCGTGCAATGTGTCCCAGCGTAGGCGCATACCGGACAATCCACGAGCGCGGTACTCCGCAATGACTTGTGGCCATGTGTCGCGCTGCATCACGCGCTCGATACACTGGCGCATATCCGCCAGGTGTTGCGGCTCAATCTTGAGCGCACTCATTTGCGAATCCTCCGCGCCACGGTAGCGCTATATTGAATGTAGGCAATCTCGCACGCATGTCGCGCCGGTCTAGGCGCATGCAAGCATGCAACGAATAGGGCCGCAGTCTTATCTGTGCCGGCGGGCAGCGTGCACGCGCCAGCGTTCATGACGAGCGCTAGCAGCGCTGCCACCATGAACCCTGCAAGGCCCCATGCGCGGGCGCTCATGGCGACACCATAAACGTGTAACGCTGGCAGTCCGCGCCTAGCGGCATAATGTGATAGGCGTCGTGGACGTGCATGAATCCGGCATCCTCACAATCTACCGGGCATCCGTACTGTTCCTGAAAGGCATCGGCCGCCGCAATGTCGGTATCATCTGTGCCGGATGCGTCGCCGTTAATCAGGTAGCTGGCCCATGCACTAGGCGCCGTGCGCGTAAAGGTATTCATGATTGCACCGTGAGGCGCGTTAGCGCACCGCGCCGGCCTTGACCCGGTACACGGTCAACTGTCGCGGCCTGCGAGGATTTTAGCGCGGCGACTAAATGCCAGTTGAACTTCCGCGCTTTTTCCACGTGCCATTGCCGCTCGTAGGGTGTGGTCGCGCGACGCGCACGGCGCAATGACATGGTGCGCTCGAATCGCGCCCATTTAACTGCGGGATTCTTAGCCGCGCTCATGGTGTGTAGGCTTTTCGGTATCATGTTCGCTGTCCTCCGGCCGCACCATGCGGCCTTTGGCTAAGAAGTAGCAAGGCACGTGCCAACTGCTAACCTATTGATTGCATTGGGCAGGTAGGGCAATGCAGTAGCCGCAGAACGTCACAAACTGACGTGATTTGCGGCAGAATGTGACGCAAATTGTCACATGCGTTACGCATACGGCTGGAAGCGTTGCAAAGCTGGGGCAGTCGGCTGTGGGCCATCCCCGTTCGGCTGTGAGCTGGAAACTTGCAACACTGCGACAGTTTGCTACAGCTTGCTACACCCTTTTCAAGTCCAGCCGTTAGCGGTGATCCTGAGCTACAACTTACCCTCAAAATACTGTTACTAAGTGTTGCAAGTGTTGCACCTATAGCTGGTTCAATAGCTTACAGCGCAACGCTTCGTGCAACGCTTGTGGTTTGCAACGCTTCCAGGTGCCAGCTAAAAGCCGGTCGCAACCATGCAACGCTTGCAACGCTTCCGCATCGCAACAATCAATGATCTTACATAGTGCAGACAGCTGTGAGCTGTGAGCTGGGAGGGCCATGACATAAAACTTTCGGCTGAAGGGGAGGGCCAGGGGCTTTGAATTCGACCCCACCCCAGGGCCCGGTTTCCACAGAGCTGCCGGCCGGTGAGAGACAGCGTAGCGACCACCTTTGCTTGAGCAAACAGCCCACAGCCTAAAGCCCTCTGATTTTTGCCCACAGCCTAAAGCCCTCTGATTTTTGCCCACCCCCTATAACTGATTCGCTATAGGCCCCCACCCTTGATTTCGACCCACCCCCGGCCTACACTACCGGCTGTCCACCCACCATGATCAACAGCAGGAGACCGCCATGTTCACCGTAAAATTTTTGAAGCACACCCCGAACACCGATAGCGCCGCGAGCCGGCCGCTCAGCACCGAGCACGTCTGCATTCGCCAGGCACGATCGGTCCACGCCTCGTTAGTCGACGGTGGGAAGACCATCGTTCAGCTCGGCGATGCGCCGAACGAGACCGAGGAATTGACTATCGGGCCGGATGACTATAGCGTGGCCTACGTGATGAATGAATCTGGCCGCACCGTTGAAACCTTCCGTTAGGAGAATTCCATGAGCACCCCACCCACCCAAGTCCAGTCCGCCGTTGCCGCCACCGAGGCCGCCGCTGCCACCGCCAAGGCCGAAGTGTCATTCGTTCGCGCTAATTGGGGCAAGCTGTCCGCCGTCGTGGTTGCAGCCTTCGTGCTCGGTTTCATCGCCGCCCACATCATCTAGCCCATGGCTTCCGTTCTGGCCGACACCCTCGCCCGCGAGCACACGGCTGAGGCTGTGGGCCGGATCGTGGATGTCATGCGCGATGAGTTTTCCAAGCCCGGCGAAGTGCTGGCCGCCGCCCAGGCGTTGCTCGATCGTGGGCACGGCAAGCCCTCTCAAATGGTGATCACCATGCCGGCTGAGCCCAAAGCCGCAGACCGATTGGCCACCATGTCGGATGCCGATTTGCTGGCGGCTATCGGCGCGGCGCGCATTGCCCGGCAGCGCGCCCTGCCGGCGATTGAGTCCACTGTCGCGGAGCCGGATGAGCTGGCGCAATGAACGAGCTGTCGATCGAGCAGGCGGCCGCTGAGTTATTGCGGCGCACACGTGCGCGCACTTCGTTGGCGGAGTTCGCGCTCGCCCTGGACATACCTGGAGTGCCAGTGCGTGCGACTGACCCTGCGTGCGAAGTGTTCAAACCGATCGAGAGCCGCATCGCGCTTCACCACTTAGTGATGCTGTCGGCTATCCAAAAATGTGTGGAGACGCCGGGCGGTCGGCTCATGCTATTCTTCCCGCCGGGTTCTGCTAAGAGCACGTATGCTTCTGTCGTTGCCCCAGCATGGGCAATGGGCCGTTGGCCGGGGCACCGCATCATCCTGACCAGCTACGCCAGCGACATCGCGACGAAACAGAGTCGCAAGTGCCGCGCCTTGTGCAGTCAGCCCAGCTACTCGACGATCTTCCCGCAGCGCCCAACGTTGCAGACCGATCAGCGCGCCGCGGATGAGTGGCGGCTGACGAACGCGAGTGAATTCATGTCCGGCGGCTTATTGGCTGGCCTGACCGGCAATCGCGCGAACGGCGTAATCATCGACGATCCCATATCGAATCGCGAGGCGGCCGACTCACCAACAATTTGCCAAAAGGTTTACGACGAGTACATCAACACAGCACTGACCCGGTTGCTGCCCGGCGGCTACTGCATTCTGGTTCAAACCCGCTGGTCGGAAAATGATCTGGCTGGCAACATCCTGCCACTAGATTACAAAGGCCAAAGCGGCAACGTGCTGTGTCAGGATGGCAAGGTGTGGCATGTGCTCAACTGCCCAGCCAAGGCCGAACATGAGGACGACCCGCTTGGCCGCGAGCTTGGCCAGTATCTATGGCCCGAGTGGTTTCCCAAGGACCACTGGGCTAACTGGGAACTGAACCCCCGCGCCGCGCGCACATGGTCGGCCCTCTACCAGCAGCGCCCCTCGCCCGACACCGGACTGCAGTTCAAGCGCGCCGATGCCCGCTGGTACGATCCGCGCAAGACCCAGGGCGAGGACGACGGTCTGCCCCAGCTTCTTCGCAAGCACGGGGCGTCGGACTACGCCGTGACCCCGGACGGCGGGGATTTCACCGAACACGGGATTAGTGGCATCGACCACCGGAATCGGCTATACATCGTGGACTGGTGGAGCGGGCAGAAAGAGTCGGACAAATCGATCGCCGCCTTCATCGCCATGGTGCGCAAGCACCCGGGGCTGTCCAAGTGGTTCAACGAAGGCGGGGTGATCGACAAGGCGATCGGACCTGCCATCCGGCGCGCAATGCGCGAGGCTGATGCTTATGTCACCATCGAAACCCTGCCTAGCGTGCAGAACAAAGCGATCCGTCTTGAGTCTTTCCACGCTCGATGGGCAGCCGGTCAGGTGTACCTGCCCATCAACACCCCTTGGGCTCAGCGACTCGTGGATCAACTCGTGGCTTTTCCCGCAGGCAAGCACGACGACGCCGCCGACGTGTGCGGACTCTTTGGTAGAGCAATAGACCAGATGGGCACGATTTCCCTTCCAGTTGCTAAGCTGCCCGATTACCTGATACCCTTCACGGCGAAATGGATCGAGTGGAAGGACGAGGCTGAAACGCTCAAGGTCCGCTACACATCACGCTGAGGAAACTCCCATGACCACCGACGCTTACCGCACCACTCCTGTCGAGCTGCCCTCACTGGTCAGCAATATCGCCGGCACCCCCACTCCCGAAGTCGCCCCCACAGTTTCATTCGGCACCGGATCACCGGAAGCGGTAGTCACCGCGCCGGTCGGTTCGATTTATCTGAACACCGGCGGCCCGACGCTCTACGTGAAAGCAAGCGGCGCTGACGACATGGGCTGGAGCGTGGCGATTGCGGTCGCACCGATCGCCCTCACGAGCCTTGCCAACCAGGCAACGCACACGCTGCTCGGTAACACCACTGGTGGATCGGCCCCGCCGACCGCACTCACATATGCCGCAGTCAAGACCGCGCTCGCCATTGCCTACACGGACGTTTCCGGCATTTCCACGGTCGGTCACACCGGCGCGTACTCCGATCTGACCGGCTCACCGACGCTGCTCAACTACGTCGGCACGGGCACACCGGAAGGTACCGTGACGGCCGCGGTCGGTTCGAACTACATCGACATAGCGGTTACGGCTGTGCCGGTGCGGTATTGCAAGACAACCGGCTCAGGGAATACCGGTTGGGTTCAGGCGTAATAGCCCATGATGAACGCAGCGGATGTGAGCACGGGTGCTGAGCCTGCCGATGCGAAGGCGGTCGGCGACTACGTGGCTCCGACAAAACCGCCCGATGAGGACGAGGAAAAAGTCGAGAACGTCGTCAAGGCGCTCTGGAAAGAGTACTCGGAAGCGCACGAATTCGACAAGAACGCCCGGCGCCAGTATGCGACCGACCGGCGCTACGCGGCGGGCACGACCGATCTGACGTGGGCGGTGAAGGCGAACCTGATCGGCTCATTCATCGACATCCTCTGCTCCACCCTTTACGCCCGGGACCCGGACGTGTCGGCCCGCAAGGCCCAGCAGGTCGAGGAATCGGGCACAGCGAAGACGGAGCTGTTCGCCAAGACGGTCGAGCTGGTCGTTTCCCGCCTCTGGAAAGACGGCCGGTTGAAAAAGGCCGCGCGCAAAGTCGTGCGCTCTACCCTCACCGTGGGTGTGGGCTGGATCAAAGCCATTCTCGTCACCGACAAGATTCCCCAACCCGAGATTGAAAGCGCGCTGAACGATGCGCGCGCCACCGCCGATCGCCTGGCCGCCGCCAAGTTCGAAGTGACCGACCCGGAGGCCAGTTACTCGGATGAGGAAATGGATACGAAGAAGGCCGAGATCGCCAATCTTGAAGCCACGCTGCAGGACAAGATCGAAAAGAGCGTCCGCAAGTTCCTCGCCCTCGATTTCGTGCCCGCGCAGCAGATGCAGGTCTCGCTCGATGTCGCCTGCACCGAGGACTATCTGGACGCGAATTGGGTGGCGAACCACATTTTCATCCCGACCGATGATCTGAAGGCCCAATTCAAGCAGCTCAAGGACGAGGAAATAAAGTCGGCGAAGAAGTATTACCAGAAGCGCCCGAAGGCGAACGATCGGAACGATGAAGACCTGATCACCCCGGTCGGCTCGATCACCGCGGAGAGCGCGGATACGTACACGGCTGATAATTCCGGTGAGCAGACCGCATCCTACGCCAAGGTCGTCGAGATTTGGGACCGGCGCGACATGCACATCAAGACGATCGTCGAAGGGATCAAGGTTTGGGCGAAACCGCCCTACGTCCCGCCCTATTCGGCGAGCCGCTTCTACCCGTATTTCCGCGTCGCCTTCTACGAAGTCGATGACATGCGCCACCCGCAGTCCCTTTCCTTCCGGCTCGCATCGCTCATGGACGAGTACAACTGCAGCCGATCGAATTTCCGCCTCACGCGCGAGCGCTCGATCCCGGGCGTGGTGTTCAATTCGACCCAGCTCTCCGATGATGAGGCGAGCAAACTGGCCGGCAGCAAACAGCAGGAATTGATCGGGATAAAGCCGCTCCAGCCCGAGACGCCGATCGGAAATCTTTTCGGGCCGAAGCCGATCGGCACGTTCGATCCGCGCATCTACGACAATCAGCCGATTCTGGCCGACATGGATCGAATCAGCGGCGTGCAGCAGGCGATGCAGCAGGCCGCCGCGAGTGCGCAACCGAAAACCGCCACGGAAGCGAGCATCGAACAGGCTGGCGCGGCGAGCCGCACCGGGACCGATCGGGACCTTCTGGAGACGATGCTGAGCGATCTGGCGCAGTACACGACCGAGTGCGCGCTGCAGTGTTTGACGACGCAGGACGCCCAGCGCATCGCCGGGCCAGCCGCGTTCTGGCCACACGGCATGGATATTCAAGACCTGCTCACGCTGGTCGAAGTGCAGATTGAGGCTGGCACCACGGGCAAGCCCCGCAACGCCGGCGAGACGGCCACCTGGGTCCAAGTGCTGCCGATGATCAAGGAAACGATTGGCCACGTCCAACAGGCGCTCGCGACCGGTAACAAGCCGCTTGCCAATGCTCTCATGGCGTTGATCCGCGAGACGATGACCCGCTTCGGCGACACGAGCGACATCGATCGGTTCATCCCGATGCAGCCCCCGCCGGTTCCGCAGGGTCCGCCGCCGCCGCAAGTCAAGGTCTCACTCGTCGGCGATCTGTCGCCGGCGACCGCGCAACTGCTCAGCGGCGCACCGCCGCCGGCGCCGCCCGGAATGCCGCCCGGTGGACCGCCCGGCCCTGGCGGCCCGCCCGGAATGCCGCCCGGTGGACCGCCCGGCCCTGGCGGCCCGCCCGGAATGCCTGCCCCCGGTATGCCTCCTGGCGTACTCTCCCCCGTACCGGCAGAAAATGGGCCTTCCGGGGGCGGGCTCGATGCAAGTCACAATCCATCATTGACGCACAACCCCGCGTTAACGTTGGACCACACGCACGCGCCCGAGCATCACGTTGACAACAGCATCCACCTTCATATAAAACCAGCGGAGAAGACCAATGGCTGACGAGAACACGCCGAGTTTGCTTGACACCGTAAGTGCAGCGATCGCGGAAGCCACACCGAGTACCCAAACCGAGAACAATAATGGGGATTCTACGACTGCTGATGAATCTGCCGCTGATACTGGTGCGGACACTGAAACTACTGCTGGCGCTGATGGCGCTGGCGATAGTGTGGACGCTGGCGATAGCGAAAGTGGCGATCTGGCTGGTGGCGATGGCACTACAACTGCTGGCGCTGAAGCTGATGGAGAAGGTGAAGTCGACGAAACCGACCCCGAAGCCGTAAAAGCGGCCGAAGCTGCTGGTCGCACGCGCGATCCGGTCACGGGCAAGTTCACCAAAGCCGAAAAGAAGGAGCCGAGCGCCGAAGAAAAGGCCGCGGCTGAGGCGAAGAAGACCGCGGACGCCGAAGCGGCCAAATTGGCCGGAAAAAAGGCCCCGGACGCCATCAACGACCCGATTCCGAAGGATTTGAAGAAGGTCACGGCCGAGCGAATCCGCACCCTGATCGATGTGGCCAAGAAAGCGGACGAAAAAGTGGTCGCGGCCACCGAAGAACGCAATTTCCTGCTCAATCGCATCATGCAGTCCACCGCTTCGCCCGAACAGTACAACGAAGCCCTTGAAGCGGTGCGCTTGGTGAACAGCACCGACCCCGCCGATGCCCGAAAGCTCGTCGAATACCTGCGGGCGACCCTCACCGAAGTCTCGCGCCGCGCCGGGATCGTCATTCCGGGCGTCGATGTGCTCTCTCAGCACGCGGACCTGAAGCAGAAGGTCGAGCTGGGCCAGATTTCCCGCAAGGATGCGGAGGAAATGGCCGCGATGCGTAACGCGAATGCGCACACCACGCAGACTCGCGAAGCCGCCGCCGCTAAGGAGCGCGAACAGCAGGCGTTTAACGGCCACAAGGCCGCCGCCATCAGCTCACTGAACACGCTGGAAACACAGTTGCGCGGTGTGGACAAGAATTTCGATGCGAAGAAGGCCGTTCTGGTGCCCTCTCTCAAGCCGATCTTCGCCCAGCTCCACCCGTCCCGCTGGTCGGCGGCGTTCAAGCAGGCGTATGATGCCCTCCCGGCCGCTGCCTACACCCCGCGCCCCGCGCCGGTGCGCACGACAGCAGCCTCGGGCAGCAACCAGCCGCTTCGCGTGCGTCAGCAGGCGGGCGGACAGGCCAAACAGCCCAGCTCACTGCTGGAAGCCGTCAGTGCCGGCATCGCGCAAGCGGGCGGGCGATAGGAGCAGAGCATGAAACTCAAGGACATGGCCGAGCCGAAGTCTGAAGCCCAAATCTCGGGCGGCACGAAGGCGCCCGGCACCGAATTGGACAGCAAGGAAAAAGGCCCGAGCTACCCTTGGGGCTTGAAACTGCAGTTGAACCATGACGTGCTGAAGAAACTCGGTGTGAAAGGCGGATTGAAGGCCGGCTCGCCTGTCCACATCAAAGCCCACGCCCATGTCACGTCGGTTTCGTCCAACCACGAGGAGGGCGGGAAGATGAAGCACACCGCCGAGCTGCAGATTCACCACATGGCGCTCAGCAACGAACCGCAGTCGGCCATGGATGCCGTCGACCAAGGCATCGGCGATGCGGGCGAGGGTTCCAGTGGAGCATATTAGCGGTCTGCTGGGCCTGATCGCGCAGTACCCGGACATCGCCGCGGCGATCCTGGGCATTTTCCTGAGCATGTGCTGCACGCAGTTCGTCAAGATGTTTCTGCCCGACAGCATGCCCACCCCGCGCTACCGGCTGCTGGTCCAGCTCATCGGTTTCGTTTCGGGCTGGGTTTTCACCCACGGCGCGTGGATTCTGTTCGACCCGTCATCCGGGCATTTCGAGCGCCTCTATGCCTCGGCCGGTTGCGGGTTCGCCTCCCCGGCTATCTACTCCATGCTTATCCCATGGTTGACTAGCAAATGGCCGGCGGTCGGTCGCGCACTTTCCGGCCGCCCCGATGCACCGCCCGCGGGCGGCACAGTTGACACCGGTCAAAAACCCTGATTCAATGCGATCCTGACGATTGACCCATCCTGTTCGTGCCGGCTGTATCCGGTCAGGGAAAGCGTGAGAAGTCGAGGCATCGCTGGCCTCAGTCAAAGTCGAAACGGTTACTCGTTTTTACTATAACTGAGGATTTTGCAAAAATGCCCTTCAACACAGAACAACTGGCTTATGCCGGTAATGCCGCGATCAACTACTTCCTGAAGAATGATCCGGTCGACAACATCAACGTGGCCCGCCCGTTGATCAAGCTGCTGATGGAAGGCAAAAAGCCCTACGCCGGCGGCCTCCAGTACGTTGTTGAGCAGCTCCGCTACTCCAACGACAGCAATTTCCAGTCGTACTTCGGCGACGGTCAGGTGACTTACAACCGTAAGCGCACGCTGCAGCAGGCCAAGTACACTTGGGGCAGCTTCCATGACGGATTCGGTCTGAACGAAGACGAGCTGACCCAGAACGGCATCGTAATGACGGACGACAAGAATTCGGTCCCGTCGGATGCCGAGAAAGTGCAGCTCACCAATCTCCTGCAGGAGAACACCGAGACCCTGAAGCTCGGTTTCGAGGAAAACTTCGACATCATGCTGCACCGCGATGGTACGCAGTCGGCCACGGACATCCCGGGCCTCGATGCGCTGATTTCCACGACCCCGACCGTCTCCGCGACGGTTGGCGGCCTTGACCAGAGCGTGTACACCTGGTGGCAGAATTTCGCCAGCCTGAGCATCGCGTCGACGGCAGGTTTGCTCGTCAACACGATGGAATTCTACTGGCGTCAGTGCACCCGCTACGGCGGCGTGGCCCCGGACTACATCCTGTGCGGCGATGCGTTCCTAGATGCGTACCGTACGGACGCCGGTGTGACCGTCAACCGCTTCATCACGTCAGAGGGCCTGCAGAAAGGCGGCGTGACGGTGGATGCGGGCACGGGCAAGGGCGTGAACACGGGCGTGTTCTTCAAGGGCGTCGAGCTGGTGTGGGACCCTGTGTTCAACATCATGGACACCCTGGATGCCCCGAGCACCCCTTGGGCCAAGCGCTGCTACTTCATCAACACGAAGCGCATCAACCTGCGGCCGATTGCCGGCCACTGGATGATCTCTCGCCGGCCGCCCCGCGTGTACGATCGGTACGTGCACTATTGGGCGCTGACGAGCAAGGCTGCGCTGACGACCGGCAAGCGTAACAGCCACGCCGTTCTGTCAATCGCGTAAAAATACGGCAGAGGCGCCCCGAATGCGGGCAACGCCTCTGGTCTGATGGAGAACGATCATGCGCAAACTTCTAGTCGCAACGGCAGTTGACCTCTCGACAAGTGCAAGCACCGCCCCGGTGAACCTGCAGTCGAGCCGCGTCAACCCGCCGATTTTCCTGAATTCTGTCAACGACTTGGTTGACGGCACCAACGCGAGCCCGTGCGTATTCACGGCGGACACGGTTGGCCTGTCGGATGGTACGGCGGTTGTTCTCGGCGGCTCACCGCCGACCGGTTTCACCGCGGGCACCACGTACTACACCGTGTCGTCCGCTCCCGGCTCCAAGACCTTCGAACTGGCGGCCACCGTTGGCGGCGCCGCTATCAATTCGACCGGCTCGGCGAGCGATGTGCCGATGTTCGCCCCGAACGCCAATCTGACGGGCAATCGGTCCGGGCACTACGACGAGGCCGGCATCGCCGGTTTCGCGTTCACTCCGGGCAATACGGTCGTCCTGTCGATCCTTTCGCTGGCCACTCAGTCTGGCACGGTCGTCTCGGTTGAAACCGCCGATGAAGACGCCACGGCCGGCACCCCGGGCACCTATGCCAGTGTTGCCTCGACCACCGGCTCTGCCGGCCTTGAGTTACTTTTCAACATCGTCCTCAAACAGTTCATCCGAGTCACCGTAACCACGGCGACGAGCGAGACTGGTACGGCCGAAATCAACCTTCTCGCATCGTAGGAGCATCACCATGAGTCTCAATGTACTAGCAGTCACCAACGCCTCGATCGATCTGGCTCAGGAGCCACAGGTCGGCGGTGATGTCATTACCGTTCCGGTCACGGCGACCAGCGCCTCACCGGCAGTGTTCACCGCGGCGGCCGATTACTCCCCGACCCTTGGCGATCGTGTCAAGCTCGGTGGCGTGGCGGTCCCGACCGGGTTCACGGCAGGCACACAGTATTATGTCGTGTCACCGTCCGGCAAGACCTTCGAACTGTCGGCCACGTCCGGCGGCTCGGCGATCAACTCGTCCAGCACCGGCACGAGCGTCGAAGCCTACTTGAACTCCAAGGAAATCGCCTCGGGCGTGATCAAGCTGTCGTTCAAGCCCAGCTACACGGTCGTTGTGGCCAACCCGTCGGGCGGCTCGCTGACCTTGCAGGACTCGGACGACAATTCGACGTTCGGCACCCTGGCGGTCTGCGCCACGCCGTACACGACCGTGATCCTTCGCAAGCGCTATATCAAAGTCAGCACTGCTGCTACACTGTACCTGCTTAACAATTAAGTTGAGCGCTACAGGAGCCGACAATGCGATTTGTAACGTTGAAGATCGTTCGCGACACGAACCACTCCCACTCGGGCGAGTATGCCCCGTGGGAAGTTCCGATCCTGGAAGTCATCCACGAGCCCGGCAACGTGCAGGAGTTGGACTCCGTGGTGTACCCGGCGCGCGATCTGCCTGAGTTGAACGAGGAATGGAATCGGCTTGGCACGCGGTACGGCAAGGATGCCGAATCAGGCGTGTTCTACCGCGACACGGCCTACGGGTCGGGTCGAGTGGGAATGGCCGCACTGGAAGCGGCGATCGAAAGAGAGCGGGTCAATTCCCGCGAAACGGCCGGCGTCGACCCTTTGGCGGCGTAATTCGGCCCTTGTCCGAAAAGATGGGACGACAGGGCCGGGTAATGACCGGCCCTGCTTTTTTCTAGGAGTTGTGAAGTGGGAATTCTGACGCAGCCGACTTGGTTTCAAGACAGCAGCTCTGCTTCCCCACCGGCGCAGTGGGAGTCGGTCACGCGCGCCGTCAGCGTCGCACTCCTGCCGTACTACGGCGCCTTCACCGGCTCAATCCAGTACCCACTCGGCACCCCGATTGAATTGTCG
>Ga0209422_1000205_pt1 | contig 14918 bp, 10 predicted proteins | sample BlaSpr_A8_OM2_M3_FD_187983 | JGI IMG/M metagenome (GOLD analysis project Ga0209422, IMG submission 187983) | Forest soil microbial communities from Thunder Bay, Ontario, Canada - Black Spruce, Ontario site 2_A8_OM2_M3 (SPAdes) (version 2) | ecosystem: Environmental > Terrestrial > Soil > Boreal... | reverse complement strand
GACCGCAGGCTCAACCATGCCGATCGCAGAGATCCGGACGCATGCCGGTATCGTCAAGGTCCGGCGTATGCTTTCGAGATGCTCTGACGAATGTCTGCTGTCGGGGGGATAGACCGGAAGTGGCCGGCAGAGCGTCTAACCGGGGCTTTTGATCCACTGCGGATCTCCCGGCCATTCGGCAAGTTTGAAGCAATTTGCTTTCAACTCACAAAGAGTTTTTAGAAAAATGGCAATCGCGCCGATTGTCTAGCGGCCCAAATGGGAGGCCCGACAACACAGACGGCATGCCCCGAAAGATTGTGCTTTCGACCGTTGACGGTCAAAAGTCGACCAAGGCCATCGCCTTGATGCCTGAATAGCTTTTTAGGCGCCAAGATGGTACTGGTCCACGGAGATCGCACGCCTTTATATTGATGCCGAGGTGATCCAGTAGACGGCGGATTCACGATGCGATGCCCGGCATGCGCTTACGAAAATGAGGCCGCGAGCAGGTCTTGCGTGGCCTGCGGTGTCTCCTTCGCTCCAGTATGCGCCCACTGCGGGCGGGATTTCCCGGAAACGGCCAGATTCTGTGCCTGGTGCGGTCAGCCGCGAAAACCTGACGGCCGCGTGGCCGACGTGCCGGGCGAGCGCAAGCAGGCGACCGTTCTGTTCGCGGACGTCGCCGGTTCAACCGAGCGGATCGCCGGTCTGGACGCCGAAGAGGCGATGAATTTCCTGCACCCGATCGTGATGGTCATGGCGCGTGCGGTGCACCGCTTCGACGGCACCGTGCTTCGCACATTGGGCGACGGCCTCAAGGCCGCGTTCGGGGTGCCGCATGCGCGCGAGGGGCATGCGGTGCTCGCCTGCCATGCCGCGCTTGCCATGCGTAGCGCGGTCGCTGCGCTGCCGGACGCTCCCATGATCCGGATCGGCCTGCACTCGGGGGAGGTCGTTTCGGGCAAACTCTATTCTGGCTCTGCGGTTGAGCAAGATGTGACGGGCCTCACCGTGCATCTGGCCAGCCGGATCGAGCACGAAGCCCCGCCCGGCGAGATTTGCCTGAGCCGCGATTGCCAGATCCTGCTCGGAGCTTATTGCGACACCGAGCCGCTTGGCCCGCGCGAATTGAAGGGTATTCCCGGTCCGGTCGATATCTTTCGGTTGATCGGCCTGAAACCGGCCGTGAACAGCGAGCATTTTCGCGGTGCGTCGCTGACGCCTTTGCGCGGGCGGGCAGTGGAACTGGAGACATTGCAACGTGCGCTGCTGGACACTGCGCCAGGCTCGCCGCGGGTCATCGGCGTATCCGGACCGCCCGGCGTTGGCAAAAGCCGGTTTTGTTTCGAGTTCGGTGAGTGGTGCCGCGAACGTCAGATCAAGGTCCTGGAAGCACGTGCGCAGGTTCACACCCGGGCGACGCCATTGTTGCCGGTGCTGGAAGCATTGCGCGCCTTCTTCCGCATCGAGTCCGATATGGACGCCGACTTGGCGCGTACGCGGATTGAGCAGACCCTGACGATGCTCGCGCTACCGGTGGCGGAGCATCTTGCGACGCTGGCGGATTTTTTGGGATGCGCGGACACGGAGTCGACATCCCGGGTTATCGACCCGGCGACGCGACGCATGCGGTTGCGCGAAAGCATCCGCCGGATCGTGAAGGCGGCATGGTCGCAGACCTCGGTAATCATTATTGAAGATTTGCACTGGCTGGACGAAGCCAGCCAGGACTTTCTGGAAACCTGGATGGCGGCGGTGGAAGGCACCAGCGTCCTGATGGTGCTGACCTTCCGGCCCGATTGGTCGCCGCCTTCGCGGCCCGCCTGGTATCGTGAACTGGCTCTGCCGGAGCTTGGCCTGGGCGAGGTTGGTCAGGTCATTCGTGATCTGATCGGAGACGGCCCCGGACTGGACCAGGTGGTGGCCCACGTCGCGGAACGGTCCGATGGCAATCCGTTCTTCGCCGAAGAACTGATCCTCTCGCTGGCGCAAAGCGGCGTATTGCTGGGGGAGCGGGGCCGCTATCGGCTGGCACCGTCCGGCTGGCAAAATCCGACCCTGCCGACGACCGTCGAGGCGGTGATCGGTGCGCGTATCGATCTTCTGCCCGAATCCGAAAAGACGCTGTTGCAGACCGCTGCGATCGTAGGAAAGGAGTTTCCGTTCGAGGTGGTTCGAGCGGTCACCGGCCTGCCGGATGCAGCCGCCCGGCCGCTGCTGAGGCGGCTTCGCGCGGCCGAACTGATCCAGCCGCGGGAGACGGCGATGGGAGAAAGCTTCGCTTTCCGGCATCCTTTGATTCAGGAGGTGGCCTACGCGATGCAACTGCGCTCCACGCGCACGAGTCTGCATGCCGCCGTGGCGCAGGCGATCGAGGCGCAGGAGTGGGGGCGGCGGGACGAGTTCGCGGGCCTGTTGGCGCATCACTACGAGGCGGCGGGGAATATGGTTGCCGCGGCGATGCATTTGCAGCGTTCGGCGCGGTGGGTTGGGCGGACGAACTCCGGACGGGCCTTGGCGGATTGGAAGAAAATCCGCGGGATGATGCAGGGTCAGCCGCGGTCAAAAGAAAACGACGAGCTGCGCGCCCTGGCTGGCGGACAGTTGTTGACCTTTGGCTGGCGCGAGGGGATGCCGGTCGAAGAAGCCAAGATCTATGTCGACGAGGCGTTGGGGTATGCTCGGGACGCCGGCAACCGGCGCCACGAAGCGATGCTGATCGCGGGATACGGACGGATTATCGCGTCAAACGGTTCGGCGGACGAGTACATTCGATTGGTTCGTGAAGCGCTGGCCGTGCTCGATGCGAAGTCAAACCCGGAGGAGGCACTGCTGCTGAACGGGTTGCTTTGCCAGGCCAGCCAGCTCGCCGGCCTCGTCGGCGACGCGCTCAAAGCGAATAGCGCGGCCCTGGATCTGATCGACGACGAGCGTCGCGGCACTGCAGGCGTCGTGCTTGGCCTGACTGTCGGCCAGATGGTTGGCTTCGACGTTCCCCATTGGATGAAATGCCTTCAGGTCAAGTCCTTGGTGATGCTGGGACGGTTTTCCGACGCGGATGAGCGGCTTGCCAGGCTTTTCCAGACTGATCCGGCCGACGCTGAGCCTCTTCATCAAGGCATCCCGCACCATTTCGCTGTCGAGCTTGCCTGGTTTCGGAGCGACACGCTGGCGGCAACGCGACACGCCAACCAGATTGCCCATCTCGCCGCCCGCGCGGCAATGCCCTACTGGTTCGTGATCGCGAGTTACTGCCAGGGGTTGGCAGCTTCGACTGCTGGGGATTTTGTCGAGGCCGACGGCTTCTTGCAGCAGGCGTTGGACGCATCCCGCCGCGGCAGGGCAGGCCTTGAGTATGAGGCCAGGATACTGGCATTCCAGGCCGACAATCTCATGCGCGCCGGCGATCTACGGCGCGCGGGCGAGCTTGCCGCGGAGGCGATTGGCGTCGCGCAACGGAAAGCGGATCGCCTGGCCGAGTGTCATGCGAGTATTGTCGCCGCCGACGTGTATTTGAGACGGAGCGGTTCTCAACACACCGAGGAGGCACGTCGCTTGCTGGACCGGGCCAATGCCCTGATCGACGAGACGGGTGCGAAGGTCTATGAGCCCATGATGCTGCGTGTGCGAGAGGCAAGCGACCAAAAAGGTCTTGCGTCCCCGCGACCCTCATGATGTCCTTCACAGGCGAAGTTTTTCCGGCAAGCATCGGGAGGTAGAGACGATGGGATCCGGGCTTATCGAAGCGGGAGCAGCCGGCTGCACCGGAGATGACGTCCTTGATAGCCTGGACCAAGTGTTCGGCCATCCAAATTCCCAAAAATACCAGCACGCGAAGAACGCTGCTCTGGATCTCTTTGAGGGGGTTCCGTACGGTGTAGACAACTGGCAGGACCTTTACGCCGCCTATGTGGCCGCTTATCAGGCCGCGGGAGTTAGGGTCTGCCAAAACTGGCAAGCTTACCTCGCGACACTGAGTCCGGAAGATATTTATACCATCGCACAGGCTCGTGCCCAGGGTCTGGTCATGGGCTTGGCAATGACAACAATAGTACACGAGCCCAAGCAAGGCGGACACGGCGTCAACGTCTCGAACGGAAGCGGATCGATGACGATCGATTCACCTTATACTGCTGGCGTCGCCTACCAAAATCGAAATCGAAATCGCAAGGCCTAAAGACCGCGATAGCGCATGATTGCGGGTCCCGCTGTTGTCGCCGACTGGGGGTCCGCGACTTGGTTCGCGGTGCGTGATGGACTGCTGCCGCCAACCGCCGCTACCGACGACCAATTGCATGAGGCCGCCCGCTTCGTCATTTCCCCTGACGGCCACGCCGACGATTCAAGGCTTCAGGCTTAGCCCGCATGCAGCGAAGCGGAATGCGGGTGCCGCCCGCGAGGTCCCGCGCGAGCGGGGCGCTTGAGCGATCCGGGTCCCGGATTTCGCTACGGGCGTTCTTATGGGCCCCTGATGTTGCGCGTGCGAGCCGAGGCAAGCGACGAAAAGTCTTGCGTCCCAGCGCCCCTCATGATGTGCTTGCACGGGAAGCGTCATAGCAAGGCAACGTGAGGGCGAGACGATGGGGTCCGGTCTTCCTCTAGACACTCCCTGCACCGGAGATGATGTCAAAAAAGCGCTGAACGATGTGTTCGGTCATCCAAACTCCAACGGATACCAGGACGCAAAGAAAGCGGCTCAAGCTCTCTTTCAGGGGGTTCCTCAGAACACTGCGGACAACTGGCGGCAGCTTTACGCCGCTTATCAGACCGCTTATGCGGCCGCGGGAGTTACGATCTGCGCAAACTGGCAACCTTACCTCCAGTCACTGGGTGAGGTAGATCCGCAGCAGGGACCGCAAAATATTTCTGACATCGCCAAAGCTCGTTACGACGGCCTGAACGGTGGCAAGATAATGAAAACAAAGACCCACACGCCTCAAGGCCAACACGTCGTCAAGGTGACGCACGAAGCCGACGGATCAATCACGATCGATTCACCTTACGCTCCTACCGCCAACTACCGGAGACGGTGATAGCGAATGATTGTACGTCCCACGGCGGTCACGGACTCCGGATCAGCGAGTTCGCGCCGCATGCGTGATGGCCGGCGCCCGCCAACCTTCGCTACCGACGACCAATTGCATGAGGCCGCCCGCTTCGTCATCTCCCCCGACGGCCATGCCGACGACGCAAAACTTCAGGCCGCGTTCAAGCTGCTGCGCGCCGAGGCGCCGGTGCTTTGGGTCGACACCCCGGGCATGCGTCCCTTCTGGCTTCTCAGCCACCACGGCGATATCTCGGCGGTGGAGCGCAGAGGCGCTCCCTTCACCGCCGCCCCGCGCACCTTCCTCACCAGCAGGATGGCCGAGGAGCGCCTCGAGCGGATCCTCGGCCAGCCCTATGTCCTGCGTGGCCTGCTGCAGATGGACGATCCCGACCATGCCGCCTACCGCGCCGTGGCGCAGCCGTGGCTGACGCCGCCCGCGCTCGCCGCAATGGAGCCTTGGCTGGAAAGCTGGGCGGACCACATCGTCAGCCGTATCGCCGGCCGCACCGAGGCGTTCGACTTCACCCGGGAAATCGCGGTCCCGTTTTCGATCCGCGGCATTATGCGCCTGCTCGGCCTGCCGGAGGCGGACGACGATCTGATCCTGAAACTGTCCTGGGGGCTGGTCGGACCGGAAGATCCCGTGCGCCGCCTGGCCGATGACCCGACCACGGCGATCTGCCGGGCTGGCCTTGGTTTCCAGGCCTATTTCGATCCGGTCGCCGCCGACCGCCGTGCCTGTCCGCGGCATGACCTGAGCAGCGTCATCGCCACTGCCCAGGTGCAAGGTGAGTCGATGCCCGACTACGAGCGGTTCTCCTACTATGCGATGATCGCCACCGGCGGCCACGACACGATCGCCTTCTGCCTCAGCGGTGGCATGCACGCGCTGATCGAACACCCGGACCAATTGGCGAGGCTGCGCGCCGACCCGTCGCTGATCGATACCGCGATCGAGGAAATGCTCCGCTGGACGACGCCGGGCCGGCACATCGTCCGCACCGCGACGGAGGACATCGAACTCGGTGGCCGAACGATCCGGGCAGGCGAAGCGGTGGCGCTGTTTTTCAATTCCGCCAACCGTGACGAGACCGTTTTCCCGAATGCGGACCAGTTCCGGATCGACCGCCGCCCGAATCCCCATCTTGCCTTCGGGCTGGGTCAGCATCACTGCATCGGGGCCCATCTGGCACGGCGTGAAATGCGAGCGCTGCTGAAGACCTTGCTGCCGCGGCTGGAGTCGGTCGAACTCGCCGCGCCTCCGCAGCGTACCTGTTCCACCATGGTCAGCGGCATCTCGTCACTCTCGATCCGCTGCGCGTGGCGCGCGCCTGAGCTTTGACGCTGCGTCCAGCGCGAAGCGAGCCGAACTCGGAGCCCGTTTGCAAGATGTGGGCGTTGGGAGCCTTAGCGCCCGCCGCAGTAAGTGATGCCGCCGCCGGCCGACGCACACGCGCCCTTCAACGCGGGCCAGTCGCGAGACATTCTGGCAGCAGGAGTTGGAGCCCCGCCATTCAGAACGTCCAGATTCGGATAATAGAACGCGAACGAGCCCGGCTCCTGGATGGCGGCCCTTATGGTCCCGTTCGGATTGTAGTCGTTCTTCGGATTATACCCGGAGTTGTTTAGATTTTGGATATACAGAGAGCGCTCGCTGCTGTTCACACCTTGCGCGAATGCAGGCGTCGCTACGGTCGCGGACAGCAGCACGGCCGCTGCAAGAGCTTTGAATGAAATCATTGTCGTTTTTCTCCTGTATCTATCGGTCGCAGACCCACGCGCAGACAAGACGAGGCGATCACGCTTCGTGAGGCGAGCGTGCTGTCAGACGCGAGCTATCGGCTTGCAGCATCCGATGTGGATGCCCTCGGCATCGATGTAGGTAGAGATCGGGCCCGATCCCTTTAAATTCCGCTTCAGGAAGCTCAATTCGGCTTGAAACGCGCGTTACAGGGTCAATCGCCTGCGGATCGGCATAGGACCCGAACCGGACATTGGCTGACCAAAATATCGGGTCGATTGTTTGCCGTTTGGTTTGCTCGAAGCAAACGTTGGATCATCCCGGTTCTCAATCCAGCCTCCGTGCCTACTCGGCACAAACGCCAGATAGCTCTGCCAAATGGGCCTCAAAGAGTCGAACATCCTGGCTTCGAGCTGAGCAGGTGATTTTTCCAAATTGGGCATTCCCCGGCCGAAAATCCGGCATTTCTCCGTAACATCCCGCTGTTGTCCTTTGTAACGGCCATAATTTGCAGGTTGTTCGGCTCTAGGATCAGGCTGAGGTGAGTCGTTGGGGGCGGCACGTCGGTACGGAGCGACCCAATGCGTGTCGCAGTGATCGTTGTGACGATGTTGGCGGTGACAACGCCGTCGGAAGCTTCACAGTCCTGCATGAGCAAGGCCGAGGCGCGTCAGCATTTCGGCGCGGTACATATCTATTGGCATGGCCCGGATCACTGCTGGGACGCGACACTTTCCAGACACCGTCAAATCCAGGTTCGGCAAAAACCTCCGATTCAAGAAGTTCAGCGACAGAGTGAGCCCAATTGGCATGACGCGATGTCGGCGATGTTGCCGGACGACGATGCTGCGCGGTCCCTCACGACCCCAACGCCACCGGGCATTGAGCACCAAGGCGTCGCCGCCGCTATCGGAACGTCATGGGCAGATCGCTGGGTCGATATCGGACCATCACAATCGCCGCTGGTCGCGCGCCGGGTCCGTGTCGTTCAGCTCTCGCCACCGCCCGTCAGCGAGCTTAAATCCGTGCTGATGATCTCTACGCATGACATGCTGGTTTTGGCATTCATCGCCTTCGTGCTGTCTCTAGGAACTGTCGGGGTCTTGTACCGGCACGACCTGTGAGAGGCCAAAAATAGCAAGACCCTGAACGACGGTTGACGGCACCACCCGGACCTGCCGGGTCGGTTTGGCGATGTCCGTTGTTCGGGGTAGATGGGAAGCGGCTGGCGGAGGGTCGAAACGGCGCTTTTGACCCAACTCGGACCTTGGGGGATCTGATACCTTGCTTCGCGCCACATCGAGGTGAAAGGTGATATAGCTCTGCTGTCAACTTTCGATGAGGTGGCCGGTGAGGCGCCGCACGTTCATAGCCCTTCTCTCGGGAACAGCGGTAGTTGGCTCGCTCGACGCGTGGGCCCAGCAATCGCAGCCCCCACTGATCGCCGTACTTGAAGGTGCGTCTGCTGCCACCATGGCCGATAGGTACGACGCGTTTCGCGCCGGCCTGCGTGAACTCGGCTACGTCGAGGGAGTCAACATTCGCATTGAGTATCGTTACGCCGACGGCTTCCTCGACCGCCTTGGGGCCTTGGCGGCGGAGCTAGTCCGTCTCCAGCCCAGGGTGATCGTGTCGGCGCCCGTGCCCGCCAACCTCGCCGCGAGCAAAGCCACCAGTACGATCCCGATCGTCATGGCGACCGGTGCAGACCCAGTCCGCTTCGGTCTTGTGCAAAGCCTGTCTCGTCCTGGCGGGAACGTCACCGGCCTCACGAACTTCGCCGAGGATCTGGCGTCCAAGCAGATCGATATTATCCGCGAATTGCTTCCTCATCTTGCGCGCGTCGGCGCAATAATCAATGTCGAGAACCCGCTGCACGTACCGCAATGGCGCGAGACCCAGGATGCGGCGACCAAGGCGTCGCTCGCCCTCGTGCATTTTGATTACCGCGTTCCCGAAGACCTTGAGCGTGCCTTTGCGCACTTTGCACAGGAGAAGGTCGAGGCAGTTCTGGTTCCGCCCGACGTTACGTTCGCGGCTTATCGGGTGCGTATTGCAGAACTGGCGGCGAATGCGCGGCTGCCAACGATATATTTCAACCGTGAATCGGTCGTGGCCGGCGGGCTGGTGAGCTACGGTCCTAATCTCGTGGAGAATTATCGTCGCGCGGCGGTCTTCGTCGACAAAATTCTGAAAGGCGCCAAGCCCGGAGAGCTGCCGGTTGAGCGCCCCAATAAAATCGAACTGGTGATCAACCTCAATACCGCCAAGGCGCTCGGCCTGACTGTGCCACCGTCACTGATCGCCCGCACCGACGAGGTTATCGAATGAACGTGACGACTTCCGATGTCGGCACGAACCGGAACTGAGTGCGTAGCCTGACGATGTCTGCTCCTGAGGGTAGAACGGACATACCGGTTTCCCTCACTGAGGTCCGAGTCTGAACCACAAGCGACATTCTGGGGCGCTGAACAGCCGGCTGCTGTAATTCTCTCGCGTTTCAAACCGGCCGTCGCGGTATGTAACCTTTCAGGCTGCGTTTGGCGTGGCCTCAGGCTCAAAGAGCGAACTGCTGCGACGCGAGACTTACTGAGTTCCCGGCAGCGCGGCGGCAACGCACTCGCAGCAGCCATGCCGGGGATCGGGTTTCCACCTGCCACCCTATGACGCGCGGTTGAGAAACATCGGCAGCCCGCGCTTGTTGGCGTAGCTGGGGCGGTAGCGCTCCGTGTTGTACATGCTGGCGACATCCAACTTGCGCGGCCCGAGCTTGGCGTCAGGGATGGGCACGAGGTCGTAGCAGCCCTCCGTCAGCGCCGACATGAGGCCAGTCTTCCCTTCCAGGATGGCATCATAGGCCATGTTACCGAAAGTCAGGGCCACAAGCTTGTCGATGAAGTCCGGATCGCCCGATCGCAGGTCGTAGGTGAGGTCGGAAATGATCGTCTCCTGGCCGACGCGCCGCTTGATCTCGTCAGCAAGCGATTCGGCCACGCTCGCCTTCTTGCGGTGGCCATAGGCGTCAGACTCGCCGTATTCCTGCACCTTGTAGCCCTCCCACTCGGCGCCCTCGCTGAGCACGACCAGCGCGTAGTTGTTTGGGTTGGTGCGCTTCTCCTCGAGGAGCAACTGGATAAGCTTGTCGAGGCTGACTTTGTACTCCGGTATGACGCACCGTATTGAGGTGGCGTACGCGGTGTAGAGCGCCGTAAATCCGGCGTCGCGGCCAAAGATGCGGAAAATCCCGATTCGCTCGTGAGAGCTGACAGTGGTGCGTTGCCGCTGGATGGCGTCGCTGGCGCGGGTGATTGCGGTCGAGAAGCCGATGCAGTACTCGGTGTTGCGGACGTCGTTGTCCATCGTCTTAGGGATGGCGATGATCTTGACGCCGAGGTCGTTGAGCTTGGCTGCGTAACTGAGCGTGTCGTCGCCGCCGATGGCGATCAGATGTTCGATGCCGAGCCCCGAGAGGTTGGCCAGCACCTGGCCGGTAAGGTCCCACGTCTTGGTTGCGATGCCCCCCTTGGTACTCAGGGCGACTGGAAAGTCCTTGCCGACGAGATGATCGGGCAGCTTTTGCATTTTGGACGGATTGGTGCGGCTCGAGTGCAGCACGGTGCCGCCGCGCCGGTCGATGGTGCGAGTGTTTTCACGATTCAGCGGGATAATGTGGTGGGACCTGCTGGTCGGGTCCTCGAGGTTCAGGTGCGTGAGGGCCTCCCAACCACGGCGGAGACCGACGACCTCGATGTCGTTCTCACTGCCGCGATAAGTCACGCTCTTGATGACCGCGTTGAGGCCGGGGACGTCGCCGCCGCCCGTGAGAATGCCGATGCGTCTTCTCGCCATGCCCACCTCCCAGGATTGGCATGTCGTAATAATAGGCGGTCCCCTGGCGATCCGCCACCGCCGCGCCGCCAAGGCGAGAAAGATAGCGATGGGCATCATCGCCGATCGCGCCCCGCTGGGAGCCAAGCCCACAAGCGGGTCCGCCGCGCGAGGGCGCGGCTGCGGCGAGGAATTACCGAATAACCCCGGGGAGCGTGAAGCGACTATTGCAGCGGTGCATGAGTCAGGTTGTGGCACCTTTCGGACCCTGGCGCGATGTCCGACTTGAGTCCGCAATGCGCACCAAAGCGGACGTCCGCCAACGTTTATAGGCCATGTGTCGAACGACCTGGACGAGGCGCAATCGCTCGGCAGGTGTGGCGCCGGGGCGGAACTGCCGCGGGCGATTGTCATTCCCGCGCAAACGGCAGCCTGCCGGGTGTGGCTCGGTGCGCCCTGAGGGCGATGAACCCGGGTTGCGTTCGTCACCACTAACGCTTCGGAAGGTCAAGCAGGCCGAAGGAGCGTGTGATGAGCAAGAGATTCGTGCGCCGAACCCATGTCTGTGCCGTGGCTGCGTTGTTTGCAGCCGCCGCCTCATATGCAGGGCGCGTTGGGAACGCCCCCCTCAATACCGATACGGTTCGATCTCCAGCAGCGGGAACGCGCTGAACACGCTCGGCACATTGGTCGTCGCCGCCGGGTGCAGATAGGATTTGTCGAGCTCGGCGAATTTTGTCACCCCGAGCAGCCCGAGGCAGCGGATCACCTCGTCTTCCAGCAGCTCCAGCATCCGCAAGATGCCGGCTTCGCCTTTGGCCGCCAGCGCCCAGCATTGCAGCCGGCCGATGCCGACGAGATCGGCGCCCAGCGCAATCGCTTTCACGATATCGGTGCCGCGGCAGAACGAGCCGTCGACCATGATTTTGGCGCGGCCGTTCACCGCTGCGACGATCTCGGGCAGCACCTGCATGGCGCCGCGGCCGTGGTCGAGCTGGCGGCCGCCATGGTTGGAGACGTAGATCCAGTCGACGCCGTGATCGAGCGCGATATGGGTGTCCTCCGCGGTCGCGATGCCCTTGATCACCAGAGGGATCTTGAACTTGTCCTTGATCAGTTTCACCGTGCGCCACTCCAGTCCCTTCTGGAAGTCGCCGCCGGTGGCGCGCACGCGGCTGGCGCGGACATAACGTTTGGCGATGTCGCGTTCCCTGCGGCTGTAATGGGCGGTGTCGACCGTCAGGCAGAACGCGGCATAGCCGGAGGCGACCGCGCGGCTGATGCGATCCTCGACAAAGGCGTCGTCGCCGCGGACATAGAGCTGATACATCCGCATGGCATCCGGCGCGGCCTCGGCGGTCTTCTCGAGGCCGGGCTCCGACACCGAGCTCAGCATATGGGCGGCGCCGAACCGGCCGGCCCCGCGCGCCACCGCCGCGCCGGCGCCGGGATCGAACAGTTCGAGCGCGCCGACCGGGGCGATCACCACCGGCAGGCGCATCTTGCGGCCGAATTGTTCGACGGAGGCGTCGACATGGGCGACGTTGCGCAGCACCCGCGGCCGGAACGCGATCTCGTCGAGCGCCATGCGGTTGCGGCGCATGGTGGTCTCGGTCTCGGCGGCGCCGACGATATAGTCCCAGGTGTTCTGGTTGAGGTTGGCGCGCGCCTTCCGCACCAGTTCGTGCAGGTTCTGGAACTCTTCGCCGCTGGCGCCGAGTTCAACGGCCTGCGGCGGGATGCGGGTCGCCTCGTTCATGTCGTCCTCCCGGGGGATGCTTGTCTGCTTCTCGTTAGGCCTTCGCCTACCGTGTCCCGGGCCTCTGCGCCATCCCGAAAATGACCATGGCTGGTATCGGCGGGCGCGGGGCCACCAGCCCTTGAGCAACAGCACTCGAAAATAAATACCGAATATCAGAAAATTGCTTGCCGGCACACCGTCGCCGATACCGACATGATCGACATCGATGGCGATGACGAAGACGTTAAGAAAACTAAATCCCTTTTTAATCGATCCTGCCGGCAAAGCGCACCACTTGCCGTGAACGGTCTGGCGGGCATGACACACCAAGGAGCGAAGCTATGATTACAAGACGTTTTGTCCTCGCCACATCAATGACGTTGTTCGTTGCGATGTCGGGACATGCTTATGCAGGTACAACAATTTCGGATATGCGGTATTGGCCCAGTGAAGTCAGCGCGGCGGACCAGAATGCGGTCCCGCGACCCGAAAACGCCTTCGATTCAGCGCAGACGCCGCGAGCAATCGAAGCGACGGGGCGGTCCTATCGCGGCGGACCGAAGGTCAATGATTAACTGACATTGTGGTTGTGGAAAACCGGCGTCGCGCAACTCCGTCATCGCGACGCGAACGCTGCACCCCCGGACGAAATTCATTGAGTGGGCGGCTCGTTTCAGCACGTGATCGCATGGGCAAGCTGCAATGAGAGAGAACGAAAAGCGCTCGCTGCTAACCCGCCGGCAGATCGTTGCGTCCGGCGTTGCGATGGCCGGCACGATCCCCTTTCTGCCGCGGGCTGCTGCCGCGTCCGAAACCCGCACCGCTAAGCTTCGCCTGACTGCCGGCACCAGAACCCTCGCCGTCAACGGCAAACCGGCGCGAGTATTCGGCCTCATCGGACCGAACGGAAACCCCGGCATCACGCTCTCGCCCGGCCAGCGCTTTCACGTCGATCTTGTGAATCAGGCCGGCACATCCACCCTCATCCACTGGCACGGCCAGTTGCCGCCCTGGACGCAGGATGGCTTTCCCTGGCCGCAAACGCCGCCGATCCCGGCGGGTGACACCCAGTCCTATGATTATGCGCCGATCGCAGGCACGTACTGGATGCACTCGCATCAGGGCATGCAGGAACAGAGCCTGATGACCGCGCCGCTGATCGTGCGCAGCGCCGAGGACCTGCGCGCCGACCGTCAGGAAGTGGTGCTGATGCTGCATGATTTCAGCTTCCAAACGCCGGATGAGTTGTTCGCAGCACTGACCAAATCCAGCAGCAGTCAAAGCGCGATGCCGAGGAGCGGCATGGGAAAAGTCATGGATATGGACTCCGGGAGCATGAGCGCCATGAACTCGGGGGCAATGGGGGCCATGGACATGAGGCCCGGAGCGGCGATGGACCTGAACGACGTCGACTTCGACGCATTCCTCGCGAACGACCGCACGCTCGCCGATCCGGAGGTCATCCGCACCGAACGGGGCGGCCGGGTCAAGCTGCGTTTGATCAACGCCGCGTCCTCGACGCAGTTCTGGATCGATCTCGGTGTGCTCAGCGGCACCATCGTCGCCGTCGATGGCCATCCGGTCCGGCCGGTGCGCGGCAGCCGTCTCCCGCTCGCCATGGCACAGCGGCTTGACGTGCTGATCGATCTTCCTGGAAACGGTTCCTATCCAATCTTCGCGCAGGTCGAGGGCAAGCGGGCGCGCACGGGAATCGTTCTCGCAGCGTCCGGCGCGGCTGTGTCACGGCTCGCCGCGGAGGCCGGAGAAAATGCGCCGCCGGTCGATCTTTCGCTTGAACATCGCCTCGAAGCGGTCGCCCCGCTTGTGCCGCGCGCCCCCGACGTGACGCACCGCGTGATCCTCGCAGGCGCCATGGCGCCGTATGCCTGGTCGCTGAACGGCGAATACTGGCCTAACGTAAACCCGCTGATGATCGCCAAGGGCCAGCGCGTGGCAATCGAGATGGTGAACCGCTCGATGATGGCCCATCCGATGCACCTCCATGGCCACTCTTTCCAGGTGGTCGCAATAAACGGTACCCCACTCGCAGGCGCACTGCGAGATACCGTCCTGGTGCCTCCGATGGGCAGCGTCACCATCGCCTTTGATGCCGACAATCCCGGCCGCTGGGCGTTCCACTGCCACAATCTCTACCACATGATGACGGGCATGATGACCGAGGTTCGCTACCCCGCGGTCATCTAAGCGTAGTACCCATCCTTCGGTGCTGACTGCGGGCGTGACATGCACCAAAAGATCCGCGCGGACCCAGCGTGATCCAGGGCATAGGGAAATTTGCGTGTCCCCGCCTGGGCGACGTACACGGTCGACGAGCTCAGCATGTGGCGGCGCCGAACCGCCACGGCTGGTATCGGCGGGCGCGGGGCCACCAGCCCTTGGGGAAAGGACCCGAAAAATAAATTCCGAATATCAGAAAATTTGCTTGCCGCCTGACCCAAATCAGTCGTACATGTTGGCCGTCCCGTCCCACAAAAGGGGCGTTGCGCACGTCACGAACGCGGGGCGGGATGCGGTGGACGCAGAAAATGCTTCTGACGAGGGCATTTGCTGCGGACGGC
>Ga0209422_1000202_pt1 | contig 14959 bp, 7 predicted proteins | sample BlaSpr_A8_OM2_M3_FD_187983 | JGI IMG/M metagenome (GOLD analysis project Ga0209422, IMG submission 187983) | Forest soil microbial communities from Thunder Bay, Ontario, Canada - Black Spruce, Ontario site 2_A8_OM2_M3 (SPAdes) (version 2) | ecosystem: Environmental > Terrestrial > Soil > Boreal... | reverse complement strand
CACCTTCACCGAACCGGCCGCCGACCGAATCCCCCGACCCACCGTAATTACCAACGTTTACGCGGTTTTGAAGGGAACTGATTCGGAGAATGCGAAGCGCATCGTGCTGGTGACCGGGCACTACGATTCACGCAATGGCGATATGACCGACGTGATGGGCAACGCTCCGGGAGCGAATGATGATGGCAGCGGGACCGCCGTCAGCCTGGAATGCGCGCGGGTCTTGAGCAAGTTAAGGTTTCCGGCAACCATTATTTTTCTCACCGTGGCCGGCGAAGAGCAAGGCCTGAATGGAAGCTCTCATTTCGCCAAAATGGCGAAAGAGCAGGGATGGGATATTGAAGCTGTCTTAAATAACGACATTGTCGGGGGGAACCAGAGCGCCGACCAGGATCATTCGGTGGTCCGAGTATTTTCCGAAGGGCTGCCGCAAGCGGCTACGGAGAAGGAGATCGAACGCATTCGCGGGTTGGGCGGCGAGAACGACTCAGCCTCACGCCAATTGGCGCGCTATATCGCAGATGTGGGCCGCTCCTATAAGAATGACGTGGGTGTGATGCCGATGCTGGTCTTTCGGCTTGATCGTTATCTACGCGGCGGCGACCATTATTCATTCAATAAGCAGGGGTTTAGCGCAATCCGGTTCACCGAGTTCCGCGAAGATTTTCACCACCAGCATCAGAACGTGCGTACTGAAAATGGCATTGAATACGGCGATCTGCTCAAGTTTGTGGATTTCGATTATGTTGCGAGCGTGGCACGCCTGAATGCGGCAACGCTCGCCTCACTGGCATCGGCACCCGCGCCTCCCACGAATGTTCACTTGCTGGTGAAAGATCTGGAGAACGAATCGACGCTTACTTGGGATGCGCCTCCCGGTGGCCGGGCAGCGAGCTATGAAGTTGTGTGGCGGGCAACGACTAGCTCGGAATGGGAGCATGTCCAAAAGGTAGGCGAGGTTTTGCGCGCTACTCTGAATCTTTCGAAGGACAATGTCATCTTTTCTGTGAGGGCTGTCGACGCTGCTGGACACTACAGTTTGCCGGTGGTGCCGACGCCGCAGCGTTAAAGTTGGCGTTGCCGCAACCTGATAACATGTTTAATCAATAGGCTTTTGTCTCTGGAATAATCGAGAACTCATCGTGGCGATCAATCGCGGTAATACGATTTCGTTGAGCCTGCCGCCCTTTACGCGCTGGGTAAAACGGCTGATTCTCGTCTATGCGGCGATTTACCTGGTGATGGCGATCACCGAGGTCGTCTCGCCTCTGGCCCACGATTTTGTGAGTGTCTACCTGGGGCTGATCCCCAAGCTGGTGATGCGGGGGATGATTTGGCAGTTGGTCACCTATTCCTTCCTGCACTTTCAACTGCTCCACTTGCTTTTTAACGCGCTCTCGCTGTGGATGTTCGGTTCGCAGCTGGAAAGTGACTGGGGATCGAAGCGCTTTCTGGAATTCTATTTCTTCTGCACCGTCGCGGCTGCGCTGACCACCGTCGCGATGAGCTACACGCACATTCTGGGACTTTCCCCCGCCGCGACAACGATTGGGGCATCGGGCGGCATTTATGGTCTGCTCGTCGCCTTCGGCGTGTTATACGGCGAGAGCGAAATCATGATGTTCCCGCTGCCTTTCCGTATCAAGGCCAAATACTTCGTGTGGGGAATCGTGTTTTTAACGCTGGTGGGCGCGATTCAGGAACGCGGCGGCGTGGCAAACTTCGCGCATCTTGGTGGTTTGCTGTTCGGCTATCTTTATCTGAAATTTTTGCCGCGCAAGGGACTGATGTTCTCAGCTTCCGAAAGATACTTCAGCGCCCGCAACGACTATTACCGCTGGAAGCGGCGGCGCGCGGCGAAAAAGTTTGAAGTCTACATGCGGCAGCATGACCGCGATGTCCACTTCGACGAGCACGGCAATTACATTCCTCCGGAGGATGAGACTCACAAGGGGAATGGCGGATCGAAATCGGGCTGGGTGAATTAAGAATTTTTGGCTACGCGTTTACACAGATCCCACGGATTTTTCAATCCGTAAAAAGCGCGTGAAATTCCTTCAAGACTTGGGCTGGCAGTTCTGGCCGTCCGGCTTTTCCTTTGAATCCTAGGTCGTGACCTGCGCCTTCGACCGTGAGGAGTTTTGTCTTCGCCGGAATCAGCTTCAGCGCTTGCTCGATCTCAGGGACCAAACCGAAAGGGTCGCGCGTGCCTTGAACGAATAAGGCCGGCGTGTGCAGATTGAAAAAGTGTTGCGTGCGAAGTTGGTCCGGTTTGCGGGGCGGGTGCAGAGGATAAGACAAGAGGAGCAAACCGGCAGCTTCTTCCGGAGCGTTTTCAGGACGCTCGGCGCAAAGCATGCTGGCTTGCCGTCCGCCGTAGGAGTGGCCGCCGAGAAAGATACGACCGCTGGCAATCCGCTTGACGGCGGCCATCGCATTTCGCAGCCCGGCGCGATCGCGCTTGGCGTCGCCGGGTCCGGGAGGACCGTAAGGCCGGTCCTGCCGAAACGGAAGATCGCAGCGAAGCACAATGAATCCTGCGGTAGCAAAAGTTTCCGCCAGCGTAACCAGCAGCGGGGCTTGGCAATTCGATCCAGCGCCGTGCGTCAGAACCAGGCCATCGCCGTTGGAACGAACGGGACGGTGAAAAAACCCGCGCACAAATGGATCGGCCGAAACATCGGTAAAAGCCTGCGGATTGGATTGAACCGACATAGATAACCGCAGCTATTCGCCGACTTCTTCCAACTTTTCGTAGACTTTCAGGATTTTAATTTCATTGCCCAGGCGGGCCCAACAGCGAAGTATTTCTGGATCTTCTTGAGCGGAGCCGCGCGCCTCTTCGGACTTCCAATAACGAAACAGCAGGTAGTGAGAATCGCCTCCACGGTAGAGAATGTCGCGGCCGTATCCTTTGTTCGCAACGATGGCGTTCAGCTCGCGCATGGTTGCGAGTGAAGCGGTCTCCATGCCAGGCAGCGGCTCCCAGATCGCGACGGAAAGATATTCCTGCGACATACAGCGCGATTATAGCCTTCGGCGCTTGGCAGCGCGCTTGCTTTTGACAGGAGCGGCGAGACTGACTTCTTCTGCAGTCACTGTATGCAGGCGCATGAAGTTGGTCGAACCGGAAGCCTGCTGCGTGCCCGCGACCACGCCTAACACGGCTCCGGGTTTCAGGACGCCGCGAGCGACAAGTTCCTTCTCCGCCACCTGAACCATTTCATCAGTAGAAGGGGCATGGCCGCATCGGATCGGATGCACTCCCCAGAAAAGATTGGCGCGTTGCACCACGGCAGGAATATGCGTGAAGGCATAAATCGGCGCCTGGGGGCGAAACTTCGAAATCATGCGGGCGGTGTTGCCGGTTTCGGTGAAGACGGCAATTGCCCCCATGGGCAGATCTTCGGCAGCATGGGCAATGGATTCGCAAATAGTTTCTGCGACGGAAAGCCCATGACTTTCGCGGCGCCGTCTTGGCTGCGTAAACTCGCCCATATTACTTTCGGCCTCCACCACAATGCGCGCCATCATGGCCACGGCCTCGCGCGGATAGCGCCCGCTGGCGGTTTCGGCAGAGAGCATCACCGAATCGGTGCCGTCGAAAATCGCGTTAGCCACGTCGCTGGCCTCGGCGCGCGTGGGACGCGGATTCTCAATCATCGACTCCAGCATCTGCGTGGCAGTGATCACCGGCTTGCGCCATGCGGCACAGCGGCGGATGACGTGCTTCTGAATGACCGGAACTTTTTCAGGGGCCATTTCCACGCCCAGATCGCCGCGAGCCACCATAATGCCGTCGACCGCTTCCAGGATTTCTTCGAGGTGGTCGATGGCTTGCGGTTTCTCGAGTTTGGCGATCAGAGGAGTGTCGCTGCCGCGCGCCGCCACGATTGCCCGAACCATATTCACGTCAGCGGCAGAGCGCACGAAAGAAAGCGCCACCGCGTCTACGCCGTGCTTCAGACCGAATTCAAGATCTTTACGATCTTTGTCGGTCATAGCGGGAATCGACAAAGCCGTGCCGGGAAGATTGATGCCCTGGTGCTCGCCCAGCATTCCGCCGTTCAGAATGTCGCAGACAACATCGCTGCCCCGAATGGTTCGCACCCGTAATTCGATCAGTCCATCGCGCAGAAGAATGCGGGCGCCAGCTACCACCTCACGGGCGAGATCGGGGAATGTGGTCGCAATGCGGGTGGGCGTGCCCGCGATATCGCGCGGAGTGATGACCACGGTTGAGCCGCTTTCCAGCAAGACAGGCTCATGGCGCTCCAGGCGACCAGTGCGGATCTTGGGGCCTTGCAAATCCTGCAGGATGCAGATGGAGCAGTTTTCCTTTTCCGCGGAACGGCGCAAGCGTTCGATATTGCGGGCGTGATCTTCGTGCGTGCCGTGGGAGAAATTCAGGCGGCCAACGTCCATGCCCAGGCGAAGCAGGTCACGCATCGCGGCTTCGGAATGGCAAGCCGGGCCGATGGTGCAGATGATCTTGGCACGGCGGGCGGAGGCAGCGCCGTGAAAGACGGAAGGCGCAACGGATGTCTCTGGGCTTGAAGTTTCACTGGCGAGTTCTGGCTTGCGTGGTTTCAATGCGTTTTATACCTGAATTTTATTTTTTGCTGGAGAACTTCAATTGTAATTGCTTGGGCAGTAAATTCTTGCTGAAAGTGTCAATCAACAAGGACACATTGGCAGATTAAGATTTCTTTACACCGCGGCTCGCCTATTCTCGAGGACCGCTGATTGCGGTCAACTCTTTGCCCAGCATGGCCCGCGGGAAAAGCATGGCATTGAATTCCGCTCCTACAAGAATGACCAGCGAAACCATGTACATCCATACCAGCAGGGCGATTCCGGCTCCAAGCGAGCCGTAGATGATGCTGTAATCCGCGTAATGCCGCAAATAAAAGCCAAACAGCAGCGTAGCCGAGAACCACATGCCAGTTGCCAGCGTTGCGCCCGGGATCACGCTGTGCCAGGGCTGGGTGCGTGGCACCGCATTGTGATAGATGAGCGCAATCACCGCAATGCTGGTAAGGGTAGCGATGATCCAGCGGATGACGGCCCACATCAGCAGGATGTACGGGCTGAATTCGCGCGCGGTGTAGAAAAGGATGTCGCTCTCGATCTTGCTGCCGAAGGCGACCAGCAGGGTCGCGAAGGTCATCGGCAGGAGAGCGAAAATCACGAGCAAGAATGAAATCAGACGTTCCTTGACCAGGCCCCAGATTTTCGGCAATTCATAACATCGCCGGAAGCCTTCCATCCAGGAGATCATCACACCGGAGGCGGTCCACAGCGTCAGCAGCGAAGCTGTAATGAGCAGGCCTACCGGCCGCTGCCCAGCTCCGCGAAGAAAATTCATCGCAGTGGTGGTTCCGGCAGGAAGGATTCGCGAGAGAGCGTATGTGATCTCGCGCATGTACGGTGCGCCCTTGCGCCATGTTGCGAGAACTGAGCCCACCACCAGCAGCGCGGGAAAGAAGGTAAGAATCGAGGAATAGGCGGAAGCTTTGGCAATAGAGAAGGCGTCGTGCTGGAAAGCACGCCAGACAGCCAACCGCAGAAGGCGGAGAAAACGAAGCATCGCTGGCCTTAGCTTATGGCGGGGAGGCACGGCTTGCAACGAGGGAACCTCAACAGGTTCCTCAGTCGGCACTCGCTGGGGGTTGGCGTGCATCGCTAATTAGTAGCCAAAAACAGGTCCGGGGGCGAATTTGCTTCGCCCCCGGAGTTTACTGTAGTTTGGCTTACTCCGCAGCTAGTTCCTCGGTTTCGCCCTCGTGGCGCATCATTTCGAGAGCGCGCTCGGCCTCTTCGTAAGCTGCCGAAACTTCCGCCTGCACCTTGGCCGCGGCCTCTTCCATCTCTGGCGAGAGGCGCACGTTGCGGTAGTACTCCATGCCGGTTCCGGCAGGGATGAGGCGGCCGACAATGACGTTCTCCTTGAGTCCGCGCAGGTGATCGACCGCGCCTTGGATCGAGGCTTCGGTGAGCACTCGCGTGGTCTCCTGGAAGGAGGCCGCCGAGATAAACGAGTCGGTGGAGAGCGAAGCCTTCGTGATGCCGAGGAGCAGCGGCCGTCCGGTAGCCGGCTTGCCGCCTTCCTTGATCACGCGCTCGTTCTCTTCGCGGAAGCGGAACTTATCCAGTTGCTGCTCCAGCAAGAACGTGGTGTCGCCGACGTCCTCGACCTTCACCCAGCGCATCATCTGGCGGACAATCACTTCGATGTGCTTGTCGCTGATGTTGACGCCCTGCAAGCGGTAGACTTCCTGGATTTCGTTCACCAGGTAAGACTGCAGCTCTTTTTCTCCCAGCACGGCCAGAATGTCGTGCGGGTTGAGCGGGCCGTCCATCAAGGGTTCGCCAGCTTTCACGCGCTCGCCTTCCTGCACGTTGATGTGAACGCCGCGCGGCACCGAGTATTCTTTTTCGGTTCCGTTGTCGGCCTGCACATACAGTTTGCGCTGACCCTTTGAGACCTCACCGAACTTCACCGTGCCATCGATTTCGCTGATAACCGCGGTTTCGTGCGGTTTGCGCGCTTCGAACAGCTCGACCACACGCGGCAGACCACCGGTGATATCTTTCGTCTTGGTAGTCTCGCGCGGGATCTTGGCTAGCACGTCGCCGGGGTGAACCGTGTCGCCGTCCTGCACCATCAAGTGAGCTCGCGAAGGCATGAGGTAACGCTTGCTCGCCTTGCCCTTGATTACGACCGCGGGCTGGCGCTTCTCGTCGGGAGAGTCGCCGACCACGTGACGAGATAGTCCGGTGACTTCGTCTACCTCTTCATGTAGAGTCACGCCTTCCTGCAAGTCTTTGAACTGCGCGGTGCCGCCGATTTCGGTCAGGATGGCAAAAGTGTAAGGATCCCACTCAACCATGACCTTGCCTTGCTCGACGCGATCGCCGTCGTTGACCTTTAGCTTGGCACCGTAAATTACGGAGTACCGCTCACGCTCGCGGTTCTTGTCGTCGACCACGGCGATCGAACCCTGGCGGTTCATGACCACCAGATCGCCGGACTTCGACTTGACTGTCTGCAATCCGATGAAGCGCACGTTGCCGGCGTTCTTGGCATCGAGGCGCGACTGCTCGGAGACTCGCGACGCCGTACCACCAATGTGGAAGGTACGCATCGTGAGCTGCGTTCCGGGTTCGCCGATCGACTGAGCGGCGATGACTCCGGTGGCTTCGCCGAGTTCGACCAGTCGTCCAGAGGCCAGGTTGCGGCCGTAGCACATGACGCAGACGCCGCGCTTCGATTCGCAAGTGAGCACCGAGCGGATTTTCACCCGCTCGATTCCCGCGGCTTGAATGGATATCGCGAGTTCTTCGGTGATCTCGTTATTGATGTCGACGATCACGTTGCCGTCGTAATCTTTGATCTTCTCAAGCGATACGCGGCCCACAATGCGGTCACGCAACGGCTCGATAATTTCGCCGGCTTCGACGATACCCTGGACATAAATGCCGTCCACAGTACCGCAATCGTACTCGCTGATGATGACGTCTTGCGCCACATCGACGAGACGGCGAGTGAGGTAACCGGAATCCGCCGTCTTCAACGCGGTATCGGCCAGGCCCTTGCGGGCGCCGTGGGTCGAGACGAAGTATTCCAGCACCGTGAGACCTTCACGGAAGTTGGCCGTGATGGGAGACTCGATGATTTCGCCGGAAGGCTTGGCCATCAGTCCGCGCATGCCGGAGAGCTGGCGAATCTGCTGTTTCGATCCGCGAGCGCCGGAATCGGCCATGACGTAAATCGGATTGATGAAGCCTTCTTTGTCGGCGCGCTGCATTTGGCCGAACATCTCGTCGGCAACTTTTTCCGTGATGCCGGACCAGATTTCGATGACCTTGTTATAGCGTTCGCCGTTGGTGATGGCGCCGTCGAGGTATTGCTGCTGCACGGCGACGACCTGTCTCTCGGCATCTTTGACCAGCGTCTTCTTGCTGTCAGGGATGACCATGTCGTCGATGCCGATGGAGAGGCCTGCTTTGGTCGCGTACTTGAAGCCGAACTCTTTCACTTCATCGAGCATCTTGACCGTGGTTTCGAGACCGAAGCGCAGGTAGCCGTAATTCACCAGCGCGCCGATTCCCTTTTTCTTCAGCAGTCCGTTGATGAACGGCATGCCTTCGGGCAAGTGATCGTTCAGAATGGCGCGGCCCACCGTTGTGTTTACGAAGGCACGGTCCACTTGAACTGGCTCGGTGTGAATGATGTCCTGATCGTCGTACGCGGTGGTCAGGTCGATCAATTCGCCCGAGTAGCGCAGGCGGATGGGAGTCAGCGTTTCCACCTCTCCAGCTTCGAGCGCCATCAGAACTTCTTCGATGTTGGCGAAAACGCGGCCTTCACCCTTTGCTCCGGGCTTGCCTTTCGTCAGGTAATAGAGACCGAGCACCATGTCCTGTGTAGGAACGGTGATGGGCTGTCCTGACGCGGGCGAAAGAATGTTGTGCGAGGCCAGCATGAGAACACTGGCTTCGACCTGCGCTTCCGGAGACAGCGGAATGTGCACGGCCATCTGGTCGCCGTCGAAATCGGCGTTGAACGCCGTGCAGACCAGTGGGTGAATCTTAATTGCTTTGCCTTCCACAAGCACCGGCTCAAACGCCTGAATGCCCAGGCGGTGCAGCGTGGGAGCGCGGTTCAGCAGCACCGGATGGTCTTTGATGACCTCTTCCAGAATGTCCCAAACGATGGGCTCCTGCTGCTCCACCATTTCTTTGGCTTGCTTGATGGTGGTGACGTTTCCGGTTTGTTCGAGCCGGTGATAAATGAAGGGCTTGAACAGTTCGAGCGCCATCTTTTTGGGCAGTCCGCACTGGTGAAGCTTGAGTTCGGGGCCGACCACAATGACGGAACGTCCGGAGTAATCCACGCGCTTGCCGAGCAAGTTCTGGCGGAAGCGTCCCTGCTTACCCTTGAGCGTGTCGGACAAAGACTTCAGCGGACGGTTGTTGGCGCCACGCAGCACGCGGCCACGGCGGCCGTTGTCGAACAGCGCGTCCACGGCTTCCTGCAGCATGCGCTTTTCATTTCTGACGATAACTTCAGGCGCGTGCAGGTCCATCAGTTTCTTCAACCGGTTGTTGCGGTTGATGACGCGGCGGTAAAGGTCGTTCAGATCGGAGGTGGCGAAACGGCCGCCATCGAGTGGAACCAGAGGACGCAGCTCCGGCGGAATGACCGGGATCACGTCGAGAATCATCCAGCTCGGCTTGTTGCCGCTGCGGCGGAAGGCTTCAACCACTTTGAGGCGCTTCGTGTACTTGAGCCGCTTCTGCAGCGAGCTCTCGTTCTTCATCTTCTCGCGCAGTTCGATGGAAAGGCCGTCGGTGTCGATGCGCTTCAGGAGCTCCTTGATCGCTTCCGCTCCCATCATGGCCTTGAAGCCGGCGGGACGGTATTGCTGATCGAGTTCGCGGAACTTCGCTTCGTCCTTAATTACTTCACGCTCTTTCACCGGAGCGTCGCCCGGCTCGACCACAACGTAGGCCTCGAAATAGAGAACGGATTCGAGATCCCGCAGAGAAATGTCGAGCAGGTGTCCAATGCGGCTGGGCAGGCCCTTGAAGAACCACACATGCGAGCAGGGCGAAGCCAGCTCGATGTGTCCCAGGCGCTCACGGCGGACTTTGGATAGCGTGACTTCCACGCCGCACTTGTCGCAGATGACGCCACGATGCTTCATGCGCTTATATTTGCCGCAGAGGCATTCCCAGTCGGTTACCGGGCCGAAGATGCGGGCGCAGAACAGGCCGTCCCGCTCCGGCTTGAACGTGCGGTAGTTGATGGTCTCAGGCTTGGTAACTTCACCATGCGACCAGCTCCGGATTTTTTCCGGAGATGCCAGGCTGATGCGGATCGCGTCGAAATCCGCGATAGTATTTTGCATTTCGAATGGGCTCGAACGAAACAAGGTGTTCCTCCGCTTCCTGCTCTCAAGGGCAGTGGCCAGAGGTCCAGTGACCAGTGACCAGTTTTTATGTTTCGCGGTGGCCGAGAGCCTTTGCCCCGCGAAACGTTCCTTCAAAATTCTTTTGTAGCGCCGGCCTCCGGCCGGCTGTCCCGCGGGCGTCCGGCCCGCGGAGCCGCCGAGACGGCGGCGCTACATTAATCCGCTGCCGCGCTGGCCGTGGGTTTCTTCTCCCCGGTCTTGATCAGCTCCACATCCAGGCAGAGCGATTGCAATTCGCGGATCAGCACGTTAAACGATTCCGGCACGCCGGGCTCCATAGCAGCTTCGCCCTTAACGATGGCCTCGTAAATCTTGGTGCGGCCGTATACGTCGTCGGACTTCGCCGTCAGCAACTCCTGCAGAATAAAAGCCGCGCCGTAAGCTTCGAGCGCCCAGACTTCCATTTCTCCGAAGCGCTGCCCGCCGAACTGCGCCTTGCCACCCAACGGCTGTTGAGTGATGAGCGAGTACGGCCCGATGGAGCGAGCGTGAATCTTGTCGTCCACCAGGTGCGACAGCTTCAGCATGTAGATGTAACCCACGCAGACCGGCTGTTCGAACTGATCGCCGGTCATGCCGTCATGCAGCGTGGTCTTGCCGGATGTCGGCAAGCCCGCATGCTCGAGCAGCGCCTTGATCTCGCCCTCTTTCGCGCCATCGAACACGGGCGAACCCATGTAGACGCCGCGAGCCAGTGTGGGAGCAAGCGCTTCCAGTTCCTCATCGCCCATCTCGCCGATGGTGTCAGCGAGTTTCGAATCTTTAAACAAGGCCTTCAACTCCCGCCGGATTGCGTCCGTGCGGGTGTTTTCCTTGAGCATGTCGCTGATCTTCTCGCCCAAGACATGGCCCGCCCAACCTAAGTGAGTTTCAAGAATCTGGCCCACATTCATACGGCTGGGTACTCCGAGGGGATTCAGAACGATCTCGACCGGGGTTCCGTCTTCGAGGTACGGCATATCCTCTTCTGGCAGAATGCGCGCGATCACGCCCTTGTTCCCGTGACGGCCGGCCATCTTGTCGCCAACGCTCAGCTTGCGCTTCATGGCGATGTAGACCTTGACCAACTTGATCACGCCGGGCGGCAGCTCGTCGCCCTTGGTGAGTTTTTCTTTCTTCTCGTTGACGATCTTTTTCAGAACATCGATCTGGCGAGACGTCATTTCTTCGATCTCGTCGATCTGCTCATTCACCCGCGGATCCTTGTCGGCGTACTTGATGCGCTTCAGGTTCCGCGTGGAGATGCGCTCGATCGCGTCGCGGTCAAGAATATTGCCCTTATTCAGCAACCGCTTGTTGGTGCGCTCGTCGTGGAGGTCGGCCTGCACCTCCTTGCCGCCCAGAATGTTCTCCAGACGCTTGAGGCGCTCGTCGGTAAGAATGCGGATTTCGTCGGAGAGGTTTTTCTCCAGCTTACCGATTTGCGTGGCTTCGATGGACTTCGCCCGCTCGTCCTTTTCCTGGCCTTTGCGGGAGAAAATCTTCACGTCGACGATGACGCCCTCAATGCCCGGAGGGCAGTAGAGCGAAGCGTCGCGCACGTCGCCGGCCTTTTCGCCGAAGATCGCGCGCAGCAGTTTTTCTTCCGGCGTGAGCTGGGTTTCGCCCTTCGGCGTAACCTTGCCCACCAGAATGTCGCCCTGCTTGATGCTGGCGCCGATGCGGATCACGCCCGCTTCATCCAGGTTACGCAGCATCGTTTCGCTTACGTTGGGAATGTCGCGCGTGACTTCTTCCGGTCCGAGCTTGGTGTCTCGCGCTTCGATCTCGTACTCCTCGATGTGCAGCGAAGTGTAGTAATCGTCCTTCACCATCTTCTCTGAGACGAGAATCGCGTCTTCAAAGTTGTAACCGCGCCATGGCATGAAGGCCACCAGCACGTTACGTCCCAGAGCCAGTTCTCCATGATCCGTGCAAGGACCGTCGGCGATGACCTCGCCCTTCACCACGCGCTGCCCCTTCTTGACCACCGGCTTCTGGTTGATGCAGGTGTTCTGGTTGGAGCGCTTGAATTTGGTGAGCTGGTAAATGTCGCTGCCCACCTCACGCGAAAGCTGCGTGGGATGGTGCTCGCCTTCAACACGCACAATGATGCGATCGGAGTCGACGGAGTCAATGATGCCGTTGCGCCGCGCCAGAACAACTGCGCCCGAATCGCGGGCCGTGACACCTTCCATTCCAGTGCCGACGATCGGCGCTTGCGCGCGCAGCAGCGGCACGGACTGGCGTTGCATGTTCGCGCCCATCAGCGCGCGGTTGGCGTCGTCGTGCTCAAGGAACGGCACGAGCGATGCGGCGACGGAGACCAGTTGCTTCGGGCTGACGTCGACGTAATCGACTTCATCGCGGCTCACCAGTACAAAGTTGCCGGCCTTGCGGGCGTTGACGAGTTCCGCCACGATGCGGCCTTTGTCGTCTAGCTCCACATTGGCCTGCGCAATGGTGTGCCGGTCTTCCTCCCACGCGGAAAGATAGAAGGAGAAAGGATCGACCTGCGCCGGCTTCTTGCGCTTGTCCTTTAATTCGGCATTGAGCTTCTCGATCTCATGCTTCTCCATGTGGTCGCCGACTTTGTAGTCGCTGTCGCCAGTGTTCACCACGCTGACGTAATCGATCACGCGGCCGCCCTTGATCTTGCGATAGGGAGACTCGATAAAGCCGTAGTCGTTAATGCGGGCGTAGCAGCTCAGCGACGAAATCAGTCCAATGTTCGGACCTTCCGGCGTCTCAATCGGGCAGATGCGGCCGTAGTGCGTGGGGTGAACGTCGCGCACTTCGAATCCCGCGCGCTCACGCGACAGACCGCCCGGCCCAAGCGCCGAGAGACGCCGCTTGTGCGTGATCTCGGAGAGCGGGTTGGTCTGATCCATGAACTGCGAAAGCTGCGACGATCCGAAGAATTCGCGGATCGCAGCCATCACCGGCTTGGCATTGACCAGGTCGTGAGGCATCGCCGTCGACATTTCCTGGTACACGGACATTTTTTCTTTGATCGCCCGTTCCATGCGGACCAGGCCGATGCGGAACTGGTTTTCCATCAACTCGCCGACCGCGCGTACGCGGCGGTTGCCGAGGTGATCGATGTCATCGACCGAGCCGATGTTCTTGCGCAACTTCAGCAAGTACGCGATGGTGCCGTAGAAATCGTCGGGATCGAGCGTGCGCTTGTCGAGACTGGTGGCATCCTGGTTCTCGAAGAGCTTGATGTTGAACTTCAGGCGGCCGACTTTCGAGAAGTCGTACTTGCGCGGATCGAAGAACATGCCGTGGAACAATGCCGTGGCAGTGTCCAGCGTCGGCGGATCGCCGGGACGCAGCTTGCGGTAGATCTCGATCAGCGCTTCCTGCGGAGTCTTCACCGAATCGCGCTTCAACGTCTGGCTGATGACCGTGCCCACGTCGTCGCGCTCGGGGAAGAACAAGCTCATCTCGACCACGCCGGAGTCGAGAATCTTCGATACCTTGTCAGCCGTGATTTCGGTGTTGGCTTCGAGTAGCACTTCGCCGGTCGTCGTGTCGACGACGTCGGCTGCGGCCCATGCGCCTTCGAGGTCGGTGACGTCGATTTCGATCTCAGCGATCTTTGCTTTCTGAATATCTTTCAGGATCTGGGCATTGATCTTGCGTCCGGAGTGGGCGATTTCGTCGCCCGACTTGTTCTTGATGCTGTGGGCGAGCTTCATGCCCAGCAGGTTCGTGGGCTTCTCGCTGGTTGGATCGAGCGTCCAGTAAAGCTTCTTATCTTTGATCGCAATGCGATCGACGGTGTAGAAGCTGCGGAGAATGTCTTCGCCGGAACGCAGACCGAGGGCGCGCAGGAAAATCGTTCCCAGGAACTTGCGCTTGCGGTCGATGCGGACATAGAGCACATTCTTCTGGTCATATTCAAATTCGACCCACGAACCGCGGTAGGGAATGATCTTGCCCAGGAAATAAGTACGGTTGTTGGCGGTCTCGAAGAACACCCCTGGCGAGCGGTGCAACTGGCTGACAATCACGCGCTCGGTGCCGTTAATAATAAAGGTGCCGTTCTGCGTCATCAGCGGAACGTCGCCGAAGAAGACTTCCTGTTCCTTAATATCCCGGATGGAACGGTTGCCGGTCTCAGCGTCCTTGTCGAAGATCGTCAGACGCATCGTGACCTTGAGCGGCGCGGAGTAGGTCATCCCGCGCTCTTCACATTCAGCCACGTCGTATTTCAGTTGCAGGCCGACCGGGTCGCCGCACTTGTTACAAAAGTCAGGGGTGTTGGCGTTGTAGGTTCCGCACTTCTGGCAGAGCACGTCGCCAGGGTGAAACGGGTCGGTAATGACCGTATTTCCGCAATTCTTGCAAGTGGTGCGGAGGTGGTGCAGCCCCTTGAGGTGACCACACTTGCACTCCCAGTTACCAATGGCGTAATCCACAAACTCAAGTTGTGATACGTTGCGGAAGTCGGTGATCGGGAACACGGACTGGAACACCGCCTGCAATCCGCCGTCTTCGCGTTCGCTGGGCAGCTTGTCCATCTGCAGAAAGCGGTCGTAGGAGCGCTTCTGAACCTCGATCAGGTTCGGGATCTGGATGGTTGCTGGAATTTTTGAAAAATCAAAACGTTTACGGAAGGCATTATTCTTCATCGTCAAGATACTCCCAAAATGTCAGGCGCAGCCGTGCGCTGCGATAACCCGCGGAATGTGGGGCGCCCATCGCGCCGCCGCGCTGCTTAAGACGTTGCCGTGAACCTGTTTATGCCGGAAAACACGACGAGGCGCCCGCAGGGACAAGACATCCCGCAGACGCCGTGCAAGGCGTTTCGCCAATCTTGATTTGTACGTTTCGCGCCAGTTTCCTTCGGCCGTTTCCGTTCCGCCTGCCCACGGAACAGTGCCCAAGCTTCCCTGCGGGTCTCGCCCGCGATTGAGTGAGGCCAGGGGAAGCGGTGTTAAGTTAGATGCTACCACCGCTTCCCAGGCTTCACAACTAGAACGTGAATATTT
>Ga0209422_1000199_pt1 | contig 15013 bp, 12 predicted proteins | sample BlaSpr_A8_OM2_M3_FD_187983 | JGI IMG/M metagenome (GOLD analysis project Ga0209422, IMG submission 187983) | Forest soil microbial communities from Thunder Bay, Ontario, Canada - Black Spruce, Ontario site 2_A8_OM2_M3 (SPAdes) (version 2) | ecosystem: Environmental > Terrestrial > Soil > Boreal... | reverse complement strand
CTCCGACCTTCGGTGCATTCAGCCTGACCGCCCGAGAAATCGACTTCTACAGCGCGCGCTACATCTTGACGGCGAACGGCAACGTCGAGGTCAAGCTCGCCGACGGTGCGCGGCTCACCGGCGAGACGTTCGCGATGGACGTCCGGCTGAACCGCTTCGTGATCGCCGGGAACGTGAAGCTCGTCACGGCCGGCGCGACGTACGACGGCGTCGCGTTCGCGGACTTCTTCGATTTCGACCGGCAATATTTCGTACCGCTCGGCGACGAACCGGACCGCTGGACTTACGCGCACAGCGACTACGCGCATCCGTACTTTGGACGCGACATGCCGGGCGACACGTTCTTTCTCCCCGACGTGAGCCACGACCGCATCTTCATCACGACCTGGAAGTGCGTCGTCCAGCCACGCGAAAGCATTAAATTCGACACGCCGACGATCAACTTCGGACTCGCAAAGCTGCCCTGGCCGAGTTACTTCTTGAACTTCACCGCGAATCCGAACTTCGCGCAGAATTCGCTGCCCGGCGCCTTCGTCGACGGACCGTACGACGCATTGGGAGGCGGTCACTCATTATTTACGCCGCATATTCGCTATGACAATTTGAATAAGCTGTTTCTAGCAGCCGAAGCGCATCAGGTCAGCGACCGGCATTACCTGGTTGGCTCGATAAGCCCGTTGACACGTCCGTTCAAACAATACAACTTCGACGCATTCGATCGCCTGTCGCCGAAGGTGCAGGTCCAAGCATCGTTTCAGGAGAGCGCGTTTCAGTCGGACTTCAAGACGCCGCTGTCGGCGACGGCTTTCAGCAACGTGCGCATCACCGCCGGTTTGCCGCATTCGTATCTGCAGCTGAACGCGGATCAATACTGGGACAGTTTGCTGGCGCAACCGGCGCCCGGGATCAACGGCCTCTTCTATTACGGCGACCCGACGCACAATTGGGTCCCGAATCATCCAAACGACGCGCAGCTCTCTTGGATCGGGACGCAAAACCGCTTCGTGAGGACGGTGCCGTACTTCGTCTTCTCATTGCGCAGCGGGATCGGTCTGGCGCACGAGGGCTACGGCGAGCAGGTCCTCGGCGGCGTTGTCTATTCGACGATTTGGAATCACTTTGCCGGGTTCAACATCACGGTGCCGGGGCTCGACCTCATCCCCGACCGAGCGAATCTGCGGCGCGATCTTTATCTCAACATGAGCTTCGACAGGCAGCGTCAGTGGTACGACGTCCCGCACTACGTCGATACGACCGTCACCAACGCTACGCTCAGCAAGAGGCTTGACCGGCACGTGAGCATGCTCGTCGGTTATTCGGTCACAAACACCGGCGACTATTGGGGCCCCAATCAGAGCGTGATCTACCCCTCGATCACGACGTATCAAAGCCCGTTCACCGGCCAGACCTATCCGAGTTGGGCCGCCTTCGACGGATTTCAGACGCAGCGTTCGTTCGTCGGCCAGTTGCTGTACACGCCGAGCACCGCGTTCGCGACGAGCATCCAGCTGCGCCACAACAAGGACTTCCCCGAGCCGATTCCCGGCCTGGCGCCACAGCCGAACGTCCTCGCCTGGCAAAACTACGGCGTAACGCCGAACCAACTGACGTACGAGCTCCGTTTCCGGGTTACGCCAATTCTGACGATCGACTTCCTCGATACCTACTACTTCAATTTCGGCGGATACCAGAAATGGAGCCCGAACTACCAGATCACGGTGTTGCCATGAGGAGCCTCGGATATCGTCTGTGGTTCGCTGCGATCGGGGCGGTGGCGCTGGCGATCGGGTCAGGCATTCTGCCGCGCGTCGGATCGGTGACGCAAGCGGCTACGCCGCCGCCGCTCACCGGGCCAATCGTCACCCCGCCGCCGCTGAGTGCCACCGCCACGCCGTCGCCGTCGGGACAGTTGATTCGCTACTCGGGCCAGCTGCTCGACTACCGTAAGGGTTTCGTCTTCTTCACGACGGGCGACGGATTCCGCGTCGCGCAGACGATCAAGCTCGACGACGTGGACGGAAAGCCGACGCCGTTGCAGCCGGTGACGCGGCTCTACGCGCGTGCCGCGTTCGACACCGGCAACGGCTCCGTCGTCGAACTCGCGCTCTCGAAGACCCCTTTGCCGAACGAAGCGCAGTACAACGAGATCAAGCGCTTCGCGGTGGCGCTCTCGACGCCGTTTCCGAATCCCGACCTCAAACCGGGCGAAGGGCTAACCGGGAAACCGGTACTCGTGGTCTTTAACGTCCAAGTTCCACCGAAGACGCCGTTTGGCGACGCGGTCTACGTCGCGACCGACGTCAGCGCCTGGAGCGCGACCGCGATTCGCATGGACCGGGTCGACGCGCTCCACTACCGAGTTTCGCAAGACTTCGCATCGGGCACACGCTTCCTGTATCGCTACACCCGCGGCTCGTGGAGTTCCGCCGAGCGCGGACAAGACGGCCTCGAAGTTACGCCGCGACCGTTCACCGTCCGCAACGCGGACGTGCTGCGGATCGACGACACGGTCTATCACTGGGGCGACGAGGACCAAGCCGCTCCGAATCTCGGCAACGGGCCGGTTCCAACACCGTTCAACCCGCTACCGTTCAACACGCCGCCGCACAAGTAGGATGAGCGCCCGAAGAATTGCGTCCGCCGCGCTTGCGGCCGCTTTGCTCTGCCTGGGATGTAGCGCGGCGCGCGCGGCGCTGCCGCAGCGCGTCGACCTGCGCGCCGACCAAATCGGTCTCTACCCGTTGGCCGACGGAACGGCGCTGCTCGCCGCCGACGGCCACGTCGTCGTCCGCGCCGGAAACCGCACGATCACGGCCAAGGGCGTCCGCTTCGACCTGAAAGCCAACACGCTCGTCGCCGCCGGGGACGTCCGCGTGACCAACGGCAAACGCGCGCTCGGCGCCGCCGCCTACGCGCTCGACCTCAAGACCGAGAACGCGCGTCTCCTGACGCTCGACGCGCTACCAGCGACCCTGACCGTGCGCGACGACGACCTAGCCTCGGCCGTCGAAGAACCGGCGCCCCCCGCGGCCTTTAGCTTCGCCGACGTCTCGATCGGAAAACCGTTTCTACGGACGCGTCACGCCGTCGTTACGCCGAACACCAACGTGCGGCTCACGCCGGCGGAGGTTCCGACGGGCCCCGGACCCTACATCCCGACTCCCAGCTACCTTTATACGTTTGCGACGACGAATTTCTCGCAGAGTGCCTTGCCCGGCGCGACCTTCGATCAACCGTATCCGCTCTTCGGGACGGCGAACTCGCTGGCCGCCGGTCACTTCCGCTACGACAACCAGAACGGTGCGACGCTCGGGTTCGACGAGCACCTGGTCGACGGCAACCGGGCCTACGCGGTCGCATCGATCCTGCCGCTGCGCGGCAGGACCATCAACCTCAACGCGTTCCAGCAACTCGTGCCCGGTCTGACGCAAACCATCGGCGCCTACCACCAGTACGGTGCGTATAACGTGAATTTCGCGAACTACGCGATGCAGTGGACGAGCCCGTCGAGTCGCACGAGCCTGAGCGCCTACCAATTCAACAGCTCGAATTCTGCGTCGCTGGTGCTCAGCACGCTCGATCACTTCGTCGCGCCGCTCTTCACCTACAAGCTGCAGGTCGGCTACGGTTACGATCATCTGCCCGGGCAGCTTCCGTTCAGCAACGATTTCCGAATCTCGACTTACGGCTACGTCTCGTCGCCCAACCTGCGTCTCCCGCTCGGTGTCGATACCAGCGCGAAATACGAATACTCCATCTCTAAGTACGATTATCCGCACGAGACGACCAACGGGGCCGCCACCGTGACGCTCTCGCGCCGCGTGAACCGCAGCCTCTCGTTCCTGGGTCAGATTCAGTTTCAGCAGATCGCGAACCACTATCGCGACAACGCGGGGCTCTATCTCGGCCTGCCGAACTCGGCGCTGCCCTACTACGCGCCGGACGGGACGATCTATCCGGGCTACTTCGCGTACGCCGGAATCAACACGTACCGCATGTACTCGCTGCAGACGACCTGGCGGCCGCGTGGCGGAGAAAACGCGTTGCAACTCTACCTCTACCATTACGACGATTTTCCGCAATTTCACGGCTTGGGGCGGCCACCGTACTACGCGACGCTCGACGTGACGCAACGGCTCGGTTCGACCCTGCGCCTCGAACTCGCGCGCTCGTACGCGTTCGGCTGGGGTGGAATGCATTTCGTGCCGCAATACTCGGTGAGCATCTCGCCGTGAAGACGCTGCCCGCGCTGCTTCTGGCGTTCGCGTTTCTCGCCGGTTCGGGCCGGCCCGCAACCGCTGAGCCGAGCCCGTCGCCGAATCCGCTGGCGACGCCGGCGACGCTCTCGGTGGTCGGCCAAGTCTTGGTGATCGACCGGGGTTATCTGGTTTTCACGACGGGTGACGCGGTGCAGATCGATCCGTCGCTGACGGTGCCGACGATCCGCTTGGGCCAGTACGTGCGCGTTCTGATCGACCGAACCTCGCACGCGATCACGTTGATCGAGGTCGAGCCGCACTCGCTCGCGAGCGGCGACATCGAAGCCTCGAAGCTGCGGCGCGAGTTCGTCAACGCGTCGCCGAAGTCGCGCCGCGAAGAAGTCGTCGGCGGGCCGTTGGGCCAGCTCGTGCATCCGGTCACGGTCACCATCACCGTGAAGGTTCCCGACAACACGCCGGGCGGAGATGACGTCTATCTCGCGAGCGACCGAACGAATTTCTCCCCCGCCGAGATCCGCATGACCCGCGTCGACGCGCGAACGTGGACCGCGTCGCTTCAACTTTCGTCGGGGACTCAGCTTCGCTACGAGTTCACGCGCGGAAACTTTGCCACGATCGAACGCGACAAGCGCGGCGGAATCGTCGACCCACGGCCGCTCACCGCAACCGACAACCTGCAAACGCACGACGCCGTCGCGCACTGGGCGGACGTCAACTAGCGCCGCTCGTTTAGACCCGTGCCAAACTCTCAGTCTGTGCGGGGTCGAGCCGGCCGCCCGGCATGAGATAGTTGCGCGCGTAGTCGTTCACCGCATCGTCCAGCGGAGTGATCGATCTGTCGTAGCCGCTGGAGCGCAGCCGGTCGACGGTGGCGCAGGTGTAGTACTGGTACCTGTCGCGCAACGCCGGCGGCATCTCGATGAACTCGATGCTTTCCGGCCGGTCCATCGCTCGGAATAACGGGCGCACGAGATCGAGCCACGTGTGCGCGGTGCCTGAGCCCAGATTGTAGATTCCGAACGCGTCGTGCTCCGCCAAATGCAACGTCATCGCGGCGGCGTCTTTGACGTACAGGAAATCGCGGCGCTGCTCGCCGTCGCGATAATCCCGGCGCTCGCTCTTGAAGAGCCGGACCGTCCCCGTCTCTCGAATCTGATGAAAGGCCTTGTTGGCAACGCTGCGCATCTCGCCTTTGTGATTTTCGTTCGGTCCGAACACGTTGAAATATTTCAGGCCGGTCACCCGATCGAGCAGGCGGTTGTCGCGCGCGTACACGTCGAAGCGCTGTTTGGAATACGCGTACATGTTGAGTGGACGCAGGGTATCGAGGTCGGTGTCGTCGCTCAAATCGGTCTCGAGTGCACCGTACGTCGCGGCCGAAGATGCGTACACGAGACGAATTCCTTGCTCTACAGCCCAATGCGCGACGTTCTTGGAGTACTCATAGTTGTTGCGCATAAGATAGCCGGCATCGGTCTCTGTCGTCGACGAGCAGGCGCCCATGTGAAAGACCGTATTTGCGCCGATAAACGAGGCCGGATGCCGAAGAATGCCCGCCCCGAAGTCGTCGGCATCGACGTAATCTCGGTACCGAAGCGGGACGAGATTCTTCCACTTCTCCGAGGTGTCGAGACGATCGACGATGAGAATGTCGTCGACGCCCCGCAGATTGAGCGCCCAAACGATCGCGCTACCAATCAGACCCGCGCCGCCGGTGACGACGACACGGCCGCGAGACAGGTCGTGCATGCAGCGTAGTACGTTCACGCCTCGCGCTCGCAGCTCCTAGAACGAAGGGTTGGCAGCTCAACGAAGGGCTCGCAGCGCGGCGGTTGGAAACGCCTTCGACGGTGAGTTTGATCAGCGTCGTCGTTCCGCTCAAAGACGAGGAAGGCAACGTCGTACAACTCCTCGCGAGGATCACGACGGTACTCGAGCGCGCGATGCGGGAGCGCGACGACGACTACGAGATCGTCGCCGTCGACGATGGTTCGAACGACGCGACGCTCGCGATGCTGCGCGAGGCGCAGGCCGGACAGCCGCGCTTGACCATCCTCAGCCTCTCGCGCAACTTCGGCCACCAAATCGCCGCGACCGCCGGTCTCGAAACCGCACGTGGCGACGCGGTCATCCTGATGGACGGCGATTTGCAGGACCCGCCGGAATTGATCGAGGCCTTCCTGCGCAAGTGGCGTGAAGGCTACGACGTCGTCTATGCGACGCGGCGCGTGCGCAAAGGCGAGGGAACCTTTAAGATCTTTACGGCGCGGGCGTTTTACCGGATCATTCGGCGGCTGACCAACGTCTCGATCCCGGTCGATACCGGCGACTTTCGCTTGATGGATCGGCGGGTCATCGAAGCGCTGGCGCAGACGCGCGAGCGGCACCGGTTTCTCCGCGGCCTCGTCAGTTGGGTCGGCTTCAAGCAGACCGGCATCGAGTACGAGCGCGACGCTCGTCACTCCGGGCGGACCAAATACCCGCTGTCGAAGATGGTGCGCTTCGCGTTCGACGGGATCACCTCGTTTTCCGAGATTCCGTTGCGCTTCGCGACGGTTTTAGGTTTCGTGGTCAGCGCTTTTGCCTTCGTTTACACCGTAATCGTGATCGTCCTCAAGTTCACGGGGCACAACGAACCGGGCTACACCTCGACGATGGTCGCGATCCTATTTTTCGGCGGCGTCCAATTGATCGGCATCGGCATCCTCGGCGAATACGTCGGCCGCATCTACGATCAGGTGAAAGGCCGTCCGCTCTACTTGATCTCCACGCTCGAGCGCGCTTCGGCGAGGCCGCCGGCCGCACGCGTGCCGGCCGAACCCGTCTCGCAATAGACCAACGGCCGCTCGGGCGGCGCCACGGCATCGATCGCGAACGCGGCCGCGACGCGCGGGAGCGCGCCCGAGTCGCCGTACACCGTCGCAAGGGTCTCGCCGGCGTCGACGCGCTCGCCGATGCACTTCTCGACGACGATGCCGGCATTCGAGCCGGATTTTTCGACCAGCGCGCGGGCCGCCAAACCGAGCGCGACCGCGTCGACCGCAGCGAGGTAGCCCGCACGTTCGGCGTGCACCGGGGTTACGATCTTGTGCGGGACCAGTTTCGGGAGGGCGTTGCGCGCGGCGCCTTGGGCCGCGAGCATCTGTTCGAATTTTTCGTAGGCAGCGCCGCTTGCGAGCGCGCGCTCGACCAAAGCACGCGGATCGCCGGCGAGGCCGCCGACCGAGAGCATCGCGCCGGCGAGGCGTTCGCACAAGGCGCGCAGTCTGCGGTCGCTGCGCCGCGCACCACGCAGGAAGTCGCGCGCTTCGAGCGCTTCGAGTCCGGTGCCGATGGCGGGGCCGAGCGGCTCGTTCATATCGCTGACCAGCGCGACGGCCTTGCGCCCAAATGACGCAGACAGACTGACGAGCGCTTCGGCAAGCTCTCGCGCGTCCTCGAGCTTCGCGACAAACGAGCCGCGACCGACCTTTACGTCGAACACGAACGAGGGCGCACCGGCGGCGATCTTCTTCGAGACGATCGACGAAGCGATAAGCCCCAAGCACTCGACCGTCGCGGTGCGATCGCGTAACGCGTAGATGCGCTTGTCGGCCGGGACCAGCCGCTCGCTCTGCGCCGCGATCGCACAACCCACTTCGCGCACTTGCGCCGCGAATCGCTCGGGGGACAGATCGGTACGTACGCCGGAGATCGCTTCGAGTTTGTCGAGCGTTCCGCCGGTGTGACCGAGGGCGTGTCCCGACAACTTTGCGACCGGAATCCCGCACGCCGCGACCAGCGGAACCACGATAAGCGACGCGGTGTCGGCGACGCCGCCCGACGAATGTTTGTCGACGCAATTCGGCGCGGGAGCTGCGAGCGTCTCGCCGCTGCCGACCATCGCACGCGTGAGGGCCTCAGTCTCGTTCGCGTCGAGCCCGCGCCAAACGCACGCCATCAAGAGCGCGGCGAGTTGCGCGTCGTCGACGAGCCCGTGTTGATGGCCGGCGACCAGCGAGGTCCATTCCTCGGCATCGAGCCGCTCGCCGTCCCGTTTACGCGCGATCGCGCGCCGCACATCGAAAGCCATGGCGCCCCGGGTTTCGCGCCGAGCGGAGCGAAGCCCGCGCAGCTTGGGATATTTCCTTCGAGAGCGCGCGTTCGCGCCGGCCGGCATCCCACTCGTCTTCGCCGCCGGCGCCGTCGCAGCGAGGCTGTTGCTGCGTGCGGCACCGCCGCGCCTGCATGTCGACGTGGCCCAGCCGCTGGTCGTCGTTACGACGTGGGGCTCGTACGGACTCGCGTTCTTCGTTATCTTCGCGCTCGCGATCGCGCTCGCAATCTTGGCGCTCGTCGTCGCGCTCGGCCCGGGCCGCGAGCGCGGCGCAGGATTGTCGTTGCCTGCGACCCTCGTCGTCGCGACGTTCGCGCTCGCCGCGATCTTCGCGTGGCCGGTCGTTTTCTCGAGCGACGTCTACGCTTACGCCGCCTACGGCCACATCGTCGTCCACGGCGGCGATCCGTATCTTCCGGTTGCGCGCGCGCATCACGACGCGTTCGTCGACGCCGCCCGCTGGCAGTGGGGTGGAACGTCGTTCCCGCCGTGCGTCTATGGTCCCGCGTTCGTCGGAATCGCCGCGCTCGGCGTCCTCGCCGGCGGCGATCGCCTCGAGCCGTCGCTGTGGATCATGCGCATCGTCGCGTCGCTCGCGTTTCTGGGAAGCATCGCGCTACTCTACGTACTCCTTCGCGGAAAAGGGTATCGCCGCTTCGCGATCGCGGCGTACGGCCTCAACCCCATTGCACTGTGGAGCGTCGCCGAGGGACATAACGACGCGCTGCTGGTACTGCTTCTCTTCGCAGCATTTGCGATGCTGCGACGAGGTTGGCCGCGCGCGTCGGGCGCGCTCTTCGGATTGGCGCCGCTGCTGAAGATCATCGGCGCCGCCGCCGGGCCGCTCACGCTTTTGTGGCTATGGGGAAAACGTGACGTGCGAAGCAGGCCATTCGCGCTCGCGTTGGCCGCGGGCCTCGTCGTTGCGGCGGCGCTCGTTCTGCCGCTGCAACTCAAATTGCTCGGCGCGTTCGCTGGCCAGGCGCGCTACGCGCCGCAGTTTTCTCTTCAGAGTCTGATCGGGATCGTACCCGCGCTCGTCGTCATTGTCGCCGCGGCGGTCGGCGGAGTCCGCACGCTCGCGCGCGGCGACGCGAGCGGAGCGCTCTGGCTTGCGATCGCCGGCTGGCTTGCGATCCCCAATCCGTATCCGTGGTACGCGCTCTGGCTCTTGCCGGTCGCGGTCGCTTTCCCGCCCAGCCGAGCGACGATTGCCCTGTGGGCCGCGACGATTTTCGCGGGGCTGCGTTACCTTCCCGAAGCCTTTGGGAACATGCCGCATCTAGCCAGCGCAATCCTCACGCTCGCGCTGCTCGCGCCGATCGCGTTCGCGATCCCGGCGCGGGTGAACGACCCAGTGCCTCGGAAAGCAACCCCCGCCCTATGATCGTCAGTTTGCTCCTCGCCGCCGTGCTCGCGCTCGCGTCGGCTCACGACGCGCGGCAGCCGTCCCCGGCGCCGACGCCGTCCGTCACGGCGACGCCGGCGGTCACGGTAACGCCGATCCCGATTCCGACGCCTTCGATCGCGACGCCGGCACCGTCGGCAAGCGCGAACCCGAGTCCGGCCGGATCACCATCGCCGGAGGCGACCCCGGCACCGAGTCCAACCCCGACGGGCCTCAATTTGCCGCCGCTCAAGTATCACATCACGCCGAAGCAGCCGCCGAGCCCAGGCCCCGATTCTCCACAGATTCTCGAGATCGACATTTACGATCAGGTCATCTATTCCGCGAAAACGTTCGCGGCTCGCGTGACGACGAATGATGTTGTGACGAAAGTTACCATCAGCAGCAACGGACACTCGGGCGAAATGACGCGAATCGTTCCCGGCCGGTTTGAATCGATGGGAAACATCCCGAAGCTCCCCAGCATCATCGGCGGCTTGAACGTAAACTTGGTTTTCACGGCAACCACGGCCGCTGGACGCTCGACGAGCGTCAAGGTTCCGATCAAGGTCAAGAGGTAGTGATGCGCGCACTCGCGTTTCTGCTCATCGCCGGCGCGTTTGCCATCGGCGGAGCATTCGGCCTTTCGCACCCGCTGAGGCGGCTCGCGCAACAGCAGCCTGCCGACGAATCGACGTCGCCGCCGGCGCCAAACGTCGAAGCCAGCGCACGACCGAGCGCGCAACCCAGTGCCAAGACTGCGACGCCGGCGCCGCTCTATCGCTTTATCTACGTCCCGACGCCGTCGCCGATCGTCACCCCGTTTCCGGGACCGCGCGCCCCAAAGATTCTCGAGATCGACCTCAACGACCAAACGCTCGTAACGCCGGGCGATCTACGCGTGCGGGTCCTTACGAGCCCGGACGTCAGTACCGTCATCGCCCGTACCTGGGGCTACGAACTCGCGATCCCGCGCGTCGAACAGGGGACGTTCGCCGCGCAGTACACGGTGCCGCAAGTGCCGGCATACTTGAGCGGACGTTCGTTCGACGTCGATTTCGTCGCGTCGGTCCCCGACGGCCGCAACTCCATCGTTACTCTCCAACTCGGCCTGAAATAGCCGCCCCTTGCCGGACGACGGATGCGGCGTGATAACCCGATGCAGCTCATCGCTGGATCGGGTGGTAAATGGACATCGTCTACGATCCTCACGCGCGGGTTCGGATGCACGAAAGAGCAGTCGCTGGGGCCGAGGTTGAGAGCGCTCTGCGTTCTCATGAGATCGAATTGCCCGCTCGCCAGGGGCGGCGGCATAGATACAAGCAGATCGCGGGGCAGCGGATACGCGTCACCTTTGACGTGATCGGCCAGGACAAGTATTATATCTGGACCGTTACGAAAGATGAGGTGACGTAGCGTGGAAGACCGGCGATTGTTGAATGTCGAAGGCGGGAAAGGGGACCACGATCCTCTTTACCTTCGCTTTTCGAGTGAGCCCGTCGCATTAACGAAGGCTTTCGCCCGCGGCGAGGTGATGCTAGATCTCAGCGAAACCGGTGAGGTCATAGGCATAGAGATGCTGAACACGGATCCCGATGTATTCGAAGTCGTCGCGAAACTCGCGGCGCAGCATCATTTGAAGCTCTTGCCGCACCTGTTGCCGGCTCGCTCAGCCTAGCATCAAGAAGGCGCGGGACGTCGCCTCCGCAACCTCTCTGTCATCGCAACCCTAGCCCCCTCGCTCGTTCGCGCGCTCCCGAGTTCCAGTCGCCCGCTGGCCGGCCTGATCGACCGCCTGCGCCGGCACCGCGCTGCCTTCGCCCTCAAGGAGACGACCGCGGCGGCACGACCCTACCTCTTGGCGGGACTCTACCGCGCGCTACGCGTACCGACGCTGGTTCTGGTCCCGACCGCCGACGTCGCCGAACGCATCTTCGCCGATCTCACGTACTATCTCAGCGACGAACCGGACGTCGTGACGTTGGTCCGTCCGCGCGAAGAGAGCGTCGGAGTGATCGAAAGTCCCTCCGAACGCAGTGCTCGGATGACGCTGTTCGCCGATCTGCGGGAACGCAAGGCGCTGATCGCGGTCGCGCCCGTCGCGGCGCTGCGCCAATACGTCATGCCCCCCGAGGTCTTCGCATCGCTCGCCTTCGAGCTCCATTCCGGGACGGGTTTCGGTTTTGAGGACCTCCAAGCGCGCCTCTACCGACTCGGCTATCATCGCGCCGACGTCGTCTCCTCCGCCGGCGAATTCGCGGTGCGCGGTGGAATCCTCGACGTCTGGGCGGCTTCCGGAGACACTCCGGCGCGGGTCGAGTTCTTCGGCGACGAGATCGAAAGCATTCGCGCGTTCGATCTCGCCACGCAGCGCAGCACCGCAGCGCTCGAACGTCTGCCGATCGCGCCGTGGAGCGAGATTCCACGCGACCCCGCCATTCGAGAGCTCATCCTCGCGCGACTGGAAGGATCGCCTGGCACGATCTCGGCGGCGCGCGCGTATATCGCGAGCGGCGCGGAGATCCCCGAGGCGTGGTTGCCGCTCGCTTACGACGAGCGCCGCACCTTGCTCGATTACCTCGACGAGGATGGACTCGTCGTTCTCGAGGAGCCGGCGATGCTCGCGACGATCGAACGCGGCCTCGAAGACGAACGAGCGCGCGAGGAGCACGTCTTACTCGCCGCCGTCGAATCGGGTGAACTCTCGGTCGACGAAGACGCCGTCGGCGAGGCGCTGCTGGCCGACGTCGTCGCGCCGCATCCGACGCTCGCGACGCTGGGAGCGTCGTTGTCAGTCCGTCGCACGCTGGTCGTACCGGGCGCGATCGAAGGCGAGTCCACGCCGTGGCTCCCGCAAACGCTCGAGACCTACGCGATCGAGACGCGGCCCGCGGAGCACTTCAACCGTCAGATGGCGATGTTTCTCGAGAACGTGAAGACGCGCGTCGAAGCCGGCGAGACCGTCGCGCTCGTCTCGTCCGGTTCGTCGCGCTTGGCCGAGATGTTGCGCGGAGCCGGCTTGCACGTCGAGCGCAGCGCGACGCTGCTTCATTTGAAAGAAGCCGGCCCCGCATCGTTCGTCGGCGATCGGCCCGGTATGACGCGCGGCGGCGTCGTGTTCGTCGATCAGGGAAACATCGAAGCGGGCTTCGCGATCCCCGGTTTGCGCTTGCACGTCCTCGGCGATCGCGAGATCTTCGGCCAACCATCGAAGCGCATCAAGTTGCGCGCCATCAAAGAAGGCGTGCCGGTCACGTTGGCCGATCTGCGGGTCGGGGATCACGTCGTGCACGCCGTGCACGGGATCGCGCAATACCTAGGCCTGCGCACTGAGACGATCTTAGGAGCGACGCAAGATTACCTGTATTTGAAGTACGCGGGCACCGATACGATGCTCGTCCCCGTCACGCAGATGCATCAGGTGACGAAGTACACGTCGAGCGAAGGCGTCGCGCCACGGCTTTCTAAGATGGGCGGCGCCGATTGGGCGCGCACCAAACACCGCGTCTCCGAGAACCTCGCGAAGATCGCCGACGGCCTCGTCGCGCTCTACGCCGAGCGGGAACTGGCGGCCGGACGCGCTTTCGGACCCGACACGCCGTGGCAAGCCGAAGTCGAGGAAGCCTTTCCGTACGAGCCCACGCCCGACCAGCAAAAGGCAATTGACGACGTCAAAGCCGACATGGAGCGCCTCCGGCCGATGGATCGATTGGTGTGCGGCGACGTCGGCTACGGCAAAACCGAAGTCGCGGTGCGCGCCGCGTTCAAAGCGGTCGCCGACCGCTGTCAGGTGGCCGTGCTCGTGCCGACGACGTTGCTCGCGGCGCAACACTACCGCACCTTCACGACGCGCTTCGCGAGCTTTCCGCTGCGCGTCGAGGAGCTCTCGCGCTTCAAATCCCGCAAGGAGCAGCAGGCGATTCTCAAGGACCTCGCCGAGGGGAAAGTCGACGTTGTCATCGGGACGCACCGGCTGCTCCAAAAGGACGTCGTCTTCAAGAGCCTCGGCCTGATCGTGGTCGACGAAGAACAGCGTTTCGGCGTGATGCACAAGGAACGCCTCAAGCAACTGCGGACCTCGGTCGACGTCCTCACGATGTCGGCGACGCCGATTCCGCGCACGCTCCATATGTCGCTGATGGGGATGCGCGAACTCTCGCTCATCCAGACCGCGCCGAAGAACCGGATGTCGATCAAGACGGTCGTCGTCCCGTCGTCCGACGCGATCGTCCAGAAAGCGATCATACAAGAGCTGGACCGTGGCGGGCAGGTCTATTACCTGCACAACCGGATCGAGTCGATCCATGGCGTCGCTCGCGCGCTCGAGCAGCTCGTTCCGAAGGCACGCATCGCAATCGGTCACGGACAGATGCGCGAGACCGAAATCGAACCAATCATGGCACGCTTCATCGAAGGCGAGATCGACGTGCTGGTCGCCACCACGATCATCGAGAACGGAATCGACATCCCGAACGTCAACACGATCGTCGTCAACGACGCCGACAAGTTCGGACTCGCGCAGCTCTATCAATTGCGCGGACGCGTCGGGCGCTCGAACCACCAGGCGTACGCCTATCTCCTCTATCAAGCGCACAAGGCGCTGAGCGAGGAGGCGAAAGCGCGGCTCGAAGCGATTCGCGAATTCGCACACCTCGGCAGCGGCTTGCAGATCGCGATGCGTGACCTCGAGATTCGCGGCGCCGGAAATTTGCTCGGCGCGGCCCAGTCGGGTTTCATCGGTGCGGTCGGTTTCGAGACGTACTGCGAACTCTTGGCGCTCGCTATCGCCGAGCGCAAAGGCAAGCGCGCCGAGATCGAGGAGCGCCGCGAAGCCGTCATCGACGTCAAGCTCGACGCCTTTATCCCCAATGACTACATTCCACAGGTCTCGCAGAAGATCGGCGCCTACCAGCAGCTGGCCAACGCACGCAACGAGGCCGAGGTCGACGAGCTGGCGGCGAGTTTGCGCGATCGTTTCGGACCTCTGCCCGAACCGCTCAAGAACCTGGTTGCGGTGACGAAACTACGGACGCTGGCCTTGGCGAAGCGCGTGACGCGGGTGGTGGTCGACGCGCGGCGGCTGACGCTTGGGGTCGGCGCCGGCTTCGCCATCGACCCCGCCGCGATCCCCAAGCTTCAGTTGCTGACCAAGAATCGCTTCCGCTTCGGTGAGGGCCGGATTACCATCGACCTCCCGGAGAGTCCACCGGCTGCCCATCTCGCGCTGCTCAATTCGCTCTTGGAGGCAATCTAGTTAGGACGCCATGAGAGGCGGTCGGGCTTTCCGCGCGAATTGGGGAGGGTTTTGCG
>Ga0209422_1000197_pt1 | contig 15028 bp, 13 predicted proteins | sample BlaSpr_A8_OM2_M3_FD_187983 | JGI IMG/M metagenome (GOLD analysis project Ga0209422, IMG submission 187983) | Forest soil microbial communities from Thunder Bay, Ontario, Canada - Black Spruce, Ontario site 2_A8_OM2_M3 (SPAdes) (version 2) | ecosystem: Environmental > Terrestrial > Soil > Boreal... | reverse complement strand
CTCAGCCGCATCAGCTTTACGCGGTCTACGACTACTGGCATACCAGCCCCGATTTTTTCTGGCTGCGTGTGGGCATGTTGCTGGTAATTTTGACCGCGAGCTATGCCTGGTGCCGCTGGGGCGCAGCGCAATCGGGCTTCAGCCCGCTCATTCAGTTAGGGCAGGCTTCCCTGCTGGTTTACTGGGTGCACCTGGAATTCGTTTACGGCCGTGCTTCAATCTTGCCAAAACACGTGGACAGCATTCGCACCGCTTCCATTGGGCTGCTAACGATTTTCCTCGCGATGCTTATGCTCGCGTTCCTGCGGACGAGGCTGAAGGGACGCGGCGCTGCGATTCTTCATCGCTTGCAGGGGTCAACAGGCGCGCATGTATCTTCGCCACGCCGGGGCGCAATGGGTTCTGAGCCGCCAGAGCCAATCCGTTAGTTGCAGTTTCTCTCTCGGAGCGGCCCTTCTTTTCATCGATCCTTCGTATCCAGCCCCACTCCGGCGATTCGTCGGGGCGTCGGTTATCTTGCTCTCGCCCTAGCTGGATCCGGTTCGTCAGCTTCTTCAACTCAGCGGCTAATCCTAAAAGTTCAGCCGTCGCCGTGTCTGATCGTTGTGTGCTCTCTGCCGATTCCCTGATGATCGCTGAGATTTGTTCCATGCCTGCCGCGAGGCTGTCATGCGAACTGTTCTGTTGTGCCGCTGCCGTCGCAATCTGCGCGACCATCGCTCCTAACTCTTGCGAGGCAGCGACCGCCTTCCGCACGAACGCGCCCACCTGACGGGCCGTCTCCATGCCCTTTTCCGCCAGCTTTGTTCCTGCGCTCATCTCGATGACCGTTTTTTGGGTTGCCGCTTGCGTCTTACTAATGATCAGCGCAATCTCTTTCGTCGCTTTCGTCGTTCTCTCCGCTAACTTTCCTACTTCTCCAGCCACAACCGCGAAGCCGCGGCCATTTTCGCCCGCGCGCGCAGCTTCGATGGCCGCATTCAAAGCCAGCAGGTTAGTCTGGCTGGCAATATCGTCGATCACGGCAGCCATCTGCCCGATCTGTTCGCTGGCTTTTCCCATCTCCTGAATTCGTCTTGAGGTTTGGTCGACGGAGTGGGTGATAGCCATGATCTGAGTCAGCATGGTTTCGACCAAGGCGCTGCCTTGCGCGATGGTTTCCGCACTGCGGCGAGCGCTCTCCGGGGCATGGCTTGATCCTTGCGAAATGCCCTTCACCGCAGCCGCCATCTCGCGCGTCAAGGTTGCCGCCTGCTGTAGATGTTCCTGCTGGGCGCGAGCCCCTTGCGCCTGCTGCCTCACCGCGAGGGAAATGGGCTCGGTAGCTGAGGTCATTCGTGCTGCAACATTTACAAGCCTCCCCATCGTTTCTCGCAGCCCCTTCTGTATTTCGTTCAAGCATTCCGCCAGTTCGCCCGCTTCGTCAGGACCTTCCAGCAACGCGACTTCCTCACCCAGATCGCCGGCCGAAACCCTGCGCGCGAAAGTGACGATCTCCTGGAGCGGCCGCGCCACGATCCGTCCGGTCACCACGGCCAGGAACACCCCGACCAAAGTGCTAAGCGCAATACCAATTGCAATTTGTTGCCGCTCTGACTCATAAAGTTCCGAACTGGCGCGGTGAGCGGCTTCGGCCTTTCGCAAGTTCAGGCCCTCTGCCGACTGCACCGCCGCGATCAGTTTGGCAAGCGCATTTTTCTCAGGCCCGAAGAGCAGATCGGCGGCCAGCCTGTCTGGATTCGATCTTCTTTGGCTTCCGCCTTTGCGACTCGGTCCGCGCTCCGTTTCCATCGCGGCCTGGCTCACCGCAAGGTAGTGGGCTAGGTCAATCGTGATTTCTTCAAAAACTCGCTGCCCTTCCGCATCCGAAACCAACGACCCATACTTTCCCTGCGCCGATTGCATGGCATGGGCGGCATCGCGCAAATGCTTCTCCGACTCCCGTTTTTGCCCTTCGCTGTGCGCCACGAGACACTCAAGTCGTGCGCGCCGATGCGCATTCACGCTGGAACGCAGGTCCGCAAGAATTTGTGATGATAAAACTTGGCGAAGCGCCAGTTCCTGTTCCGACTTGCGCTCAGCGGAAACTCTGCCCAGGAAAAACCAGCCGACGGCTGCGTTGATCGCCAGCGCCGTTGCGAAGCCAAAAACAATCTTGCTGGCTATTTTCGAATTGCGGAACCATCCAAGCTCCACGCGGACCCCGTTTCGTCTGACCAACGCAGCGAAACTTGGTCATGCAAGTGAGCAGCCTTCTCCGGCTGTACGGCATGCCGGCATAGCCCTTCGTGCCAGACTACGTCTGTTTGGCTCTTATGGATCGCAAGAACGGCGTCGCCAGCAAAAGACGCGTTGCTACCAGCGGAACTGCCTGGCAAATTCCACAACTTCACGCTCTGCCCACCGCCCGTCATAGCTTGGCTCGCCGTTGCGCTCTCCGAAGAACGCACAGTGCCCGCCGTCTTCCGCTTCAATGTAGGTAATGTTTGGATTAGAGACAATCTTCTGCCGCGCCTCCGGCAAAAGGCGAATAAAAGGATCGTTCGCGGCATGGATTACTAAGGTAGGCCGCGCAATGCGATCAATTACATTGGTGGCCGCGGCCCGCGCATAGTAGTCGTCGGCTCCGGTGAAATCGCAGTAGTAGGCCGTTATGCGGTCGTCAAATTGGCGCAAAGTCTTAATTCCGCGTAACCGTGAGGCATCGAAGTTCTTGGGAAACAATCGTGCTTTCCGGCGAAAACGCCGGAACAATTGCAGCAAGAAGTAGTATTCGTAAATCCTGTTCTCGGGCGCATGCAGTGCATCCGCCGACGCCGCCAAATTCACCGCCGGACAAACCGCTGCCACTCCGCGAAACTCGGCAGGCCCCTCACTTCCCCATTCCCCCGCCAGTTTCAGAACCAGATTTCCGCCCATCGAAAACCCAATCAGCAGGAAACCAGAAATCCCATCACGCTCTACCAGATTCCGCGCCACTGCGGCCACATCCGCCGAACGGCTGGAGTTGTAAAGCGTAGGCGCGCAATGGTCCATGCCGCCGCAGTTGCGCTGGTTCATGCGCACCACATTCATGCCCGCCGCCAACCCATTGCGCGCTATCCCCATCATGTATTGCGATTCGCTCGATCCCTCAAGCCCGTGTACCACGATCAGCGTGAGCGCGTGCCGGTCCTTCTGCCAGTGACAGTGGGATAGCACGGATACTCCCGGTTCCACCTCGATCAGTCGCTGTTCCGCCGCTGGCAAATCGATTCGACGCGAAAGAAAAAAAGCCGCAAGAGTCTGCACATGTCCGCCCCGCAGCCACCGATGCGGACGGAAAACGGAGGGAACGAACACGAATGGCTTCTTGTGCAATCCGCTCTCGAACTCGGCTCTTGAGCTTGAACCTGTCAGGTGTTCTCCGTTCGCTTGCGAAGTTCCCACAAATCGATTCTAACCGGCCAACTACTGAAGATGGAGCAAACATGGGTAGTGGTGCAGTTTAATTGTCATTCCGAACAAGCGTTCTTTGCACGGCGAGGAATCTGGGCGAGCCGCGCGTCGCGTCGCGTCTTTGCGACGCGATATTCGCGCGTTTGGCTCGCTTCCTTTATTAAACTGCGCCACTATCCAAACAGGCGAAGCCTGGTCTTACAAACAAGTTCGGGCTAAGATAACAATGTGATCGACCGGAGCAATCTATGCCGATTTTTGAATATATCTGCCAGGAATGTAAGCACGAGTTTGAAGCGCTGGTCTTCGGCCGGGACAAAGCCAAGTGTCCAAAGTGTCAAAGCAAAAAGCTGAGCCCTCAGCTCAGCGTGTTCGCCACCTCGGTCAAAGGCTCGGCAGCCGCGCCAGCATCCAGCGGAGGTTGTGGCTCCTGTGGCGATCCTCGAGGCCCGGGCTCGTGTTCGCTTGGCGATCTCGATTGAGCCTGTAGTTCCGTGGCTTCGCTAAACTTTCGGAACCTTTCTTCAGATAACCGCGGTTACCTTTCCTTGCCTACCCGCTCCGCCTACCATGCGTGGAACCTGAAACTCTGGCCTGAAACTTGGCTTGAACCAAGGAGCTTCGCATGGACCGGCGCCGCCAGTCTCGCGTTTTCGTCGACCTCCCCGTCCAGATCTGGGGCATGGATACGTACTCCCGCCCCTTCACCCAGGCAGCGAGCCTGCGCTCCATCAGTGGACGCGGCGCTACCTTGCAATGCGTGGACGCGCAACTCAAACCCGGCGACGTGATCGACATTCTTTACGACGGCACGAAGGCGCAATTCCGCATCGTGTGGTGCGGCAAGCCGGGCACAGAAATGGCTGGCGAGGTTGGACTCGAAAATCTTTCGACCGAGATTACGCTTTGGGGTATTGATCCGCTGCGCTGCGCCGCAGCCGTTGGACAGGGATAATATCGACCTCTTTCGTGTAACTTCGTGTCCTTCACGGTTAATCTAACTTCCCGAATCGACCCCAGGCTGTAAACTCGCAAAGATGAAAGTAAAAATCCTCGGCTCCGCGGCAGGAGGAGCCTTTCCGCAATGGAATTGCGCCTGCGCAAATTGCGATGCCATACGCTCCGGCACCTTTCACGGCAAGCGGCGCACGCAGACGCAGGTTGCGATCTCTCAGGACGACCGCTCCTGGTTCTTACTAGGGGCGTCGCCAGACCTTCGGGCGCAAATCGAAGCTACGCCTGAGTTGCATCCCCGCGAAGGCGTGCGCCAGTCACCAATCGCCGGAGTCGTACTCGCGAATGCCGAACTCGACCACGTCCTCGGTCTGCTTCTGCTTCGCGAACTTCAACCCCTTCGCATTCATGCCACCGCTTCTGTGCGCCGCATTCTCCGGGAACACAATTCCATGTTTGGCATGCTGCAACGAGTCCCCAACCAAACTGTGTGGACGGATTTCGACCCCAGAATGGAATTCGATCTTTGCGACCCGCAGGGTAATCTCTCCGGTTTGTCCTGTCTTCCTTTGTCTCTGAGCACCCATTACCCGGCTTATGTCACGGCAGGCCAGCAGTCTGAATCAATGCCCGGCGAAGCATCCCTCGGACTGATCATCGAAGCGAACTCTGGCGCACGCTTGGCCTTTATACCAGCCGTCCCCGCTCTTGACGATGCGCTGCTCCAACAATTCGAGAGCTGCGACGTCATTCTCTTCGACGGAACATTTTGGAGTGATGACGAACTGATCCGCGTGCAAGGTAGCGGCCAAACCGCCCGGCAGATGGGCCACGTCCCAGTCCAAAGTGCTGTCACAAAGTTGGCGGGACTGCGCTGCCCGCGTAAGATATTCCTACACATCAACAACACGAATCCCATGCTGGAGGAGGGGAGTCCTCAATATCGCCAGGTGCGGGGCGCGGGCTGGGAAGTTGCGGAGGATGGATGGCAGTTCGATCTGTAGAGACCGAGGCGCAAGCCTGCCCATTGCTTTCGCCCGAGGAATTGCGCGCCCAGTTTCAGGCCGTTGGCGAAGAGCGTTATCACTACAAGCACCCGTTCCATTTGTTGATGCACGAGGGCAAGCTTAGCCGCGGACAGCTCCAGGCCTGGGCATTGAACCGCTACTACTACCAGAGCATTATTCCGATCAAAGATTCGATCATCCTCTCGCGCGGTCCCGATCCGGTTTTCCGCCGCGCGTGGCGCAAGCGCGTGGTCGATCACGACGGCGACGCCACCAGCGAAGGCGGCATCAAGCGCTGGATCAAATTGGCCGAAGCCACCGGGCTTGACCCCGCCCAAGTTCGCGGCGGCAAAGGCATTCTCCCCGCGACGCGTTTTGCAGTGGATGAATACCTGAACATCGTTCGCTCTCGCTCGCTGCTCGAAGCGGTCGCTTCCTCACTGACTGAATTATTTTCCACGAAGCTGATCACCCTGCGCGTGGAGAAATTACGTGAGCATTACCCCTGGCTGGCCGGAGGTTTGGATTATTTCGAAGCCCGGCTCTATCAGGCTCCGGAAGATTCGCAGTTTGCCGTGAATTACGTTTACGACAATGCCAAAACGCGCGCCGAGCAGGAACTCGCAATCCAGGCCTTGCGCGACAAGTGCGACATCCTATGGGCCCAGCTCGATGCCCTCTACTTCGCCTACGTAGAACCAGCATGGCCGCCGCCGGGCGCCTTCCGCATCGAGGCGAGCTAGCGTGAAACAAAAATCCAAAACTCTGTCATTCCGACCGGAGCATTGCGATTGGCTTCATCAATCGCAATGCGGAGTGGAGGTACCTGCTTTCATTTGCAGCGCCTCGCACTCCGGCTCAGGACACTAGCCATGCCCCCTCCCGAAGACACCAGCCAACCCCGCCTCGCCACCGGCTGCCGCTGGGGCGCAGAAAATCCCAATCAGGAACGCATGATCCTATTCCCCGAGGGCGCCATCAAACTGCAAGGCACAGGCCGCCAAATCTTGGAACGCTGCGACGGCCAGCGCACCTTCGGCGAACTCATCGCCGAATTGCAGGCCGAATTCGCCGACGCCGACCCCACAAAAATTCGCTCCGACATCAGTCAGTTCCTCGAGCAACTGCGACACAAACGAATTGTGGACTATTAGACACGATCAACTCCTCTGGAATTCTGGCCGACAAGTAATTTTCCAGATTGCTCCGAAGAAGGCGATAAAATTTGGCAGAAAAAGATTGCTGACTATCAGAGTCGCCCATTTGAGGGAACACAAAATAGGCGCTTGCGCTGCAGCTACACGAAGATAGAATTTGACGAGGAGGGCAATCAGATGAATGGACTTGCTAAGCCTCTTCAAGGCGATCGCATCGGGACAGGCGGACGCCCCGATTTTGGATCAGGGCTGCGTGGATGGCCTCCGCGACCCGGATTTGCTGTCTGTGACCGCTGCTGGGGCATCGGGTGCATAACCGACGTGGCCACTCTCCTGCTCGTTCCCCCGGTGTGCGAGACATGCGGGGGGATTGGTGAAATTCCCTTTCGTAGACCCTTTCGAAGGTAACCGTTCTCCAGCGCTTGAGTCGCGCATGAGTCGCGCATTTGATCCGGAAGACATCCCGTAATCACGAACGCCGCTCCGCCTCGCAGTGAAGAACTTCTACGCTCTAACCTTGCCTTCCCATCGCAGTCACGTCATCATGGTTCAATACCAGGGTGCCTGCAGTTCGCATGACTCCAAACCCACTAGCCCTCATCGCCGAGATCACCCACCGCTGCCCTCTGCACTGCGTCTATTGTTCTAATCCACTGGAAATGGCCGCAGCCAGCTCTGAGCTTTCCACCGAAAAATGGATCGCCGTCTTCCAGCAAGCGGGAAAACTCGGCATGTTGCACGCGCACTTCACCGGAGGCGAACCACTCGCGCGTCCCGATCTCACAGAACTGATCGCAGGCGCGCATGCCACGGGGCTTTATACGAATCTGATCACGTCGGGCCTTGGTCTCGCCGAAACCCGATTGCAGGCCATGGTTGATGCCGGACTCGATCATATCCAGCTAAGTTTTCAGGATTCTCGCGAGGACTCCGCGAACTGGATTGCTGGCGCCAAAGCCCACGCCCACAAAATCGAACTCTCGCACCTCATTCGTCATCACAAGATTGCGTTCACCGTGAATCTGGTAATCCACCGGCAAAACATCGATCATCTCGATGAAATGATCTCATTTATCGAGCAGCTCGCACCCGAGCGCATGGAGATTGCCAATACCCAATATTACGGCTGGGCATTGAAGAACCGCGCCGCGCTGCTGCCCACACGGCCCCAACTCGATAAAGCGGTGCAAGCAGTCGCCGCTGCGGAAAAGCGCCTCGACGGCCGCATTCGCGTTGATTTCGTCGTCCCCGATTACTATGCGCGCTTTCCCAAGGCGTGTATGGGTGGATGGGGACGTAGATTGATGCTCATCAATCCCACCGGAAAAGCCCTGCCCTGCCACGCGGCCGAAGTCATTCCTGGATTGCAGTTCGAAAATGTTCGTGAGCAATCCCTGGAAAATATCTGGTACCGCTCGCCATCATTCCAGCGCTTCCGCGGAGAAGAATGGATGCCGGAACCCTGCCGCAGCTGCGACCAGCGCACCCTTGATTTCGGCGGATGCCGCTGTCAGGCCCTCCTGCTCACTGGAAATGCCGAGGCCACCGATCCGGCCTGCACGCTCGCCCCTGCACACCACATCGTCGAAGCGGCGCTGGCCGAAGCGAATTCCAGCACTACGGTTTCGGAGCCGGCCCCGGCTTCCTCATTCGTGCAATTGCAGCGAGAACAAGATTTGTGGACCTACCGGACCAACCCCGACTAACGGCCAGGCCGGCTACCACCGCACGCCAATCGTGATCGGACGTACATCGGTGGTAATGCCGTTGCCCGATCCGTGGGTGAAACGATATTCCGCATAAATCTCCACGCCGCTCGGCATTTTCCGAGTGATTCCTCCGCCAAAGTTGTATCCGAACTGGTTCTGGCTGGAGTCGGTGAACTTTCCGCTCAGAGGCAGGCTGGAATTAAAACATGTTCCCCACCACACAAAAAAAGCATTGCAGGGTGATCCCGGAACCGTGGTATTAGAGTCCAAACTTCCAGAGCGATGGTAAAACCCGCCGCCAAACAGAACATAGCCTCCATACTTGCTGGTCACGGGGATGTTAATGACGGGACCAAGGGTCACGCCGAGCATGTAGCTCGTATCTCCCGTCGCCTGCGCCAGTTCCAGCGTGGAGTCGCGTAGCGGCAGGTCGGCGAAAATAAAGTCGGCCCGCAGGCCCAAATATTTATTCGCGTTGCGGGCCACACCCGCCGTACCCACAACCCCTCCGCCTCTTACAAATTGCTTCGTCGTGCCGCTATTCACATTGGCTCCCACGCCCACGTTGTAATTCCAGAGTTTGTAATTGTGAACCCTCTTGCGCCGCGAGGTAGATTCTTCCTCCGCCGGTTCCTGGCCACCAGCGGGCTGTTGTGTCGCAGTTTGTGCGGGAGTTTGTGCCGCAGGCTGCGCCGGCGTTTGCGGCGCAGCTGCTTGCTCGGCGGCGGGAGCGGCGGGCGCCTGATCCGCGGGCGCAGTCTGAGCGAATGCTTGCGACCCTGCCCCAACGATCAAAACCAACAGCCACAAAACACTCGCGAACTTTCCAATCATCCATTCTCCTCCCCGAACCGGGCGTGGTGGCGGACCGCTGCGCTCGGCATAAAGAGGCGAGACGCGCCGTGAATAATAATTCCGCTTATGATTCCCCGCAGAAACTCATTCCCATCGTTGCGGCGGGATCGCATCATCTTACCAACTTTGATGCCGACTCTGCCCACCACGCCGCCTCACCGCGCTCAGACTCTTTCACGCCGAACAAACCACGCAGCATGCTTGATGAACGTACGGGATAAACATCTGTGATAAAAATGAGGCTTGATTTTTGGAGCCTAACGTTTGCGCAAGAGTTCGCCGAAACGCACGGAACATGCCAATACAACTTCGCACCTGAGCGCCCCACCGTGCCGCGTCGCCCTCGCCGGCTTCGGCACCGTAGGCCGCCCGGTAGCCAAAATTCTCTGTGAGCGCAGCGGCGGATCTCTCCGCCTCACGCACATCTACAATCGCAACGTTGCCAGCAAGAAGCAGCCGTGGATTCCGGACGACGTAATCTGGACGGAAGACTTCGCAGCGATTCTCAAGTCCGACGTCGACATTGTCGTCGAATTAATTGGAGGCCTAGCCCCCGCCGAGGAATTCGTGCGCAGCGCTTTACAGACTGGCAAGTCGGTCGTAACCGCCAACAAGCAACTCATCGCCCGTCACGGCCCAGAGTTGCTGCAACTGGCCAGCGCCAACGGCTGCCAGCTTGAGTTTGGAGCCTCCGTCGCCGGCGGCGTTCCCGTTCTTCCCGCGCTGCGCACCGGACTCTCCGGCGATCGACTGCATGGCATCGCGGGCATTCTCAACGGAACTTGCAACTACATTCTCAGCCGCCTGGAGAGCGATCGCATTCCTTTCAGCGAGGCGCTTGAAGAAGCCCAGGCCCGGGGCTACGCCGAAGCCGATGCCAGCGAAGATCTCGACGGTGGCGACGCTCGCGCCAAATTGTCCATCCTCGCCTTGGCCGGCCTTCACGCCCGCGTTTCCCCAGCGGACATTCGCGCCCGCACCATCCGAACCATTGACGCCGTTGATTTCGATTACGCCGCCGAACTAGGCTGCACCATTCGGCAGATTTCTCGCGCCGACTTGAAAGACACAATGCTATTCGCCGAGGTTGGCCCCAGTCTGGTCCCCACCGCTTCCCCCTTCGGACGCGTGCAGCGCAACTTGAATTTGGTTTTAACTTCAGGAGAATACGGCGGCGATATGGCCTTCCTGGGCGCCGGCGCGGGAGGATATCCCACCGCTGTTGCGGTCGTCTCAGATGTGTTGTTTGTTGCGGATAATCTAGCCGAAGGCCCGCGTCCGCACCGTGCGCTACAACTCGCATCGCCCGAAGTCAGTTGCGACTTTGAAACTCCCTGGTACTTGCGCTTCTGGGTGAAAGATCAGCCTGGCATCATCGCGAGCCTGGCCGCCGTCCTGTCATCACATCAACTGAACATTGACGCCGTGCTGCAAAAACCCGGCTTTGACAAACACACTCTGCCCTTCGTCATTACGCTGGAAGCTTGCCGCGACTCGCAGCTCCAGCCCGCCCTCCAGCAGATGTCCACGCAACCTTTCGCCCTCCGTCCCTGTCTCGCGCTTCCCATCCTGCGCTAGGTTGTTGCAATGCCATGTCCCAGAAATGTCATCCCGAGCGAAGCGAGGGACCTTGGTGTTTGCCTGCGGCGGCAATACCGACGCTGGCTTAAACCAAGATCCCTCGCTTCGCTCGGGATGGGTGGTTGAAAAGCTATTGCAACCTTGCGCTGTTGGTCTTTCGCCTCTTCAACGATCTACTTCCAGAAAGGATTCTTCAACCCCGCCGGCGCAAGTGCGCTGTTGGTCTTTGTTTCCGTACCCGAGTCATCGGAAATTTTTTCGTCCTGCAGACGGGACGAGGGAGCTTTAAGCTCATCATCGCGGTATTGAGTCTGCAAAGTATTGGGGGAATCTGAATTCATCGCTACCTCCACACAGGGTTTACGATCTAGGTTCATTAAACACCTCATTCCTCCCGTACGAGGCCGCAAATTCTTAATAGTTCCTATCGAAAAATCAACTTTGCGAGACTGGCAAAATTGGCGCCATTCTGGCGTTCCGGCAAAACTGCTACCATGTCAGGTCGCAAGTCTGCATAAATTCCTAACGTATCCAGGACGATCTTTCATGAAATACCGCAAGCTGGGCCGGACAAATTTCGACGTCAGCGACATCGCCTATGGACTCTGGGGCATGAGCGGCTGGACTGGTTCCGACGACAAGCAATCCCTTGATTCCCTGCAACTCTCCGTCGATTCCGGCTGCAACTTCTTCGACACCGCGTGGGCCTATGGCGAGGGTAAAAGTGACGCGCTGCTCGGCGAAATCATGGCGCGCAATAAGAAGCGCCTCTATGCCGCGTCGAAAATCCCCCCTGCCAACGATAGGTGGCCGGCGCTTTCAAAATACAAATATCGCGATGTTTTTTCCGCGGACCACGTCATCAAATACGCCGATCTGATCCGCAAGAAGCTTCGCGTCGACTCTATCGATCTCCTACAATTCCATGTCTGGGACGATAGTTGGACCGACAACCCCGAATTCCGCTCCACAGTTGAGAAATTAAAGGATGGTGGCTGGATTCGCCACTTCGGACTCAGCCTCAACCGCTGGGAGCCGGAAAACGGTATCAAAGCGTTGCACACCGGATTAGTCGACGTCGTTCAGGTGATCTACAACATTTTCGACCAGGCGCCCGAGGACAAACTACTTCCTCTCTGCCAGGAACTCAACATCGGCGTGATCGCCCGCGTTCCGCTTGACGAAGGCAGCCTCGGTGGCAAGGTGACGCTCGAAACCCGCTTCCCGAAAAGCGATTGGCGTTCCGGCTATTTCGGCCCCGAAAATCTTGCCAACACAATTAAGCGTGTCGACCAGCTGAAGAAAATCCTGCCCGCCGGCATGACGCTTCCAGAAATGTCTCTGCGCTTCATCCTCTCCCATCCCGCCGTCAGCACCACCATCGTAGGCATGCGCAGTCCGGAGCATGTGCGCCAGAACGTCGCCGCCAGCGATGCCGGCCCGCTGAACTCCGCTCTCCTGGCCGAACTGAAGAAGCATCGCTGGGATCGCAAGCCGCAGCGCTGGTCCGATTGAAGCACGTCGCTGGTCCACATCCTTCGCGCGACTTCGTGCCCGAGCCAAACGATTTCTGGTAGTAGCGCCGGCCGGAGTTTAGTCTGATTTTTGTTCGTCCGATGAAAACAATTCTGCCGCACCTCGCGCTCACCTTAATCCTGATCGCTCTTCTGGCTGCGGCCCTTCAAGCTCAGAACCCGCGCGGATCCCTCCGTGGCAAGGTGCAGGATTCCACTGGCGCTCGCATTCCATCGGCCAAAATAGTCGCCCAACAAACCGGCTCCAATCTGCGCCGCGAAACCCTCACCGAGGACCGCGGCGAGTTCAGGCTCGACGATCTTCCGGCCGGCAACTATCAAATCACAATTACTGCGGTCGGTTTCGAGCCCGGACAAGCACAAGTCTCCATCCCCGTCGCAGCCGTTCGCGATATTGCCATTACCCTGAATCCACCTTCGGTACAAGCAACAATTAAGGTCCAAGCCGAACCTTCGTCCATCACCAGCCAGCCCATTGGTCTCGCCAGCGCAGTTCAACAGGGCGTTATCACTGGGCAGGATCTACAAGACTTACCGCTCGCCTCGCGCAGTTTCGCCAACATCGCTTATCTGGTACCCGGCACAGAACCTGTGGAACCCTCCGATCCAACCAAAGCCCGCATCACCGCGGTTTCAACCGGCGGAAGCTCCGGGCTAAACAACGAACTCTCGGTGGATGGCGCTGACAACTCTGACGACTGGATCGGGGGGTTTCTACAAAACTTTTCTCCCGACGCCATCCAGGAATTCGCCGTCCGCACCGCCAACGAAGACGCCGATACCGGTGGAACAACCGCTGGCTCGGTTGTGATTACCACCAAACGCGGCACGAACGAATGGCACGGCAGCGGCGCTTTCTACGAGCGCGCAGCCGCCCTGAACGCGCGCTTTCCCATCGAAAATCCCGAGCCCAATCCCAAACAGCCTTTCTCGCGCCAGAATTACGTCGCCACCCTGGGCGGTCCGTTGAGGAAAGACAAGATCTGGCTCTTCTCGTCTCTCGAGTATGTCCGCGAAAACGCCAGCATTGCCTATAGTCCCGCCAGCACCACACAGTTCGATGCCTTGGCGCAACTCGCCTCCGAGGGCCTCATCCCCGGCATCAACTCGATTCCCGTCCCTGACAATGTTCCGATTCCATTCCGCGATTACATCGGTTCTCTCCGCTTCGACTGGTCGCAATCTTCAAAATCGCAGTGGTTCTTTCGTACGTCTGAAGACAACTACCTCACGCATAATGCTCTGGTACAGCAAGCCACTCTTCCTTCCACCGGTCTCACTACGCACAATAATTACTGGAACACCGCCGTCAGCAACACTTACGCTTTCAATCCGCAATGGCTCGGGAGCTTCCTGTTCGATTTCAGTGAGCTTCACCTAACTCAGGTCCGCAACTCGACTTTGGGTTTTGCCCTGGCATTTCCTTTCAGCGCCACCTCGCTCACTGTTTCCGGCTTCGAAACCTTCGGCGACAATCAGTTCGCCACGCCCATCACGCGATTCCCCTCCCTCCGCAATCAAGAGAAATATCAACTTCGTTACGACCTGACTCACCAGGTTCGCGATCATGCCCTTAAGTTTGGCGTCAACTTTATTCACGAGCCCGTGCTTGGCGGGGCATTTCCTGGCAACCAGGAAACCCTTCACCTCTTTCCTCACGATCCCACTTTTTATCTTACCGATCCAGCGCAGTTTGCTGCGGATTATGCCGCTGGCGCATCGACTACTCCCGCGGGCAACGGCAGCTTCTCGCAAAACATTCAGCGCCTCGCGTTGTATGCGGAAGATTCCTGGCGCGTCACTCGCCATCTCACCGTGAACTACGGCACACGCTATCAAACAACCTTCGGCCTGTTCACCGCTTTAGGCCGCAGCCAAGCGGATAACCCTGCCTATCTCACGCTGCAAGCTCTGCAGATTCCCGTCACGCTTCCGCACGACGATCACAGGCAATTCGCCCCGCGCCTGGGCATCGCTTACTCTCCGGGGGACAGCGGCAAAACTGTGCTGCGCGCGGGCTTCGGCATGTTCTACAACGATCTCGCGCAGAACGGATGGGCCACCGCATTTCAAGCCGTCAACTCTCCTCCCGGCCCATGCATCGATCCCGTACAGAATCCGGCGGGCGCCGAAAATACCGCCTGCATCGCCGGCCGAGCGACTGGGGGTGTCGGCAACTTGATCGATGGTCACTACAAAACTCCCTACGCCATCCACGTCACTGGCGGCATAGAGCACGCCATCAACCAGCACTGGACCATCAGCGCCGACTATACCCACGAAGAAGGCAACCACGCCTATCGCGCCTACAGCTTCACCGGCGGCATAAATCTCTTCACTCCTCTGCTCGCGCCCACCGATCCCGCTCAGGCCAATAATGTTCCCAACCTGAATCTTTTCAAGTCAGACAATCGCTCCAGCTATAACGCGATGAAACTCGTTGTGCAGGGCAACACACGACGCTTCAGCCTGATCGCACACTACACGCTCTCGCACGCTCAAACCTGGGGATGCCTGCTCGGCGAACTGTTCGATTACGTCAACGGAGTCTGCGACCCGCTCCATCCCTTTTCGCCAGGCGATTACGGCCCCTCCGGCGAGGACGTAACCCACCGCTTTGTTCTCGCCGGGACTCTCCATCTGCCTGCGGGCATCGAACTCACTACCCTCACTCAACTCGAGAGCGCCCGCCCTCTCACGCTCACCACGCCCGCCGGAAATCGCGCCGTGATTAACGGAGTCAGATCCACCCTCGACGAATTTCGTGGAACCCCTTACATTCAGGCCGATCT
>Ga0209422_1000195_pt1 | contig 15046 bp, 15 predicted proteins | sample BlaSpr_A8_OM2_M3_FD_187983 | JGI IMG/M metagenome (GOLD analysis project Ga0209422, IMG submission 187983) | Forest soil microbial communities from Thunder Bay, Ontario, Canada - Black Spruce, Ontario site 2_A8_OM2_M3 (SPAdes) (version 2) | ecosystem: Environmental > Terrestrial > Soil > Boreal... | reverse complement strand
CGACTCCAGTGCTCGTGGAGAGAGCAGATTCAGTTCGCCTGCCGTTCCGGCAGGTACCTGGGAAACGCAGGGAGGCGCCGGCAGGTTCCCGCTGCCTGTGAGGCCGACCAGGCGGCGCCGTCCCATCTAGCACACCTCGTCTGTAGTGACATGATAGGTGCCGTTAATCGTTGCCGGCTCCTTAGAAATCGCTACGATATTATTGGCCATGACCCAACTGCCTATCGACTTCCGCCGGCGCAGCCGAGGTCCGCACAACAAGAGAAGAAATGTTACTCACGAGATCGAGGGCCCTGGATTAGACGTCTGAGATCGCTAGCGCGACCGGCTTATCCCTCGCGGCCTGCTCGCGCTTCCGCGCCGGAACGCGCGTCCCGCATCCGCGCCATTGGCGTACCTTCGTTGATCTCACAGGAGGGGAGCTTGACGCGTAAGCGAGAGAGAATAAGGTCCTCGGTAAACTCACGCGGGGATGAGACCGTTCAAGACGATCTACCTAAATCAAATGCCTCATTATCTCAGCCACATTTTAAGTCGATTTCGTTCGCTGGGACTTCGCAAGATAAAGTGCCGTCAGATTGGCATGCCTTTGGTCTTCGCGATTCTCATGCTAACCAGCGTGGCATCGCCGGCGTCTGTCAAGAACCGGCCGCCCCCTATCGACGTCGCCGTCCAGGGCCAGGCCATTACCTGGAGCGATATCTTGGGGTTCTTCAACGGCGTATTTTCTCCAAAACTTCGGCTCCAGCGAGTTGAAAAAGAAGCTGCGGAGATGCCTCCTGATGCTCCGCTCGTCTCATATCAAGGCAGGACTCGCGGAACTCCCTTCTATGAGATCATCTGGATTTCCAAATCACCGCGGGCAGACGTATTCTCTGATTCGTACGTTGCCGCAATCGCGCTAGCCGTCCTGGATGCCGGAAACGCCGGACCGACTTTTCAGGCGATCTATGCCAAAGCGCCTCCCGATCGAGCTTCACGTTTGACCTTGGGCGACGCGATCGCCAAAGCATTGACGAGCGCAAGCGACCAAAGCGCAGAGTACGCGGCTAATCAGGCGGACTGGATTCGCGTCCATATCGTCCGCGGGATTACTCGGGCTGCTGCCTACGCAATGCTCAAGTCCAGAGGAGTCGTCGCCTATAACTGGATGTACGTCAAGGGAAAACCCATTTCGCTGGTCGGCTGCAGTACCATGGATCAATCCAGCGGCGCATGGCCATATAAGAATGAGCCGCTGCCGGTACAAAGAGGCGTGTGTGCAGAAAACCATCCGACAAAGCCGATTGTGAATCCGAATGCCGAAATCGAACTCGACGGAGCCTTCAACCTTGGTTGCAGCTGGAAGACGCAAATCGTTATCAAGTTCGACAACCATGACCGCGTCACAAACGTCTCGATTGATAAACCGCTACAGGGTTGCCTTTGAGTACGGCGTTTGATACATCTTCCGCCACTTGCCTATTCGCCTGAAACGCGCGACAAAATGCCGGTCGACGGTCGCCGAGGTATCAATCCTGCTGTCGAGAATCTCGACTCTTTTGAGAGTCGTCGAGGATTAGTTTGAGTCGCGCAAGCCGGCGCGCCGCTTGTGAGAAAGAGCTGGCGACGCTTGAAGCCAAGTTTTCCGCGCAGCTCGTTGACGCTCTCAGAAAATCTGCCGCCGGACGTTGGGGGCTGTTCGGGCCGGGCGAGGCACTCGTTTACAATCCCAGGACCTGGGTCAAAGAGATCAACGCGTTACGCGACCTGGGCGGCGAAATTGAGGCCCTTAGAGCTAAGTTGGGACACGGTTCGTTTCCACTCAATCAGCGCTACCTGCATTTCAGCAAACGGCGCGGCCCGAACGATCCCGGCGACCCTAAGCTCGCCGCCGAGTTTCTCAGGGAAATCGAGTAGGGTGAAAAGCTCAGGACCTCTTGAGCAAGACTTTAGCTGCGCGTCTGTAGACTAACCTTGGTCATAATGAAGCCGGCGCGCGATGACCCTCGAGTCTTAACAACGGTCACGATTTCGTGCTGGCGCGTGCATCCGAAGCATTGGACAATGCTAGTGCTAAGTTGGCCAGGAGGCAGAGCTGGGGATCACGGATCTACACGCCAGCCGTGGGATGCTTGAGCTAGCGAGTTAGGACCATCGCGACATCATGAGCAGCGGGACTGATGCCAGGGCATTTGCATGCAAGAGGGTCTGGGGGCAAGGCTTGCCTGTGCTTCAAGTATGCCACGACGCGGACGGCGACTGGCAGTTTCTCTGCGGCGGCGACGAGCATACAACCCCAGGCGAGGCTGTGTTAATCCACGCTGCGCATATGTTCGATCTTCAACCCGAGCTTCAAGAAGTTGCCGATCTTCCCTATGGCTTCTACGCCTGGCGCACTTCTACGAACGAACCATGGAAGAGATACAAGACGCTAGACGACGAATTGAATCGCTAAGAGCCAGCCCGGCGCAAGGGGGGCTCGTTTTCGGGTGGCTTAACTCCTCCTCCGGCCGTCCGACCAAGGGGAACGCGGGCGCCGGAACTGCTCGAGGAACTGCGCAACGTCCTGCGCCTGTAGCATTCATCGACATCGGCAAATCTGCGAACCGCAGCGTTGACTTCGCGAGGAGCATATTGTCGCAGGATCAGTCTGCGCGCAATCGTGGGTGGAACTCCTTTCTGTACCAAGTTGCACGCGCTCATGGCTCCGCCTCCATCTGCGATTTGCCTCCACGTTCCGAAACGCCGAGCCAACAGCGCTTCGCCGCCACCCCAACCGAACCAACCCGCGAGCGCATAGCCATCAATGATCGACAAACTATGAATCGCTTCTCCTGAGTACCGTGCTTGCAGTAACTTGCGGATAGCTTCCTCGTCCCGAGATACGCCGCGAATTGAGGGCACAGAAATTCCCGGACAAGTCTCGCGTTGCAACGCGAGACCCTGAGCGTTTGCTAGCAGTCCATTGACGCTCGGCGACAAGACGCCGAAGGCACGCAGGTCACACTCCCGGAAACGCCCGATCGCGATATCGAGTAATTGCCAACCAAAGCTGTATTTCCGGTACAGCAACTGGCCGCGAAAATGTTGATTCTCGATCACGCTATCATAGTTGATGACCGCAAACGGCGTTCGCATGGCAATGGGCCCGAGTCTAGCCGGTACATGAAAAAATCGCTGTGCGCGAGCGCGCAGCGCCGATGCATTGTCAGCCATGCAGACCGACGACGCGAGCCCGAGAAAGGCTAACGTGAAGGCGATGGTTCTCGGTGCCCGCGACATGAATATCGAACCTTTCCACGCGATATGCCGGCTAACTTTGTGCCCAAGAGCTCAGCGCCCGGATAGGGGGGCCTCGTTTTGGTCCGAAAACGAGGGTCTAAGGCAATGAACACAAATGACGTTGAACCACCGTCGCGCGTCCGCATCCCGTCTAGTTGGGGGCGAAAAGTTGAGAAGCTGTTGCGGGATGCGCGTGTGAAGCGGGCGTGGACTTTCGAATCTGATAAGAACGTACATGTTTCGTTTGAGACCAAAGCGCGCATCTTCTCTATGGGCGTGGCTCAGCTAATGACTGAGAAGGATGGGGAGACCGTTTCAGTCCTAAACATTCACGTCGGTCCATGGTCGTCTAAGAACAGCCTTAGCGCTGCACTCGAAAAGGCTGGAGCAAAGGTCGAGATTTCCATGGGCGACTGGAACGACCTGACAATAACCTCGCTGGAAGGTAAGCACGGCGACTTTACAACGGTCCAACTACGCCGGTGAGAGTACCGCTTTAAAATGGGTGCTGCATGCTCATAAAAAAAACTATGATTGAGAAATCGCCCCGCATCCCCAGCACCACGCAGCCCGGCGCGGGCCTCGTTTCCACTAGGCCGGCTTTGCACGCAATGTAGCCCAGCAGCTAAGAGCTTAGCAGCTACGATCGCCGGCGCTTAGAGCCTGGAGCTTCGCTCCGATGCGCCAAGCGAGGGGGGTCCGTTTTGGGCGGCTTAATCAAGGGCTGTATGATCCCCTTGCGAGTTATGTGACGATTTCTAACGCACATAACAATCCTTCATTCTTTCGGCGACTAACGACGTTGGATCGACCCGATACAACTCCTCACCAAAGCATCCAAGAAAAGGTAGTGTTCCACGCTGTGGCGTTGGCTGACCCATGACCGGTCCGCTCAGTGAAACCCAGACAACCGAGCTTTCCAACGTGATTCCAACGAGGGCGGAATCCGAGAACTGAAAGCGCTGTGCCGCTGGAAGGGTGTCTCTATCTTGAAGTGACGCAATGACAGTTGCGGCTTCGAATCCTGAAAGCAGAGGTGGGATTAGCGGATACCCTTCCCAGGGTTGGTGTGAGATCTGAGTTGGCACACCGCTAGTCTTTTCAACGGAATATGTCAGGGAGGTGGTCGGCGATGTCCCGAATGGCCTGTGGGAAAACTGAACGATGACAGCTTGCTCTCGATCTTCGAATTGTACGTCGTAATCTAGGAGAACGTGCAGATCGTTCGCTCGAATATTATTATTCCAAGCTTGATAAGCAGATTTGAGGGCAAGCGCCTCGCTTAGAGGCATAACTTGTCTACTCAAAACAGTAGCTCTTGATGGCGCAGGGGCGAGGAATGCCAGGACGAGCAACAGGGATAGAAATGAGCGCTTGAGTCTTTTCAGCACGTTGCCTTTGCGGTGCCCAGTGGTGTGACGAAACCCGGCGCGGGCCTCGTTTCGCCGGCGCATAGGCCCAGAACTGCGTGCACGGCGGCTTGGATGTGGGGGGTCCGTTTTGGGCGGCCCAACTCCTATCCCGTTAAGCAGCGACTCGGGTTATACGCTACGCGCCCCAAACCGTACACATGCGCCCCGGACCTCGCGCGCAAGCTAATCGCGAGGCGCGTCGCGCAAAGCCCCGTCCCGTAAGGCCTTCCGGCGCATCGCCTGAATTCGTGCGCCCGGTCGCAGGCGCGGCACGCTTTGCAAAACGGTTGTGCAAACTCGGGCGTGTCGCGTAAACACCGGTCCGATAAGGGTTTCGCAGCATAGGCCGATGCAGAGTCGATGCGGGATGCATCGATGAACCGAAACCTGCAGCGCTAACCCTTAAAGATGCCGCCTTATGGTAAGCGCTGTTCGGCAAGTAGTTGGTATAGGATTCTTGCCGCGCGCGCCATCGCGACCTGTACGGAGATAGGGAGCTCTCGACCTAGCAGAACCTCAAGCAGATTTGCCGTCAACCATGTTTCGTAGCGCGGGTCATGCTCATCGGGAACAAAGCGGTTACGCCATTCGGCCGCGAGAGCCAATTCATTCCTTGCGGCATCTGGAAGGCGATCATCGTCCATCGGCTTCCCCTCAGTGTTGTTGTATCCTTAGCGTCTTCTGGTGTGGTTCGCGTCGCCGGCGTTAACGTCCGGTACCTCAGATGTTCGGCCAAAGAGCTTCTATGTAGGCAATTTCCGCGGCTACAGCGGGACCCAGTGATGAAGGAGGCACTATCGTGTGCAGTTTCTTTTGCCGAACGTCCAGCACGGAGAACTTCGCGTTAGAGATGCGGCCGCTCAGTTCTTGATGCATGAGGTGTGTAATTAGTTCAATTCGATTCTTCGTCAAGGACTGTTCTTTGAAATACAGTTTTATGACGTGACGATCTCCATTAATTGAGAGGCCCAGTTCAGGATTAACTGAAACAGCAAACGTGGGGGTCGCCTGCCAATCGTGTTGGGGTGGCCGAAACCACGTAAGAGTCTTTCTTCCCCACCATGCGCGATAGGCTGCTGCCACACCGGGGTAGACATTCAATCGCTTTGGGTCGCTAACATCTGATATTACATCCGCAAGATGGGTCTTGCCGAGCCCGCGCGCGTGGGCCTCGACTATGCCCTCCCGAAGTATTTTGTAAAAATCGAAGCGGGGATCGTAAGGGTCGGCCAGCTGCGCTTTCGCATTCTTAACTGAATTAACTTTTGGTATCCCCGACTTGCAAACTATGTCGACAAGCTGTGTAAGTGAGAGCGTTGGCATTTTCGAACGTCCTTAAAGGGGAAGCGAGGTCAAAAAACTGGCGTCGTCAGGCGATCCCTACGGAATCATCTTTGTCGCGTGGCCCTGCAACATGACGTACGGTTGCATGAGCGGGTTCGAGAAGCGAAATCGAAAGTGTCTTGTCTCCCCGATGCGCTCGAGAACATGCCCCCGCTTTTCGCCGCAAAATTCGTTTAGATGTCGCGCATAGCTTGGAACGTCGTATTTCTTTCGCATGATTCGGGACAGTGGGCCACTCACCGACGCAGCCGTAAAATAGCCAAGCTCGTTGGGTGTCGCCATGGCACAGCCGAGAAGAACCTGACGATAAAGATGATTCTTCTGTGCGCTGGAGACCGCTTTGATATACGCCTCGATTGTCGACTGTTGAGCATCCTCTAAGGCCGTCTTTACTGCGCTTTCCACGTCGTCTGACATCACTATCATCACCTTACGCTTCAGCGCGCTACGTGCTGCATGGAGGCCAAGCAGGTGAGTGTAGTGCGGCAAGCCTCGCGACAACGATGTTATCCGCGAAGAGGCGCTGGGAACGATCGTCATGCCAAGTTCTTTCATGCCGTTGTCGATGATCTCCATGAGCTCTTCGTCGGGCATTCGTGGCATACGCACTTGCACGAGCGCCCGTTCTAGTGAACGGTGCTCTTTAAGAAGTTGACCAACACTATCGGCGACGCCGACGAATATCACTGTCGCGGGTACGGCATAGTCGGAAAACAGCTTCACCGTCTCCGCCATCGTTTTGCGCGTCGCCGGGGCGAGCGTGTCAAACTCGTCAAAAATCAACACGAGCACAGCTTGCTCACCAATTTGCGTTACCAATTCTCGAACGTCGGTGTGCGTAAAGCCATCCGGTAGCGACTGGCTCGCCGGAAGATTTTCTTGTCGCGTCTCTGGGCGAAAACCAGCCCGCGACTTTCCTGCGGTCAGATTGATCTCTCGAAGGGCCTTCCGCCAAAGATCCATGTAAGAATCGCTCGATAGACACCCTATGCGCGGTGCGATGATATAGCTCAAACCTTGCCACCGGGCGCTCAGGATATTTGCGAGCGACGTCTTCCCGGTGCCGCGCTCGCCATAAAGCACCGCGTGTTGTCCTGGTTGATTGATGGCGTCGACGAGCTTGGTCACTTGCGGAAGGCGACCGGCGAAAAGGGAGTCACTCTGAATCGGCACGGCCGGGGTGAATGCACGAGTCGCCTGAAGGCTCAATGCTTGGTAGTCGATTTTGACTGAAGCGGCTTCTGACACGCTGTAGAACTTATAACAGTGGCGCAGCGTTCCTGCTCTTATTATGATCTTTTTGGGCCTGGCTAAGCCGGCCCAAAAATTGCCGTGAAAGGCGGGAGGCGACCGCGGAGCCTCTCAAGGTTGACGGCGATCAATCAGGGCGAGGAACGCCCGCCAATGTCGCGGATGGGGCGCGCGCGTTCCGGACCGGAAACGCGAGCAGGCGGCGAGGGAAAGTCCCGTCGCCTTCGTGATCTCAGCGAGCGAGAACGCATCGAGCTTCGGCGCGACCTCGCGCAGGAACCAGGCCCGATCGCGCGGTTCGGGGTTTTCCTTCGCCCATTGACGGTTGCGTCGATGGTGCGAGGCATTCGCTTCGCCTCGCTGCGCGTTCGCTTGAGCGCTGGCGCGCGGGTCCGGGCCCTGGCGGGCCTGTGCCGCGAGCGCCTTTCGTGCCGTTGCGATCGCGCGTTCGGCCCGCGCTCGCCAAGCGCGAGGCAGACACGCCTCGCAGTAACGGCGCCGACGCTTCTGAACGGGCTTTCCGCATGACGCGCAGGCGGCGGGAATGAGTGCGAGTGGTTCCGGGCGCGGTGCGCCCCACGCTTTGCTCGCGTAGGGGCGGACCTCGTGGCGCTTGCGAGGCGTTGCGGTTAGTTTGGACTTCGCCGCGGTCAGGCGCGTAACGCCTGCGGTCGGTCGAACGGGTAGACGGACTCGTACCGCGCGAGGTGCCGCCGCCATATTGCCACGATCGCGTAACGCCCGACGGAACGCCTGCGCGAGGTGCGCGACGACGGGCGCGACGAGCAGCCTCCAGCGCGGCAGCGTAAGTGCGAGGTCGTGCGTCAGAGGAGCGCGTACGCGGCAGACGCCATTCGGAAGTTCCACGAATTCGCGCGAGGTAAAAACGTGCGCTTCTAAGAGGTCTAGAACGAACGCGTCCACGTCGGGGCGTATCGGTTCCATCGCGTCGAGAGCGAAAGAGTCCCGGTTACGCTGATCGGCGTGAAGCACTCCAAGCGTCGGATCGAGCCCAGCTGCGAGGAGTGCGAGGCGCGATTCCGATTCGAGGAGACTATAAAGGTAGTTGAGGAGCGCGTTTACCGGGTTGGTCGCCGCGCGAGGCGCACCGGTCAGCATGGAAGCCCGCGAATCGTACCGTGCCCAACGGGCTGGTATCCGTGCGAGGTCGCGGCCGCGCACGTTGAGCGGGACGTTCGACCAGGCGTTCCAGTAGAGCGCGGCGGCTTTGGCCTCGCATAAGCGCACCTCGTCGATCGTACCGGCCCGATCGAGCGCCTCGCACAAACCGTCGAACGCGTGCAGATCGCGGACGCGAAGCCGTACGAGGTTCTTGCGTTGCCCTTCGAGTTTGCGTCGAATTAGTTCGCGTGCGAGGTCTACGTCGAGGCCAGTAATCGTCGCGAGCGCCTGGGCTCGGCGGATCGGATGCCCGTCGTACCCGAACGGAACCGAGTGCGCGAGGAGCGCGCCATCCGGCGCGAGGTGGACGAGCGCCGCGCCAATCGCTCGCAGCCACGCGAGCGCTTCGAGCGTGAGGCTTCCGGTCTTGCCGAGCAGCACGAGGCGTTCGAGGCCGGAGCCCGTTCGGTCGAGCACGAGCGAGCGTCGGCGATCCGCGATGCCATCTTCGACACGCAGCTTGCCGTACAGGACGCGTAGGCTCATGCCGTAGCCGTCCACGACGAGCACGCCGGCGCGGACTTGCAAAGGCGGGAATGGGAGCGTAGAGTCGGGCTGTTGCATCGGGAGCTATATCCTCCGGGTGCGACGCCTCCGGCCCGTTGACGCGGGCCGGGGGCACCTTGTGTGTGTGTGTGTGTGTGTGTGTGTGTGTGTGTGTTACGGGTAGGTTGTCAATGTTTCGATCGGCGGCAATTTTGCTTTGCGCCTTTGAGGCATATCGGAGTACGCGGTACGCGTTGAAACACTGGAACCTACTTCACCCAACAGTTCGAACGCCGCTAACTGCGCGTAATCCGTGAAGGGCGTGCATAACGCTTGCGCCCAGGCGATAGCATGTTCGGCAGCGACGACGCGCCGCGCATCGAACGAAAGCATGCCATCCCCGAGTGCTTCAAGTGCTCGCTTGAGGAGCGGATGCAAATGCCTCTGCCGCCCAACCGTTACTGTGTCTGCGCGACGCTGTTCGGCTTCTTCAAGCAGCGCATCGGCGGATGCGTAGAGGTTAAGCGGGTATTCCGGCGCCTCATCCTTGTACAGATCGCCGCGGCGTGGAAATATCAGCACGGCCAACATGATCGCAAGAGCCACCGGCTTGGGCAATACAATGGGAGCACTTTCGGCCGCCGGAACGACAACGATCTCTTGCTTTATCGACTTTGATGGGTCGAGAACCAAAGAAACCGTGGCGCCTTCTTTGAATTCAATGGGCGGAAACTCGACGCGCAGAACCTGATGTTCCGCTTCCTCCCAGGAGCCGACGACGTACCGACTGAGAAAACGCGCGGCCTGTAACGGGTCGAGCGGCTCGGCTTTCCACGGGGCCCCTTCGCTGTCATAGCACAACTGTACATGCGAGACCGTTTTGCCGTCCGTCACGGTCGGCTGGCCTATCCAATGGAGAACGCCGGTATCGCGGAGCGATCGCAACCGCGAGGCAGGCTTGCCGTCACGTCCCAGCGTGCCGCCGCGCGAGTCATCCTCTTCAAGCCACTGCTCGCCGAGCCAAACGAGATCACCGAGGAAGGCGATGAACTCGCGGTGATAGCCGTATCGCGCAACAGCTTCGACGTATGAGAGCCCGAGTATCTTGCAGAGTCCGCGAAGCGTCTTGGGCCTGGGTGGCCTTGCCCCGCTGAAATAACTGTTCAGCCGGTTGGTTCCGCCTTCATATTCGATCGCCGCAAGCACGGATCGCTTTGAGAGGCCACTCGATCGGTTGCGATCACGCCAGGCCTCCTCCAGCCAGGTCCCGGCCTTAGCCCATTCTTCTCGCGGGAGGTAGGTCGGCTCGCGCGCGCCCTGACGCGCTCGTTCCTCTGGAGGCATAATATACACCCTATTATGCCCACAGGAGCCCGTATCCCCCCGTAGAGTAGAGCGCTATCCATGGAGTCAGAATTATGAAAAAACTGCGCATTTGGCGCCTCGTACGGGGCAAGACCCTCGCCCAGGTCGCCAAAGAGGTCAGGCTGCCCGCATACATCATCTCCGCCATTGAGCGGGGCGAGGTCGCGCCGAGCGACCGCTGGACCCGTCGCTTTGAAGAGGCGTATGGAGCGCAAGCCGCGGCGGAGCTTCTCGCGCCGGCCGAGGCGACGGCCTGGTTCGGCCCGGCCCTGGCAGGGGGTGGCGCGTGAAGCCGGTCGATCGCGCTCTCGTCGAGCGGCTGCTCGAAGACGAGACGGTCTCATTTCGCGAGGTCTCACGCCGCGCGGGATGCTCGGACTGGAGCGTTAGGGCGATCGCGCGCGACCTGGCGGGAGGCGATCGGCGGATGAAGCGCGAGGTCCCTGCGGGCGCCGGCGAGCCAATCGGCTTTGTTGATTGGCTGATTTTCTTCGGCTTTGTCGCGATATTCGGCGGCGCGCTTTGGTTCGTGGTACGTCGCGCACCCCTGGACGGCGGACCCATGTAATGGAAGAGAAAGACCCGCGCAGGAACGCGGGTCGTGGGATCGAGGCTTCCAATCTTAGCGATTCTGCGGCCACGCGCCGTCCCCTATTCGCCGTCAACCGAGAAGCGCGATCTCGCGTAGCTCCGCGCGATCTCGCCACCGGAGCCAGCTAGTATGGCGCGCCCGAGGAACGGCACGTCGGCGCACACTCAATATCGCCGCCGGCGCGAGCATCTCGCAGACTTGGAAGCGCGATACGAAAAGCTGACACGTTCGCGGCCGGGCACGCCGGGAAAGAAAGCCGCCAAGACTCGCGCGCTAAACAAGCTTTCGCGTCAGTTATCCGCGGCCCACGGCCTCCTCACCAAAGCGCGGAACGCGATCACGAAAACCTCTGCGGAGCGCGCGTCGGCGAAGATCGCGGCTAAACAGCGGCGCAGCGAGGCAGCAAAAAAAGGATGGGCCAAGCGAAGGACGGCGCGCAAACCTCCGTCGCCAGCGGGTTCCCGACGTGCGCAACGCTTCTTGGAAGAACGCGACGGCGAAGTCAAACAAATTCTCGTTGATCCTCCTTCCAGGGATGATCGGTCCGCGATCGGTTCGTATTGGCACGCGGTCGGCGTTTTCAGGAACAACGGCTCCACGGCGTTGCTCGACCGATTCGAAGGCCGCTCGATTTACGACGCGCTCACTCGTAGCCGTCTTCCGTTCGTCACGGATACTGCTCTGCTGCGCGAAGCGATCGCGGCAGGCCACACCGATTTTGACGACCTCTATACCGAAATTTCGTGGGCTAGTGCTGCGTGAGTGCCCGTGCGCATCTTGCCTACGCCCGACAGCGTGCCCGAAAGCGATTCGGCAATGACGTTTGTGCGGAGTGCCGGGAAGCCGACGAACTCACGCTGCAGGAGTTTGAGGGCAGGGTGCTCTGCCGCCGATGCACCCTGCTCGCGCAGGGCCTTGCACCGACGGAGGATGAGCACCCGTTCGGCAAGCGCAACAGCCCCAAGACGCGGCCGATGGATGCGAACGATCACGCGCTTCTCACCGCTTTACAGAGCTATTGGCCCGAAACTCGGTCGAACCACGGAAGTCCGATCGTGACCGTCAAGGCTGGACTTCGCCGACAGGCCGACTTGCTCGTGCTTCAACGAGAGCATATCGACCGACAAGCCAAGCTCCTTGCGCTTGAGCGCGAGCATATTGACGAGCTCTTGGTGGAGATTGCAAGTACGATCCTAAGTCTGGATCGCGCCGACGCACGTCGCGACATTTCGGCGGACGAAATCAAGTGAACGAGCTCCGCGCGCCGATCCTCACCCGTGCTTACAACGAGCGGCTGAGCACTTCCAAGGAAGCAACGACAACGGCAGCGGCCACGCCCAACGACGAGCCGCGCAAGGCTGCCGGCTCACCGTTTGACGAGAACGTCCTCGTCTTCGACACCGAGACGACGGCGGATGTCGAGCAGCGCCTGCTCTTCGGCACCTACCGCCTCTTTCGCGAGCGCGCCCTCGTTGAGGAAGGTGTCTTCTATGCCGACGACCTCAGCCCGGCAAAGAAAGCGCACATCCGTCGCTGGGCGATCGAGCGCGGTGTCGAGTGCTGTTCGCAGCGCTCGTTCTACTGGAACCACGTCCGCAACATCGGCAAGGACGGCGGCCTGCTCGTTGCTATGAACGAGCCGTTCGACCTGGCGACGACGATGCCGATCGCCAAGCCGGCTGGCAAACGCAAACAGCGCGGACGCTACCTCGGCGGCTTCACGCTCAACACGGAGTGGAGAGGCCGCGACGGCTCACGCAAACGCCTCAAGCATCCGATCGTCGTCAAGCGCCTCAACGCCCACGCCTCGCTCTTCGACATCGGCCCATCCGGGCGATCGCTCGACGTTCGCACCTTGTATTGGGCGCTCACCAACAAAGGCGGCACACTGGCGGAGATCGCGAACTCCCTTGAGACCGAGCATCGGAAGACCGAACTCGGTGTGTACGGCGTCGTCTCGGACGAAGCGCTCGACTACGCGCGTAATGATGTGCTGGTGACCGCGGAGTGCCTTTGGAAACTCGCCGAGGAAATCGAGCGCCATCCGATCCGGATCCATCCGGCCGACGCGCTGTCTCCGGCCTCCATCGCCAAAGGTTACTATCGAGCGATGGGTATCTCGCCACTGCGCGACCGCTTTGCGGCATTTCCCAAAGACCTTGCTGGCCCGACGTTCAGTGCCTACTTTGGTGGCCACGTCGAGGCGCCCGTCGTGCGTCAGCCGGTGCCGATCGTCAAGCTCGACGCCCTCGCGATGTATCCCACGATCTTCGTTCTGCTCGGATTATGGAAGTTCGTGATTGCCGATGCGATCGAACCGATCGAGGCGACGGACGATATCCGTGGGCTCCTTGATACGATCACCTACGACAAGCTGCTCGACCCGTCAACATGGAAGGATCTGAGCGCGATCGTCGAGATCGAGGCGACCGGCGATTGCCTTCTCCCAACGCGCTCGATCTACGCCGCGGGCCACGCGCCGAACATCGGGCTGAACTATCTGCGCGCCCCGGGCGAACCGCTGTGGTACGCGCTGCCGCAACTCATCGTTGCGAAGCTGCTCTCGGGCAAGACGCCACGCATTCTGCGCGCCGTCCGCTTCAAAGCCGGCGCCCACATCGAGACGCTCGTCGAGACCGCGTTGCGCGGGATGGTAACTGTTCGGCCGGGGGAAGACATGGCGCGGCTTACGATAGAACTGCGTAAGACGGCGGCGAGCGATCCGCGCTTCTCCGAGGCCGAGCGCAAACGTCTCGATGACTTCCTGAAGGTACTGGCAAACAGCGGTTTTTACGGCATCTTCGCTCAGGTAACGCGCGACGAAAGCAATGGTTATGACGCAGAGTACATCGCAGCGCTTGCGACCTGGCGCGAGCGCGTCGTCGAACTCGGTCAGAGCTTATACGACGAACGCACGGCAGCGCAGGCGCCGTATTGGAATGCGCTCGATGCATGCGGAGGGAGGATCGTCCCCGACATGCGCTACGATGCTCGACGGGGGCGCTGGAAGATGGCCGGCGAGTTTGTCGATCTGTCGCCGGCGCTCTTGCGAAAGAACGAGAAGCGACCGCCCTCCGGAAAAGCCTACGGCAACATCGACGAGATCAGCCAGAGCGTCCGCGATGCCCTTGGCGATCAGGAGATAACGACCAGCGACGTACTCGATTTCTTCAGGGAGCATCCCTGGCCGCCGTCACGAACGCTCGCGCAAAAGGAGGCCGCTGCCGAACTCGCCCCCGAGCGCCCCGACGCGCCGCGCACCCGCGTTAAGGTCGTCGGCCGACGATGCTACGAGAGCCACGTCCGCTATCCCGAGTATCCCGGCCCGTTCTTCTGCGCGCCGATCGCAACGCTCGTGACGGCCGGCGCGCGACTCTTGCTTGCGATGATGCAGTACGCGGTCGAGCGGTCGGGCGGGCGGGTAGGATATATGGATACGGACTCCGCCTTCGTGGTCGCAACGTCGGAGGGTGGACTCGGGCCATGTCCCGGCGGCGCGTTGCGCATGGCGGACGGAACGCCCGCGATCGCGGCGCTTTCGTGGAAACAAGTGGATGCGATCCGCGGAGAACTCGGAGCGCTCGTCCCTTACGATCGCGAGATTGTTGGCGAGCACGTCTTCAAGCTCGAAGACGAGAATTTTGCGCTCGGTGCGGACGGGAAACTCGATCGCTCCCGGCGCGAGCAACTCTGGCTGCTATGCCTCGCCGAAAAAAGGTACGCCGTCTACAATCTCATCGACGGAGCGGTGCGCCTACGGGATTGCAAGGAGCACGGTCTCGGACTCTACCTCGACCCCAAAGGCGACACCGTACATCCCAAAGGCTGGATCGCCGACGTGTGGCAATGGGTGGTCGAAAAGGAACTCGGGCTCGAACCGCAGCGGGTTGTCCGCCCCGGCCGTCACCCAGTCGTCCACATTGGTGCGGAAGCGCAGGACCCGGCCGTCGGCCGGCGCGGCCTCGATGTTCTCGCGCGTGGTCGCCTCGCGATATTTTGCGAGATAAGACTCCAGAAGATCGCGCTGCGCCTTCGCCTCGCGATCGAGGGCCCGGAGCTGGACGTCCTGGCCGTTGGCCGAGCTGGCTTGTTTTTTCAACTGATCGAGGTTGGCACTGAGGCCTTCGACCCTGCCGCTGGCAATTCGCGC
>Ga0209422_1000194_pt1 | contig 15097 bp, 17 predicted proteins | sample BlaSpr_A8_OM2_M3_FD_187983 | JGI IMG/M metagenome (GOLD analysis project Ga0209422, IMG submission 187983) | Forest soil microbial communities from Thunder Bay, Ontario, Canada - Black Spruce, Ontario site 2_A8_OM2_M3 (SPAdes) (version 2) | ecosystem: Environmental > Terrestrial > Soil > Boreal... | reverse complement strand
TCCGGCGATCTGCTGCTAGGCGCATTGGCCGCTTGCGCACAGATCACCTGCCAGATGGTCGCCGCCGCGATGGGAATACCGACGGATAATGTCGAGGTGACAGTTGAGGGAGACCTGGATTTGCAGGGGACACTCGGCATGTCGAAAACGGTGCCGGTCGGATTTGAAAGCATCAGGCTCAATTTTGATGTCCACGCGCCGCAGGCAACGCAGGAGCAGTTGACAGCTCTTCAGCAGAAAACCGAACAGTATTGCGTTGTAATGCAAACATTGCTGCATCCTCCGCAAATCAAGAACGTGTGGGTGGGTGCGCAATCGGTCAGGGTTTAGTGCTGTCGCCTGTGCGACTCCTCGGGATCCGGTTAGAAAAAGATCTTGGTCGCAAATCACTTCACGCTAACACCCCGGTCGCTTGACTCTATGAATGCCGGGCAACCCACGCACCACCACCGCGGGAACGAAGAGGCTATTCAGGCCTGCGTCGACAAGGAGAAAAACGACACGCTCGGCAAATGCTACGCAGGGAGCGAAAGTGTAATGAGATAGTGTCCAGATATGAGGCGGAATGGAGACGGTCATGCACCCATCACATCGAACATCAGCTTCATAAACAATAATTTGATGCATTCGCCATCCTAGCTCCTGCTCCGCGATGATGCCCCAGAGGTAGACTTCGCCCTGGCAGATGATGGGCAAAATCTTCGTACCGGAAGTAGATTTATGAGCAGTTTGAGTTGGCGCAGCGCGGTTCTAATCTGTCGGTTGCACTCGTGCACGGAAGCTGCTGTGATAAAAACGTGATAGTTCCATGTTCAGAACCGGTGCTCGTCAATCAGAACGGGTCAGAACGTATTTCTGGTGAACGGTTGAAGAATCAGGTAGACCAAACAATTTTCATAACGGGTCAGAACACACTAAGTGATCTTCAAAACCGGCGGGCGGCGGGTCACCCCGTCGCCGGTGGGTTCGACCCCCACTCGCTTCCGCCATTTCTTCACGCACCAATAGAGCCGGATGCGATTGCAGGAATTCGGCAGTGATCCCGTGACTTTCGCCATCGTCCGAGAATCGAATCATTTAGAATCATTTCCCGTTTGAGCAGACTGCTTCGTGGAGATCAATTATGAAGATCGCTAAAGATGTCACAGAACTGATCGGGCACACTCCGCTGGTGCGGTTGAACAAGGTCACAGAAGGTTGCGTGGCCGAGGTAGTTGGCAAGCTGGAGAGCCAGAATCCTCTGGGCAGTGTGAAAGATCGTATTGGCGTCAGCATGATTGGCGAAGCCGAGCGTGCGGGAAAAATCAAGCCGGGCAAGACCGTGCTGATTGAGCCCACCAGCGGCAATACCGGCATTGGCCTTGCCTTTGTAGCGGCGGTCAAAGGCTACAAGCTGATTCTGACGATGCCGGAAACCATGAGTATGGAGCGGCGCGTGCTGCTGCTGGCTTTCGGTGCGGAGATCGTGCTCACCCCCGGTCCCAATGGAATGAAAGGCGCTATAGCGAAGGCTCAAGAGCTGCTGGCAAACACTCCGAACAGCTACATGCTGCAGCAATTCGATAATCCAGCCAATCCTAAAATTCATTTCGAGACCACCGGCCCCGAAATTTGGAACGATACTGACGGGCGCGTGGACTTCCTGATCTCGGGCGTTGGAACGGGCGGTACCATTACCGGAGTTTGCGAATACATCAAGCCCAAAAAGCCTTCGTTCAAGGCCGTTGCTGTCGAACCGGCGGACAGCGCCGTGCTCTCCGGGGGGAACCCTGCTCCGCACAAAATCCAGGGGATCGGCGCCGGCTTCGTTCCTAGTATTCTTCGTCGCGACTATATCGATGAGGTCATCACAGTTACGAATGATGACGCGGTTCGTATGGCGCGCCGCCTGCCGCTTGAAGAAGGTCTTTTTGTAGGGATTTCTTCCGGCGCTGCCGTCGTCGCTGCGTTACAAGTAGCGCGGCGTCCAGAAAATAAAGGAAAGTTGATCGTAGTAGTTCTGCCGTCATTTGGAGAACGCTACCTGAGCACAATTCTTTTCGAGGAACTTCGCGCTCGCGCGCAACAGATTCCTACGTCGACGCTTCCGGCGTGATGATCCGACCTCCCTGATCTGCCGGGCGCTTGTTCCGGAATGAGATTAGAGTGGAAAAGTCTGTGGAAAACTCCTTTCGACTCCCGATTTATGGGGTGGTATTGAAATATGCGGGTGTATGATGATTCACAATCCGGCCAGCAAGAACCTGAGCGTCGACGAACGGGGCTTTGCGGGCAACGCATTGATATTGGGGCGTGGTCCTTTCCTCGAGCATCAGGCAAAAATTAAAAATAGTGACAAACGGCGAGTAAGTAGGGGAGGATACGACCATTATGGATACGAGTCATTCGTCTGGCGACCAACCGCTCCCTGCCAACGAGAAGAAAACTTACGAAAAGCCTGGTTTTCGTTACGAGCAGGTCTTTGTGACCTCTGCTCTTACTTGCGGCAAGGTCACGGGCGGCATCGGAAGCATGTGTCACATGAACAAGAAATCATGAGTGTGGCGGAAAACGTAATTGTCGATCCCGGAGACGCTCTCAAGTGCGACTTGGCGAGCGAGATCCTCCGCTCCTTCGGCGGAGTTCGTTTTGGGGCCACTGGCTGGAGCATGCTTCCAGCACTTTGGCCCGGAGACCTGCTACTGGTCGAAACTGTTCCCGCGGATCAAGTGCGAGTGGGGGACATTGCGCTGGTTGGACGAGCCGGCAAACTCTGTGCCCATCGGGTTGTTTCCCGCACAAATGACTCCGGCGATGCGCGTTGGATCACTCGCGGCGACGCTATGCCTGCCCCCGATCTTCCGGTAACTGAGGCAGAGTTGTTGGGCCGCGTGACTTCCGTGATTCGCGATGGAAAAGTCGTCGCGGTGCCTGTGAAATTGAACGTGATCGAAAAGTTGATTGCAAAGATCGTTCGGCATTCGTTTTTCGCCGCGTGCGTTGTAGTCTACCTGCACCGTATGCGGCGAAATCGAGAGGAATCGGTTCTTCTATGCCGGGGTTAGCCGCGCCAGTCGATCGTTACAGCGTAGTGATTGCAATCGGCGGTGTATCCATCAGGGTGCATACCGCCGACAGCGATTTTCTCGCGATACTACAGCGCCGTTATGCCGGATTCCTCGGCGGGGACCCGCAGGCTGAATTTGATTTCGACGTAGAACTGGGAATACCGCCCTTTAGTACTCCATTGCCGGAGGTGAGTGTCACTCACCGAGCTGGCCGATGGTTCATGGAGCGTGAAGATTTTAGGGCGGAATGGGATCCGGCCGCACGTCGCGGAAGTATCCAACAGAGTGCGAATCCTTATTCTATCGACGCTTTTCTCCGCATCGTGCACACTCTCGTGCTCGCCAAGCTGGGCGGATTCCTGTTGCATTCCGCCAGCGCGGTTCGTAATGGAAAGGCGTTTCTGTTCGCCGGCGAATCGGGGGCCGGGAAGACGACGATTTCACGCCTTGCGCCCCCTGATGTCACTCTCCTCACCGACGAGATGTCCTACATTCGCCAGCGGGACGATGCTTACGTAGCGTTCGGCACGCCCTTCACTGGTGAACTGGTGCAGGCCGGTGAGAATACTTCGGCGCCCGTGGCCGCGCTTTATCTCTTGCATCAGGGACCCGAGAATCGAATCGAACGGTTGGCCATCGCCGAGGCCGGACGCGGGTTGCTGGCGAACATCCTTTTCTTTGCCGAAGATCCGGAGTTGGTGCACTCGATGTTTCGGGCGGGATGCGACTTTGTCGGCCGCGTGCCGGTTTACAAACTTACTTTCATGCCGGATGCGCGCGTGTGGGAGATGATCCAATGAGTAAAAAGCTCTATATCGCACGGAGCCGACGAATTGCAGCCCGCAAGTTGGGCGAAGAAATGCTGATCATGGCGGCCCATGGGTCAACGCTATTCACCTTGAATCCGACGGCTACCATTCTCTGGCAAGCCGCCGATGGCGCCACGCCACTTGATGAACTCGTCGAGCGCCGCATCTGTACCGAATTCCAAGTGGAGTTTGAAGATGCGATGCGCGATGCCGAAGCTCTCGCTGAGGACTTGGCCAGACATGGCATTCTGCTGCTCTCCGACGAACCAATCACCAATGCCGGTTTGGCTCTGCAGGAGACTCGATGAGTTCGCTGCTGCAGGAAGTCGGCGACCGCGCCCTGCAGTTAAGTGTTCCTCTGAGCGTACAACTCGACCTCACCTACCGATGCAACGAGCAGTGCATTCACTGCTATCTCGATCACCACGACCACGGCGAGATGACCACCGCCGAAATTAAATACTTGCTCCAGGAGATGGCCGAGGCTGGTGTTTTTATTCTCACTTTGAGCGGCGGCGAGATTTTCCTGCGTAAGGATTTATTCGATATTTTGGAATGCGCCCGCTCTCTTACGTTTGTTATCAAGCTGAAAACCAACGCGGTAATGATTCGTGAGGCGCAGGCAGCGCGGCTGCGCGATTTGGACGTGGACTCAGTTCAGGTGAGCATCTATTCGCACCGCCCCGAGGTGCATGACGCCATAACTAAGCTCCCAGGCTCGCTGCGGCGATCGATCAATGCCATCCGTTTCTTGAAATCGCAGGGTCTCAAAGTCATCATTGCCAATGTATTGATGACTGAAAATGCGTACGATTATCAGGGAGTTCGGGCGCTGGCAGATGAACTGGGCGTGGAATGCACTCTGGATCCTACCGTGACGCCGATGATGGATGGTGATCGCGCGACCCTGGCCTTGAATGCCGGCGAGTCTACTCTGCGTAGCGTTTTTCGCGACAAAGATGTCGTAGGGAACGTCGAGGAGTTCTGTGCGCTGCCGACAGCTCCCGACGAAGATAGCATGGACTCCCTACCTTGCAGCGCAGGCCACACGGGCTGCTACGTTTCTCCATACGGAGAATTCTATCCTTGCGTGCAATTTCCTTTGTCTTGCGGCAATGTGCGGCAACAGCGCTTCATCGACATCTGGCGTAACTCGGCGCAACTGAAAGAAGTGCGTTCCATTCGCCTGCGCGATCTCTCTGGTTGTTCGCAATGTGCCCATGGCGTGACCTGTAGCCGATGCCCGGGGCTTGCGTTCATGGAAGGAAACATGCGCGGACCCTCCACGCAAGACTGTGAGAAATCATTTGCCCGCACCGGCATCCCGTCGGTGAATCTGCTGGCGAAGAAGAAAGATAAAGTTTCGCCGCCGCGCCTGGTGCAGATTCAGATCGTACCTGGCGTGACTGGTGGCAGGCTTTCCGCAACAGGCGGCGCTGCGGCGGCCGTGGCTTCTTAGGATCAACCTTCCATTCAATTCTTCCGTATACTGCTTCGACGTATGGCCAATATTCTCTACGGCGTGAACGGGGAAGGCGCCGGGCATTCCACGCGCGCGAAAGAAGTTCTCACCCATCTGCAACAGCAGGGGCACACCGTGCACGTCGCCTCATTTGATCGCGGGCTGCGCAATCTCAGCGGCGATTTTGACGTCACAGAAATCTTCGGCTTCCGCATCGCATATGTAAATAATCGTGTGCGCTACAAGCGCACCATCGCCAGAAATCTGATAACGATGCCTCAGGCGGCCAAGAGCGTGAACCGCCTCAAGGGGCTGATCACGAGTTGGAAGATCGACCTGGTGATTACAGACTTCGAGCCGCTGACTTGCCATATCGGTCACGGCATGGGCCTGCCGGTTATTTCGATCGATAATCAACATTGCCTGACCAACGCAGTCGTCTCCTATCCCCGGCAGTACCGGCGCGATGCAGCCGCAACTAAGTTGGTTACGCGACTGATGACTCCCCATGCCGACGCTTATCTGGTGATTTCTTTTTTCGCAGCCCCCGTGAAGAAGCGAAACACGTTTCTTTTTCCGCCGCTATTGCGGCACGAGATTCTCGACGCGGCTCCCACGCAGGGAGAACACGTTCTTGTCTACGTGACGTCGCCTTCACCGGCGCTTGGCAAGATGCTGAGCACGACACGCCAGCGCTTCGTCGGTTATGGCTTCGGCCGCGAGGGTGAAGTGGGAAATATCATTTACAAGAAACCTTCGCTCGGGGGATTTCTACGGGACCTCACCGCAGCAAAAGCTATCATCGCCAACTCCGGATTTTCGCTGGTCACTGAGGCATTGCACTTGGGAAAGCCCTATCTCGGCGTGCCCGTCGAGCACCAGTTCGAACAGATTTTCAATGCTTACTGGCTGCAGAAAACTGGGTATGGCGCGTATTGGGAAGATTTGAATAAAGAGCGCATTGAATCGTTTCTCTACAACCTACCGCTGTATCAAGAAAAACTGGCCGAGTATCCACGACAAGGCAATGGCGCGCTTTTGGCAAAGCTGGACGCTCTCATTGCCGAGTACACATCTTCCCGGGACTAAGGATTGACGTCTGGAAAAAACCTCTCTCCCTTCCTTCAAACCTCCGAAGCATGCGAAATTAGTGTTATGGCTCTTGTCGTCCGTCCTTCGCGCATTCATGCAGCTGGAGTCTTCACCACCACGCCCGTTCGCAAAGGCACCCGAATTGTCGAATATGACGGCCCGCGCATCACTCCCGAAGAAGCCGACCGGCTCTACGATAGCGCGCCTCGCACGTATCTTTACGGTTTGGAAGATGGGAAAACGGTTATCGACGGTGAAGGCCTGGGAGCTTACTTAAACCATTCCTGCGATCCCAACTGCGAGATCGATGAGATCAAGAACCGCGCCTGGATTTTCGCCGTGCGCGACATCGCTGCAGGAGAAGAATTGTTGTGGGATTACAACCTTTACGACGATGACGATCCTGCGCCGTGCCACTGTGGCTCGCCAAGATGCCGAGGCACTATGTACTCGCGCGAATGGATGGCCAAGATGCGTAGAAAGGCCGCCGGCAAGAAGAAGTCGAGGATCAAACTGAGTAAGAACCGAAAGAGATCCCGCAGGTAAGCCTTTTCTGGAGGGCTCTTTGCGCTAGCATGAATCTCTGATCTCACGCCGTTCATCACAGCATTCACTCTGCTACATTGTTCGCTATGGAGAAGATTTCCGCTCAGCCTACCCGCAACTTCGCCAGCGACAATAACGCGGGCGTTCATCCCGAAGTTATCGATGCGATTGCGCGCGCCAATCAGGGCCATGTTGTCGCCTATGGCGATGATCCTTTTACACGGTCGGCTATCAAAAAGTTCGAAGAACATTTCGGGACAGACATCGCAGTTTTTTTTACTTTTAACGGAACCGGAGCGAATGTTCTGAGCCTGCAATCGCTGGCGCGTTCTTTCCACTCGGTCCTATGCAGCGCCTACGCACACATTTACACCGACGAATGCGGCGCCCCGGAGAAACACACGGGTTGCAAGCTCATCCCTCTCCCGCAAACGGACGGCAAGATTACGGTGGAGTCGGTAAGCCACGCCTATCATGGCATCGGCGATGAACATCACTCACAGCCCCGGGTGATTTCGATTACGCAATCCACGGAAATGGGAACGGTGTACCAACCTTCAGAAATCCAGGCTCTCGCCCGGTTCGCCCATGAGCGCGATATGTTCCTGCACGTTGACGGCGCGCGCATCGCCAATGCCGCCGCATCGCTCGGCCAAAGCTTGCGCCAGGCCACCCGCGATTTAGGTGTGGACGTGCTTTCGTTCGGCGGCACCAAGAATGGAATCATGGGCGGCGAGGCCGTGGTATTTTTCCGGGCGGAACTCGGCCATGACTTCCTGTACTTGCGTAAGCAGAACATGCAGCTGGCATCGAAGATGCGTTTCATCGCGGCGCAATTTGAGGCTTTGCTGACCAACGACCTCTGGCGCCGCAGCGCGGAACACGCGAACCGCATGGCTCGCCTTCTTGAGAAAGAGATCAGCTTAATCCCGGGGGTTAAAATTATGTGGAAAGTGGAGGCGAATGGCGTTTTCGCCCAGATTCCCCGGCACTCGATTGAAAAGATCAAGCAGAATTACTTTTTCTATACCTGGATGGAGGAAGAATCGATTGTGCGCTGGATGTGTTCCTTTGACACCACGGAAGATGATATCCGCAAGTTCGCAAGTGCGGTGGCGGAAGCTGTGAAAGGTTAACTGCAAGGTCTGCAAACTCGCTGTTAGTGATTGCTTTTTGGGCTGCTTTTGACTAAATTGGCCCATTCCCAAAATGTTTGTGAATATAGCCGCGCCGCTTGATTCCAGGAGTCGTTGATGAGCCGGAAGTGGATTAGCCTCTCCATCCTTGTTCTTGTTGCAGTTTCACTGCTCAGCGTTTCCAGTTGTGGCGACCCCCAGGAATTGGTGTCGATCAACGTTCAACCAGGAACGGAAACTTTCGGGGCTTCGAATATCCCCGTGCCTGCCGACGCCGGGTTGCAGGTGCAGCTAAGAGCGCTGGGCACCTACGTTCATCCTCCGGTCACGAAGGATATTACGAACCAGGTGACTTGGACCTCGAATGACACCCAGATGGTGACGGTTAGTTCTACCGGCCTGGCGACCGCCACTGGTGGTTCCTGCGGAGGCACCTTGATTTCGGCCACCCTGAACACGAATGCCGATGGGTCCGGAGTTTCCGCCTCCGGGGCTATCGTGACCGGCTCTATGACCGCCGATGTCGTATGTTTCACAAGCACCGGCAGCGGCGGCGGCGCCGGGGAGCCGATTTTGACCGTCAACTTCCTTGGCAACGGAACCGGAACCGTATCCAGCTCTACTTCAGGTTTCAGTTGCGCAACCACAGCGGTCAGCTGCGTTGACAGTTTTCCGGCCGGTACGACCGTTACCCTGACTGCTACCCCGATTGCTCCCTCGGTATTCGGTGGTTGGTCTGGGGCCTGCACCGGGACCTCCACCTGTGTTCTCCTCATGCAAAGCGACACCACGGTGACGGCAACGTTCAATTGAGCAAGGGCGGATAAGCAGTCCAAAGCTCCGCGCCCATCACTCACCTTCGTCCAGCAGCCTACCGAGGGTGGGTTTGTGCTTTGCCGGATTCTTCTTTTTATGAGGAATCATCTTCGCCGCCGGGGGTGCGCCCACGCGTTCTCGTGCCAATTCCTTCACCGCCTGCACTGCGCCGAACCGCTTCAGTTTTTTCTTGCGCGCCATTTTTTTCTGCACTGCTTTCATCTTGCCATAGCTTTGTCAGGGGCAAAACTGTAATAATCATTCTTCGTGGTTTTGTCGGGGTTGGTGAAGGCACCTGCCGGCCGACGACGACAAAGACGATTAACGATCACTCATGGAAGAGCGCGATTTTTTTGACGAACGCACCGAGAAGAAACCAGCAACCCTGAATTGTCCACATTGCCACCAACCCGCCGAATACGAAGTCACCTGGGTGGTGCGAACCAAGAAGCGTCAGCTTGGCGGACGAGCGGACGAACGCGACCGTGCTCGCTTCGCCAAAGCCCGCTCCTACATGCTCCGCAAAGATGACTTGATGGCCTGCAAGAACATGCGCTGCCGCAAACGGTTTGAGATCTCCGGCGTACAGTCAGTCGTTTTCACGGACTGATTGGCTCCGGGACGGCGTCAGCCGCTAGCAATTCCTTTCAAGCCGGAGATCGATGCGGTGCTCCTTTTTTCCTCCTCCGAGGCTCAGAGTGGGCTAAATGCTAAGTGCTAATTGCTGACTGCTGATTTATACTGACAAGTTTTGCCGCCGCCCCGGAAGCCACAGCGACTAAGGAGTGTTTGTGAAAATCCTGGTTTGCATGAAGCAGGTGCCGCAGAAAGATGCACCGCTCAAACTTAACGACACCGCGGCGTGGATACGCGAGGACGTCTCCTATGAAGTGAACGAACCCGACGCCTTCGCCCTGGAAGAAGCCCTACGCCAACGGGAAAAGCACAGCGGAGAAGTGGTAGTGATTACATCGGGCCCAGCGCGTTCGCAACAAGTGCTGCGCGAAGCCCTCGCCAAGGGAGCCGACCGCGCCATTCACCTCGAAGATAATGCTTTTGTCGGCCTCGATGCTTTAAATACTGCGAAAGCTTTTGCCGCCGCCATCAAAGACGAAAAATTCGATTTGATCTTCACCGGCCTGCAATCCGACGATTACGGCTATGCCCAAACCGGTGTGATCCTCGCAGAACTGCTGGGCTGGCCGCATGCCACCATCATCATGCACCTCGAAAAAAAAGATGCCGGCATTCGAGTAAAGCGCGAGCTTGAAGCGGGATTCTTCCAGTTCGTCGACATGCCGTTGCCTGCAGTATTAACCATCCAATCCGGCATCAACAAGCTGCGCTACGCCACGCTGATCGGAATCAAACAGGCCAAGAATAAGCCCATCCGCAAGGTGTCGCTGGCTGAACTGCAGTCTGCGATCGGCGATAACCTGCAGAAAATTGAACGCCTTTATGTGCCGCAGAAAACAAAGAAGACTGAACATATCGAAGGTTCGCCCGCGGAAATCGCAAAAAAGCTGGTCGATAAAATGCGCAACGAATTGCGTGTGCTGTAGAGCTGATCGTGTCGTGCCGGAAACTCTTCGTGGCACGCTAGGAGCTAGAAGCTGACCTTTATGCCCGATATCATTTTAGTAGTCGTTGAACAACGCGAAGGCAAACTGAACCGCGTTTCCTGGGAAACCATCACCGCCGGCCAGGCCATAGCCGCTGCCACCGGATGGACCCTTGAAGCAGTTGTCGTTGGCGGAAGGGCCTCTGCTCTAGCTGCCGAAGTCGCGACCAAAAAACTAGCTAAGGTACATGCGGTCGAGTCCACCAAACTGGAGCCCTACACGCCCGATGCGTTCGCCGCAGGGCTCAAGCAGTTCCTGGCGAACCAGAAGCCCAAGTTGGTGCTCATGCCTCACACCTACCAGGTGCGTGATTTCATTCCCAAACTCGCCACTGCCATGGGACGTACTGTCATCAGCGACTGCATAGGATTCAAGCACGAGAATGGCAAGCTGTTATTCACCCGGCAGATGTTTCAAGGCAAGCTCGCCGCCGATGTCAGTTTCACTTCTGACGCTCCATGGTTTGCGACGTTCCAGAATGGCGCATTCCGCGGTGATCAGGCTGAAGCCAGCGCCTCACCCGCACCCGTTGAGAATGTAACCGTTGACATCGCTGACGGGGTCGTGCGCACCAAGCCGCAAGAAGTTTTCAAGGAAGTAAAGCAAGCCGTCGACCTGACTCAAGCCGAGATTATCGTTTCAGTCGGCCGCGGCATCAAGGAACAGAAAAACATAGAAATGGCCAAGCAACTGGCCGACGCACTGGGAGGTGAGATCGCTGCCTCCCGACCTATCTGTGATTCCGGCTGGTTGCCCATGGACCGTCAGGTCGGCTCCTCCGGCCAAACCGTTGCGCCCAAACTTTACCTCGCCCTGGGCATCAGCGGTGCCATTCAGCACATCGTCGGCATGAAAGGCGCCCGCGCCATCATCGCCGTGAATAAAGATTCCGAGGCTCCCATCTTCGAAATCGCGGATTATGCCGTGGTGGGGAACTTATTCGACATCGTGCCACCGCTGATTGAGGAAGTGAAGAAGGCGAAAGCGGGAAGCTAACTTCTTTGCCACGGATTTTCGCGGATTAGCACGGATCGATCTCGTCATTCCGAATCGCCCCAGGCCGGGAGAAATCTGCAGTTGCGACCCCAGATGGACATGAGGCGCAACCAGCTTTCAGTTCCTGACTCGCTTCGCTAGTTGCTTCCCGCGATGAAGGCGCTGTATTAATCTCCCGAGACCTTCGCCTTCCCAATCGCTGCCGCCGCAATCTGCGCCACATCGAGCAATTCTGGAGGCGAAGTCGATGCAGCCGCCAGCCCGTCGCGCAACATCGAGTTGCAGAAGGGACACGCTGCTGCCACCACGCTCGCACCCGTTGCCACCAATTCCTGCGCACGCTCTAGATTGACGCGCTTGCCGGTTTCTTCTCCAAGGAACATCAGTCCTCCGCCGCCGCCGCAACAGAATCCACGTTCACGATTCCTCAGCGGTTCCACCACCTGCCCATAGCGCGCAATCACCTCTCGCGGCTGGTCGTACACTCCGCGATATCGTCCCAGATAACAGGCGTCGTGAAACACCACGCTCTTCTGCTCTTCGCCGCTGAGCGGCAACTTGTCCTGGAATCGCGCCATCAGCTCCGTATGGTGCTCAATCGCAACATTGCCGCCGTGTTCCTTCCAATCTTCGCCAATCGTCCGCACGCAGTGCGGGCAGATGGAAACCATTTTCTTCACTCCTCCTCGATCCGCACCGGCCTCGCGAATCTGCTCCAGATTTCCCTGCGCCAGTTCGCCGAACAAATAATCATTGCCCAACCGCCGCACCGGATCGCCGCTGCACTTTTCCTGCCGCAGCACTCCGAACGTAATCCCCAAGTGATTCAAGACCTCAACCAGCGCGAGCAGAATCTTCCGGCCATTCGGATCGAACGATCCCAGGCATCCCATCCATAAGCAGTATTCCTGCGAACCGTCGAAATACGGCAGGCCATTCTTCTCGATGAACTTCTCCCGATCCGACGGCGGAAATCCCAGCGCGTTCCCCTGCCGCTCAAGCGTGACGAACATCTCGCTGCCGTAACTGTTCTCCCATTTGCCGGTGTTGACCGCGCCGCGCCGCAGTCCGATGATCTGCGGCAAGTGCTGAATACCCACGGGACACTGGTATTCGCATGCCCCGCAGGTCGTGCACTCAAACACCGCCTCCATCGATACATGTTTTCCCAACAGCGGCTCTTCACTCTTTGGTCCAAATTCGTTTAGGTAGCGACGGGTGCCCAGAATAATTTCCTTGGGATTCAGAATCTTCCCAGTATTGTTCGCCGGGCAATGCTCGGTGCAGCGTCCGCACTCCACGCAGGAATAATCCTGCAGCGCTGCAATCTGAGTAAGATCTTTTCCCGTCACCAAGCCAAAATCTTCGTCGCCCACCAGCGGCGGAATCTTGCTGAAGCCATCGCGCTCCAGAAAAATCGTCAGCGGGCTCAACACCAGGTGCATGTGCTTGGTGCTGGGAATCAGAGGCAGAAAAGCCAGCAAGGTAATCGTGTGCGCCCACCACAACAGCCAGCCTGCCGAGCTGCCTTCGGGAACCCAGAACGTAGCGAGATAGGTGATCATCAACGCGAAGATCAGGAATGCAATCAATCCCGACTCCGGCGAGAGCGGCTCCAGCCATTTCGGACGAATTACAAACCGCCGATACGCCAGCCCCGCAATCGAAATCGCCACGGCAACGGCGAATATAGCGGCCGTCCAGAAGTAGAATCGCCCGAAGGTTCCATCTCTCGATAAAAATGGGTGACCAAATGTTGCAGCAAAATGATTCAACGTAACCAGCGAAAACACACAGAAACCCCAGAAGACGAACGCGTGCGCCAGACCGGGCAATGGCCGCTGGGCAATGACTAATCCTTGCGCTCCTACCTCCCACAGCACTTTGCGGATGCGCGGCCCGATCGGCCGCAAGTGGAAATCGGAGTCGCGCTTCGCCGCCAGAATGATGCGCAACGCCCGGCCAAACTTGCGCGAGAACAGAAAAACAGAAACCAGGATGGCGATGAGCAGGGCAACTTTTCCCGGCCAATTCATATGAGCTAGTTCTCCCGAGAACCTGACAGTCTAACGTAGCTGCAGCGTTGTGTGGGGTTCTAGTCGTGCTAGCATTTGCGACATGCGATATTGCGTGCTGATTTGCGCCGTTGCGTTCCTATCGGCTCTCATCGTGGCAGCGCAGCAGCAGGCCGCCATCCCTTCCACCGGCGCCCCGGGCCTTGATCAATATCGCGCCTCGCGCATCGCGATCTACGCCGACGACTTCGGCGAACTGTCTCGCTATCGCGACGCCGACGCAAAGCTGAAGCCGCTCGTGGCTGGCGAGAATCGAGTCGTGTTCCTAGGCGACTCCATCACGGACTACTGGAAGTTGGCCGACTATTTCCCCGGCAAGCCGTACATCAACCGCGGCATCGACGGGCAGACAACTCCGCAAATGCTGGTGCGTTTCCGCCAGGATGTGATCAATCTGCGTCCCACGGTGCTGGTTGTGCTGGCCGGAACCAACGACGTCGCCGGCGTCACCGGGCCCGCCCGCAACGAAGACATCGAGGCCAACTACGCGTCCATCGCCGAGTTGGCGCGCTTGCACCACATTCGCCTGGTTTTTGCCTCGCTACTCCCAGTGAACAACTATACGGACGGAGCGAAGGAGTCGTTTACCCTGCGTCCGCGCGAAAGAATTCTGGCGCTGAACAGCTGGCTTAAGAATTTCTGCGCGAGGAACGGGCTTGTGTATCTCGACTATTTCTCAGCCGTTGTCGATGACAAGGGCCTGTTGAAACGTAATCTATCCGATGACGGCCTGCATCCCAATGCTGCCGGGTATAAGATCATGGCTCCGCTGGCGGAAAAGGCGATCGCCGAATCGCTCGCAGGACGGAAATCTTGAAGGGGAAAACCTTGAAACCTTTTCCGGGCTCGCAAGCTCTATAATGTGAATGAGTTTCCGACCGCCCAGGCCTTCGGGCATACCCAGGCCGCGGCGGCGAGGTGGTAGCGCCGGCATCTTGCTTGCTATTCCGTGCGGCCGCCGGGACGGCGGCGCTACTCCCGAGGGTGCGAGCAGAAATGCTCGCGCCTCCCGTGCTTCGTAAGAAGCGCATTGGAAAGGAAGCGCCTGCCGGGGTATTCCCGCCTGCGTATTTTTTCCAAAAAAGTCGTTAGTCGTTGGCCAAACCAGCGATGGACGGGCTTAACGACCGACGACGAACGACCAACGACGTTTTGATCGTGCCCCTCACCGACAAATTCGGACGCCCCATCACCGATCTGCGGATCTCGATTACCGACCGCTGCAACTACAGGTGCGTCTACTGCCGCACGGGTAACGAAGGGGCACTTTATGGCGATCTCCCGTTCGACGATTATCTGCGGATGGCGCGGGTGCTGGTAGGGATGGGCGTTACGAAGATTCGTCTCACCGGAGGCGAGCCTCTGTTGCGAAAAGGTGTGGTCGATTTCGTTCGGAACCTCGCTCAACTGTGTACGCCGAATAATGGCCACGGCGAACCGCTCGACATTGCGCTCACCACCAATGGCCACCTGCTCGCCGATCTCGCGCAGCCGCT
>Ga0209422_1000192_pt1 | contig 15140 bp, 11 predicted proteins | sample BlaSpr_A8_OM2_M3_FD_187983 | JGI IMG/M metagenome (GOLD analysis project Ga0209422, IMG submission 187983) | Forest soil microbial communities from Thunder Bay, Ontario, Canada - Black Spruce, Ontario site 2_A8_OM2_M3 (SPAdes) (version 2) | ecosystem: Environmental > Terrestrial > Soil > Boreal... | reverse complement strand
GGGGTGAAGTTAACGGGCCGCATTCGTTCTTTCGACAAGTATTCCGTCGTGCTGGAGGCTAACGGGCAAGAGCAGTTGATCTTCAAACACGCCATCTCAACCGTTGTGATCGGCCGCACCGGCACGCATGTAACGCACTTGGCGCATCCGGAGGCGAAAGCTTCCTCCGCGCCCGCGCCGGCCGTGGCGTCAGCAAGCGCCTCGGGCACCGAAGGGTAAGGCTTTTTCAGTCTTGCGCAGGTCTCATCCCAAAAAGACTCGTAGCCGTGCGCCCACGGCCGGACGTGTGCCCCTCGGCGGCGAGACCCTGCGCAAAGAAGATGACGCCGAGCGCGCCTTTCTCGTGGGCATTGATGTCCGCACACGCGGACGAAGGCAAGGTGCCGTTACTGCGCAGGCGCAAGCGGCACGGGACTCGGCTTCTTCCGGTGGCGCTGCGGATGGCGGAAGGTCTGGGCCTGCGGCAAAATCGATCAGCAACAAGCCCAGCATTCCAGAATTTGATGCCGAGGAATCTCTAGCCGAGTTGCGCACGCTGGCGGCAAGCGCGGGCGCGAATGTTGTCGGGGAAATCTTGCAGCGGCGCGACCGTCCTGATCCTGCGACTCTCATCGGCAAAGGCAAATTGGAAGAAATAGAGGGTGCAGCCGCGGCGGTAAATGCCGACCTATTGCTGTTCGATCACGATCTCACCGCTTCGCAGCAGCGCAACATCGAAAAAATCGTTAAGCTGCGGGTTATCGATCGCACGCAACTGATTCTCGATATTTTTGCGCGCCATGCGCGCACGAGGGAAGGCCAGTTGCAAGTCGAGTTGGCTCAACTGCAGTACATGCTGCCACGCCTTGCTGGCCGCGGGGTTGAAATGTCGCAGCTCGGCGGAGGTATCGGCACGCGCGGTCCCGGTGAAACCCAGCTCGAAACCGATCGGCGAAAAATCTACCGGCGGGTTCGCCATGTCGAGCAGCAACTGGAAAACGTGCGGCGCATTCGGGCGCAGCAGAGGCAACGGCGAGAATCCGCGCCCGTAGCGGTGGTGGCGCTGGTTGGCTACACGAATGCAGGGAAGTCAACGCTGTTTAATGCTCTTACGAAAGCCGCAGTCCTGTCGTCCCCGCGGATGTTCGCCACGCTCGATCCCACGATTCGATCCATCACGCTTCCCTCCAAGCGCAAAATTCTGCTGTCCGATACTGTTGGATTCATCCGCAGCCTGCCGCACACTTTGGTCTCAGCTTTCCGCGCTACACTCGAGGAAGTGCAGCGCGCTTCGTTGATTCTGCATGTCTCAGACGCCAGCAGCCGCCTCTCTGCCGAGCAGGACGCCCAGGTCGAAATTGTTCTGAAGGAACTTGAAGCGGAGAAGAAGCCGCGCTTGCGCGTGATGAACAAAGTCGATCTGCTCGATGTGGAAGTGGCTGAAGCTCTGGTGAATGATGTTCTGCTCGACGCGAAAACAGTTTATGTCTCGGCCGCAGAAGGCACAGGGCTCGACAAGCTGCTGGCGCGTATTGATGCCATGATCGAAGAAGACCGCATCAGCCGCGTCCGCTTGCGGATTCCGCAGAAGGAAGGGAAAACGCTCGCGCTGCTCGAAGCCCAGGCGCGAATTTATTCGCGCAAGTACAAAGATGGCGCGGTGGAACTAGAGGCGGAGGCGCCGGAATCCGTGGTGAGGAAGGTGAGGGAGTGGATAACACATAACAACTGACCAAATTTAAATGGGCCGGCAACCAAGAAGCGGTGACATTCCTTGGCTATCGGCCCATTCGATCCTGAATTGGATCGGAGGTGATACTTCAATGCTAGTCCTCTGTAACGGAATGTCAAGCTCTAGTTGCAGGGTTTTGCAACCCCTCATGGAGGAGCTTGACAAATGCAATAAGCCCCTTTCTCAACCCCGTTTCTCGATTCGATATTTGCTCGGAAGACGCCCCCAATGCGTTGACATAAACTCCTTCCCACGTTAGACTTAACAGTTTTCATAGCCCTCATTTTCCTGTACAGCCGTATAACCCATGGATGAAACGCTACGACAACTAGGCGGATTACTGCTCGGAGCGGTGCCCACGGTAATTCTGTTGACGTTGCTTTACGTTCTCTACACGGCAATCGTCCACAAGCCTTTGCGACGCGTGCTGGAGCAGCGGCGCGACAAAACGGAAGGCGCTATCGAGAAAGCGCGCGTGGAGATCGCTGCCGCCGAGGCACGTACCTCGGAATACGAGCAGCGCTTGCGCGAAGCGCGCGCCACGCTTTTCCGCGCTCAGGAGTTACGCCGCAAAGCGGCTATGGAAGCGCGCGCCGCCGCCCTGAACGAAGCCCGCAGCAGGGCTCAGGCGCAAGTGCAGGCAGCCAAGGCTGAAATTCAGAACGATCGGGCCGGTGCGCAGGAAGTTCTGCGGGCGGAGGCACAAACCCTCGCGGCGGAAATCATGCGACGCGTGCTTCAGCCGGCGGGGGCGGGACACTGATGGTGCGCTCTGCGAATCCCGCGACTAAGACGAATATGATTTCCCGCAACGCCAGAATCGTGCTTCGCATGGCTCTGCTTCTCTTGCTCACGGTGTGTGCCGCGGGAACGCTTAGATTGCGCGCGCAGGAGCAAGGTGCAACGCCGCAGAAACGGCAGATTAAGGCCGCACCGAGAAATCGGGGCCCCGCGCAGCAATTGGCTCACGAAACTCGCGAGGCTGCGGGTGAAGAAGCCGACGAAACCGAAGAGTTTAAGCAGTCAGCTTCGGTGCAGATGGTGGCGCGGCTTACGGGTCTGAGTCTGAGCAATGCCTACCTGTTCTGCGTAGTGCTGAATTTCGTGGTGATCGCGGCCATCATTATCTGGGCTGGCCGCAAGTATTTGCCCGGCATGTTCAGCGCCCGCACGGCCGCCATTCAGAGAGCCATGCAGGAGGCGCAGAAAGCTAGTGAGGAGGCGCGCCGCAGGCTGGCCGAAATTGAATCGCGCCTGATGCGCCTGGATGGCGAGATTGGCATGATGCGCGACGCCGCCGAGAGAGAAGCCGCCGAGGAGGAAGCCCGCATCCATGCTGCGGCTCATGAGGATGCGCGGAAGATATTGGAAGGGGCGCAGCAGGAGATTGCCGCCACAATTAAAGCCGCCCGGCGCGAGCTTACCGCCTATGCCGCTGATTTGGCGGTCAGCCTGGCGCAAAAACAGATTCATGTAGATACCGCCACCGACCGGATATTGGTAAGGCACTTTGTCGATGAATTGGGCGATTCCAAAGGCGGAGTCGGAAAGGACGGGCGCTAGCTTATGGCATCAGTGGCCAGCATTTACGCCCGCGCTTTTGCCGATGTTGTCTTGGACGGTCATCTCAATGCCGATCGCTCCATTGCGGAACTGCGCACGATCGCGAGTCTGCTGCAACAGAGCGTGGATCTGCGGCGAGTGTGGGAAAACCCCGCAATCCCCGCCGAGCAGAAACATGCCGTGCTGGATGTAATCGTTGAACGTGACGGAATTCTAAAGCAAGTCAGAAATCTGGTAGCTGTCATCATCGATCACCGGAGAATGCATTTCCTGGAATCCATCATTGTGCAACTCGAAAAAGAACTCGACGCGCGCCTCGGATTCGCAGAAGCGCAAATCTTCAGCTCCCGCGAACTGAGCGACGCGGAAAAACGCGAGTTCGAAATGCAGGTCCAGAAACTCACCGGCAAAAAAGTCCGCGCGCAGTACGACAAAGACGCCTCCCTTCTCGGCGGCGCCGTAGTCCGCATCGGCAGCACGATTTACGATGGTTCGGTGAAAGGCCAGTTGCAAAGATTGAAGGAAGCTATTAGCTCTTAGCCGTTAGCTTTTCGCTTGAACCGTAACGGGCGAAGAATTTTTGAAGCGACAAAAAAAGAAGCTAAGAGCTAACAGCTAAAGGCTAAAAGCTGATTCTATGGCACAGATCAAAGCAGACGAAATTACAAAACTGATTCGCGAGCAGATCGAGAACTACGAATCCAAGATCTCCGTGGACGAAACCGGCACGGTCATCACCCTCGGCGACGGCATCGCCCGCGTCTATGGCCTCGACAAAGTGATGGCCGGGGAACTTCTTTCCTTCCCGCACGACGTAGCCGGTATCGCGATGAACCTGGAAGAAGATCAGGTGGGCGTGGTTCTGCTCGGCGAATACACCGAGATCAAAGAGGGCGACGAAGTGAAGCGCACCGGCCGCATCATGAGCGTGCCTGTGGGCGAGGCCATGATCGGCCGCGTGGTCGACTCGCTCGGCCGTCCCATCGACGACAAAGGCCCCATCGCCAGCGACCAGTTCATTGCTCTCGAACGCCTCGCTCCCGGCGTCATCGATCGCCAGCCGGTGCGCGAACCCATGGCAACGGGACTCAAAGCCATCGACAGCATGATCCCGGTCGGCCGAGGCCAGCGCGAATTGATTATCGGTGACCGCCAGACCGGAAAAACCGCCGTCGCTCTCGATACCATCATCAACAGTAAAGGTAACGACCTGATTTGCATTTATAACGCGATCGGCCAGAAGCGCTCGTCGATTGCCCAGGTCGTAAAAATTCTCGAAGACGCCGGAGCGATGGAGTACACCATCGTTGTTGCCGCATCGGCCTCAGAACCGGCGCCCATGCAGTACATTTCGCCGTACGCGGCAACGGCTTTGGGCGAATATTTTCGCGACACCAAGCGCCACGCACTCGTCATCTACGACGATCTTTCCAAACATGCTGCTTCGTATCGCGAAATTTCGCTGCTCCTGCGCCGCCCGCCCGGACGTGAGGCCTATCCCGGAGATGTGTTCTATCTCCACTCGCGCCTGCTCGAACGCTCCGCAAAATTGAGCGACAAGAACGGCGGCGGCTCCTTGACCGCGCTGCCCATCATCGAAACCCAGGCGGGTGACGTCTCGGCCTACATTCCGACGAACGTGATTTCGATTACCGACGGCCAGATTTATCTGGAAACCGATCTCTTCAACCAAGGCGTGCGGCCTGCGGTAAACGTGGGTCTTTCAGTAAGCCGCGTCGGCGGCAGCGCCCAGATCAAAGCCATGCGGCAAGTCGCCGGAACGTTGAAACTGGAACTCGCGCAGTACCGCGAACTCGCGGCGTTCGCCTCGTTCGGCAGCGACCTCGATAAAGCCACGCAAGCCCAGCTCAACCGCGGCCAGCGTCTGGTCGAACTGCTGAAGCAAGATCAGTTCTCGCCGTTGCCGTTCTCCAAACAAATTCTGATCATTTTCGCCGGTACCGGAGGATTTCTCGACGATATGCCGGTGAATCAAGTCCGCGACTTCGAAAAAGAACTATACAAATACGTAGACGCCACCAACGCCGGCCTGCTGCGCGCCATCATGGAGAAAAAAATCCTCGATGACAGTTTGAAAGCGCAGCTGACGGAGCTGATTAAGCAAGCGAAACAGCAGTTCGTGGAATCGCGTCAGGAAGTGGCAAAGTAGTTCTCTGGAAGGAATGAGATCGAGACGTAATGAGCCCGAGAAGCAATGAGCTCGGGAAGCAACGAGCCGGGGAAGGGCACGACTTCAGTCGTGCCGCCCGGACCGAAATAGAAAGCGGGCTTCAGCCCCTGAGGGCAGATTTAAGCTAAAAGCTAGGAGCTAGAAGCTAGCAGCTGATCTCAAATGGCAAACATTCTCGACATCCGCCGTCGCATTCGCAGCGTGGTAAACACGCGCCAGATCACCAAAGCCATGAAGGTGGTTTCGGCCGCGAAACTGCGCCGCGCGCAGGACCGCACTCTGGCTGCGCGGCCCTATGCGCTGATGTTGACAAACGTCCTTAAATCTCTTGTAGCGCGCACCGAGATTTATGATCCCGAAACCGGCGAGCCGAAACATCCCTTGCTCGCGCAGCGCGAAGAAAAAACCATTCTGCTGATCGTCGTTACCGGAGACAAAGGCCTGGCGGGCGCCTTCAGCGCCAACATCACGAAAGCTGCGAGCCGCTTCATCGAGTCGAAAGCCGGAAAAAATATCGACATCGAAGCCATCGGCCGCAAAGGCCGAGACTTCTTTCGCCGCCGCTATCCCGCCGCGACAGTTCAAACCCGCAGCTTAGCCGAAACTGAAGAATCTCTTGAAGCCGAGACCCAGTCAGCGGAGCGCGCTGGAGTGATACAAATTACCGGCGAACACGTTGGCGTCCTGGGCAAGCTCGAGTTTTCACAAGCGCGCGACTTGGCGGAAAGCGTGATCAAGCGCTACGAACGCGAAGAAATTGATTCGGTGTATCTGGTCTTTAACGAATTCAAATCGGTAATTGCCCAGCGCCTCATCGTCGAGCAGATTCTTCCCATCGAGCAGGTCGGCGAGCCAGCTGTGCGCCTCGTCGAGGAGATGCCGGAAGAGGAAAAGAAAAAAGCCAAAGAAGCCGCGATTAGCGCGGGCGTGGGCATGCGCTCCACCGAGAAGTCGGGCGAAGAAGCAACGCAGTTCGGCACCTCGCAGGTGGATTACATTTACGAGCAACCGCCGGAAGAATTGTTTCGTGCGCTGCTGCCAAAATACGTGGCCATCCAGATTTTTCGCGCCCTGCTCGAATCCATTGCGGCCGAGCATGCGGCCCGCATGACCGCCATGGATTCCGCCACCAACAATGCCACCGACATGATCGATTCGCTCACGTTGGTGATGAATCGTGCGCGCCAGGCCAAGATCACGAAAGAAATTATCGAGATCGTAAGCGGCGCGGCGGCAATGTGAAGCTGCTAGCTTCTAGCTTCGAGTAAAACGATTTGTGAATTCGAATTCGAGCGGGTTCATTCCGCACGCGCAGTAAACGATCAGTACGACTTAGCTATAAGCCAGGAGCTAGCAGCTAGAAGCTGACTTTATGCCAGAGAACATCGGACACGTAATTCAAATTTCAGGCCCTGCGGTAGACGTGCAGTTTGCCGAAGGCCATCTTCCGCCCATTTATGAAGCAGTGCGAGTGGTCAACGACGGTTTCACCGTCCCGGTACCCATCAATGTAATTCTCGAAGTGCAGCAGCACTTGGGGGAAGGACGCGTGCGCTGCATCGCCATGTCGGCCACTGACGGTATGGTACGCGGCATGAAAGCCATCGATCAGAACGGACCAATTTCCGTCCCGGTCGGTCGCGGCACTCTGGGCCGCGTCATGAACGTGATTGGCGAGCCCGTCGACCAACTTGGCCCCATCGAGTACAAAGAGCGGATGCCGATTCACCGTCTCGCGCCCGCATTTGACGAGCAGGCGACAACCGCAGAAATGTTTGAGACCGGCGTAAAGGTCATCGATCTCATCCAACCCTTCTTGAAGGGCGGCAAGATCGGCCTGTTCGGCGGTGCCGGTGTCGGCAAAACCGTCGTCATCATGGAACTCATCAACAACGTCGCCAAGAATCACGGCGGTTTCTCCGTGTTTGCCGGCGTGGGTGAACGCACGCGCGAAGGCAACGACCTTTGGCTGGAAATGACAGAATCCGGCGTGATCAAGCCGGGCGATCCGGCGCATTCGAAAGCCGCGCTCATCTATGGTCAAATGACGGAACCCCCCGGAGCGCGTCTACGTGTCGCCCTCACCGGACTCACTGTAGCGGAATATTTCCGCGACGCCGAAGGCGCTGACACACTGCTTTTCATCGACAATATTTTCCGCTTCACGCAAGCGGGTTCTGAGGTCTCCGCGTTGCTCGGCCGCATGCCCAGCGCCGTAGGCTACCAGCCCAACCTAGCGACGGAAATGGGCGAACTGCAGGAGCGTATCACCTCGACAAAAAAGGGTTCAGTCACCTCTGTGCAGGCGATTTACGTTCCCGCCGACGACTTGACCGATCCCGCACCGGCAACCACTTTCGCTCACCTCGACGCGACCACCGTGCTTTCGCGCGCGTTGACTGAAATTGGGATCTATCCCGCGGTCGATCCGCTGGCTTCGACTTCACGCATTCTCGACGCGCGCATCGTCGGTCAGGAACACTATGACGTGGCGCAACGGGTGAAGAAGACGCTGCAGACTTACAAAGATTTGCAGGACATCATCGCGATTCTCGGCATCGACGAACTGAGCGAAGATCAAAAACTGACGGTTGCCCGTGCGCGAAAAATTCAACGCTTCTTGTCGCAGCCGTTTCATGTCGCCGAACAGTTCACTGGTGCGGCAGGACGTTATGTGAAGATTGCCGATACAGTTAAAGGCTTCAAAGCCATCGTCGAAGGCAAATACGACGACATCCCCGAGCAGGCGTTTTACATGAAGGGACCGATCGAGGAAGTGCTGGAAGCTGCCGAGAAGATGAAAGCGGCAGCGTAAAGCCGTCGTTAGTCGCTGGTCGTTAGTCGTTCGCCAAACGCGTGCGGAAGGTGAACCAAGCGGGGTTTTGCTAACGACCAATGACCAACGACCAACGACCGACGACCAAATGCCAGATACCTTCCAACTCGAGATCGTCACGCCGGAAAAGAAAGTGATTGACACGGCGGCTACCGAGGTCCAGATCCCTGGCAAGAACGGCTATCTCGGTGTTCTCCCCGGGCACGCGCCACTAATCACCGAGTTGGGCATTGGCGAAGTAACCTTCCACACGGGCGCCGAAGAGCAGCGACTAGCAGTCGCCTGGGGATTCGCAGAAGTGCTCCCTGATAAGGTCACCATTCTTGCCGAGAGCGCCGAGCGCCCTTCAGAAATCGACGTGGAGCGCGCCCGCAAGTCCAAAGAGCGCGCCGAGCAGAGGCTCACCAGCGGCGACACCAACGTCGACGTCGAGCGCTCTCTTGACGCGGTACACAAGGCTGAAACGCGGTTGGAAGTGGCGGGGAAGAGCTAAACTGGTTTCGATTTGTAATTCCTCGGAGGAAATCTTGCGCCTTCCTTCACCCTCTTTAGGCTTGCTGGTGCTCGTATTGTCAACGCACTCGTTTTCTGCGGGGCAGCAAAAGCCTGGAGCGCCCAGCTCTGCGCCGCCAACCGCGATTGTTTCTCCAGAAGTTCACCCCGACAACACTGTGACGTTCCGCTTCCGCGACCCCAACGCCAAGGGGGTCAAGCTTGCCCTCGAAGGCGCCGCAGAAGCGCAACTAATGCAGAAAGATGAGCAAGGAGTGTGGTCGCTCACTACTTCTCCACTCGCTTCCGATTACTACAGCTATTCGTTCCTCGCAGATGGTGTGCATCTCATCGACCCCTCAAACCCGCTCCTGACGCCCAATTTGCGTTTCACCTCCAGCGCAGTCCACGTGGCCGGGCCCTTGTCTCTTCCATGGGAAGTGAATGACGTTCCGCGCGGCGAAATCCATCGTCATTTTTATAAGTCGGCAGTCGCCCAGGACAATCGTGACTACTACGTCTACACGCCGCCGACTTACGATCCGTCCCAGACAAAAACTTATCCCGTGCTGTACCTGTTTCACGGCTACAGCGACGATTCCAGCGGATGGACTGCTGTTGGCCACGCCAATGTGATTCTCGACAACCTCATGACGCAGGGAAAAGCCAAGCCCATGATCGTTGTGATGCCGCTCGGTTACGGCACACTAGATTTTGTTCTGACCTCAGAGGATGTATGGAATCAGGCTGAACCACGTGATAGGAATTTCAAAGAGTTCACCGAAGAGTTGCTCACCGAAGTGATGCCGCGAGTCGAAAGTGAATACCGCATCACCAAAGATCGCAATGCGCGCGCCATTGCCGGCCTATCGATGGGCGGCTCAGAATCGTTGCTCGCTGGATTGAACAACCTGGGCAAGTTTTCCTGGATTGGCGCGTTCAGTTCCGGCGGCCTTCCCGAAGATTTTCAAAAAGATTTTCCTTCACTCGACGCCAAAGCCAATAAGCAACTGCATTTGCTTTGGATCGCCTGCGGCACCGAAGATCATCTGATTTCGCTGAACCGCAATCTGCGCGAATGGTTGACTGGCAAAGGCATTAAGCATGTCGATATCGAAACTCCCGGCATGCACACCTGGATGGTATGGCGCAGAAATCTGGTCGAGTTCTCACAGTTGCTATTTCGATAGTGCGACTGGGGCGCTTCGCAAACTACGGAACATTCACCCGATCCCGATTCTCCGTCGGCACATAGTTCACAGCCGCTGTCCGCTCCAGTTTGTCCCACGCAAACCGCCGCCCTTCCAGCGCCCGCTTCAACGTCTTGAACAAAACTACAGAAAATAACTGACGATAGGCGAAGCGCTGCAGCCATACCTGACTCAGCAGCCACGGGTCTTCCTTGTCGTCGGGACGACGCCGCTCCAGCGCGAATGCCAGCGCTGAAGCCAGAAAATCAATTACCAGGAATGCAACGAAGAACGCCACTAGCTTGTGAAAGCTGGCAGGGTCTGTGGAGTCGGGATGAAAATACTTTTGCACGAAATACCACAGAGCGCCGAAAGCGAACATGATGTCGATTAGTGGCGACACCAGCGGCAGCAAAATCTGAAAAATAACAATGTTCGGCAGCGCTACAAAACCCAACGCTCCTTTCCGCGCAAACACACCGCTATGTTTGTAGACTGCCTGCAGAATGCCAAACGACCACCGGAAACGCTGGCGCATCAACCCATTGGCATTGGTCGGCGCTTCGGTGTAAGCCAACGCCATGTCTTCATATTCCACTCGGTAACCGCGGCGTAACAACGCCATCGTAAGGTCGGCATCCTCTGCGACCGTATCCAGTTGGTACCCACCCGCCTCGCGTACCGCCGAAACTCGCCAGGCTCCAATGGCCCCAGGCACCACGCTGACCGCGCCCAGCACGTCAAGAGCGCGGCGTTCAAAATTCTGGCTGGTGATGTACTCCAGAGCCTGCCAGCGCGTCCACAGATTCACGCGGTTCCCGACTTTGGCATTGCCTGCGATCGCGCCCACTTTCGGATTTATGAAATGTGGCACCAGGCGCGAGATTGCATCGCTCGCAATAATCGTGTCGGCGTCAATGCCCACAAAAAGTTCGGCGCCTTGAATGTGCTCAATGCCGTAGTTGAGGGCTGCCGCCTTGCCGGCGTTCGGTTTACTGAGGATAAGAACGGTCCCCGCGGCTTGCTCGGCCCGGAATGCCTGGCGTGCAACTTCAAGCGTGCGGTCTTTAGATCCATCGTCGATCACGATCACACGCAAATTCGGATAGTCGGAATTGAGCGCCGCCCGCACGGTGCGCTCAATCACTTTTTCCTCGTTGTACGCAGGAATCAGAACCGCAACTTTCGGTTTGTAGGAAGCGACTTCCGCGGGTTTGCCGAAAATCTTCTCTTGGACGCGGTCATATACTGCCGCCGCGCCGATGAACAGCAACCGCCCGGTCATGAGCAAATCGCCGAGGAAAAAGATCCATGTAATGCTCATTACCGCCGCGTCAAAAAGCCAGAAGCCAAGCCTATCAAAGCGCGCCGCCCAGCGCTGCCCCGTCGGAAGCGGCGACATTACGTCGGCGCGAGTCTTTCCCAGCAACTCGTAAACCGGCGCGATCTCATATCCCCGCGCCCGAATGCCTTCGATGATCATCGGAAGAGCGCGCACGGTTTCTGCGCGATTTCCGCCCCCATCGTGGAGAAGCACAATGTTTCCGCAGCGGAGGTCGTTGGCTCCGCAGGGCGGCAAGTGACCCAGCACATAACTCGCAATCTGCTCAGCGGAATGACGAGGGTTGCTGCTCCAATCGTTGGGATCAATACGGTTTCCCACCGTGGTGTAGCCCATTTCCTGGGCAATTTCGAGCGGACGAACCTGATCGGCGGTGTCCGGTTCTTCGTCAATCGCATATGGCGGACGCAACAACGTCGCGCGCACGCCTACCAGGCTGGCGAAGAGACGCTCCGTGAGATTCAGTTCGACCTTCATGTATGCGGAAGAAATATTGCTCACATCCGGATGTAAGAATGTGTGGTTGCCGATGGTATGGCCTTCGTTGTAAATGCGCTTCGCCAGGCCCGAGAACTTGTCAGTCTGTATGCCGATCAGAAAGAATGTCGCAGGTGCGTGTTCACGCTTGAGCACGTCCAAAATCTTCGGTGTCCAATCAGGATCGGGACCATCGTCGAAAGTAAGTGCTACTTTGTTCGGACTATATCCGTAACGCCCCACCCGGTACGGCTCGGGCATGGACTGAAAATTTTCGTCGGTAATCAACTTCGAATCAGGATCGATCATCAAATCTCGTGTGCCTGGACTTGGGCGGTCTTCGATGCGAAGAATCTCGCCCTGGCCCTCCATGTCAACATCCTGCCCGGGAGGCACGCTGCGCAGTTTATCGGCCGCGCCGGCGTCACCCGGCATGTCCCATACGCGCCATATCGAGCGGTCTTCCCCGCCCAACCGCCACAAGGCGAACGTCTGAATACCCAGCGTTTGCGCCGCTCGCATGTGGTTCAAAGCCGTGACTGCATCGAGAAACCAAACATCGTGCCTCAGGTTTTTCTCGTCGAGATAACTGAAATGTGGATTCAGCGCATCATCGTCGTAAGTGACGTCAACCTCCGAATCGCGGGCTGCCAGCCATGCTTCCTGCACCGACACGCTGTGATCCTTTTCTTCGGTTGGCAGCTTGCCCATTTTTGGCTTGAGCACCCAGTCGTAGCCGTAGTTGGCAATGGCGCAGATCAGCTTCTCCCGCGGGATCACCTTCACCGCAAACTTGAGATTCTCGACAAACCAATCCTGCGAAGCGACGGGACCGGAAGCTCCGCCAGGAAAATGTTCGTCGTAATTCATTGCCACCACTCCGTCCACGGGCGCGGCGATCGCGGGATAGTTAAAGTCTTCGTTGTGCGCTGGTACGCTCACATAGAGCTTCATCCCACGTGCGTGCAGGTCAGATGAAAGTTCATTCAACAGTGCTACGTAACCCGGCTGGCCTGCTTTGGGGAATGCTTCAAAATCGACCATGAGGCCGCCGAAGCGGTCCGACGAAAGGTACATTCCGACCTGCTTACGAAACAATGCCCGGGCCGCGGGATTATTCAGGAAATCCGCAATTCCTTCCGCCCATTCCGTACCGTCAAAATTGTTCACCATGGGGAAGACTTCCATCGCATTGTCTTCCGCCTTTACCAAAGGCATGACACGGTCGTCGACCGAACGCACGCGATTGTTCTGCACCACGTCAAAAAACTTATTGGTTTGATCATCGACGCCTTGGATGCGGCCGTCCGGCGTCAGCACATGCAGCCAGTCGGCATACAGCAAATCAATTTGCCGGGAGTAATCTCGAAGAGAAGAAAAGCTGGCCGCATCCCAGGGAACATAAAACGCCGCCCGGATGCCTTCTTCCTGATTCAGTTTTACTTCTGACGCTGCCAGCTTCGACCTGCGATGCGAACGGCTCGCCAGTTTCTTCTGTCGCTCGTGGGCTTTGTCTTTCTCGTTTTCCTTCAGCGCTCGGAACGCACGTTTCTGCGGGGAAAACAATAACTCAGGAAGGTGTTCATCCCGCAGGGTTGTGTACGCGAAGAAAATAATCAGCGCCGAAAGCGCCCCAACAACTACGTCGACCAGGCGCCTCAGTCGTTTCCAGCGGGCTCGTTGCGGATCGTAAAAGACGGGTTCGGGCATGCAAAGTTAATCGTTCATCGTATGCCGCACGCGGCACACGGTCAATTCATTTAGGTACCGCACAAACACAGGTGAGTAACAGGGTAGAGGCGGCATTCCTATGTTATAAGATGCACTTTTCCAGTCCGAAAGTCACGCCGAACGCGTATATTCTCACCGTGCTCGAACTGGTGCGGAAGGATGCTCGATTTTTTCTTGCGGTTATTCTGGCCGCCCTGGCGCTGCGGCTCTTCTTCGTGATTCACTTCCCCGCAGTCGTCGACGATTCTCGGCTCTATGCCGATATCGCTGAAAACTGGCTGCAGCATGGCACTTACGGCATTACCAACTCCGGCGAAGTCGTGCCAACCTTGTCGCGGCTGCCCGGCTATCCGGCATTTCTTGCAGCGGTTTTCGCCATTTTCGGTTGGAATAATTTCCGCGCCGTCTTGCTGATCCAGGTTTTGTTTGATCTCGGCACCTGTTTTCTGATCGCAGATCTCGCCCGCCGAACCATCAACGACAAGGCTGCAAAAGCTGCTTTCGTGCTGGCCGGGTTGTGCCCGTTTCTGGCAAGCTACGCTGCAGCGGCTCTTACCGAGACCCTGGAAATTTTCTTCACCACGCTGGCGCTCGATCTTGCGATTTGCGGAATCGCACGTCTTCGTAACCAACCCAATGCCAGCCGGGCGTGGGCGATGTGGCTTGGCAGCGGACTGTCCATCGGCGCCGCCCTCCTGCTCCGGCCGGACGGGGGGATTCTGTTCGCAGCGATTGGCGGGTACTTGCCCTTGCTCTTGCTATTGTTTCGTCGCCAGCAACAGCCACGCAGGACGCCCACGCCAGCGGCAGAATCTCGCTCCGCCCGCAGCAAGCTTCCGATTATTAGCGCTGCAGCATTTCTAACTCTAGGAACTTTCTCCCCTTTAATTCCGTGGACACTGAGAAACCTGCACACTCTGCACAAGTTTCAGCCGCTTGCTCCTCGCTATGCGAACGACGCCGATGAACCGGTCACCACCGGATTCAACCGCTGGACCGAGACCTGGATCGCCGATTACACGTCAGTCCAGGAAATTTACTGGAAAGTTCCCGGAGACACGATTGATATCACGCGGCTCCCCAGCCGCGCTTTCGATTCCGCCCAGCAACGCGAAGAAACCCAGCAGCTTTTCGCCGGCTACAATCAGGACCACGATCTGACGCCGGAACTCGATGCGCGCTTCGCGGCTCTGGCTGCAGCACGCATTCGTTCCGCTCCTCTGCGCTTCTACCTCTGGCTTCCCGCTCTGCGCATCGCTGATGTCTGGCTGCGACCTAGAACCGAGCTGCTCCCATCAGATCCGCGATGGTGGGAGTTCGACGATGAACCTTTGTGGCTCACCGTGAGCATCGTCTTCGGCCTCATCAACTTGATATACATCGGATCGGCCATCGCCGGCCTGCTGCGCACTGAAATATGCTGCATCGGCCTGTTGGTTTTGTTTTTGATTTTCCGCTCGCTGTTTCTCGGGACTCTGGAAAATCCAGAACCGCGTTACACCCTCGAGTGTTATCCGATCATCATCATTGCGGCCGCCTCATTTCTCACCGAGAAAACAAATCGCCACTATCGAAAATCCACATGAACAGGCTCCAATATCTGGAAC